>Ga0182017_10000297_pt1 | contig 38550 bp, 29 predicted proteins | sample 712E3DmetaG_FD_120492 | JGI IMG/M metagenome (GOLD analysis project Ga0182017, IMG submission 120492) | Permafrost microbial communities from Stordalen Mire, Sweden - 712E3D metaG | ecosystem: Environmental > Terrestrial > Soil > Wetlands > Permafrost | place: Sweden: Stordalen | collected... | reverse complement strand
GAGCTGATAGCTTTTCTATGACTTCGCTCCCCCTCAACTCGCCTTCTCCGCGTCCTCGGCGCTCTCCGCGTCTCGGCGGTTGCCTTGCCCAACGTCCGGATAATCAAGTGTGCCAAGGGGGGGGACACACTTGGCACACTTGGCACACTTCCCCGCCGCACGCTCCAGGAGCGGTTTTTATCCGGAACTACGCCAACCGCTTGGCACTCTTGGCGGCCTTGCTCGCCCCGTGAGGGCGCCCGACGACACGCCAGACAGCACGCCGGCCGGGACAGGCCCCAACCGCTACCGCCCCGCGATCCAGCGCTCCAGCCGCTCGCGGGCCTCGGTGTCGCGGAGCTGCTCCGGCGGATGCTTCATCGTGAACGCCGAGACTTCGTGCAGCGGGCCGCTGATGCCGCGGTCGAGGGCGAGCTTGGCGCAGCGGATGCAGTCGATGGCCATGCCGGCACTGTTGGGCGAGTCCTCGACGCTCAGGCGCACCTCGATGTTCATCGGGATGTCGCCAAAGCCGCGATACTCGAGCCGCATGAAGCAGACCTTGTTGTCCTTCTGCCACGGGACGAAGTCCGACGGCCCGATGTGGATGTTGCCCTCGTCCAGCGGCACGTCGAGCTGCGACTGCACCGACTCGGTCTTCGAGATCCGCTTCGAGCGCAGCCGCGACTGCTCCAGCATGTTGAGGAAATCGGTGTTGCCGCCCGTGTTGAGCTGGTACGTGCGGTCCAGCCGCACGCCGCGATCGCACATCAGCCGGGCCAGCGTGCGGTGCACGATGGTCGCGCCGAGCTGGCTCTTGATGTCGTCGCCGACAACGGGCAGGTTCTTCTGGCGGAACTCCTGGGCCCATTCCGGGTGGGACGCGATGAAGACCGGGATGCAGTTGACCATCGCGACGCCGGCGTCCAGGCACGCCCGCGCGTAGTGCTTGACGGCGTCCTCGGACCCCACCGGCATGTAGCACACGAGCACGTCCGCCTGTGACGCCTTGAGCACTTTGGCCACGTCGCACGGCGGCTGGTCGGCGACGCGAAACGCCCGGTCCTCCGGGTAGTCCTTCATGTGGGCCGCGACGCCGTCGAGCACCGGCCCCATCTGCACCGTCACGCCGTAGTGCGGCAGCTCCCGCTGGAACACCGCGGTGCAGTTCGGCGGTGCGAACACGGCTTCCTCGAGCGGCCGCCCCACCTTCCGCCGATCCACGTCGAACGCCGCCACCGGCCGGATGTCCTGGATGCGGTAGCCCCCGAGCTCGGCGTGCACGAGTCCCGCGGTATCCGCGGACACCGGCGGCTTGTAATACTCGATCCCCTGGAGGAGCGAGCTTGCACAGTTGCCGACCCCGGCAATCGCTAGCTTGATCGGCGCCAACGGATGCCTCCTCCAAAGCTATGCCGGTTTCACGTGCCCGAATATGGCCAAAGCCGACCGCGAACCGCCACCGGCCAGCGCGTCCAGTATGCGCGTGCGACCTCGCCTTGTCTACGGGGACACCGGCCGGACCTGTGCGTTAGGCGCCGGGGCCGCAACGTCGCCCTGCTGGGCCTCGCGGGCGATTGTCGCCAGGGCGTCCGCGGCCCGGTCGATGTCGGCGTCGGTCGTGAACGGCCCCGTCGAGAGACGCGTCGTGCCGCCGGTTTCGAGCGTGCCGAGCGCGCGGTGGGCGAGGGGCGCGCAGTGCAACCCGCTGCGCGACAGGATGTTGAAACGCGTCTCGAGCAGCGCGGACAGCTCGCTCGGCTCGACGCCCGCGATGCGGAAACTGAAGACGCCCACACGCTCGGCGGGCTCACGTGGACCGTACCATTGCAAACCCGCGACGCCGTCCAGCCGCTCGCGCAGCCGCGCGCAAAGCCGTAGCTCATGCTCACGCAGGGAACGAAGCCCGCGGTCGAGAATCCAGCGCACCGCCGCGCGCAGTCCCGCCAGCCCAGGGGCATTGTGGCTACCCGCCTCGAACCGATCCGGCAGCGTCGTCGGCTGCACGGGGTTTTCGCTGCTGGAACCGGTCCCGCCCTCGCGCACCGTACGCATCCGCTCCTCGATCCCGGCGCGGATCAGCAGGACGCCGGTGCCCAGCGGCCCCAGCAGACCTTTGTGACCCGGGCACGCCAGCAGGTCGATGCCGGCGCTCCGAAACTCGATCGGCACGTGACCCGCCGATTGGGCCGCGTCCACCAGCAGCAGCACGCCGTGCTCGCGGCAGATGTCCGCGATCACCTCGACCGGCTGCAAGGCACCCGTCACGTTGCTGGCGTGATTAACGACCACCAGGCGCGTCTCAGGCCGCAGTGCCCGCGCCACGTCGTCGGGGCTGACGCGCGTCGTCGCCGGGTCGGCGGCCACCGCGGTCCAGCGGATGCCGACTTGCTCCTCCAACGCGCTCAGCGGCCGGAGCACCGAGTTGTGGTCCATTACCGTGGTGACGACGTGGTCGCCTGGCCGCACGGTGGCCTTGATGGCCAGGTTCAACGCGTCGGTCCCGTTGAGCCCGAAGATGACGTGGTCCCCGCGTGCGCAGCGGAAGAGCTCCCGGATCGCGGTCCGGCAACCTTCCAGGACACGCTCCGAGGCGAGCGCCTCGCGGTACGCGCCGCGGCCCGCACTGGCGTGTACGGTGTCGAAATAGTCCTGTACGGCTGCCGCGACCGCCGGCGGCTTCGGATAGCTCGTCGCGGCGTTATCCAGGTACAACCGATTGTCGCGCGGTTCCACGCTCACAGACCGATCTCCATTGCGGCACGCGGCGCGAGCATTATAGGGGCACGGCAACCGCGACTTGAGCCGAACCCGGTTTCGGGGAACGCGTATCGTAGTAGAATGTGCTGGCCGGCGACACGCGGGTAAGGAGCCAGGGGCGGACCGCCGGTCAGGCACCGAGGCGCCGTCGGCCGATCATGCTCTTTAAGCGGCGGCGCAGCCCTCTGGCGAGGGCGCCGAACGGTCGATAATATCCGTGGCCTGGTGAACAAGCGGACGGCCGCGCGCAACCTCTGCCGTTGCAGAGGATTGTGTTTTCCGAGGGCGCCGCACAGCCACCGCGGTGGCAGCCGTTGCTACCGCGGTGCAGGGCAGCTTGATGAAGCAACTTCTCTTGGGCAGCCGTGTGCACATCGCCGACGTGCCCGCCCCCGGGCTCGGCAGCAAGCAAGTGCTGGTCGAGGTAGCGTACTCCTTCATCTCGACCGGCACCGAGGTCGCGGGCGTCAAGTCCGCCAGCGGCGGTCTGATTGCTAAGGTCAAGGAGCATCCGCAGCGCGTAGCCCAGGTTCTGGAGATGATCCGCGTCAACGGCGTGAAGAAGACGCTGGCCCGGGTGCGGGCGCGGCTCGAGACGCGCGGACCGCTGGGGTATAGCTGCTCCGGACGTGTGATTGCGGCCGGCGCCCAGGTCCAGACACTCGCCGTCGGCGATTGGGTCGCATGTGCCGGGATGGGATACGCCTCGCACGCGGAGGTCGTCGCCGTCCCGATCAACCTCGTCGCCAAACTGCCGGAGGGGTGCGACGTGCGGCAGGCGTCGGGGACGACCGTCGCCTCGATCGCGCTGCAGGGCGTCCGCCGGGCCGATCTGCGGCTCGGCGAGACCGTCGCGGTCGTGGGGCTGGGGTTGCTCGGGCAAATCGCACTGCAACTGTTCAAGGCCAGCGGCGTGCAGGTGTTGGGATTCGACGCGAATCCACAACGCGTCGAGGAGGCGCGCGCGCTCGGCTTCCCGAGCTGCTTCGCGCTCACCGGCGAGCAGGCAGTGAACGAGGTGCTGCTGCGCACCGCACGCAAGGGCGCGGACGCGACGCTCATCACCGCCGCGACTAGCGCGCCCGGCATCTGCCAGAACGCGATCGAGATGACGCGCCGAAAGGGCCGCGTCGTGGTGGTCGGGGCCGTCCCGCTGGAATTCGAGCGCGATCCGTTCTACCGGAACGAGATCGACTTCCTGATCTCCGGCAGCTACGGGCCGGGGCGCTATGACCCCGCATACGAGGAGGGTGGACAGGATTACCCGTACGCGTATGTGCGCTGGACCGAGAACCGGAACATGCAGGCGATCGTGCAGATGATCGCCGACGGCACGCTGCGGCTGGACCGCCTCATCTCGGCCGAGTACGCGTTCGCAGAGGCGGACCAGGCCTTTGCGGCGCTGTCGGCCGAGGGACCCGCGCGGCCGCTCGGCGTCGTGCTGAAGTACGACTTGACGGACACGCCGTCGCCGGCCAAGACGGCGAAGATCGTGGCGCTACCGGCGCCGAAGCCGCACGCCGGCAAGATCGCGGTCGGCATCATTGGGGTGGGCGGGTTCTGCACGAGCACGCACCTGCCGAACCTGGCGGCGCTGGCTGACCGCTACCAAATCGTGGCGGTGTGCGATCGCGCCAGCGCGCGGGCCCAGGACGTGGCGCGGCAGTGCGGGGCAGCCCAGGCGTGCTCTGAGGCCAGCGACCTGATCGGCAATCCGGACGTGCAGCTCGTACTGGTCACGACGCAGCACGACACGCATGCCCCGCTGGCCATCGCCGCGCTTCGCGCCGGCAAGCATGTTTTCACCGAGAAGCCGGTCGCAATCGACGAAACGCAGTTGCGCGAGCTGGCCGACCTCGCGGCCGGCAGCGACCGGTGCTTCATGGTCGGGTACAACCGGCGGTTCAGTCCGCACGCGGTGTGGCTGCGTGCGCTGGTGGCCGGCCGGGCGGGCCCGCTGATCCTGAACTACCGCATCATGGCTGACCCGGCGCCGCTGGAGAGCTGGATCTATTCACCGGCGGGCGGCGGACGCGTCATCGGCGAGGCCTGCCACATGCTGGACCTGTTCAACTACCTCGTCGGCGACGACGTCGCGACCGCCGAAGTAGACGTCGTGGCCCCGCCGGTGGGTTGCGGCGGACCGCCGGGCGACAACTTCGTGGCGTCGCTGCGCTACGCGGACGGGTCGCTGGCGACACTCACGTACTCGGTGCTCGGGCGCAAGAGCAAGGAAAACGGCAAGGAGCGGCTGGAAGCGCTGTGGGACGGCAAGACGTTCGTCATTGACGACTACGTGCGCAGCTTCGGCGCGGGGTGCTCGGCGGGGGCGGCCTCCGCCAAGAAGAGCAAGGGGCATTATGAGGAGCTGGTAGCGCTGGCGGATTACTTGAACGGCAAAGGTCCGCGCCCCATTTCGTGGGCGGCGTGTGCGCGGGCTACCGAGCAGAGCTTCGTGGTTGATGCCGCGTGCCGCGGCGCGCCGGCCACAGACGACGTGAGTCCCGCATGAGCCATGGACAGGCCGGCATCGCGCGGCGGGTCACCGGATACCTCGGTGTATTCACGCGGCGGCGTCTGCGCCGGCGGGGCTACCGCGAGTCGAAGGCCGCCGACCGATGGAGCGAAGACGAGCTACGCGCCTACCATGATGGGCGTCTGGCCGAGCTGGTGCGCTTCGCCGCGGCACGAATCCCGTTCTACCGCGACCTGTACGCGCGCGCCGGCGTCGACGTGGCGCGCTTCGGCGGCACGGCCGACCTGCACCACCTGCCGACGATCACCAAGGCGGACCTCCTGAGACACGGGGAGCAGATGATCCGGCCCGGGATTCCCGAACTGCGGATCGCTCGCTACACCACAGGCGGATCCACGGGCACGATTGCGACGCTGGCCGGCGCGCGCGGCATTGCCAGCCTGGAGCAGGGTTGCATCGACGCGTTGTGGGATCGAGTCGGCGTACACCGCCGCGACCGCATGGTGACGCTGCGCGGCGCGTTGCTCGACGACGGCCGCGCTCTGTCGCAATACGACCGGGCGGAACGGCGCCTGACGATCAGCACCTACCATTTGAACGACGGGAACGTGCCGCAAATCGTCCGCCTGATCGACGACTACCGGCCGGCCTGGCTGCACGTGTACCCGTCGGCGGCCACGCTGCTCGCGAACATCCTGCAGCGGACCGGGCGGCGGCTGTCCTGCCCGCTGCGCGGCGTGCTGTGCGGCAGCGAGGCGGTGTACCCCTGGCAGGTGCAGCTTTTCGCCGAGGTCTACGGCGGACGGACGTACGCGCACTACGGGCACGGCGAGTCGGCCTTGCTCGGGGGCTGGTGCGAAAACGCCCAGACCTATCACTTCCTCCCGAACCACGGTTACGTGGAACTGCTCGACGACCAACAGCAGCCGATCTCTACGCCGGACGTCAGCGGCGAGATCACCGGCACCGGATATCTGAACCGCGTGATGCCGCTGATCCGCTATCGTACGGCGGACTACGGAGCGTGGGATCAGCCCGGGGGGTGTCCGGCCTGCGGACGACACCATCAGCGTTTGGCACGGATAGACGGGCGGATTCAGGAGTACCTGACGCTGGCCGATGGGACGCGTTTCCCGGCCACGAACATCAATGCCTTGCATGGGATGTTCTTCGCGCTGATCTACCGATTTCAGTTTGCGCAACAGCAACCGGGCCGCGCCTTGTTGCGGTTTGTACCCGCGGTGGAGATGACGCCCGAGCGGCTCGCGGAGATCCGCGCGGCGTTCGCGTACTTGCCCGCGATGGGGCTGGAACTGGAGTTTCAGCCGGTGTCCGAGATCCCATACACGATCAGCGGGAAGCAGCGGGTTGTGGTAACGTCGTAGGAGCGAGCCCGTGATTGACGCCAACCGCCTGCGGATGGCTTTCGGCGTTGGCCGCCACCGGCTGCGAGGCGGACGATTGGATGCACGGCCGGAGAGTGCCCATTGACCACCCCGGAGACAAAAGAAACGGTCGCAGGCGGCGGGCCGCCGCGCTACCGTCGCATCGCGATCATCGGCCCCTACCCAGCTTATGGAGGCGACATCGGCGGGATCTCCTGTCACATCAAGCGTATTCGTGCGCTGCTGCGCGAGGCCGGCTTGGCCGTACGCGTCTACCAGATTGGTGGGTTGGGGTGTGCGGCGGAGGACGTGTTCAGCGTGAGTCCGCGCCTGGGGGCGATAAGGGCAATCGTGGGACGAGAGCGCGATAGCCTCGTACACAGCCACTTGGTCTCATTCGACCAACGGTTGGCCACCATGCTGGTCAGCCCATTCCACACCGGGCCACTCGTGCTTACCGTACACGGCGCGAGCTTGCAGCGCCAGTTGGACGGCGGCACAGTCCGCAGGGGCCTAGCTACATGGATGATGCGCGCCTACGACCACGTCATCGGCGTCAGCCCACAGGTCGCGGAGAGCGTCCGACAAGCGGGCGTACGGGCGGACCGGATCAGTGTGCTGCCCGCCTTCGTGCCGCCGGTCGTCGCGCAAGCGGATCGGGATGCCATGCCCGCGGCGCTAAGGCCCTTCACGCAGGTCCACGATCCGGTGGTGGCGTTCAACAGCTCGATTGTGTCCGTGGATGGGCAGGATCTCTATGGGCACGATCTGGCGATCGACCTCATCAGCCGCTTGCGCGCCGACGGCATGAACGCCGGGCTGGTGATCAGCCTGTGCCGCAAGCCGGCCGCCCTGGAGCTGTGGGCGCGGATCCAGGGGCGCATGCAGGCGGCTGACGTACGTGGTCACGTGTTCATCGTCGAGCCGGGCCACGAGTTCGGCCCGGTGCTGGAGTTGGCCGACGTGTTCGTGCGTCCCACGCGCAGCGACGGGTGGGGCGTAAGCGTCGCGGAAGCCATCCTTCAGAACGTACCGGCCGTCGCCAGCGACGTATGCGATCGCGTCAGCGGGGCGTACCTCTTCAAGAGTGGAGAGCTGGACGATCTGGTGGACACAGTGAAACGGGCACTGGCCGAGGGTGTGCCCCCGGGCGCGGGGAACGAGCTGACGTACCACCTGGACCTGATCCAACTGTACAAACGTTTGGCGGAAATCCGATGAGCTTCCATGCCGCACAGAGCCTGCTGGACTCTCTCGCAAAAGCGCGATCGTGTGCGCGCCGGGAGCATCGGTGTCTCGCCGGTGCAACCCGTTTTCGGCAGCGGGCCGCACGGAAGCGACGGTGTGTACGACGATGCGACTGGATGAAGGCTTTGGGCTGATTAACTGGAAACAGGAATCCGAGATGCGACTCGAGAAGGCCCGTTGGTACAACGACGCCGAGTGTGTGGCGGTCCTCACCATCGACGACCTGTCCTACGGCTACCTCGACCCCACGGGCCGCGGAGTGCAGCCGCTCACCGACTGGGGCTACGCGTGCCGGCGCGAGAATTCGATCTTCCACTACTTCGAGACGCGGTTCCTCCAGCGCTTCCCCGAGGTTCGCTACACGGTGTTCGTGCCCTATGGGGCGCGCTCGGCGCTGCTGGCCGAGGGCGGTGCGGAAAGCTGTGCTCCGCGCGTTCGGCAGTTGATCCAGGATCGGGCGCTCCGCGAGTGCATGGCCGACGCGGGCGCGGCGCCGGTGGCGGATCGCGGGAGCGAGGAAACCTCTCGTCGGAACGCGTTTGACCTCGTGGAGCGGTGCTGGCATGAGTGGTGAGCCGCAGGTTTCGACGCCTCCGCCGGCCGGCCGCGGCGCGCGGCTCCGCGCCGTGCTGCGCAGCGACGTGCAGCGGCTGACGACGACCGGCGTGCCACACCTGTTTGCGGCCGTGCTCCTCACGCAAGGCATCAGTACGCTGAGGCGGATTCTGCTGGTGCGGATTCTGTCGCTGGCCGAGCAGGGCCAGATGGCCTACGTGATGCAGATCGCCGACTTTCTGGCGCTCGTCGCCGACCTGGGGATCACGACGGCGACCCTCAAGTATGCGGCGGAACCGGTAAGCACGGAGCGGAAGCGGGAGTGGTACTGCGCGGGTCTCCAGTGGGGCACGCTGTCGGCGACGGTGGGCGCGCTGCTGTACATGGCGGTCGCGCTGATGTTCCCGCTGCACGCCGAGGCCACGGTCCGCCTGTTCTTGTTGCTGATCGTGCCGTACATCCCCTTGGCGGCGATCGCGAAGATCCCCATCGTGTTCATGCAGGCCCAGAAGGACATCAAACGCGCGGCGCGCTTCACTGCGATCACGCAGGTCCTGACACTGGTCCTGCTGGTCGGGGCCACGTATTTCTTTCACCTGTGGGGGTTCTTCATCACGGTCACGGCGGCGCCACTCAGCAACCTGGCGATCCTGGTGGTCGCGACGCGGCGCGACCTGCGGTGGTTCGCGCTGTCGTGGAAGCTGGCCAAGCGGCTGATCTCGTTCGGCAGCTTCAGCCTGCTCGCGAACATGGCCGGCATGGCGGCGATCACGGCCAGCACTGTCATGCTGCGCTGGCTCACCGGCTCGGACGCAGAGGTGGGACTGTTTGCGATCGGCCTGATGATCATGAGCACCACGCGGCTGCTGCCCGCGACGCTGATGCAGACCGCGTTCCCCTACCTCTCGGGCATTCTGCTGGATCCGCAGCGGCTGCGGGCCCGGGTATGGGAGTTGGCCGTCAAGCAGGCGTTGGTGATGGCCGGCGTCGCCGTTCTGTGGCTCTTGGTGGGGCGGTACGCCATCGTGCTGCTCCTAGGCGCCAAGTGCGCGGACTCGTTCTGGAGCTCAGTCGTGCTGGTCCTGGGCGGTATCCCGTTTGCGTTCAGTGCCGCCGCCGCACAGGCCATGCTCGTGCTGGACCGCGTGCGCGTGAACTTCTGTGCCGGACTGATTCTGCTAGTGGGGACCGTGGCGGGGATGTACATCTTCACCCCGCCACTGGGCGCGCTGGGCGCAGCCATCGCGATGACGCTGGCGCAACTCGCCGGCACACTCTTTTCAGTGATCGTTGCGATGACTATCTTGAGGCGCCTGGCGGCGCGCGCCGGGGACGTCGCGGCCACCCCCGGCTCGGAGGAAGGCGTACGTTAAGGCGACCAGGACCGGATGACCGTTAGCGCGTGTCGGACCGCGTAGGACGACGAGGCTGAACACCGCGCGCTGTTGAGGGTAGACCGATGGACAAAATCAGGGCAATCGCGCGGAGATTCAAAACGCTGCGGATCGCGGCGCACATCGTGCTGTTCTTGCCGCGTGAGCTGTCGGCATGGGTGGAAGCGCTGGTGCGTCACTGGCCTGGCGCGCTGGGCTTCGTGATCCGGCGGCTGTACTACCGGGTGCGCCTCAAGCACGTCGGCCGCAACGTGCTCATCAGTCCGGGCGTGCGCTTCTTCGGACACCGCTACATCAGCATCGGCGACGACACGCACGTCGACCTGGACTGCATCATCCTCGCGGGCCTCGCAACGCTGGACGAGCACGAAGTGCGGCGCCTGCCCAACCCGTACTTCACGCTCTCCGAAGGCGAAGTGAGCATCGGCCGGGGTGTACACGTGGCCCCGGGCTGCCACATTTCTGGCCACGGTGGCGTACAGATCGGCGACTACTGCGGCTGCACGGCCGGGACGCGGATCCTCTCCCTGACCAGCCATTACGCGGGCTTCGCGGACGGATCGCGCCGGGTCCTGTTTACGACGCGAGTCCGCAGCCGCCGAGCCTACCTCATCGGTCCCGTGGTGCTCGAGGAGAACGTCGGCGTGGCATTGAACTCGGTCTTGTTGCCTGGCGCGGCCCTGCGGGCGGACAGCTTCGTAGCCATCGGGTCCGTGGTCCGCGGGGAGGTCCCGCCCAACACGATTGTCGGGGGCAACCCAGCGGTGCCGCTGCGGCCGCGCTTCGCGCCGCCCGCGCCGGACTCCGAGCGTTCCGGCACATGAGTGAACGACGGCGAGTCCCGCGTGGTCGTGAGCACCGGTCCGCGGGAGTATGCTCTCGACGTCGGCGTTTTGGCTCCGCCGGCCAAGTTCCACCGGCCTACGGAAGCGGCGGAGTAGGTGGCATGGGCAGGACGTGCCCTGCCACTGGGTGTGCGAGCTAGTCGTCAAGGAGTAGAACGCTTGGCTTGGGAAGCTCACGCTCCAGAGTCCGGATACGGGATTCAGCCAGCGCCGGCCGTTCCGGAACAGATTGCCGACCGCCGGTGGCTGACGCTCGGGTTGCTCGTGGGCGGGCTGTATGCGGTCGGGGTGCTATACGCGTGGCGGATAGGGCCATCCTTCTCGTCCAGCTTTTCGGGGAACGTCACCAGCGTATTCTTGCCCGTGGCCGTTGTGATCATCCTCTTCGTGGGCTTCAGCCCGCAGGGGTATGCCATCGCTGCGGGTTTGTTTTATAGCTTTCTGCCCTTGTCGCAGGCGGCTTCGGGTGAGTACGACCTGTACGGTGAGGGGGCGACAGCATTGACATACGAGATGTTACTGGCCGTGCCGCTCATTCTGACGGCGTGGCTGGGGCCACGGGGCATAGAGTCGCCGAGCCGCAACGTGCCGCGGGCGCTGCCGGCCGCGTGCTGGGCGTTCGTGGCTGCCGCCGCAGTGTCCACGCTGCTGGCGCAATCGCCCACGCTTGCACTGCCGGCATTCGCGAGTCGAATCCTGCTGCCGGTGCTGGTGACCTTGGGCAGCGCGCGGCGGCTCCGCAACCTGACGGATGCCTACGTGCTGTGGCTTGGGTTGGCGGCCGGTATTGCCATCATGGCGGTTTTCAGTCTGCAGCGCGTCACAACCGGGGAGGTGCTGTCGTACGGCACGAATGCAAATCAGCGGTTTGCAGGCGCCAGCGGGACCCTCATGCTTCCGAGCCTGCTAGTCGTCGGGCCGGCTCTGTGGCGGGGGCACGCGCTGGCCGTCCGGAAGTCGCCACTGCATGGCCTGCCGTGGATTGTGCTGGCGGGCGTTCTGGGCCTGCTGATGTGGCTTGGCGGACACCGAGGGGTGAGCGGGGCTTTCGGCCTGCTGGTCCTGTGGTGGCTTCCAGGACACGTGGTGCGCCACTTTCTGAGCGCGCGGGCGCTGGTGAGTTCGATACTGATCGGCGGCGTGGTAGCTTTTCTGGTGGTCCGATCAATCCAGTCGACCACCGTTAACGTGGAGCTGACCGCGGAGCGGCTGACCGATATGGGGCAGCAAGGACTGTACGCCGAGGCCCGGTGGCCGCTTTGGGTCGAGGGTATCGGGCATTGGTTGTCCAGTCCGATCTGGGGTAACGGCCAAAACAACTGGGCCCTGTTGAACTCGGGATTCGAATCGTCGCACAGCTCCGTGGTAGCCCTGCTGGAGGACCTCGGGCTGCTGGGGGCGATTCCGTTCGGCCTCATCGTGCTTCTTGTCCTTGGAATCTCGCGGAACTCGAAGCTGGGCGGGCTTGCGCCGCTAGAGCAGGAGTTCTTCCGGGGTTCCCGAGCCGCGTGGATCACTCTGCTTCTGCTGCTATGCGTGGATTTGCCGTTCACGTCAGGCCAGCCGCGGAACTCCATATTCGCGTACGCGGTGTTCCTGTTCCCCGGGATGGCGATGATGGTCTACACGCGCTATCCGCGAACCGTCGCGTGGTCGCCGCCGGCCGGTCTGTCGGCCCAGCAGGCCTTGCCGCCGACATGGACCACGACGCCGGTTTCCGCACCACCGATCGGCAGCGGTCGCCAATGAACGTCGAACGTCTGTGTGCGAAAGTGCGCTGGGATTCCCCGTTGCACCTTGCGGCCAAGCTGCTGGACCGCGGGCGCGCGCGACGTGAACGGCGACGGCGGCGAACCGCCTGGCAGGCCGGGGGACCGCGCATCGCGCCCGTTGATCTGCCCGCAGATTTCTGCGCCGCAGCGGCCGCGCGCCTGTGGCCCGGGGCCGCCGAACGCGGCTGGCTGGAAACGGCTGCCAACCGCTGGCCGGCGCTCCACGCCGAGGCGTCCGCGCGCGCGGCCGCGGCGGCCCTCGGCTGTTTTGATTTGCTCGGCAGCGGTCGTACCTGCGTACTCGATGCGCAGGGACACGTCCGTTGGCACGACGATTTCAAGTCGGAGACGGCGTTCCCGGCGGCCTGCTTGTATCTCGACGTGCCGATCTGCCTCGAGCGCGAGGGCGTGGACATCAAAGTGCCGTGGGAGCTGTCGCGGTTTCAACACGTGTTCGCATTCCTGTGGACCGATCCGTCCGGTTACCGCACCGCGTTTCTGCGGCAGTGGGAGCATTGGCTCACCGCGAACCCCGTGGCGCAGGGCGTGAACTGGGCCTGCACCATGGACGTGGCGCTACGGGCGATCAGTTGGACCGCGGCCCTGGCAGCCTGGGGGGGCGATTTCGATCCGCCTACGCTGCGCAAGATGGGTGCCAGCCTCCTGGCGCACGGCCATTTCATTCGCGACAATCTCGAATGGGGGCCGCTCGCCCGGACGAACCACTACTTCACGGACCTGGTCGGCCTGGCCGTGCTCGGAGCGGTGCTCCAGCCGCACCCGGCGGCGCAGGATTGGGCGGTGTTCGCGACCGCCGAGCTGAACCGCGAGATCTGCCAGCAGTTCGCACGCGACGGCTTCAACAAGGAGTGCTCGACGACCTACCATCGCCTGATGACCGAGTTGGCCACACTCGGCCTTCTGGCCACCCGCGTGAACGGACACCCGCTGAGTGACGCGGCGTGCGAGCGACTCGGCGCGGCCTATCGCGCCCTGGCCGTGCTGGGCGACAGCGCTGGACACATGCCGCTGATTGGCGACAACGACAGCGGCCGGGTGTTTCCATTGGCGCAGCGTCCGGACACGGAGCTGGGGCACCTTCTATCGTTGGGATCGGCAGTCCTGGAGATCGAAGACCTCGCGGTCGCCGAGGCGGCACCGGAGGTTGCGCTGCTCTGCGGACCGGCGGCTTTGGAAAGGGCCCACAGCCACGCCCCGTCTGCGTGCCAGCCGGCCGGTCGCGCCCTGCCGGATGGCGGGCTGTATGTGCTGGGTCGCGGCGGGGATCACCTGGTTGTGCGCTGTGGACCGCTGACCTACCGGCCGACGGGCTCGCACAAGCACATCGACCAGTTGTCGTTGGCACTGAGCGTGGACGGCCGGCCCATCGTGGTCGACCCCGGCCAGTATTGCTACACGCCAGCGCCGACCTGGCGGAATCGCTTTATCGACTCGCGCGCGCACAGCACGGTCACGGTGGACGATCAGCCGCAATGTCGGCTGTTCAGCCTAGGTTGGATGCCATTCAGCATCATCGATGAGGCCGCTCCGCGCTGCCTGGCCTGGCAGACGAGTAACCAGCAGGCACGTTTCGTCGGCCGACACCGCGGATACCGCCGCCTGCGCGGCGGAGCGGACCACGAGCGCGCGATCACGTACGAGGCCGGCGCGCGTCGCTGGACGGTGACGGACCGGCTGCCACTGCGCGGCCGACATCGCGTCGATTGGCGCTTCTGCCTGCATCCCGACGTCGCCGTCGAGCTGCTCGCGGGCGTGTGGCACTTGCGGTGCGGCCAAGTTATACTAACTTTGCGTTTGGTGGAACCAACAGCGCTGCGCGGCACGGTCGAGCCCGGGTGGTATGCCCCGGCGTACGGTTGCAAGGTCGCAACGCGCGCTCTTCAGTTTGCGGCTGCCGTCGAAGGGCCGGCCGCGGCGACTTTTGTGCTCCAGGTACAGAATAGCGGGCGATGAACGCCTTGAAGCCCCAGATCAACCTGATTTCGTTCGTCGGGGAGGGCGTGTTCTCGCCCGTGCTGGACTCGCAGGTGCTCATGCCGCTCGCGTTCCTCGGCCAACAGGCGCCGCACGTGCGGCGTGCGCTGCTGATCCTCACCAGCATCCGGTATCGCAAGGACCCGCGTGTGCCGCCCCGCGAGGAAGCAATCCGTGCCAACCTACCAGGCGTAACGGTGCTGTTCAAGTATCGCACTCCGCCCGGCATACCTTTTCAGCAGCGCCTCTGGGCCGGCCCACTCCGCACGGCCTTGCGCGAATGTGGCTACGCCGCCACGACCGGGCCGATCGTCGTGCAATGTCGCGGGCGGGAAACGACAGCGGCGGCCGTCGCCGCGAAACGCCACGACCCGCGCCTAAAAGTGCTGTATGACGTGCGCGGGGCCGGAGTCGATGAGATCAATCTGGCCGGCCCGCTCGGCTGGTATCTCCGGTGGACCGCCAACCGCGCCATTCGCATCGCCTTGCGCGGCGCGGACGCCGTCAACACGGTGTCGCACAAACTCGCCCAGCACCTCCGGGATAGCGGGGCGTGGACGCGCCCGATTCCAAGCACGGTGATCGGCTGTTGTGCCGACAAGAATCGGTTCTACTTCGACCCGGCCGTGCGGGCCACCCGGCGCAAGGAACTCGGCTTCGACCAGCGCTTCGTCGTGTGCTATTCCGGCGCCATGTCGCACTGGCAGCGGCCCGATGCGCTAGCCGCGGCCTTTGCGGCCATCCGTAGTGCCATGCGCGACGCCCACCTGCTCATCCTGTCGCGCGAGCCGAAGCAGTTCCTGCATCATCTGGCCCGCCTCAGCGTGCCTTCCGATGCCGTGACCGTGCACGCGGCAGCGCACGAACAGGTGGCGTCGTACCTGATGGCTGCCGATGTAGCGCTGCTCTTGCGCGAGAACTCGCTGACGAATCAAGTGGCTTCGCCGGTCAAGTTTGCCGAGTATCTCCGCTGTGGGCTGCCGGTCCTGCTCACGCCGTACATCGGCGACCTGAGCGCCGTGGCCGTCAAAGAAGGCGTTGGGCTCACCGTTGATTTTCCGGTGCAGGCGGAGCAGGTGATCCAGGCCGCGCGAACGCTGCGCGAGCGCCTGGCGGCCGAGGGCGACCAGTACCGCGCGGCATGCAGTCGTCTGGCCGCGGAGCGTTTCTCCTGGGATGTGCACGTCGGGGAGCTGATACGCTTGTACGAAACCCTGGCGCGACAATCGTCGTGAACACAAGCGGGCGCGGCGGCGGGCTGCGACCGTACGTGCCGATAGGAACTGCAATGTGGACGGCGAGTCGCCATCCTGGCAATGACGGACTGAGGAGCACGTGGGCTCGGCCCAGCGCGGGCCGGCACTTCGTCGTGGCGTGAAGAGAGCGACCCGGGGCCGTTATGTGCGGAATTGCGGGAGTCCTGAATTACGCTCGGCGTACGCCGGTCGAGCCGGCGACGGTCAGCCGCATGTGCGCCGCGATGCGCCACCGCGGCCCGGATGCCTCGGGCCAGTTGTTCCGTCCCGCCTTCGGGCTGGGCTTGGGCAGTGTGCGTCTGAGCATCATCGACATCGGCGGCGGCGATCAGCCCATCAGCAACGAAGACGGGACGATCTGGACGGTCTTCAACGGCGAGATCTACAACTTCCAGGACCTGCGGACGCAACTCCAACAGCGGGGGCACCAGTTCAAGACGCGTGCCGACACCGAGGTCCTCGTGCACCTGTACGAGGAGAAGCGTGCCGATCTGGTCGACGACCTGATCGGCGACTTTGCCTTTGCGATCTGGGACGACCGCACCGGGGAACTGCTGCTGGCCCGCGATCGCCTGGGCGTCAAGCCGCTGTACTACGCGGACCACAACGGACAGTTGGCGTTTGCCAGCACGCTGCCGGCCCTGCTGGAGGGGTGCGACGCGCCGCGCGAGATCGATCCGCGCGCTCTGCTCAGCTACCTGACTTTCCGCTGCATCCAGGCCCCGCTCTCCGTCTACCGGCACATGCGCAAGCTCCCGCCCGGGCATGTGCTCACCGCGCGCGGCCACGACGTCCGCACTCGCCAGTACTGGCGACTGAAGCTCGAGCCGGACGAATCCCGTCCCCTGGAGTCCTTCAGCGAGGAATTGGACGCGCTGCTCAACGACGCGATTCGCCGGCAGATGGTCGCCGACGTGCCGCTGGGCGCGTTTCTCAGCGGCGGCCTGGATTCGAGCGCCGTCGTGCGGGCCATGACCGAGTTCTCCAGCGGACCGGTCAAGGCCTTCAGCATCGGGTTTCGCGAGCACCGCTACGATGAATCACCCTACTTCAAGCTCCTGGCCCGGGAGCTCGGCATCGAGCATCACCAATTGGTCTTCGAGCCGCACCTTCTGGACGACGTCCAGAACATCGTGCAGATGTTCGGGGAGCCCTGCGCGATCACGTCCGGGTTCCCGCTGTACTACCTGTCCAAGCTCGCCCGGCAGCACGTCACCGTGGCGCTGTCGGGCGACGGCCCGGACGAGATCTTCGCGGGCTACGAGCTGCGCTACCGCTACCTCCAATCCGCGCGACGGGCCCAGCACGCGCTGCCCCGGCCCATACTCAGCATGGCCAATCGGCTGGCGCAACTCACACGCACCGTCAAGACGACGGGGCCACTCGGCAACCGGCTCCGCCGCATGCGGAAGTTCTGCGAGCTGGTCCGGCTGGCCCCCGAGCAGTGGATGCCGTACCTGACCGTAAACCACACGCCGCTGACCGAGCCGGCGGCCGTGCTCGGACTGGCCCTCGCCCCCGATGACACCTTGCCGTACGTGACGGCGTTCCGGCAGCAGCCGGGCGGCGCCGATTGGCTGTTGCCCTTCCTGTACGCCGACATCACGGTGGTTCTGCCCGACGAGATGTTCACCAAGCTGGATTGCATGACGATGGCGCACTCGCTGGAGGGGCGTGTGCCGCTGTGCGACCACCGCATCGCCGAGCTGGCCAGCCGCATCCCCAGCCGCATGAAGTTCGACGGGTACACCGGCAAGCTCGTGTTCCGGCGCGCCGTGGAGGCGCGCTTGCCGCGTGTCATCGCCGAGCGTCCGAAGTGGGGCTTCAACGTGCCGATCGACGCGTGGTTCCGGACAGACCTGCGGGCGCTGGCCACGGACGTCCTGACCAGCACCTCTTTCCGCCAATCGGGGCTGTTCAACCCCGACGTGGCGCGCATGATTCTGGAAGAGCACTGCGCCGAGCGGCAAAACTACGGCTCGCTGATCTGGGCGCTGATGGTCTTCGAAATCTGGCGCCGATCGTTTGGCAGCGCACACGGCCAGTCCGCCCTCGAGACGCCCCCTTCGCCGGCGGCCGCCAACGGTTCGCTCCCGCCGGCCGCGTAGGCACCCGGCGCCACCCGCCGAATCGCGCGGCGCAGCGCGAGTCCGCCGCCGCGAACTGCAGTTGCTATCCGGATCGAGCGGCGTGGGAGAGGAGTTCGGCGACTTTTGCCAGGAAGGTCTTCGGAGGGACAGGCTTGTCGAAGTAGGCGTCCACGTGCATGGCGGCCAAGTCGGCCGGGGTGCGCGGGCGGAGATCGAGGCCGACGGTGCTCGTGACCGCGGTGGCGATAATGATCGGCACGTCGCCAAAGCGCGGGTCCTGCTTGATCTGCTTCGACAGGGAGAATCCCGAGTCCAGGTTGCTCATCATCAAATCGGTGATGATCAGCCGCGGCTTTTCCTGTTGGATGCGCTCCCAGGCCTGCTTGGGGTCCGTGCAGCCGACGACCCGGTAGCCGGCCGGCTCGAGAATATGCCGGTTGATCTCGAGGAAATCGACGTCGTCGTCGACGATCAGGATGAGCGGGGCCGGGTCAGGCATACCTTCATTCTCCACGCCGCGCGACGGACGGCAAGCCACCGAATGGCGGGGCGATAAGGTGACAAAGGAGCGCATCCGCATGCATCGGCGAGGACGCAGAGATGACGCTCCTTATCACCTTATTACCGCTGCGGGCTACACGCGCGCCCGCGCCGTGTACTTCGTATGCAGCAGGTGGTGCGACTTTTCGCCCAGCGGCACGCCCAGGAATTCCTTGTAGAGCTGCTGGACGGCCGGGTTCTCGTGCGACTTCCGCAGCTTACGGCTCTCGTCCTCGGCATAGATGGCCGCGATGCGCTTTTCGCGGATGTCGTTGGTGGTCGTGCGCGGCTGGCCGCCGCCGCCGATGCAGCCGCCGGGGCAGGTCATGATCTCGATAAAGTGGTACTGCGCCTGGCCGCTTCGGATGCGCTCGATGACCTTGCGGGCGTTGCCCAGACCGTGGGCGACCGCGACCTTCAGCTCGACGCCTTCGAGGAACGACCACTCGGGCTTGGCGCCGGTGATCTTCGCCGAAGCTTCCTTGACGCCTTCGAGGCCCTGGATCGGCGCCACATGCAGCTTGTCGAAGGGCAGCTCGCGGCCGGTGACCAGTTCCCAGGCCGTCCGCAGGGCAGCCTCCATGACGCCGCCGGTGTTGGCGAAGATGTCGGCCGCACCGGTCGATAGACCCAGCGGCGCATCCATCTCTTCGTCGGGGAGCTGCTCGAAGCGGATGCCGGCCTGCTTGATCATGCGGGCCAGCTCGCGCGTCGTCAGCACGGCGTCCACGTCCTGCACGCCACTGTCGTCCATCTCCGGCCGCTGGCACTCGAACTTCTTGGCGGTGCAAGGCATGACCGAGACGACGAAGAGGTCCTCGGGGCGCTTGCCGATCTTCTGGGCATAGTAGGTCTTGGCGATCGCGCCGAACATCTGCTGCGGCGACTTGCAGGTTGAGAGGTTCGGCGTCATGTCCGGGTAGAAATGCTCCATGAACTTGATCCACCCGGGCGAGCAGCTCGTGAACATGGGCAGCGGGCCGAAGTGGCGGCCGTGGCCGTTGCCGCCGGGCTTGAGGACCTGCTTGAGCCGCATGAGCAGCTCGGTGCCCTCCTCGATGATCGTGAGGTCGGCCGTGAAGTTCGTGTCGAACACGCCGGCGAAACCCAGGCGGCGCAGGGCGGCGGTCATCTTGCCGGTGACGCGCGTGCCGGGCGGGTAGCCGAAGCACTCGCCGAGCGCGGCGCGGATCGCCGGGGCGGTTTGCACGATAACGTGCTTGGCGGGGTCGTCGAGCGCATCCCACACCATGCCGATGTGGTCCTGCTCGGTGATTGCCCCGACCGGGCACACCGCTCCGCACTGGCCGCACTGCACGCACACGACGTCGTCGAGCTCGTGGCAGAACGCCGGGCCGACGACGGTCTTGAAGCCGCGGTTCTGCGGCCACAAGGCGGCGACGCCCTGCACGTTGTTGCAGACGGTGACGCAGCGGCGGCAGAGGATGCACTTGGCGGTGTCGCGCGTGAGGGCCGGGGTGCTGTGGTCCTGGTAGCGCGCGGCCTTGCCGCCCGGGTAGTGGATTTCGCGGACGCCCAGCTCGTGCGCGACCTTCTGCAACTCGCAATCCTCGTTGCGGGGGCACGTCTGGCAGTCACCGTCGTGCTCGGAGAGCAGCAACTCGACGACGGTCCGGCGAGCTTCGCGGACGCGCTTGGTGTTGGTCTTGATTTTCATGCCCTCGGAGACGGACATGGCGCAGGACGCGACGAGCGCGCGGGCGCCCTCGACCTCGACGGTGCAGACGCGGCAGGCACCGATGGCCTGCACGTCCTTCATGTAGCAGAGCGTCGGAATCTGGACGCCGGCCTTTTGGGCGGCTTCCAGGACCGTCGTCCCGGCGGGAACTTCTACGGATATGTTGTCAATGGTGAGTTTTGGCATCTTGGTACTCCTCTATTCCTTTTCCACGTCGGCCGGGGCCCGGAAATCGCAGCGCAGGCAGCGCTTCGCCTCACGGCGCGCGGCCGGCTCCGACCAGGGCAGCTCGACCTCCTGGAAATTGTGCTTGCGTTTGCTCACCGGGATCAGTTGCATCTTGGCGCGCCCGTATTGCACGGGGTCGGCATCCGGATCGAAGAACGCATCCACGGTCTTTTCCTTCCGCCAGAACGCGTGCTCCGCACCTGTCAGCAGCTTGTCGATCCCGACGGCCGCCTTCTCGCCCTGGGCGATCGCGTGCACGACCGAGGACGGCCCGAGTACGGCATCGCCGCCCGCAAAAAGCCAGGGCTGACTCGCCTGCCCGGTGACCGCATCCACGGCGATGAAGCCGTTCTTGCTCAGCTTCACCTCAACGCCATCGAGGGCCTGTTTCGGGTCGAGCATCTGGCCGATGCCGGCGATGACCTGGTCGCACTCGACCACGAATTCGCCATCCTGGCCGCCAACCGGCCGGCGACGACCCGAGCGGTCGAACTCGCCGAGCACCATGTTGCGGCATTTCATGCCGGCGACCTTGCCGTTCTTCTTGACGATCTCGACGGGGGCGACGAGCACGGCGAGGCGCACGCCCTCGCGCTCGGCCTCGTCGACCTCTTCTTTGTACGCGGGCATTTCGGTTCGCGTCCGGCGGTAGAGGATGGTGACCGTTTGCGCGCCGAGGCGCAGGGCGGTGCGGGCCGCGTCGACGGCAGCGTTTCCGCCGCCGACCACCACGACCTTCTTGCCCACCGGCGCCGAGCCGCGGACGTTGTACTCGCGCAGGAAGTGCAGTGCGTCGGCCACGCCCTCGCCATCGTCGCCCGGGATGCCCAGTCGTGTCCCGATCGGAGCCCCGATGCCGACGAACACCGCTTCGTAGCCCTCGTCGCGCAGACTCTTGAGCGTGAAGTCGCGCCCGAGCCGCGTGTTGGTCTCGATGTCCACGCCCAGGCGTTCGATCATGCGGATCTCGCGGGCCAGCTCCTCACGCGGCAGCCGGTACGCGGGAATGGCCTGCATGAGCATTCCGCCCGGCCGCGGCTCGGCTTCGAAGATCTTCGGTTTGTAGCCGAGACGGGCCAGGAAGTAGCCGCAGGACAGGCCAGCCGGCCCGGCCCCGACGATCGCGACCTTGCGCTTGGCGTTTTCCTCGCTGTCGCGGACGTCGGGGAGTTGGACGGTCACTTCCTGCTCGGCCATGAAACGCTTCACGCCGCGGATCGCGACGGCTTCGTCCAGCGAGCCGCGCCGGCACTTGTCTTCGCACGTGTGGAAGCAGACGCGGGCGCACACCGACGCGAACGGGTTCCGATCGCGGTGCAGCGCCAGCGCCTCGGCGTAACGCTTTTCCGCTATGAGCGAGACGAAGCCCGGCACGTCAACGCTGGCCGGGCAGGCGCTTTGGCACGGGGCCCGCACGAGGGCCGGGCACACGCCCGCCTCGCAGTGCTTGTCGCGGATGTGGGCTTCGTATTCGTGACGGAAATAGCGGATCGTCGAGAGCACGGGGTTCGGGGCCGTCTGGCCGAGGCCGCACAACGCCGTGTCCTTGATGATCTGTCCCAGCGTGATGAGTTTCTCGATGTCGCCTTCCTCGCCTTGGCCTTCGCAGATGCGCGTGACGATCTCAAGCATCCGCTTGGTGCCCACGCGGCACGGCGGGCACTTGCCGCAGGATTCGTCCTGGCAGAAATCCAGGAAGAAGCGGGCCACGTCGACCATGCAGGTGTCTTCGTCCATGACGATCATGCCGCCGGAGCCCATGATGGCGCCGAGCTCGGTCAGCGACTCGTAATCGACGGGGACGTTGAGGTGTTCTTTGGGGATGCAGCCGCCGGACGGGCCGCCGAGCTGCACGGCCTTGAACTTCTTGCCGCCGGGGACGCCGCCGCCGATGTCGTAGATGATCTCGCCGAGCGGCATGCCGACGGGGACTTCGACGAGGCCGGTGTTGTTGACCGCACCGGCGAGCGCGAAGACCTTCGTGCCCTTGCTTTTCTGCGAGCCGAAGGACGCGAACCAGTCCGCCCCTTTTGTGATGATCGGGGCGATGTTCGCGAACGTCTCGACGTTATTCAGGCAACTCGGCTTGTCCCACAGGCCCTTGACGGCGGGAAACGGCGGACGCGGACGCGGCTCGCCGCGGTTGCCCTCGATCGAGGTCATCAGGGCGGTCTCTTCGCCGCAGACGAAGGCGCCGGAGCCCATGCGGACCTCGATGTCGAAGTCGAAGCCGCTGTTCATGATGTTCTTGCCGAGCAGGCCGTACTCGCGGGCCTGCTTGAGCGCGTGCTCGAAGCGCTGCACGGCGAGCGGATATTCGGCGCGGATGTAGGCGTAGCCCTGCTTCGCGCCGATTGCAAAGGCGGCAATGGCCATGCCTTCGATGACGCTGTGCGGGTCGCCTTCGAGGACGCTGCGGTCCATGAACGCGCCGGGGTCGCCCTCGTCGCCGTTGCAGAGGATGTACTTGACATCGCCGGGCGACTTGCGCGTGAACTCCCACTTCAAGCCGGTGAGGAAGCCCGCACCGCCGCGGCCGCGTAGGCCGGACTTTTTGACCTCGGCGATCACCTGGTCGGGCTTCATCTCGGTGAGCGCTTTGCTGAGGGCCTGGTAGCCATCGCGCGCGACGTATTCCTCGATCCGCAGCGGGTCGATCACGCCGCAGTTGCGCAGCACAATCTTGACCTGCTTCTGGAAGAAGTCGATCTCGTGCAGGCCGGGGACGGCCTCGCCCTTCGGCGTCTTGCGGACGAGGCGCTCGACGACGCGGCCCTTGAGCAGGTGCTCTTCGACGATCTCGGCGGCGTCGTCCGGGCAAATGCCCTGGTAGAAGACGCCGTCGGGGTACACCGCGGCGACCGGGCCGACGGCACAGGGGCCGAGGCACCCGGATTCGATGACCTGGATCTCGCCTTGGAGACCCTGGCGCTCGATCTGCTCGCGCAGGGCCGCGCCGACCTCCAGGGCGCCGGAGGCGATGCAGCCGCCGCCGGTACACAACAGTAAATGCGTTCGTACGTTACTCATGGACGATTTATCTCCACAAATGCTTAGACCTTAATCAGGTACTCTGCGACCGGCTGCCCGCGCTGCACGTGCTCGCGGACGATCTCGGCCACCTTGTGCTTGTCGAGCTTGCCGTAGCGGAACGATCCGCCGGCCTTGTCGGCGAGCGTGAGCATCGGCTCCTGATCGCACAGCCCGGCACAGCCGGTCTGCGTGATCGTGACGTTTTTCACTCCGGCGGCGCCGAGCGTGTCTATTAACGCCCCCAGCACGTCGCGCGCCCCCGCCGCGATGCCGCAGGTGCCCATGTGCACGGTGATCCGCACGTCCTTCTGGCCGGAGCGCAGGTCGATGTCGGCCTTGGCCTTTTCCTGCAGAGCCTTCAGGTCCTTGGGACTTGTGATGCGCTGTGCCATGGCTACGTTCTCCTCTTCTTCGCGACGGGCGCGTCGCCGTTGCGGTATTTGCTGAGCACCAGGTCCATCTTGTTCGGCTTGACGCGGTGGTGGACCTCTTCGTCGATCATGATCGCCGGGGCCAGGCCACAGGCGCCGAAGCAGCGCGCGACCTCGAGCGTGAATTGGCGATCTTCGGTCGTCTCGCCCACGTCGATCTTGAGCTTGTGCTTGAGGGTGTCGAGCACGCGCTTGCCGCCGCGGACGTAGCAGGCCGTCCCGAGGCAGACGCGGACGAGGTGCTTGCCGCGGGGCTTGGTAGAGAAGAATGAATAAAAGCTGACGACGCCGGCGACCTCGCTGTAGGACTTGTTCAGTCCAAGCGCGATCTTCTTGAGCGCCACCTCCGGCAAGTACCCGAAGATACCCTGCGCGATCTGCAAGACCGGGATCAAGGCCCCCGGCTTGTCGCGATACTCCTTCAACACACCGTCCAAGCGGGCGAGCAACTCCTCCTCGGAGGCTTCCTCGCCGCAGGTACACTTGACTTGAGCCTCAACACTCATACACATCTCCCTGTCCTCAGATGAAAACACCAGAGGACCCCAGTTCGCCGGCGACTCTCGCCCGCACGCCGCGGGCGAGCGCCAGGCCGTCCTGTGGGTCCACTCCGAGCTGGGCGGCCAGGTCGCGCGCGCGAATGGCACACGCCCGGCTGTCCAACTGCAGATCAAAACGAAAATCGACGTCCGGGTTCGTACAGACGACCGAAGCCAGCGTACCGGCCAGGTCGCCGAGCGGGTTGCGGTCTACGTGCCGCAATACCATCTCCACCGTGACTTTCAACCCCGCATGACGGGCCGTGCCCAGCGCCGACTTACCCAGCGTTAGCCGCCCCCCGGCTTGCTCGGCTGCCGCCTTGAAGAGGCTCAGCCCCAGCCCCGTGCGCTTGCCGTTCTTTGTCGTGTAGAACGGGTTAAGCACCTGCTCGGCCGGGACTTTCAGGCCGTTGCCGTTGTCCTCCACCACGATCGTGAGCAGGTCCTCTTCGGGCAGGGCCGCGACGCGGACGGCGATGATCGACGCCTGCGCGCGGATCGAGTTCTCGATCAGGTCGAGGATGTGGAGGGAAAGCTCACGCACAGCGCACCCCCCTGCCGCCGACGCCGCGCAACGCGAGCGTCAGCTCGTCGAACGTCGGCGCTTCCATGTCGCAGCGCGTCTGGCAGCGGCCGATGTCGCCCAGAAAATGCGCGTCGGAGGACGAGACGACCGGCAATCCGAGCTTGGTCAGCTCCTGCGCGGCCCAGACGGCCGTGGCCCCCGTCGGTCTTGCCGGATCGCAGGGCACGAACACTTCAATCGCGTCGAAACACGCGTCATCGGGGAACAGGCCTAGTTGGCTCAGCACGCTGAAGGACGGCCGGTTCACGTGGGCGGCGATCGCCACGCCGTTGTATCGGTGAATGAGCTGCACCGCGGCCGACAGATCAAGCATCGCCGCGCCGGCCAGCATCTTCGGCTCCGTCCCCGTGATCTGCCCATCCGCATCCATGCGCCGCTGCGGGCCGAACCGCGCGTAGTAGGCATCGTCGGCGTCCGGCAACGTCGCTCCGATCTCCGTCGATGCGGCCTCCGCGGCCGCCGGATCGGGAAACAGGCCGACGACGTGGACCTCTTCCGCGGTCGTGATTTCCATGCCGGCGACAACGGCCAGACCCGCGCGCCGCCCTGCCGTCAGCGTCGCCGCCGTGTTGCCTGCCGAGTTGTGATCACAAATCGCGATCATTGCCAATCCACGTTCAAGCGCCGTCCGCACAACGGCCGGCGGCGTCATCTCGTCGCCCGCACAAGGCGACAGACCCGTGTGTATGTGCAGGTCGGCGAGCAAGGCTCTCACGCATGTGTACCTCGCACGCCCGCTGCGTACAGCCGTCCGACGATCTCGAATGCCGGCAGCTTCGAGACGTACAGCGCGATGCCTTCCTCCGCCGCTCGCACCAGCACGGTCTCGTCGGGCCGACGGTCGAGCGCGAAGATCACTGCTGCCAGCTCTGCGTGCACGGCGACCGCGATCACGTTCAAGTGCACTTGCACCGTCACGAGCACGCCGCCTTGCGGAGCGTGGGCCAGCACGTCGCTGAGCAGGTCCGAGACGTAGCCCGCTGCGATCTCCGGCGAGTCGCCGGTCGTCGCGGGCGTGAGCCGCTCGAATCCGAGTTTGGCCGCCAGGTCGCTGAGTTTCATGTCCCCGACTCCTTCTCGCTGGGCGGCGTACTTTGGCCCTGCCGCGGGCATGCCTCGGGGTGCGCGCGGCCGAGCACGATGTCCTCCGCCAACGCAGCGCACGTCGGCGCGCCGCAAATCCCGCAGTCGCCGCCCGGCAAGCTGCGTTTGAGCTTGTCGATCCGCGCAAGCTTGTGAATCGCCTTCGTCATGTCGTTGTCGAGCCGCAGACCTTTCCGCGGCTCAAAGGGCACGTTCCGCCGCACCGCGCGGGCCGAAGCCTGCCGCTCGACCGGCGCAGTCTGCCACCGGCTGCGGGCCAAGACCGCGTCCTCCGCCAGCAGCGGCGAGCCGAAGCAACCTTTGTCACAGATCCAGGGCTCGATCACGGGCACATCCGTGACCAGTCCGTCCTCGATGGCCTCCAGGACGCGGACAACATGCCGCAAGCCGGCCACACGTAGAACATCCGCGCTGGCCCCCCCGCCGAGAGCGGATGAGCCGTGCCCGGCCGGCGGGTTCGTGTTCAGACGCGGCATGACCGCGGCACGCAGCACCGCGGGCAGGAGCACGTCGGGCTGTACACCGTCGCCAATTCGCAACGCGGTCTTCTGACACGGGCACAGCGCGACGCAGATCGCCTGCCGGCCGCCCAGTTCCCCACGGACCGCTTCGATCGCTGAGAGGAAAGGCGCGAGGTGCGGGATGAGCGACGGGAACCGCGTTTCGATCAGGTTCACGACCGCCGGGCACGCCGGCGAGATCACGGGCGCCACCGGTGCTTCCGCTTTCGCGTATGCCACTACTGCCGCCCGCAGCGCCTCCTCCCATGCCTCGACCACGCGCACCTCGCGGAAGCCGAGCGCCGTCAATTCGTCGAGTACCCGCTGCGGCGTCACGCCCGCGCCGTATTGCACGAGTGCCGCGGCCGGGACGACGAGAACGGTGTCGGCGGCCGGTTTCAGCTCCCCCACCGTGCCGCTCATCATCAGCGTGCCGGTCGGGCAGGCGGCGATGCACGCGGTGCAGTCGATGCACAGGTAGTCCAGGATCTCGGGCTTGCCGCGGAAGGCGCGCACCGCGCCCGTCGGGCAAGCGCGCAGGCACCGCAGGCTCTGGCGGCACCGTTCGGCCACAATCTGCACCGAATGGCGACCGGCCCCGTAGAGCGCCTGCGGCTTCAGCAGAATTGTGAAGCTGACTCGGGTCCCGCGGCCGAGCGCCGACTCGATTGCGAACCGGTCGCTGTTCCGCTTGATGTTCGGCAGGCCCATCCCCGCGCCGAAACCCAGCTCGCGAGCCTTGGGCGACGCGGTCGAATAACCCTCCCGGAGGGCTTGCTCGACGTCGGCGATACCTGGACCCGTGTCGATCACTTCGATATCGAGTTGTCCGTTATGGAGGCACGCCCGCAACTCTCCGCCCTGCGTGTGGATGACGACGTTCATCTCGGCTTCGTACGCCGCGATCATCGCACGACGCACGACGGCCGGATCGGCGCCGACCTGCTTGAGCTGCTGCTTGACCGCTCGGGACGCAGCACCGCCGCGCTCGTAATCGCCCCCTTTGATCTCGTACACGGCGGTGGTCATGTCACGTTTGCTTCTCGGTCGCCAGGCACTCGTACACACGCCCGCAGGTCTCAAAGAGGCCGAGCGGCGAGGCCATCAGCAGCGTGCGATGCTCGCGGGCGGCGTCGAGCATCGCTGCGTCGGGAACCTGGCCGTTCACCAGGCAGATGCCGGGGATGTCCATCAGCTCGGCCACGCGAACCAGGTGCGTGCTCGCCAGGTTGCTCACGAGCAGCGCGTGCTCGCCGGCGGCATTCAGCAAATCGCTGATGCGGTCGCCGGCGTAAACCTGGTCGGCCTCGACATTGGCGCCGCGGCCCGGCGTGTGGACTTTGGCTCCGATCTTGCTGGCCAATTCGTCAAGCCTCATGGTGGCTCCCGCCGACACCGTTGCGGCCGATGGCTCGCGACCACCTTGGTCCGGAGACCGCGGAAGCCGGCATCAGGCCGCCGCGCACACTTGATACTAGTCATGGCGAAGCACGGGTCAGGGCTCGCTTGCGAGCCACGTATTCTAACGCCGGCCGCGGGGGGCAGCACGCGGCCCGGTTGCGAAATCTCGCGCAGCTCTCCGGCAAGCCGCAGAATCCGCTTATAAACCGTGCGAATTGCCGCAGTTCCCTTCGTCGGGCCGGTCATTGGGCCGAGCTCGGCGAAGCGGGACGGCCCCGACCCTGCCGGTACACGTCCAGCGCCGCCGGAAACGGCGACAGGGCGCGCTCGAAGATACCCAGCGAGTAGGCGATCGTCAGGCCGTAGTTGGTGACGGGCACGCCCGCCCAGCGGCAACGCACGATGCGGGATAGCATCTCCCGCCGGTTCTGCACGCAGGCCCCGCAGTGCACGACCAGGCGATACAAGGGCAGGTCCGGCGGAAAGTCGTGACCCTGGGTCGTCGTGAATTCGAGCTTGCCGCCGACGTATTGCGTCAGCCAGCGCGGGATCTTGACGCGACCGATATCCTCGCCGATGGGGTGGTGTGAGCACGCCTCGGCGATGAGGACGCGGTCGCCGGGGCGCAGGGAGTCGATCGCGAGCGCGCCCCGCACGAGTTCCGTTAGGTCGCCCTTGAACCGGGCGAACAGGATCGAGAATGACGTTAACGGCACGGCCGGCGGCGTGTCGGCCGCGACCTTTAAGAACGCCTGCGAGTCCGTCACAACCAGGACCGGCGGCCGCTTGAGCCGCTCCAGCGCGTCCCGCAACTCCCGCTCCTTGACGACCAGACAATACGCGTCGTTGTCCAGCAGGTCGCGGATCGTCTGGACCTGCGGGAGGATCAAGCGCCCCTTCGGCGCCTCTTTGTCGATTGGCACGACGAGAACGACCAGCTCGCCCGGCGGCACAAGGTCGCCCACGATCGCCGGCGTGTTGATGAAGTCGTCGGGCGCACTCTGAATCAACGCCTCACGCAGGTCGAGGACGCCCTCGCCGCGGCTCGCGACCGTTTGCACGCAGCGCACTTTGCGCTCGCTTAACGTGGTCAATGTGGCAGCCGATGGCGTCGCGAGGTCGGCCTTGTTGAAGACCGCGATCGCCGGCACGCTGCGCCCCACGAATTCCGAGAGCAGCGCTTCCTCGAATTGGCCCCACTCCCCCGCTTGCGTGACGATGACGCCGACATCGACGCGGTCGAGCACTTGTCGCGCGCGTTCGACGCGCATCTGGCCCAGCGCCCCCACGTCGTCGATGCCCGCCGTGTCGATGAACAGCACCGGCCCGATCGGCAGCAACTCCATCGGCTTTTCGACGGGATCGGTCGTGGTGCCGGCCGTCTCGGAGACGATCGACACGTCCTGCCGGGTCAGCGCGTTCAGCAGCGATGACTTGCCCACATTCCGCCGGCCGAAGAGGCCGATGTGCAGACGCATGCCTTTCGGAGCGCCGGTCATGGCGGCTCCAAGGCCGAAGAACCGCGGGGGCGCGGCGAGGTCGAACCGAGACGCATCACGGCCTCCGGCGCAATCAACGCGTCGAATTGCGCCGCAGAAAGCAGGCCGCGCCCCAGAACGATCTCGCGGATCGTCTTCCGTTGCTCGCGTGCGGCCCGGGCGACGTCCTGCGCGGCTTCATAGCCGACGGTTTCCACGAGGGCGGTCACGGTCGCGGTGGAGCTTTCGACGTGCTGCCGGCAGCGAGCTTCGTCCGCTTCGAGCCCCTCGACGCATAGGCGCCGGAGAATCGAGCACGCGTTGGCCAGTAGGTCGAGGCTCGTGAGCAGTGCGTCGGCGACCAGCGGCAGAAAGGCGTTGAACTCCAGGCTGCCGAGCGAGCAGGCCTGCGTGATCGCCTGGTCATGGGCCATGACGGCGATCGCCGCTTGCGAAACAGCCTCCGGAATCACCGGATTTACCTTGCCGGGCATGATCGACGAGCCGGCCTGCCGCGGCGGCAGGCGGATTTCGCCGAAACCGCCGTCGGGCCCGGATGAGAGCAGCCGCAGGTCGGTCGCAACCTTCAGTAAGTTGCTCGCGCAGGCCTTGAGGATGCCGCTGACCTCGACGAACACGTCGGCGTTCTGCGTTGCTTCGACGAGGTTCTCCGCGCGGGCCAGACCGAGGCCGGTGATCTCGCGCAGATGCTCGACGACGCGGAAAATGTACTCGCGTGGCGCACCGAGGCCCGTGCCGATCGCCGTTCCGCCGAGATTGACGACCCGTAGGCGCTCCTCGCACTTGTAGATTCGCCAGCGGTCGCGGCTGAACGCCTCCGCGTAGGCCCCCATCTCGCGGCCAAGCGTCGTAAGCACGGCGTCTTGCAATTGCGTGCGGCCGATCTTCACAACGTGGGCGAACTGCTTCTCCTTGGCCTGGAACGCCTCCTGGAGCGCGACGACCTCCTGTTCGAGGCGATGAAGCTGCTGGATGGCCGCGACGCGGAGCGCGGTCGGGTAAGTGTCGTTGGTCGATTGATGCCGGTTGATGTCGTCGAGCGGGCTGATGGTCGCATACTCACCCAGCGGCCGGCCGAGGATTTGCAGCGCTCGGTTCGCAAGCACCTCGTTGACGTTCATGTTGGTCGACGTGCCCGCGCCGCCCTGGAGCGCATCGACGACGATATGGGCGTCGAGCAAGCCCTCCATCATCTCCCGGCACGCCCCCTCGACGGCCGCAACCTTGGCCTCGTCCCAAGCCCCCAACTCGCGATTCGTCCGCGCACAGGCCAGCTTGACCGCTCCGTAGGCATGAATCAACGCCGGATGCACCGGCCGGCGCGCGAGCGGAAAGTTCTCCAGCGCGCGAACAGTGTAGACGCCATACAGCGCGTCGGCGGGCACCGTGTGCTCACCCAAGAGATCGCACTCAATCCGTTGGGGCATCATCCTGCCTATGCCCCGCTGACGTACTTGCGGCCAACCCCCGCGCGAGGTCGCGAAATGTCGTGAATCCTGACGGCAGTGGGTGCTCCAAGGCAGCCCAAGCTTCGCCGAGTACCAGCAGAGCGCCCCACAGCGGGACGACGCTTAACATGACCGGCACATACCCGCCGCGCCCCGAACCAGCGCTCACCCACACGCCAATCGCAAGCGGAGCGAACAACAAGGCTACGAGGCCGATCCGCGACAGCAAGAGGTCGGCCAACCGTGCGCGCCACGTGAGGCGCAGCGGTGCAATTCGGCCGTTTGACATCCAGCGCAATCGCGCCCACAGGCGACGTAGCGCGCGACCGCGCAGGGCCGTTCGCACGGGCGTGCTCGGCCAGATGGGCGACACGGCCGGCACGAGCCGAGCAGTCAGCTCGCAGATGCGCAGAAACGCGCCGGCGTTCAAACACGGCTTGCCCAAGACGCGCACCGCCTCGATTGGCCGCTCGACCACGCGCGCAGCAAGAAAATCGGCCAGAGCCCCAAACGTAAAGCAGGGACCAACGTCGCGCCCCCATCCCTCCGGCGTTGCCTGCGCGCCCCAGTCAAAGAACCGGGTCCACTCTTCCAAGCGCTCTTTCCACGACCTGCGCGGATCGCACTCGTCGATGCCGAAGAACCGGTCGAGCGCGTAAGCGACATCCGTCAGGTCAACCTCCTCCCAGTCGCCCGACGCTTTCAACTGGTGGTCAATGCGCGTGCCCGAAGAGAACGGCCGGCGGTCACCGACGATCTGTGGCCAAGCCTCCTGTAGGCCGACCAGGATATGTTCCCGGCTGTAGCGCGGTCCTGCGTCATCATCCATAAGCCATTGCCTCCCACCACGGCCGCCGCGGATTCTACGCCGAGGAGCCATTTAGAAATACAAGTCCCGCTCGCCCGCCTCGCGAATTCGCCGCAAGCGGTCGACCAGTTCGTTCTTGACCGGCCCTTCTTCCAGCTTGTCCACTTCGGCCGCGATCAGCTTCTCACCGGCGGCACGCGTCGCCGGCGTCGCGTAGTCCTGCAAATACTCCGCCGCGGTCAGCAGCGCGTTCGGCGTGCAGAAGCGCTTGATGAAGCCGGGGATCGCGAACTCCATGAAGTGCTCGCCGGTGCGGCCGAGCCGGTAGCACGCGGTGCAGAAGCTCGGGATGTAGCCGTCCGTCAGCAGGTCGCCGAGGACCTCGTCGAGGGAGCGAATGTCGCCCAACTCGAACTGCCCGCGCTGCAGGCACTGGGCATCGCCGGCCTCCGTGTAGCCGCCCAACTCGATCCGCGTACCCGCGTCGATCTGCGACACGCCAAAGCTCATCAGCTCGCGCCGCACGTCCGGCGGCTCGCGGGCGGTCATGATGAGGCCGGCGTACGGGACGGCGAGGCGGAGAATGGCCACGATGCGCTTGAAGTCGGCGTCGCCGACGCGCCACTGCGCCGGCAGATCCACGCCGGATGCCGGCCGGACGCGTGGGAAGCTGATCGTGTGCGGGCCGACGCCGTAGCGCTGCTGGAGATGCAGCGCGTGCGACACGAGGCCGAGCAGCTCGAACCGCCAGTCGTACAGCCCAAAGAGCGCGCCGATGCCGACATCGTCGATGCCGCCCTCCTGCGCACGGCTGAGGGCGTCGAGCCGGTACAAGTAATGCCCCTTCCGCGTGTTCTGCGGGTGCATCTGGGCGTAGGCCTCGTGATGGTATGTCTCCTGGAACACCTGGAACGTGCCGATCTTGGCGGCCTTGATGGTCCGGTAGCCGGCGATGCTCTGCGGCGCGGCGTTAATGTTCACGCGGCGGATTTCGCCGTGGCCCACCTTGACGCCGTAGACGGTCCGCACGCACTCGGCGATGTACTCGGCGTTGTAGCGCGGGTGCTCGCCGAAGACGAGGATTAGCCGCTTGTGGCCCTGCCGCTCCAGCGCCCCGACCTGGCTGCGGATCTCGTCCTGACTCAGCGAGCGGCGAATCTCCTCCCGGTTCGACCGGCGAAACGCACAATAGACGCAGTCGTTCACGCAGTCGTTACCGACGTACAGCGGCGCGAAGAGCACGATCCGGTTGCCGTACACGTCGCGCTTGAGTTGCCGCGCGGCGGCGAAGATCTCCTCCTGAAGATCTGGCGTCTCGGCGCCGACCAGAACGCCAGCCTCTTCGACGCTCAGCGCCTGCTTCGCGAGACTCTTGGCGATCACATCGCGCACGCGGCCCGAGTCGGGCGGCGGCGCGGTCAGCAGTGCCTGGAGCGCCTTGTCATCAATGAAGTCCGTTGCCCCGGCACTTAGTTCAAACTCGGTCGCACCAACCATCTCAGTTCCTTACCCCCGCCTGCGGTGCAGACGCCCGCGGTTGCTGTGCGCGGGCCTGCCAATTCGGCGATCCGCCGGGACCCGTGCCGATCGCGCGGCCCAGCGCCACGATCCGCCGCATCAGGCAGCCATGGCACTGCTCGGCGGTCTCATACAAACACGCTTTCGCCGGGTAGATCTCGTACAGGCAACGGTATTCCGTCGGCGTGAGGTTCGGCATGATGATGTTCGCGCCGCGCTGCAGGCCCAATTCGCGGCCGCTCGCGCGGTTCAAGGTCGCCAGGGCGGTCGTGCTCGGGATGTTCGCCCGCGGGCAGGCGAGGCGCGTCAGCGCGACGACCTTGTACGTCATCAACTCGGTGTTGGGCACCTGGTCCAAGGGGCAAGGGCCGAGCTGTGCGGCGCCCAGCGGCGTTTCGGGATGCGGCAGAAACGGGCCGACGCCGATCATGTCCAGGTCGAGCGTGCGGAAGAGCTCGATGTCGTTGGCAAGGTCGTCGTAAGTCTGGCCCGGGATGCCGATCATCACGCCGCTGCCGACCTCGTAGTCCAGGTCACGCAGCACTCGCAGCAAGGCGATCCGGTCGCGGCCTGCCTGGGGCTGCGGGGGGTGGATTTCGTTCAGCAGCGCGCGGTTGGACGTCTCGAAGCGGAGCAGGTAGCGGTCGGCACCGGCGCGGCGCCAGGCGGACAGCTCGTCCGGCTCGCGCTCACCCAGGCTCAAGGTGATGGCCAGTGGGGTTTCCGCACGAATGCGGCGGACCAGGTCGGTGACCCAGGCCGTGGTAAGCTGCGGATCCTCTCCAGATTGCAAGACCACCGTGCCGTAGCCGAAGGCCACGGCCTGACGCGCGCAGGCGAGAATCTCGTCGGTGGTCATGCGATAGCGCGGAAGCTGGGCATTCGGCGCGCGCAGACCGCAGTAGCCACAGTGGCGGACGCAGTGGTTGGAAAGCTCAATGAGGCCACGCAGGTGAACTGCGTCCCCCACGTGCGCGCGGCGGGCCGCGTCGGCCCAGTGCCAGAGCGTTTCCAGCCGCTGCTCGTCAGTTTCGCGCAGCCACGTGAGTACTTGGTGTCGCTCGATCATCCCAATTGGCGGGCTTGAGGTCCCGCTGCAAAGTCACGGTGAAGGTACTGCCAATATCGGGCTGGCTGGTAACGGCGACGTCACCGCCGTACATCAGCGCCAGCTTCTTGACCAGCGAAAGCCCCAATCCGCTGCCGAGGATGTCGCGGGTTCGGTCGTTCTTAATCCGTACAAAATCGTTGAAGAGCTTGGCCGCCTCGTCGGGGGACAGGCCGAGGCCGGTGTCGGTGACCGCCAACGTGACGCGGGCGTCGTCGCAGTGAATCTCCACGTCCACGCGGCCACCCGGACGGTTGTACTTGACGGCGTTGGAAAGCAGGTTGTTGAAGATGATCTCGATCTCCCCGCGGTCGGCGGTCATCGGCACCGGACCGTCGCCGTGGAGCTGCAACGTGACCTGGCACGTGTCGGCGGCGGGGCGCACGGTGTCGAGGGCGGTGCGCGCGATCTCGCGGACGTCGATCGGCAGCGGCGTGCGGCGTTTTTCGCCGGACTCGATGCGGGTCATGTCCAGCAGGTCGAGGATCAGCTTGCGCATGCCGTCGCTGCGGGTGAGGCAGCGGTGCACGACCTGTTCGTAGGCTGCCACCTGCTCGCCGAGGGCGCGGTCGCGAATGATGTTCAGGTAGCCCTCAATCGCGGCCAGCGGCGCCTTCAGCTCGTGCCCGAGGACGGAGATGAACTCGAAGCGGACGCGGCGGCGTTCGGCGGCGAGCCGGCGGGCCTGCCGCTGCACCACGAGATGGCCGGCAGCCTTGCGGATGGTCTCCTTGAGTTCCTCGGGGGTAAAAGGCTTGGCCAGGAAATCGAACGCGCCGGATTTCGTGGCGTGGATCGCCGTTTCGAGCGTGGCGAATGCGGTGATCATGACGGTCAGAATGTCGCGCTCCTGCCGGCGCAGCTCCTGGAGCACCTCGACGCCGGTCATGCCGCCCATCTTGTGGTCGAGGAGCAGCAGGTCGGGGTTGCGGACTTTCAGCAGCTCGAGGGCCTCCTCGCCGCTGCCCGCCTGTTCGACCTCGAAGCAGACTTCGCCCTCCACGTCGGGCAGACGCAGCTTGAACGGCCGCAGGGCGCGGACGATGGCGTGCCGCATGCCGGCCTCGTCGTCCACGACCAATACGCGGAGCGTGTCCGTCATCTCAGCTTCTCCTCGCTTCATCGCCGCCCGGGCGCGGGGCGCGCGGCAGCGTCACCGTGAACGTCGTGCCGGTCGGGCCGCCGGCCGGGTCCGCGTTGGACTCGAGCTTGATGTCGCCGTGGTGCATCTTCACGATGCCGTACGTAACCGAGAGTCCGAGCCCGGTACCCTTGCCGGCGCCTTTCGTCGTGAAAAAAGGCTCGAAGACCTTCTTGCGGTTCTCCGGCGGGATGCCCGTGCCGGTATCAGCCACTTGAATGCGGATGTTCCGGTCGTCGGCGGCGGTCCGCAGAGTCAGCGTCCCGCCGTTAGGCATGGCGTCGATGGCGTTGTTCACCAGGTTCGTGAGCACCTGCATGACCTGGTCGCGGTCAATCTCGGCCCGCAGTTCACCGTTCGCATGTTCGAATTTCACGCTCACGCCCCGCGGGAGCCGCACCATGCGCGCGCTCTTCTCGACGAGCACGGCCAGATTCGTCGTGCGGACCTCGACCTTGTTCTTGCGGGCGAATTGGAGCAGGCCCGCGACGATCTTCTTGCAGCGATCCGCCTCGCTGGCGATCAGCGCCAGGTCCTCGCGCTGGGCGTCGTTGGGCGGCAGCTCTTCGAGCAACGTGTGCGACAGCATCAGCACCGTGCCGAGCGGGTTGTTGACCTCGTGGGCGATTCCGGCGGCAAGCTGGCCCATGCTGGCGAGCTTCTCGGACTGCATCAGCGCTTCCTGCGTGGTGGCGAGCTGCTCGTTCGAGACGGCCAGCTCCTGGCAGGTGTGTTTGAGTTGCTCAATGGTGTAGGGCAGGCACATCTCACTTTCCGCCAGCCCCTTGCAGATGGCGACGGCGTGCTCGCGACAGGTTTCGTACCCGCACGCGCCGCAATTCAGCTCGTCGGCGGGACTGTGCTTGCCCATGTGGGACATGACTTCGGCGAGTTGCTGCTCCGACGGCGGCGCGAGGCGCTGGTCATAGGCCGTAAAGCGGCGGCTCAGGTCGAGGTCGGCCAAGGCCAGCCACCGATCGTGCCAACGCTCGCGGTCGAAAGCCGCCATGCGACGCTTGGCATAGCGGCTGACCTGGGCCCGGCGGTAGAACAAGGGCGCATGGCTCGTGGTGCCCGGGCCCATGATGCAGCCTTCGCAGCACAGCACTTCGAGCAGCCGCGCGTGCATATCGCCCGATTCAAACTCGCGGATGGCTTCCACAAACTCGGTGCGGCCATCGGCCGCGACGATGTCGCCGGTCAGCAGGTCCTCCTGTATTTGTGCCGCCTGGAGCATCCCGCGTGTGATCGGAAAAAGCGCGCCCGTGCCCGCGTGCGGCGGGTCAAAATCGCTCGGGCTGACCGATTCGGGCTTAATGGCCCGGTGCAGAAACATATCGCGCAGTTCAATGAACGTGAGCACCGCATCGACATCCCCCTGCACGGGCTCGCTCGCCGCTTCACCCTTCTTCGCGATACACGGGCCGATGAAGACGACTTTCAAATCGTTCCCGTACAAGCAGCGGAGGGCCCGCGCCGTCGCGATCATCGGCGAGACAATCGGAGCCAGGGAAGGCACCAGTTCGGGATGGTACCGCTCGACGTAGCCGACGATGGCCGGGCACGTCGTAGCGATATAGCGCTGGCTGTTGGTGTTGGCCAGTAGCTTCCAGTACTCGGCCGCAACGAGGTCGGCTCCAAACCCGACTTCGCTGACGAGCGCGAAGCCCACGTCGCGAACCATCCCAACGAAGAACTCATAGTCAAACTCAGCGAACTCAGCCGGAAAACTCGGGGCGATCAGGGCGGCGACGCGGACGCCCGACTGCAGCAGCTTCTCGACATCCGCAATCTCGCTGCGGAGCTGCTTGGCACGTTGGCTGCACACCCGGAAGCAATTGCCGCAGCCGATGCAGCGGTCGGTTAGAACCTCAGCCTGGCCGCCGGTGATGCGGATTGCCTTCGCGGGGCACTCGCGCACGCATGTATAACACAGGCGGCAGCGTTCCCGGATCGTTGTGACGAGAGCGGTATCCGGAGGATCCATGCTGAGCCCTAAGTCCTTAGCTGTTGGCCGACGGCAAGTCCGACGCATACGCGTCTTGGTTTGCCGCGCAAGATTCCGGACCTGCCATGTCCGCGCCTGGGCAGGCAGCGTGCGTGGCGCCCAAACGGCCAAAAAAAACGACCTTCTCGAGCGATGCAGCCAGGTCCACATCCTCGACATAAGCTCCCGGCGGCATTTGGAGCCGCTCCGGGGTGAAGTTTAGCAACGCCCGCACGCCATTGCGCACGAGCCGGGTCGCCACGACCTGCGCTGCATCGGCAGGCACTGCGATGACGCCGAAAGCGATAAGTTTCTGTCGGAGCGTGGCTTCCATGTCATCCAGCGCGTGGCACGGACAGCCGTCGAAGACTTGCCCGACTTTGTCGGGCGACGTGTCGAATGCAGCGACGAAGCGGAATTCGGGATGCACCCGGTGAAAGTAACGGAGTATCGCTCGGCCGAGTGCCCCGACGCCGACCAGTGCGATGCCGGCGCCGCCGGGTGGGTCGAGGAGTTCGGCGATTTTTGCGATGAGCCCCGGCACGTCATAGCCGTGCGCGGGGCTGCCGGTGAAACCGATCGTCATGAGGTCTCGCCGCACGAGGGCGGGCGTTTCGCCAACGAGGGCAGCCAACTCATGCGAATAAATACGAGTCTTGGCGCCCGGAATCTGGCGCTGAAGATTTCGCCGGTAGGTGCTGAGCCGCTCAATGAGTCGGGCGGTAACCTTCACGAAACGCCGGTCTCCGCTTTTTCGATGAACCGACACAGAACTGATGTTATCTGTGTCACGCTGTGAACTCATTCACAGTATAGCGCGCCCACTCTAAGACGTCAAGGCCACGACCCGGCCTGAGACCGTGCGGTCCATGCTGAGTAGTAACCCGTTCAGCTACCGCCTCTTACGTCGCGCTCGATCTTGCATACCGCAACGTCCGAACGGCGGTCGAAAAGTGCACCGACTGTCCCAAGGCAGCACCTCGCATCGGATGCCATGATTGGCCGACGGCTGCGACAGGTAGGTCTACCACTATTGGGATGCCCAATCGCCGCGCCCCGTCGGCCGACCACCGCGTGCGGATGGAGCTGTCCCTCTCTTCCCCAAAAACAACGCAGGCCGGCGAGGAACTCACCGGCCTGCAGAGGATTCATTCGCTCCGACGCTTCGGACGCACGCCCACCCTTACGGGCAGGTCGTCCCGATCAACGCCACGAACGGATCAAT
>Ga0182017_10000296_pt1 | contig 38610 bp, 25 predicted proteins | sample 712E3DmetaG_FD_120492 | JGI IMG/M metagenome (GOLD analysis project Ga0182017, IMG submission 120492) | Permafrost microbial communities from Stordalen Mire, Sweden - 712E3D metaG | ecosystem: Environmental > Terrestrial > Soil > Wetlands > Permafrost | place: Sweden: Stordalen | collected... | reverse complement strand
TGCGCTTGCACATCCATCCGAGGCCTCCTTGCCACGCCAGGCGAAGCATGCGCGACCGGAGACCTTGGCGCAATACCTAACTTGCGCCGAACTGCGCGCAAAAACTAAGCGGAATGCGTATAACGAGTTGAGGGCGGAGCGGCGGAAAGCGGTTGCGTGTGACCAGGTTTTGTGGAACGGGGCGTGCGGACGGTCGCCGGCCCCGCGACAAGAGCCACAAGCCGCTGAGCCATCGCTTCGATCTCGCGTGCAAGCCTGTCGCGCAGCCACGTTGAGGCCGAGGCCCGAGCGCGTGAGCCACGGGACCAAACATAAACACGGTTGTGCGCGCGACCGCTGGCGCAACCTTTCATCGCGCCACGGCTTATCGCTGTCCACAGAGAATAGTCACACCCGCGGGAGCCGGTCGCGGAGCGTCGCCAGGCGCGGTCCGTCCCCCCAGCGCAACCGCAGGCGGCGTATGTTTACCGTCGCGTGCTCCAGCTCGATCCAGCACGCGGTCGCCGGCACGGCCTGGGCGACCCGGTCAGCCCATTCCACGGCGACAACGGCGTCGGGCTCGGCCGCCATCTCCTCGACCCCTAGCGCCGCGAGGTCCGCCACACCCTGGAGCCGATACGCGTCCAGGTGATACAGCTTGAGACGGCCCACGTACTCCCGGATCAGCACGAACGTGGGGCTGACGACCGGCTCCTCCTCGGGGACGCCCAGTCCCGCGGCGATGCCCTTAATCAACTGGGTCTTTCCCGCCCCGAGCGGGCCGGCCAGCGCCAGGAAATCGCGACCCCGCAGCAGGCCGCCCAGGACACGCCCCAGCGCCAGCGTCTGCTCCGGACTGCGCAACGTCCGCCGGAGCAAACCGGTCATCGAAAGTGCTCCCAGCCGCGAACCGGAATCGGCGCTCGGCAGCCCGCGTCGTCGAGCATCAACCCAAGCTCCGCGACGATCTGGCCGAGCGGGAGCAGGCCCAACCGCTGGCACGCCTGGGGCGGCACGTCCGGCGACAGCACCACAATCAGCTCGAAATCTTCGCCGTCTTGCAGCGCATGTTCCCGCGCCGGACGACCATCCTGTTGAGCCAACCGCAGCGCGTCGGCGTGGATCGCGGCGTCCAGCGCCACCGCCTCCACCACCGCGCCACAGCTCGAAGCCTCCAACAGGCGGCCAAGGTCCAGGGCCACGCCGTCGCTGACGTCGATCATCGCGTGGGGCTGAAGGTCGCGGCTGATTTGCAGGGCCAGCTCGACGCGCGGCTCGAAAGTCATGTGCCGGCCAAGGAGGGACCCGCCGACCTGCCCACTCAACCAGATCCGGTCGCCGGGACGTGCCCCGGCGCGCCGCACGGGCGGCCGGTCCGGCAGAATGCGGGCGGCGATGGAGATGCTGACGACAGTGGGCGCGTTCCAGCTATTCGTGTCGCCACCGACAATCGGACACCCAAACCGCAGGCCGTACTCGTGGGCGCCGCGAACCAGGTCAACGGCGTTCTGCATGGTGAGTTGGTTGGAGAGCGAGACGGCGCACAGCGCGGCGACCGGCACGACGGCCATCGCCGCGCAGTCGCTCAGGTTCACCGCCATCGCCTTGCGGCCAATCGCGGCCCAGTCGTGGACGGCGGAGTCGAAATCGACGTGGTCCATGAGCATGTCCACCGTCCAAAGCAGTCCGCCGTCGCCGGTCGGCAGCGCCGCCATGTCGTCGCCGAACTCGACGGCCGGGCTGCCGGCGGACACGCCGCGCCCCGCCGAGGGCTGTGCGAGCAGAGCGCGCAGCCGCCGCACGAGCTCCAGTTCGCCGCGCTGCTCGGGGCCTTGTCCGCTCATCGCCCGCTCGCGACTCCGCACCATCCCGCCGCCATTCTAACGCCGGCCGCACGTCCCCGGGCCTGTTGCCCCCCGGCGACGTGCTTCGGCCCACCGCCGGTTTGTCCCGAGCTCGGCGTTGACGCAAGCTCCCGTGCCGCTAGAGTTAGGGGGTTCCGACGTAGCTTGCCGGCCGGGGCGGCGCCGCGCCGATGACACGAGGCATTCCATGGTTGATCCGCGTACGCAAGGGACCAGTCTGTACTTCAATCGCCGGGATTTCATTCGCACCGCTGCTGTCGCGGGCGCCGGACTGATGGTCACGGTGCCGGGCTGGGCGCAGGAGCAGGCGCCCGCGTCGCAGCCGGAAAACGAGCTACGCATCGCGATGATCGGCCCGGGCAGCCAGGGACGGAACCTGCTGACCCAGTGCCTGAAGATCCCGAACATCCGCTTCACCGCGATCTGCGACATCTGGCCGTACCACCAGGACTACGCCGCCAACATTCTCAAGAAATACGACATGCCGGTGAAGGTCTACGCCGACTACAACGAGCTGCTGGCCGGCGAAAAGGACCTCGACGCGGTGATCGTGGCGACGCCAGACTGGGTTCATGCCGAGCACGCGATCGCGTGCCTGAAGGCCGGTAAGCACGTGTACTGCGAGAAGGAGATGTCGAACACGCTGGAGGGCGGCCGCGCGATGGTCAAAGCGGCCCGCGAGACCGGCAAGCTACTCCAAATCGGCCACCAGCGGCGCAGCAACCCGCGCTACTGGCACGCCCTGAAAATGATCAGGAACGACAAGATTCTCGGGCGGGTCACGCACTTCAACAGCCAGTGGAACCGCTCGCGGCGTTTCGACCTCGGCTGGCCGGAGGGCAAGGAACTCGACCCCGCCACGCTCAAGAAGTACGGCTACGAGACGATGGACCAGTTCCGCAACTGGCGGTGGTACAAGAAGTTCTCCGGCGGCCCGATGGCCGACCTCGGCTCGCACCAAATGGACGTGTACAACTGGTTCCTCGATACGCCGCCGGCCGCGGTGCTGGCCGCCGGCGGGCTCGACAACTACGAGGACCGCGAGTGGTACGACAATGTGATGGCGATCTACGAGTATAAGGTCGGCGGCAAGATGGTCCGCGGGTTCTACCAGGTGCTTAACACGACCAGCTTCAACGGGTTCTTCGAGGCCTTCATGGGCGACGAGGGCTCGCTGGTCATCTCGGAAGATACCCGCAAGGGCTTCGTCTTCCGCGAGCAGGAAGCCAAGAAACGCGAGTGGGAAGATGAGGCCTCGAAGGTCGAAGCGATGGGCAAGGACGCGATCGAGCTGAAGATCGGCGAGACGCTACGGCCCGACGGCACCAAGGACCCTGAGGGCCAGCAGCTGCTCGAGGAAAGCAAGAAGCCGCCGCACCAGTTGCATCTGGAGAACTTCTTTAGCGCGATCCGCAACAAGACGCCGCTATCATGCCCGCCCGAGGTCGCCTACGAGACGGCGGTAACGGTGCTGAAAGCCAACGACGCGGTGGCGGCAGGCAAGCGAATCGAGTTCAAGCCGGACGAGTTCAAGGTCTAGACAAATGGCAAATGCAGCGGCCGGCGCTGGAGACGTAGCGGCCGGCGCCCCTGCCGGCCGTAGAGGACCAGGTGCGCTCGCCCTTGCCGCCCGCGACCGACGGGCGGCGTTTCTCGGCGTTGTCGCGGCTCTTTTCGTCGCCGCGCTGCCGACCGGCGCCGCCGAGCCGGCGAAGAAGGGCGAGGAAAAGTCCGAGTCGGCTGAGCTTCTGAAGACCGACAGCGGCATGCCCTACGTCCACCGCCTGACGCTCTACGACCACGCTGGCAAGGCGATCGACCCAGCCGACAAGAACGCGGTTCCGTACTCGCCGCTCATGACCTGCGCGAAGTGCCATCCATACGCCCAGATCGCGCACGGCTGGCATTTCGACGCCCCCGATCCGAACGTGCCGGCGGGCCGGCCGGGCGAGCCGTGGTTCGTGGTGGACGCGAAGGCGGGCACGGTGCTGCCCGTGTCGGGTCGCGGTTGGCCGGGGGCATACAAGCCGCAGGATGTCGGGCTGAGCGATTGGCAATTCGTGCTCAAGTTTGGGGCGCACTTGCCGGGCGGCGGCTACGGGGCGCCGAGCGACGAGCAGATCACCAGGTCGCCGGATGCGGCGCGCTGGAAGATCTCTGGCCGGCTCGAGATCGACTGCATGACCTGCCACAGCGGTGACTCGCAGTACGATCCGGCAGAGGCCGCCCGTCAGATCGAAGTGCAGAACTTCAAGTGGGCGCCGACCGCGGCGCTTGGCCTCGCAGTGATCCGTGGCGAGGCGAAGAAGCTGCCCGATGACTGGGACCCGGAGGCGCCGCCGAACCCGGACTACCCCGATCTGACGGCGCCAAGGGTCGTGTGGGACAAGCAGCGCTTTGACCCCGACAATCGCGTGTTCTTCGACATCACGCGGCGGCCGCCGAACGAGCGGTGCTACTTTTGCCACTCGTTTCGCGAGGTGGGGCCGAACGCGGCGGACGATCTGATTGCGTCGCGCGACGTGCACTTGGCCGCGGGGCTGCGGTGCGTCGATTGCCACCGCGAAGAGCTCGACCACATGACCACGCGGGGGTACGAGGGTGAGGCGGCCCTGCGCGGCAAACCCGAGCTCGCGGCGTTCACGTGCGAAGGGTGCCATCTCGGCACCGGCCGCGAGTATCTTGAGGAAGAAGACCGCGAAGCGAGTGGCTGCGATGAGACCGAGGAGCACGACACGCTGCTCGTTTTCGGCGGGCGGTACGCCGCGCCACGCCCCCAGCATCGCGGCCTGCCGACGGTGCATTTCGAGAAGCTGACGTGCACGGCGTGCCACAGCGGCCCGTGGCCGGAGCTGGAGCCGAAACAGTTCCAAACGGCCATGGCGCACAGGTTGGGCCTGCCGACTCGCGACCGAAAGGACGCCGATCCGCCGCAGATTCTCGGGCCGATCTTCGCTCGTGACGGCAATCGCAAGCTCGCGCCCCACAGGATGGTTTGGACCAAGGGCAAGTCCGAGCCGGCGACGCCTTACCTGTGGCCGCTGGCCCACGACGTGCGGCCGGCCACGCAGGCGCTCGGCGTACGCGGCTGCACCGATTGCCATGCGACCAACGCACCGATCGACTACGGCCACACGGTCCTCACGGCCGGCAGCGCCGAACCGCCGCGCTCCGCGGGCACGATGCTCGCCCTGCGCGGCGACGACACGACCTTGCGAAAAGCCTGGGCGCTCGGATTCCAGGGCCGTGACGCCTTCAAGTGGTTTGGCTTCGCCTGCGCCGCACTCATTGCGATCGTGCTGCTGCGCTTCGTCGCGGAAGTGAGCAGATGTGGCGCGGAAATGCCGATTTCCCCGCAAAAGCCGGCTGCCCTGACCCGCTGGGAGCATCTCTTCCACTGGCTCGCGATCACCGGCCTATTGATCCAGATTGTGAGCGCCTTTGGCTCCAAGCTCGCGGGGGTACAGACCGAGGGCTGGCGGCTTCTCATCCACATGGCCGGCGCGCCGCTGTTCATCCTCGGCCTGACCGGCACGACACTCCAGTGGGCCGGCCGTTGTCGTCGAATTCGCGCCGGCGGCCTCCCATTGTCGCTGAACACGCCGCAGCGGCTCATCTTCTGGGTCTACATCGCGGCTGGCTGGGCTGTCATGACGACCATGCTCGTCGCCATGCTGCCGCTGGCCGGCTACAAGGGGCAAGTGCTGCTGAAGGAACTCCACGAAGACGCCGCCTGGACGCTCGTGGGTGCATTGGTTGTGCACACGATCGTGTCCTGGATCGCCCGGCGGGCCAGAAGGAAGGCTACATAATGCGCCAGATTCTATTGATCGGAATGGTGGTCACGCTGGGGCTGGTTTTCGCGCGGCCGGCGGGCGCGCAGGAATCCAAGCCGGCCGCCGCGACGCAGCCGGCAAAATCGGATGAAAAGGCCGACGCCAAGCAGCCGGATGATCGCGGCTTCGTGCCCATCGAGCTGAAGCTGCCCAAACCCGCGTTCAAAGGTACGCCGGCAAACGTCCCGCCCGGCACGAATCTTGAGCCGCCGCGCAAGGGTCCGCGCCCGCCGGTACTCGCGCCGCCGGGGACGAAGAACGTCGCCTTCAAGAAGCCGGTCACCAGCAGCGACACCGATCCGATCGTCGGCAATGTCAAGATGGTCACGGACGGCAACAAGGAGGCGTCCGAGGGGACGTATGTGGAGTTGGGCCCACGCCCGCAATGGATACAGATTGACCTGAAGGATAAGTTCGCGATCTATGCCATAGTTGTCTGGCACTTCCACGGCAGTGCGCGCGTCTACCATGACACGGTCGTGCAGGTTTCCAACGACCCCGACTTCATCGACAAGGTCGAGACGGTCTTCAACAACGATCACGACAATAGCTCCGGCCTCGGCCTCGGCCAGGACAAGGAGTATTGGGAGACCTACGAAGGCAAGCTGATCGACGCCAAGGGGGTCGTGGGTCGCTACGTCCGACTCTATAGCAAGGGAAGCACCGCCGACGACCAAAACCACTACACCGAGGTGGAGGTCTACGGCGTGCCGGCGAAATGAGCCGCACTCCGGTCTTCGTCGCACTACTTCTTGCCAGCGTCGCTCTGGCGCTCGCGTTTCGCCTGCCGCAGCTCAACCTGCGGCCGATGCACGGCGACGAAGCCGTCCACGCCTACAAGTGCAACGAACTCTGGCAATCTGGGCTGTACGTCTACGATCCGGAGGAATACCACGGCCCCACGCTGTACTACGGCACCCTGCCGGTTTTCTGGCTGAGCAGCGTCAAAGGGTGGGCGCAGACGAGCGCGGCCGCCTATCGCATCGTCCCAGTTTTCTTTGGCGTCGGCCTGATTCTGCTGCTCTTCCTGGTGGCCGACGGTCTGGGCCGGCCGGCGACGATCTGCGCCGCCGTGCTGACGGCCCTCTCGTCGCCGATGGTCTTCTACAGCCGCTACTACATCCAGGAGACCCTGCTGGTCTTCTTCACGTTTCTGGTGATGGCCGCGGGCTGGCGGTTCACGCGCGCGGGGCGCATGTCCGGTCAGTGGAGCTGGGCCGTCCTACTCGGTGCGGGCATCGGGCTGATGCACGCGACGAAAGAAACGTGCGTCATCGCCTGGGCTTGCCTTGCGCTCGCGTTGGCCATCGTCGTACTATGGTCGCACACCGCGCCGCGCCGGGCACTCGTGGGCGTGATCGCGATCGCACTGCCGGCCGCCGTTCTGACGTCCCTGCTGCTATTCGCGGGCTTGTCGAGTCACCTGGGGGGCGCTGTGGACTCAGTGCGCGGGTATGCGACCTACTTTCGGCGCGCCGCGGGCGTGACTCACTATCACCCGTGGTATTATTACCTTCAGATTCTCGGCTTCGTTCACTATGCCTCCGGGCCAACGTGGAGCGAAGCGCTTATCGTGGTGCTCGGTGCCGTCGGCGCGTTTGTAGCCCTGCGCGGCCGCGCGCCGACGGGCGTGGATCTGAATCTGGTCCGCTTTCTGGCTGTCTATACACTACTGATGTTATGTGTGTACTCCGTGATCCCGTACAAGACGCCGTGGTGTGTACTTGGATTCCTGCACGGTCTGATTCTGCTGGCGGGGGTGGGGGCGGTGTGGCTTTTGCATGTTGTGCGCGTGCGGGCCGCTCAAGTCTGTGTGGGCGTCGTTCTGCTCGCGGCGGCCGGTCAACTGGGCTGGCAGGCCTGGCGGGGCAGCCACGACTATGTGTTCTGCGCCGACCCGCGCAACCCCTGCGTCTACGCCCACCCCGTCCGCGACGTCGAGGCCCTTGAAGTCGACGTGGAGCGGCTGGCCGCGGCCTCTCCCTTGGGGCATGGCCTGCTCATCCGGGTCGTGATTGAGAACTGCTGGCCGCTACCCTGGTACCTGCGGCGTTTCGGGCGCGTGGGGTACTACGAGCACATTCCGGACGACGCCGACGTGGACGTGGTCCTCGCGTCCACCAAGTTGGAGTCGGAGCTGGAGCATCGTCTGCACCATGACTACGAGGTGACTTACCGCGGCCTGCGGCGGGACGAGGTGCTCGCGGTCTACGTCCGCCGCGACTTGTGGGACGCGTTTCGCGCGCGACAGACGCGAGCCGGCACAACGGCGACCAGCCCATGACCCACATGGAGGCTGACAGGCTCCGCGACTGCCCCGGCGGCGACGGCGCGCACGGGTGGCGTTTCGCGTTTGACGCCATGGCGTGCACGTTCGGCCTGCAAATCGTGCATGCCCGCCAGGACTACGCCCGCCAGGCCGCTTGGGCCGCGTGCGCGGAGATCGATCGACTCGAACAACTCCTGAGCCGCTTTGTCCCCTCGAGCGACATCAGCCGCCTCCATTCGGCCCAGCCCGGCGAGTTGGTGCGCGTCAGCCCCGAGACCCTCGAGTGCCTGCAACTGGCGACGCAGGTGCACGCTGATACCGACGGCGCATTCGACATTGCCTTTCGCAACCGGCGCACGCTCGACCCAGACGTGCCGCCGCTCGTCTTTGACCCCGCCACGCACGCGATCGGAGTACAGGTAGCGGGGCTGATGCTGGACCTGGGCGCCCTCGGAAAGGGCTACGCCGTCGATCGTGCCGTCGCCGTGCTGGGCGACTGGGGAATCCGTGCGGCGCTCGTCGACTCCGGTCAAAGCACCGTGCACGCGCTGGGGCACCCGCGCGACGCGGAAGCATGGCGGGTGGGCCTGCGCCGGCCAGACCAACAGAACACGCTGCTCGGTGCGATCGAGCTACGCGACCAGGCCTTGGGAGGTTCCGGCCAGTTCCTGCACGGCTCGCACATCATCGACCCGCGCACTGGTAACCCCGTGGATTCGTCGACCGCGGCTTGGGCCGTCGCGCCCACCGCGGCGCTGGCCGACGCACTCTCGACAGCGTTCATGGTGCTGAGCCCGACCGAAGTGCAGGCGTTCTGCGCGCAGCACCCCGATATCTCGGCTATACTCTGGTCCCCCGCTGCCCAGGAAGGCGAGTTGATCTGTTTTTCGACCCAAGGCGGCCTCGTGCAGCGCTGTACCGGGGCGAGCTAGCGCCTGCATGCACTAGGAAGCACGGCATGACCCACAAGCGGACAATCTCGCGACGAGCCTTTGTGCGGAGCGCGGCCACGACGGTCGCCGCGTTCTACATCGTCCCGCGGCACGTGCTCGGCGGCCCCGGTCATACGCCGCCCAGCGAGGTCATTACGCGCGCGGTGATCGGCACCGGCGGGCAGGGGCTCGCGCACGTCGTCGAGAATGTGGAGGGCAAGCCGCCGGTCACGCTGGCGGTCTGCGACGTGGACCGCCAACACCTGGAAGCGGGCTTGAAGAAAGCGGGGCGGAGTTGCGAAGGCTACGCCGACTTCCGGCGCGTGCTCGACCGTCAGGACATCGACACGGTCCATATCGCGACGCCGCCGCACTGGCACGCGCTGATCGCGGTGGCCGCCGCCCAGGCGGGCAAGGACGTCCTGGGGGAGAAGCCGACGACGCGCACGATCGGCGAGGGGCGGGCGCTCGTGGAGGCGATCCGCCGCTACGGCCGGGTCTACCAGGTCAACACGCATTCGCGCTTCGAGAACGACTACCAGTTCGGCGCGACGAAACGGCTGCGCAAGCTCGTGGACAGCGGTCTGCTCGGCACGCCGCTCACCGTGCGCGTGACATCGGCGCTGGACTTCCACTGGAAGTTGAAGATGTGGAGCGGGCGAACGGACCTGACGCCGCAGCCCGTCCCGGACGTGCTCGACTACGAGCTGTGGCTCGGCCCGGCCCCGCGGAAGCCGTACCATCCGCACCGCGTCCACCAGAGCTTCCGCGGATACTGGGACTACGACGGCGGCGGGCTCGCGGACATGGGCCAGCACTACCTCGATCCCGTGCAGTACTTCCTGAATAAGGACGACACGGGACCGGTCGAGATCGAAGCCGACGCCCCCTGGCCGCCGCACCCGGACGCCGTCGGGTTGTGGGGGACGATCACGCTGAAGTACGCGGACGGCACGACGCTGATCCTGCAAAGCGGCGAGTGGGGGCAGGCGGACGCGCCCGGGCAGCCATACCTCGCCGGCCCCAAAGGCAAAGTGTACGACAACTACCGCACCGATCCGCCCGGGCTCTTCGAGCAACTGAGCCAGCTCCCGGACCCCGAGCCGCTGCTCGACTTTGAAACGGCCGTCCGCACGCGGCGGCAGCCGGGCGGCCACGCGGAAGCGGCGCACCGCTCGTGCACGCTCGTGAACCTCGCAAACATTGCCATCCGGACCGGCCGCAGGCTGCGCTGGGATCCGGCCCGGGAGGAATTCGTCGGCGACGAGCAGGCCAGCGCGTTCATTCACCAGCCCATGCGGGCACCGTGGCATCTGTAGGAGCCTCTGCCATGATCGTGCTGCATTCCGGCGTCCTTCGCGCAGCCACGCTTGCTCTCGTCTGCGGCGCGGCGCTGGGCAGCCGGGCTGACGAGCCGTCGCCGCAGCTCAAGGCCCTGCTAGCCAGGCTGCCCGCCGAAACGCCGGAGGTCCGGACCGATCTGCTGGCACTGGCGCCGGCGGACATCCGCGCTCTGTGCGGGATGCTGGTCGAGCCCGGGACGGCCGACGACAACCCCGCGCGGCTGGCCCTGCACGGGTTGGCCCTCGCGCTCGGCGATCCGGGACAGGCCGCCCGGCGGGCGACATTCGTGCAGACGCTCGGCGAAGTGCTCAACGGCGAGTCTCCGCCGCACGACGGCCCGTTCGTCATTGAGCAAATGCAACTGGGCGGCGGGCGGAGCGCGGTCAACGCGCTGGGGCGGACGCTGACGCACGAACGCTGGTGCGCGGACGCGGCCCGCGGGCTGGCCGCGGTGGGCGGCGAGCAGGCGTTGCAGGTGCTGCACGCAGCGCTGCCGACGGTCGGCGCCGACTGCCGGCCGGCCGTCATCGCAGCGCTCGGCGAATTGGGCGATCCGGCGTCGGTGACGGAACTGCTGAAGGACGCCCGCAGCCCCGACCCGGCCGTGCGGCTGCTCGCGCTGCACGCCCTCGCCCGCAGCGGCGACCCGCAGGCGACGGACGTGCTTCGGCGGGCAGCCGAGACGGATTCGTGGTACGAGCGGTCGCAGGCCACCGACGCCCTGCTCGTCTACGCAGACCGGCTCGCCGAGTTGAACCACGCCGATCAGGCGGCCGAGATCCTGCGTGACCTGCTGCGCACGCGGACCGCGCCGGGCGAAACCCACGTACGCTGTGCCGCCCTGCACGGGCTGGCCCGTCATCTGGGCGTTCAGGCCCTCGGCGACCTTGTCGCCGGGCTGGAAGACGAAAACACGCAGGTGCGGGCGGCGGCGGCCAACGCAGCCGCCGCGCTGCCCGGGCCGCAGGCGACCGCCGCCCTGCTCGGGACGTTGGCGCAAGCGAATCCACGCGGGCGCGCGGGAATCCTGGACGTGCTGGCGCGCCGAAACGACACGTCGGCCTTCGCCACCGCCGCGAGCGCGCTGCAGGACCCCGATCACGACGTACGCTTGGCGGCGATCGCCGCTGCGGCGCGGCTCGGCGGTGATGGCGCCGTCGCGCCGCTCATCGGCGTACTGGACACAGAGGAGGCCGACGAGCGCCAGGCGGCGCAGGACGCGTTAGTTCGCGTGTCGGGACCGCAGGCCACGCAGATGATCGCGGATGCGGTCGCCGGTGCGACGCCGCAGGCCCGCGCCCTGCTGCTGGACGTGCTGGCCGCGCGGCCGCGCGCCGGCGATTTGGCGGCCATCTTCGCGGCCGCACAGGACGGGAATGCGGCGGTCCGTGCCGCGGCCCTGCGGGCGCTGGCGGCGCTCGGCGACGAACCGGCGCTCGCCCGCGTGTTGGAGTTGCTCGTCGCGGCCGAGACCGAAGAGGACCGCACGGCCGCCGCACAAGCCGTGGCTGCCATCGGCCGGCGGTTCGCCAACCGTGAGCGGGCGACGGCGCAGGTCATTAATGCAACGGAAGGCCGATCCGTGCCCGTACGCGCCGCGTTGCTGCACGCGCTCGGGCAGCTCGGAGGACACTGGGCGCTCGAAGCGGTCCGTGCCGCGCTGGAAAGCAACGACCCGACGCTCCGCGAGGCCGGCGTGCGGGCCTGGTCGGAATGGCCGGACGCCGATCCCGCACCCGCTGTGCTCAACTTCGCCCGCCAGACCGACGATCCCCGGCTGCAAGTGCTGGCCGTGCGGGCGTACATCCGGATGATCGGATTGATGAAGGACAAGCCGCCGGCCGAGCGGCTGGAGCTGTACGCCACGGCCCTGCAAGCGGCCCGTCGGCCCGAAGAAAAGAAGCTCGTATTGGCCCAACTCGGCCAAATCAAGGAGCTCGACAGCCTCCAGCGGCTCGAACCGTACGTCGGCGACGAGGCGCTCGGGGCGGAAGCCGTCGCGGCGTCGCTCAGCATCGTCGAGGCGCTGCTTACGGCGCACGCGAAAGACCTGCGGCCGCCGCTGGAGAAACTCCTCGCCGCGGCGCCGACCCCCGAGCTTCGCGGCCGGGCGGAGGCGGCGCTGAAGCGGCTGGAGCAGTACGAAGGGTACATCACCGACTGGTGGGTCGCCGGTCCGTACGTGGACCGGGACAAGCCGGGACGCGAGCTTATGGACCAGGCGTTCCCGCCGGAGGAACCGGACGCCACCGGGGTCCAATGGCGAAAACAGCCGGTGGGGCAAGGCGCGGAAGCCCTCTGGACGATTGATCTGCACGCCACGATGCGCGGCGACAACCGTGCGGGCTACCTGTTCACGCGCGTGTACAGCCCGCAGGCTCAGCAGGCCCGGCTCGAGGTCGGCAGCGACGACGGAATCAAGGTGTGGCTGAACGGCAAGGTCGTCCACACGAACAACGCCCTCCGCGGCCTGGTGCCCGGCGACGACAAAGTGCCGGTGAGCCTGCGCGAGGGCTGGAACACGCTGTTATTGAAAGTGACCAACGACAGCGGCGCGTGGGCGGCGTGCGCCCGCTTCCGCTCGCCCGACGGCGGCAGCCTCCCCGGCGTGTACGCCGAGGCCGGCGAGAAACCGTAGCTTTGCCTTCGAGGTGCTACACGTAGTGACCACGGCGCTCGACCGTTGCGCGAGGCATCGCACCGCATGAGCCCCCAGCAGGAGATTGGTCGCATGGTGAAGTTCGTCCGTTCGGCGGGTTCGGCTATCTGCAACCACACACCGCGACCATCATCCTGGCACAACCAGCATGAACTCCCGCCATCGCACTCCCCGCTGTGGCTCGCGGGCCTGTTCGCCCTGGCGCTCGGCGGCGGCTGTGCGTCGGCGCCGCGCTTCCCAACCGCGCTGCACGTGGACCGGCTAGGAGACGAGACGGTGCTCACATTCGACACGGACGGCGACAAGCACGGGGACTATTGGCAGTACGCCGGCCCGGACGGGCGCAAGCACGCCCTGGCCTACGCCGACCATGCTGGTGGCGGCCCCGGCGCGCGAATCGAGCTGGACGAAATCAACGCCGCCGACTGCCCGCACCTCCTCATCGCGCTGGACGGCGTACCGTTCGAGTTGGTCGACCAGCTCTATCGCGCGGGCCGCTTCCGCCTCTTCTATCCGCCCGCCCGCGTGATCTGCGGCTACCCCGCGATGACCGACCTCGCACTAAACGATCTGTTCGACGCCGGCCACTCGCTCGGCTTCCAGGCCATGCACTACGACCGGTCGGCCAACCACGTCACGAACGGCAGCACGTCCTACCTTAGTGCCAGCAACTCGCCGTGGGTCAGCAAGCTGAGCTACCGTTGCTCCTTCTGGTGGGACGTGCTCGTGTACCTCAACCCGCAGCCCGTCTTCAACCACGAGATGAGCGACATCCACAAGCAGTTCGCCCGGATCGACGCCGGCCACGCGTACGCCTACTCCGTGGGGACGGCCGGCCTCGGCACGCGCGGCGGCCGGGACGCGATCCTCACGTACCTGCGTGCGGTCGACGACCTCTGCGAACGCCTCGTCTTCGAGCGCCGCGGCCGCGTGAAGATCACGCTCACCGCCGACCACGGGCACAACCTCGTGGAAAACAAGCTGGTGTCCTTCGACGACTTGCTCAAGCGGGCGGGCTATCGGCCGGCCAGCACCCTGCGCGGCCCGCGCGACGTGGTCACAATCGCGTACGGCCTCGTCACGTACGCCGAGTTCTTCACGCGCGATGCGGCCGGCGTGGCCCGGTGCCTGCTCGGGCACGACGACGTGGAGTTCGTCTGCTACCCGGATGGCGACGCGGTCATCGTCGCCGACCGCGACGGTTGCGCGCGCATCACCCGCGGCGCGGCCGGATTCCGCTACGACGCCAGCGCCGGCGACCCGCTGCGCCTGACGCCGATCCTGGAGCCGCTTCGCCGCGACGGAAAAGTGTCCGCGGACGGCGAAATCGACTCAGCCGCGCTGTTCCAGGCCACTCTCGACCACTACTACCCCGATCCGCTCGTCCGCCTCTGGGGCGCATTCCACGGGGAGGTCGAGAACACGCCCGACGTGATCGCGAACCTGCGCGACGGCGCCTGCCACGGCTCGCACTTCTTCACCGCGATGGTCGGAAAGGTCGCCAGCACCCACGGCTCGCTGAACCGCATGAACTCGACCACCTTCGCGCTGACCATGCTCGGCGAGCTGCCGCCCGCAATGCGCTCCGCCGAGGTGCTCCCCGCCCTCGAACGCCGACGCGAAGCCGGCAGCCTCCCTACAGGTACGGGTAGTCCGGCGGAAACGAGATGATCTCGACGTGCTGGCCGCCGGGGGCTTCGAGATAGAAGCTGCGCGTCCGGTCGCGGTGCGGGTGGATTGTCGCGCCGTAGCGTTGCGCCAGCCGCTCCAGATCCTCGTCGCTGACCCGCCAGGCGAGATGGCCAGGATGCTGATCGCGCAGCACGAACGCCAGCCGCACCCCCGCGGCCTCCACGAAGGCCCAGGTCGCGTCCTGGTAGAGCACGCGGGCGCCGGGAATCATGCGGAGGTACCACGCCACCGCCGCACCGATGTCCGGCACCTGCTGGGCCACGTGATCGAAGCGCAACTGTGCAGTCTCGGTCTCTGCGTTCATGGTTACGTTCCTTCGGCCCGCGGCCAAGCCCGACCAGTCTCCACAGGGCTGCGCCGCAATGAGCGTGCACAATCGTGCGCCGCTCCTATAGGATGGTAGCATGAGTTCGATCCGGCTCCAGGGCGTGATGAAGCAGTTCGGCGGACAGGTGGTGCTCGCCGACGTCTCGCTCGATCTGCACACCGGCCAGATCGCCGCCCTCGTCGGCCCGAACGGCGTGGGCAAGACGACGCTGTTTCGCCTGATCGCCGGGGAGCTCACCCCGGACATCGGCACCGTCACGACCTCCCGGGGGCTCGCGGTCGGCTACCTGCCACAGGAGCCGGATCTCGCCGCGGACACCACGCTGCGGGCGGCGGTCGCGGCGACCTTCGCTGACCTGGCGGCGCTCGAAGAGAAGCTCCAGACGCTCTCGCAACAAATCGCCGCGGAGCACCAGGGGCCGCGGCTGCACGAGTTGATGAGCCAGTACGACCGGCTCAGCGCGCGGTTCGAGACCGCCGGCGGCTACACGTTCGAGCAGCGCCTGTCCGAAGTGCTCGGCGGGCTCGGCTTCACACCGGCGGACTACGATTTGCCCGTGACCGCGCTCTCCGGCGGGCAAAAATGCCGGGCGGCGCTGGCCAAGCTGCTGCTCCAGGAGCGCCAATTCCTGCTGCTCGACGAGCCGACCAACCACCTGGACATCGACGCGGTGCGCTGGCTGGAGAAATTCCTCGCCGGCCATCACGGCGGCGCCGTCATCATCTCGCACGACCGCTACCTGCTCGACCGCGTCGCGCAACGCACGATCGAGCTGACCGCCGGGCCGGCGGGTGGCCGCGTGCAGTCGTACTCGGGCAACTACAGCGACTACGTCCGCACGCGCGAGCTGCACGCGCTGACGCAGCAGCGCCAGCACGACCAGGACCGCGCGTTCATCGAAAAAGAACGCGACTTCATCGCCCGCCACATGGCCGGACAACGCTCGCGACAGGCCCAGGGCCGCCAGAAACGGCTCGAACGTCAGCTCGCCGCCGGCGAGTTCGTGCTCGACCAGCCCCGCCAGCGGCGAACCGTCAAAATGGAATTCGCCGCCCTCGCCCGCACGCCGCGCGGCAACCAGGCCATCGTGCGGACCGACGGGCTCGGCAAGCAGTACGGCGACAAGGTGCTCTTCCGCGACCTGGCGCTGGAAGTGTGGGGCGGCCAGCGGCTCGGGATCACCGGCCCCAACGGAACCGGCAAGACGACGCTGCTGAGGATCATCCTAGGGCAGGTCGCGCCGGAGGCCGGCGCGGCGAAGCTCGCGGCCACGGCGCGCGTCGGGTACTTCGCCCAGGAACCCGACGGCCTGGACCCGGACAAAACGATCGTGCAGGAAATCTGCGCGGTCCGCGGCGACTTCCTCGAACGCGACGCCCGCCACTACGCCGCCCGCTTCCTGTTCACCGGCGAGGACGTGTTCAAGCGGGTCGGGCAGCTCTCCGGCGGCGAGCAATCGCGCCTGCGATTCATGAAGCTGATCCTGGCCGCACCGGACCTGCTGATCCTCGACGAGCCGACGAACCACCTGGACATTATCTCACGCGAGGCCCTCGAACAGGCCTTGGCCGACTTCCCGGGGACGGTCATCGCCGTAAGCCACGACCGCTATTTCCTCGACCGGGTCGCGGAGAAACTGTTGGTCATTCGGCCGGAGGCGCACCAGTTCTATCACGGGAATTACTCGTACTACATCGCGAAAGTCGAGGAAGCGCAGGCCGCCGAAGCCGCCGCCGCCCAGGCCGCCGCGGTGGCCGCCCGGCACAAGCAGCGCAAGACCGCCGGCGGCAGGTCGCGCGGCGGCGCCAAGACCACCAGCGCTCGCTCCCCGTTCGCGAGGATGCCGCTCGAAGAGCTTGAGGCGTACATCACCGCCCGCGAGGAGCGGCTCGAAGTCCTGCACGAGCGGTTCGGCGATCCGGCCGTCTACCGGGACCCCGCCGCGATCACGCAACTCAAGGCCGATTTCGACGTGTTAAAGGCCGAGCTGACCGCCGCCGAGCAGGCGTGGCAGGAGCGTGCGGAGGAGGCATAGCGCGGGCCTTGCCTGTGCCAGCGCTACTGGCCGAAGCAGTAGACCACGCCATCCTCGGTGCCGATGACGAGACAACCTTCGCCGACCGCTGGCGAGGCGGAAATCGCACCGCCAGCAGTGAACCGCCACAGCTCCTTGCCGGTCGCGAGATCGACGACGTACAGGTTTCCGTCGGCCGAGCCGAAGAAGGCGCGCTCGCCGACGACCACCGGCGACGAATCCACGCGGCCCTTCGTCGCGAACTCCCAGCGCTGCCGGCCCGTGCCGGGATCGAACGCCCGCACGTGCTTGTCGCGCCCGCCGATGACCACGAAACCGTCCGTCACCGCAGCCGACGACAGAAACGGGAACCCGTGGTCCTTGTCTTCAAACTGCCACAACATGCGCCCGGCCTGCCAGTCAATCGCGATCACCTGGTTGCCATAGCAGCCGAGGTACACCCGCGTGCCGCCCACCGCGGCCGCCGAACCGCTGACGGAGCCCAGCGGCACTTTGCGCACCGGCGTGCCATCGGACAGGTTCACAACGTGCAGGTTGCCGTCGCACGCCGCCGCGAGCACGTATTCGCCCGCGATCGCCGGCGTACCGTGCACGCGCTCGTCGGCCCCGTATGACCACAACGGCTGACCGTCCGCAATCCGCAGGCAATACACGTGGCTGTCGTACGAGCCGAAGACGAGCCGGTCGCCGGCGTAGTTCGCGGACGAGATGATCCGGTCCTTGGCCTTGAACGACCAGCGCTCGACGCCGGTCGCCGCGTCGCACGCGTGCAGGTTGCCGACCTCGTCGCCAAAGACGACGAGCCCGGCCACAACGCTCGGCGACGACTCGATGGCGTCCGCGGATTTGTACTCCCACTTCGGCTCGCCGGTCTTCAGATCGAGGGCCAGCAGCTTGCCGCCGTCGGTGCCGACATACGCGACGCCGCCCGCAATCGCCGCGGTCGAAGAGGTGCCGTCGCCGATCTCGCGTTTCCAGCGTATGGCGAGCTTCTCGGGCAACGTGCCGCCGGCGATCCCGGTGTTCTGGGCGTTACCGCGAAACATAGTCCATTCGGGGCGGGTGGGGGCGCTGGTGGGGGCGCTCGCGGGCGCGGACGATGGCATGGAGCCGGTAGTGGCGGAGGCGGATGAGGGTTGTGACGATGGTGCCGACGTGGACCCTCCCCCGGCCTCTCCCTGCAAGGCAGGGGAGTTGGTATCCGCCGCAATCGCGTACAGCATCTTCTGCGCGACGATGTACAGCACGTCGCCGGCGACCGCCGCGGTGCCGAAGCTGCCGTTGCGCATGTCGTTGCGGGCCAGTTCTTTCAGCTCGGCACCTTGCCGCAGTACGACCAGGTCGCCGTCCGTGTTGCCGAGCAGGACCTTGCCGTCCGCGATGATGGGCGTACCCCACACGCCGGCCTGCATGTCGTAGCGCCAGCGTCGCTCGCCCGTCCGCTCATCAAAGCAATGCAGATAGCCGTCGAGATCGGCCGCATAGAGCAGCCCGTCGGCGATCGCGACGCTGGAAAGCGTGCGGCGAAACTCCTTGCCGCCGACGTGCCAGACCTTGCCCGTCTCGGTGATGTCGCCGCGCTTCGTCGCGTCGATGGCGTACAGGTGGCCGGGCCCTTTCGCAGCCTCGGGGTCATCGCCGGCGCCGAGGAAAACCTTGTCATCATGGATCACGGGGGTCGCGACGATGCTCGTTTTGGTGCCGGTGCCGCTCGACTCCCAGACAGTGTCTTTCGGGTTGAGGTCGAATTTCCACAGCAACTCCCCGGTCCGCGGCTCGAACGCGTAGCACCACCCGTCGCCACCCGGGAAAATGACCTGTGGCTGCCCCCCGATCACGCCATACGCGGGCGAGGCCCATTGGCCGCGGAGGATGTTCCGGCCAGGGTCGTTGCGTTTCCACAGGACTCTGCCGGTCTGCTTGTCGACGGCGATGAACGAGGGCGCATCCGGGGCGGGCGGCTTCTCGTGCTCCTCGTCGATGCCGTTGCCCGTGCACACATAAACGAGGTCACCGGCACCGACCGGCGAGCACGCCGCCAGAATAAACGGGTACACACCCAGTTCGCCGATCATGTCCAGAATCCACACGAAATCGGCGTCCTGCTCGCCCGTGTACTTCTCCGTGGTGAACGGCCCGTCGTTCTTGCCGTCGCGGAAGCCGTTTACGTCGGCGCAAACCAGCTCGCAGCGGTTGCTCACGTAGTAGACGCGGTCGCCGTCGACGTACGGCGTCGACGCGATCCCCTGCTCGGGCCAGTCGTTACCCCGCCCGCTCGCGAGCTTGTCGTGCGTGGCTTGCCAAAGCAGCTTGCCGCTCTGCGCGTCGAAGCACAGCACGCAGCCCTTGTCGCCCTTGATCTCCGGCCGAAACTGCCCGCCGTTGTTCGTGCCGACGAAGACCTTGCCGCCCGCGATCACCGGCCCGCCGTAGCTGCTCGTGCCCAGCGGCGCACTCCAACGGATGTTCTGCTTCGTGCTGACATCCCAGGTGTAAGGGATTCCCGTGGCGGGTGAGACCGCGTTACGGCTGGGTTGCCGGCCCCACATCGGCCAGTCGCTGGCGCCGGGCTGCGACGCGGGCGTGCCAGCGACCGCCATCGCCGTCCCCGCCCACGCCACCGCGAAAACCACGATCCGACGACCGCTCACGATTTCGTCTTCTCCGCCTGTGCCTCGTAGCGCTGCAACGTCGCGCGAATCTCGGCGGCCTCCTCGGGTCGCGCCTTATCCGCGTGTTCCGCGGCCTGCCGCGCCCACTTCACCGCCGCGTCGATGTCGCCCTTTTCGTAGTGCAGACGTGCCAGGGTATACAGGCAGAGCGGGTCTTTGGACTCCGTCAGCTCATTCGCACGCTGGGCCGCGCCGGACACGAAGCCCAGATCACGTCGCTCGATGCCGGACTCGACGAGCGTCGCCCACGCCACGCGATTCAGTGCCTGCGCATCGTCCCAAATCGTGTGCACGTAGTCGCGCCCAAACGCGTACGCCTTGTCCGGGTCGTTGAAATCGCGCAGCAGCGTCAGAAACTGAAGCTGCTTCAGATGCTGCTCCAGCTTGATCCGCGGATCGAGGTTCTTCTCCGACGACATGGTGCTACACAGCAGGAATATGTCGAGCGTGACCGTGGAGGCCCCGAAATCGCTCAGTTTCGCCGGCGGAGCCTCCAGTCCCAGGTCCGTCATCTTCGCCTCAAACGTCGCGCGTACGATGAGCAGGTCGCCGACGTTGCGGCTCATCGTGCCCCAAGTGAACGGGGCGAACAGAATTCGCAGCGGCGCCTCCAGCGGCACGGCCTTGCCCTTGACGTGCAACTCGGTCGCCGCCTTGAGCGTGTAGCTCCGCCGGCCGTTCTCGTCCTTCACGAGCTTCGCGTCGCTCACGCCCGTCAAGCGCAGCGTGATCTCCGGATACTCCGCCTGGTTCAACATCGGCGGGCCGTGGAGTTGCTCGTCGAGGCCGTCGATCCCGCAGCGGAGCGACGCGACCGGAATGCGGAGCGCACCCGCCAGAATCGGCGGCTGGTTCTCCTGCGGATCAAACGGCGCGACGAGGTACCCGACCACGCGGTTGCACACGAACGCGGTCCGCAACAGTGGCGCGTCCGATTGGCAAATCAGTTGCGTGTCCCCGCCCGGCGTGACGTGATACACCTCGCCCAGGTCGAGCTGCTCCTTGGGAACCACGAGCGCCTGGCCCCCGGCGGAGCGCGGCGGCACGTCGTCCGCCGCAATGGCCGCGGCGACCGCGAACAGCACGGTCAGAACGGCCAGCCCGCGAACTCCCGATTCGGTCCGAAGCATAAGCCTCTCCTCCCGCGCGCCGCGGCGCAACGTCACGAGTTCGCGGCCGCGCTCAGATCCAGGGCTTTCAGCGTGTGATTGTCGCGTAGGTACATCCGCGTGCCCACCAGCGTCGGCGCCGTCCAGGCCTTCTCCTCGAGCACCTTCGCCTGGGCCAGGACTTCCAGCTTCTCCGGCGTCGCCGTCGCGATCGCCAGCGTGCCTTGCTCATCGAGAATAACGAGCTTGCCGTCGGCGAGCAGCACGTTGGCCTTCGCGAACGTCCGGTCGCGCCACGCCGGCTTGCCCGTCTTCAGCTCAATCGCCATCATGAACGCGGGATCGAAGCTGCCGCCGCTGCTGGCGTACACATACTCGCCGATGCGGGCCATCGTGCCGTGGTTGACCTGCATCTTGCGGTAGTGCCACAGTTCCTCGGGGGCGTATTCGCCGTCCTTCACATTGACCTTGAGCAGCCGCGTGCCGCCGCCGTAGCCCGCAGAGAAGAAGAGGCGGTCCGGTTCAATCCACAGCGGCGTGCTCATTATGCCGAACGACTGGGTGTCGACCGTCGTATGCCACTTTGTCTTGCCGGTGGCCGGGTCGAGTCCCGCCCAGTCGCCGGCGAGGGCGACGACCAGGTGATCTTCGTCGTTGAGGCGGATGAGGATCGGCGACGCGTACCCGCCTGGGAACTTCTCGCTCTTCCACGCCAACTCGCCGCTATCCTGCTTGAACGCGGCGACGCCGGTGTCGCCGCCCCCGACGTTCAGAATCACAAGGTCCTTGTACGCGATAGGGCTGGCCCCGTACCCGCGGCGCAGGTGGCTGGCGCCCATCTCTGCCATCAAATCGTGCGACCACAGGATCTTGCCCGTCCGCTTGTCCAGACAGTGGAACAGCACCGTGCCGCCCACCGTGAAGATGCGGTCGCCGACGATCAGCGGCGTCGAGTGCGGCCCGGCGCCCATCTCCAGGTCCATCCCCTCCTTCGTCGGCGCGTCGTATTGTGTCTCCCAGACCGTCTGTCCGTCGGCCGCGCTGACCGCCAGCACCGCGTCTTTGTCGTCGCGCCGGCACATCGTATAGAGCCTGTCCCCGTCCACGAGGACCGTGGAGTGCCCCGGCCCGATCTCCCGGCTCCAGAGCTGGCGCGGCCCCTCGGGCGGCCACTTGTCCGCCAGCCCCCCGGCGTCGCACGTGAAATCGCGCCGCGGCCCGCCCCATTGGAGCCACTGACCGCCCGTCGGAGCCGGTGCGGTGCTGGTCGACGTGCTCAGTACGAAGCCGGCCAGAAGACTGACGCCGATCTGAAAGAGCATCGCATGCCGCCTGTCTCGTCATCTGCCCGAGTTGCAGACGATCCGATCGCCCGCAACCCGGCGCTGCCTCAGCAATCCTGGTCGGTGTGCTAACCCGCCGCCCGAAGCGTGTCAATTCGCACGTTTCGGCTTTGGATTCCCAATGTTGTGGAGGGGCTAGCCGCGGGCTATAGTTGGGCCCCGACGTTCGAGGCGCACCTGCAGGAGCGACTCCATGAATCGCGCGCGGTCGATTCGCCTGTCCAGGGCCCTGGTGCTCGCCGTGCCCGCCATGCTCGCGACCGGCGCGCTGTTGCTCGCCCAGGTCGCCCAGACGAAACCCACCGGACAGCCTGAAACGGACCAGGCGCCCATCGTGGCGCAGCCAGCGCCCCCGGCCGCCACTTCTCAGCCCGCCTCAACCACCGTGGAGGACGCCGGCGAGTTCGCCCCCGAGCAACGCGTGCTCAGCGGCCTCATCGGCAGCAAACACGACTTCACCGTAAGCGGACAGGTCGGCCGCAACTTGTGCCTGCCCTGCCACACGCCGCACCTGGTCTCCGCCCCGCCACCCCGACTCGACCAGCGTGCGGCGACTACGCAGCCGTTGCGGCCATACGAGGGGCTCAACGTGCAACTGACCGGGTGGTCGCTGTTGTGTCTGGGCTGCCACGACGGCGTGACGGCCCCGGACGTATACACCGCCGCCCATGCGGTCACGATCACGGGGCAGCTGGCCAACTCGCGCCTCGGCGTGCGCGGCCTCCGCAGCCACCCCGTGGGGATCCGCTACCCGCTTGCGGCCGAGGGTTACGAGCCGCTCGCGGCGGTCGAGGCGGCGGGCCTGATGCTGCCCGACGGCCGCATCCAGTGCACAACCTGCCACGACGCCCATCGCAAGAACCGGCAACCTAAGATGCTCGTGATCTCGAACGAGCACAGCCGTGTGTGCCTGACATGTCATCGCCTGTAAAGCGCATCGTCCACTCCGTGCGTCCCGATCAGAGCCCCAAGCGCCAGCGCGGGGTCTCCAGTGAACGGTCGCCTGCCCGGCCACCGGCCATTTGCGCGCCGAACTCCGCTGCTTGGCGCGCCCGCATCGCCCTGCTGACCTGTCTGCCGTGCGCGGCCTTGTTCGCGGCGGGGTGCACCCTCGCGGGGCGCGGGCCGGCGCGCGAGGCCTCCCGCTTCTACCCGCCGCCGCCGCAAACGCCGCGCGTCGTGGCGCTCGGAACCTTGCGCGGCGCCCCTCCACCGTCGCAGGCTGAGACGGACTTGGCGTTGTTCCTGTTCGGCGCGGAACCCCCGCCCGCGCTGACCATCGCGAACCCGACGGCCTTGGCCGCCGACGCCCAGGGCGCCCTGGTCTGCGACGGCGCCCTCGACACCGTCTTCGTCTGGGACGCCACGACCAACACCGTCGCCGAGGCCCGCCTCGACCCGCCGCCCGACCATCCTTGCGCCGTGGATCTCGCCCCGGACGGCACGCGGCTGATTTGCGATCGCGCCGGCGTACAACGCTACGACGCGGCCGGAAATCGGGTGCGCAGCTATGTGCTCGATCCCAACGGCTTCAAGCCCGGCAGCGCCCTGCTCGTCGGTACGCAGGTCTGGGCCACCAACCTCGCCGCGCACCGCATCGAGGTCTTCGACGCCGACACCGGTCAGCACGTCCGCTCGATCGGCGAGCGCGGGAGCGGTCCCGCGCAGTTCAGCCTGCCGCGCGCCATGGCGCGCACACCCGACGGGCAGGTCTGTGTCGTGGACATGCTGAATTGCCGCGTGCAGATCCTCGACGCCGATGGCCGCTGGCTGCGCGACATCGGCGGACGCGGCGACGTGGTCGGCTCGTTCGGGCGACCCAAGGGCATCGCGGTGGCCGACGACGGAACGATTTTCGTCACGGACGCCTTTTCGCAGCGCGTCCAGGTCTTTTCGCCCGACGGCCAACCGCTACTGGCGTTCGGCGAGCCCGGCTCGGGCCCCGGCGCGCTGCTGCTACCCAGCGGTATTGCCGTCACCGCCGTCGCGCCACGCACGGAACACGCCCTATCCGCCGGCACGGCGCCGGCGTACTACTTGCTCGTGGCCGAAGAGCTGGATCGTCCCGGCCTCCGGGTCTACGGCTGGCTGCAGGCCGGGGCCGAGACGGAACCAACCGCCGCGCCCGCCGCCGAGGCCGTGAACTGGAAGCCGCGCTTCCCGGGGTCCGCGGCGATCAACCCGCACTGGGACGCGACACGCTGCACGAAGTGCCACGAGTCGGAGGGGGACCGTCTGTTGCCGATTGCCGCGGAGAAGACCGACGCGTTGTGCATCTCCTGTCACGACGGCACCCAGGCTCCCGCCGATCCGCATCCGATCGGCCGCGACGCCCAAGCGCAACTCGTCTCCACGCCGCCCGACTTCCCCACCGTCGCCGGCGCCATCGGCTGCCTTACGTGCCACGACATCCAGCGCCACTGCCACGTCGGCGCCAAACGGCCCGCGGTCAATACCGTGCTGTTGCGCAACTACGACCCGCAGCGGCCCCTCGAATACTGTAGCAACTGCCATCGGACCGATGTGGGCGGCCGCTTCAGCCCCCACCGCCAGCGCGACGCCACCGGCAAAGTTCGCGAGGACGCCTGTCTGTTTTGCCACACACAACGGCCCGAAATCCCCGAAGACGGCCGGCGCCGCTTTGAGCCGCATCTCCGCGCCGTCTCCTCCGCGCTCTGCCTGAACTGCCATGCCCGGCACTGGGACCTTTCGCCGTTGGGGCATGTCGACCGCCCCGTCACGCCGCAGATCCGCGCCTGGATGATCGCGCACGAATCCGCCACGAGCCCGAACGCCCCCGCCCCGACTACCGGGCCAAACGAGGAGCGCGCCCCCGCCCGGCTGCCGCTCGGCGATGACCGGGTCACCTGCTATACCTGCCACAATCCCCACTACAACGGCTTGTTCCCGCCGGACAGCGAGCTGGGCACGCTGGCCTCGAATCCCGCGGAGCGCCGCAGCGCGCTGCGCGCCAACTGGATCGACCTCTGTCTGAGCTGTCACGCCAAATAGCCCCGGCGGTCCGGCGCCGGCGGCCACGAGAGCGCGCCGGTTCTCCGTAGGGGCCCCGCCAGCTTGCCGATCGGGATTCCGGCCGGTACAACCTTGGACCGATTCCGTACCTATTGGACCGGAGAACGCAATGAGCACGTCCGCTGCGTTGCAGAAGAAGATCGCCGACCGCAAGGTCGTCGTCGGTGTCATCGGTCTGGGCTACGTCGGGCTGCCGCTGGTGCGCGAGTTCTGCGGCGCGGGCATCCGCGTGTGGGGCTTCGACATCGACCAGCGCAAAGTCCGCATGCTCAGGGCCGGCCAGACGTACATCGAGCACCTGCCCGGCCGCTTCTTCCAGGACCTCATCAAGAAGGGCCGCTTCACGCCCACGGCCGACATGAACCAGCTCACCAAGCCGGACGCGATCCTCATCGCGGTCCCCACCCCGCTCGACAAGATGCGCGACCCGGACATGTCCTACATCGAACACACCACGGCGGACATCGCCAAGCGCCTGCGGCCCGGGCAGCTCATTGTGCTCGAATCGACGACCTACCCCGGCACGACGCGCGAAGTCTGCCAGCCGATGCTCGACGCCACCGGCCTCAAGCTCGACCGTGACTACTTCCTCGCGTTCTCGCCTGAGCGCGAAGACCCCGGCCGCGCCGACATGACCACCAAGCAGATCCCCAAAGTCGTCGGCGGCGTGACGGCCACCAGCGGCAAGCTGGCCGCGGCCGTGTACGCCCTGGCGCTCGACCGCGTGGTGCCCGTCTCGACCGCGGACATCGCCGAAGCGTGCAAGATCGTCGAGAACGTGTATCGCTGCGTGAACATCGCTCTGGTCAACGAGCTGAAGATGCTCTTCGACCGCATGGGTATCGACGTCTGGGAGGTCATCAACGCCGCCAAGACCAAGCCCTTCGGCTTCCAGGCCTTTTACCCCGGGCCCGGCCTCGGCGGACACTGCATTCCGATCGACCCGTTCTACCTCTCGTGGAAGGCCCGCGAGTTCAACACGACCACCCGTTTCATCGAGCTGGCCGGCGAAATCAACACGCACATGCCCGAGTACGTCGTCGGCCGCGTGATGGAAGCCCTCAACGAGCGCGGCAAATCGCTGAAGGGTTCGAGCGTGCTGGTGCTCGGGCTGGCGTACAAGAAGGACGTGGACGACGTGCGCGAGTCGCCGTCCGTGACGCTGATCGAGCTGCTTCAGAAACATGGCGCCAAGGTCAGCTACCATGACCCCCACATCCCCACCGCCAAGCCGATGCGCGAGCACAACATCACCAACCTGAAGAGCGTGCCGCTGACGGCGGCCAACCTGCGGAAGTGCGACTGCGTGCTGATCGCCACCGACCATAGCACCGTGGACTACGACCTGGTCTGCCGCCACGCCCCCCTCGTCGTCGACACGCGGAACGCGACGGGCCGCAAACGCCGCCCAGCCGGCCGCGTCGTGAAGGCCTAGCGCAGATCGCATTCGATCACCGGGCGCCGACCCGGCGGCGCTACGCCCCCGGCGACCGGTACAGCGCCACATACAGCGGACACCGCTCGATCAACTCCGCGTGCGTGCCGACGTCGACGATTCGCCCCGCGTCCATCACGACGATCCGCTCGGCCATGTCCATCACCGTGTGCCGGTGCGCGATCAGGAACGTCGTCTTGCCCTGCCGCAACTCGTTCAGCGCGGCGTGGATCTTCCGCTCGCTGTCCGCATCGATTTCGCTCGTCGCCTCATCAAAAACGACGATCGACGCCGGCTTCAGAAACGCCCGCGCGATCGCGATCCGCTGCCGCTGCCCGCCCGAGACCGACGCCCCAAACTCGGCCAACGTCGTCTCGTATTGCTGCGGCCACTGCTCGATGAACTCCGCCGCGTACGCCCGCTGCGCCGCCCGTTTGATGTCATCCAACGTCGCGTCCGGGTTGCCGTAGGCGATGTTCTCGATCACCGACCGCGCGAAAATCACCGGCCGTTGCGTCACGACCGCGATTTGCAGCCGGAGCTGCCGCAGGCTGAGTTCCCGCACGTCAACGCCGTCGATCGTCACCCGTCCCGCCTGCGGCTCGATCAAACGCGGCAGCAGCTTGACCAGCGTGGACTTGCCGCTGCCGTTCGGCCCGACGATCGCCAGGCACTCGCCCGGCCGCACCTCCAGCGACACGTCGCACAACGCCGCCGGCTCTTGCGTCGGCGTGTAACGAAACGTGATCTGCTCGAAGCGCACCGGCCGCGCCGTGCAACCCACCAGCGCCTTTGCGTCGGGCCGCGACATCTCCTCCGGCTGATCGAGGAAATCCCACACCCGCGTTGACGCCGCCCCGGCCCGCTGCACCATGTTGTAGACGTTCGCCACCTTGCGAACCGGATCGAGCAGGGCCGCCAGCAGCGCCACCATCGTCATGAAGTGGGCCGCCGTGATCTCCCCGTGGAACGTTCGCGACGCCAGCCACACAATGCCCGCGCACGTGACCAGAATGCCGATCACCTCGATCAACGGCGAGCTGAACGCCTCGATCCACGCCAGCTTGAGCATCTGCTTGAGCATCCGGCGTTCGATACCCCACATGCGCCGGCGTTCGTAGCCCTCCTTGCCGTGGCCCTTTACGACCTCGATGCCCTGCAAGGTCTCTTCGAGTCCGCTGAGCATCGCGCCGTAGCCCTGGAGGATTCGCACGGTCGCCTTGCGGACCTTGCGGCCGAAGAACCACAGCAAGCCGACCGCGACGGGGGCGATCGCGAGCACAACCAGCGTCAGCCGGGCGTCCAGGCACAGCGCCACGATGAAGACGCAGATCGCCTTCAGCGGCTCGCGGGCCACCTTGCCGAACAGCGTCGTCACCCCCAGGAAAACCTCCCGCACGTCGGACATGAACTGGTTGACGCGGTTCGACACGTCTCCTGACAGCTCGGTCATCGGCACCCGCAGCGCCTTGCGGTACATCTTCCGCCGCAGGTCCATCATCATCCGGTTCGACGCGTTGAGAATGAGGTACTGCGACATGCAGCGGAACACGTTGCCGATGATGTTCACGCCCACCAGTACGCCCAGCAGGACCAGCAGGTCCCTCATGCGGTCGGCGGGCGTCGGCTGGTCCGCCGCCGGGAAGTAGGTCGCGGCCCAGCGCAGAAAACCCGCGTACCCCACGCGCAGCGACGCCATCGTGCCCACGGCTTCCCCCGCCTTCTCCACGTTCCGCGCGGCGGCGTCGATCATCGCCGCGTGCAGGCTCTGTTCCTTCACCACCACCTGCAAGACCGGGTACAGGCCGGCCAGGCTCGCCGCGTACGTCAACGCCACCCCCAGCCCCAGCACCATCCCCCAGATCATGTTCCGGCGGTGCGGCCGGACCAGCGTCAGCGTCCGCCAGAACGCCCGGCGGGACTCGCGTTTGCCCGGCTTGGGCTGCGTCCGCTGGGCCAGCAGGCCCTGTGGCGTCGAGGAAACCGCCGCGCTATCGCTCATCGTGCGCCTGTCCCGGTGCCGAGGTTCGCCGGCCAGCCTCACACGCGCGGGGCGCCGGCGCGGCAACCATAATCGCTAGCGCACGGGCCGGCAACGAGCGGGCCCCGCCCTGCCTGGTGCGCGAGTCCCTTCTCGCCCCCCGACCCGCGTGCCTCTCTGCCCACTGCGCGCCCTTGGGCCCTGGCGTGCGCCGCTGCCCACGGGCACGTCGTCCCAATCAGCGTCACGAACGGGTCGGTGTCGGCGAAGGTGACGCGGCCTCGGGAACCGGTTGTACTCGCCGCCAACGATCCTCAGCCGGCTACCACGGCACTATCGCCGCGCCGCGGCCGGAGGTGTCCCCGAGCGTGTTCATGCGGCGCGCCTCTGGTTGCGACCCTGTATGATTCTACCGCGCGCATGACGCCGCTGGAGCTTGTCGTCCGTCTGCGCGCTCGCACGCCGCCATCACGAATCCGTCGAGGCCGCTTCCCCGCGAACGGTTCGGTAGACCCTCGGCATCTTGAAACAGCGCCCGTCACCCCGCGCGAGTGACGACACTCGTGCGTGTCAACAAGCTATCAGTCGTCCGTTCATGACACGCCTCCGCCAAGAGCGCGGCGCGCCGCAACGGATCAACCGCGCGCGGTGATGTCACGGTCCTCAAGTTCCGTCGTTGCGACCACGGTCGAATCCGAACAGGACTTGGAAATCCGCGAAGTCGTCCAAGTCCACGTCGTTGTCCTGGTGCAGGTCGGCGCGTTCGAAGATCATTGGATCGCACCCCGGCGGATCGGCGACGTCGGGGCCGCCCATGCACCCGCTGAACAGCAGGAAATCCGCCAGATCGACCATTCCGTCAACGGTCAGGTCGCCGGGGGTCGTACGAGGTCCGCCATAGCAAATGTACACCTCGCCGGCCTCCGTCGCGCGGTCCGGGCTGGCGAGCATGGCGCTGATCGCGAAGTCGTCAAACCCATCGCCATCGATATCGCCGAGTGCAGCCACGCCGCGTGAGTTCGCCCTTGTCCAGCCACCAGACGGGTCTGTGTTGAAGACGGTTGTCTCTCCTCCGCCAACGTAGTCGTTCGTGTTTCGGCCGATGAACATGGCCCCGGGCAAGGTGCCCGCGGCGATGTCGGAAAGATCAAGCTCCCCGCTTAAACTGGGTGAGCCGTATACCAGGTACACCTTGCCGCGCCCATTCGCAGCATCCGGGGCTGCAATCAGAACGTCGTCGAAGCCATCACCATCTACGTCGCCGGCTCCGGCCACGTTGGCTCCGGCACGGTCACCTGGTTCCTCGCCCAATATGTGGATAGCGCGTCCCGCCGCGACGATCTCGGCCACCGTCCACCCACCGGCTGGACTCTCCAGTGTCGGGGAGCCGAACACAACGATCGCTTCTCCGCGTCCGCCCGCGCCATATTCGCTCCCGATGATGACGTCGGCGATGCCGTCGCCGTTGAAGTCGCCTGCGGCGTCGAAGGCGCGCCCCAGTGGCTCCGCGGGCGTAGTGCCCTGGATCAAGACCCCGTTGAGCCGGCTTGGGTCTGCATGACTCAGTGCCAAGCGCTCGAGGAGGTAATCCCCATCGAGCCCCAAGGGCCTACCATAAACGATGAACACTGAACCAACGACTGGCCCAACGAAGGCGCCGCTGGAATCGGCATCCCGGACGTCCTGCGAGCCAACGGCAAAGTCCCCGACGCCGTCCGCGTCCACGTCGCCGAGTGCGCGTACGAACGCGATCCTCGCTCCTTCGTGCGGTCCGACCACTTGTGGAACGTGGGCGACGTAAAATCCGGCGGTGGCGAGGGGATAGGGCCGGTATGACAGCACGTCGTCGGCCGGCGCAACGTAGCCTGAGTCATACGCCGGCGTGCAGGGCCCGGCCGGGATCACGAACTCCTGCTGCGCCGGGTTTCCACGGAGGGAGCCGACTGTCTTAATGATGTACTGGTGGGGGACCGGCATGGTGTAATCGGTCCGCTCAGGAAGCTCGCTGTCTGGATGCGGCCAGGCCTGATTCGGCTCAATCCAAAGCTGTGTCAGTGTGACCGAGCTGTTGTACCATCTCGCGTTCGTGCGATACTGGTACACGACACCTGCTTCGGGACGGTCCTCTGGCAGAGTCGGGATGTCCTCCCGGCGCGCAGTCCTCTGCGGCGCGGCCAGGTAGAGCCACGCTTTGTCCGCGCTGACCGTGGCGCCGAGATGGTCATCGACCGACTGTCCCAGGACCCGCGCACCGACGGGGGCATAGATCGGCGGCGTGACCGCGGGACCGTAAAAGCCCGTCCAAGCGCACGTCGCGAGCTCCGGGTCAGTGGCCCAAGCTCCAAGACACGTCAGACTTGTACCGGGTAAGGGCTGTGCACACTCGGACTCTTCGACCCAGGCATACCACCGGTGCAACACAAGACAGTCGGAATACGCGTCCACAACAGCATCCCCGGCGGCTGCCCGCGCCGGCGCGAAGGCGATCGGATTTGATAAGGGCGGGTCGGCTGGGCTGTCCGTCCATGGCATGCAGAAGCCGCCCGGCCCTGCCCCGGAAAAGACGGTGTCCCATACGACCCACCAGCGTTCGAGTTCGCGGGCTGCGGGCATCGCCTCGTACGCGTTGACCGACATGTCCGGCTCGACGTTGCGTACGTACTTGGTCAGCGTCGGCAATGTCATCGTGTCAAACAGTTGTCCAACCTCGTGCAGATCGAGGACACGGTCTCCCCGACGGTTTAGTCGCGCGGCGTCAAGAAGCATGGCATTGTGGCTGGACACAATCACGACCCCACCACGGACGAATTGGGCCGTGTTCGCCGTCCATTGCCCGGTCCCATAATTGATCGCGTCATACTCCAGGTTGCCCATTCCAGGCAGGTCGGCTTCGAGGGCGAGATCCTGATATGCGACCCCCTGGACAAGATGAGGGGCTTTCAGACTGAGTGACTCCGCGCGCGGGAACCCGAACACAATCTCCGGTCGGTCGTCACCATCCAGGTCGGGCACGCACGCGACATCGGCCAGACCTTGGGTCCACGTAGTGTTCATCGGCATCCGCATGCCCGGGAAGACGAGGCCCTGCAGCGTCTCCTGGCCAACTTCCCGCAGCGAATGCACGCCGTGGAGACGAACGCGAGGGTTCTCCGGAGTATTGTTCCCGCCGCTGCCATAAATCAGGTATGCCTCACCAAAACCCACGCCCTGAGGGTTGACAGATACCGGCTTCCCGAATCGGGCCCCGATGACGAGTTCGTCGTCACCATCTCCATCCACATCCGGCACACGCGTGAGCACGCTGCCCGCCAGATCGTGGGCATGCCGCCCGCACAGGACCGCGCCGCGGCTGCTGTCGTCGAGCAGATCCAACTCGAACGGCCCAAGCCAGCCGCCCAAAGTCTCGGCACCCACCTGCAGCCAAGCCCTTCGGCTGGCCGTACTTCCATACGCGTTCGTCAAGACGACATCGTAGAAGCCGCCATCAAGCACTTGGGCGTTGATCACGGTCAGGCTGTCCGTCGCAGCCCCCCCGATCGTGCTGCCATTGGGAGTCGAACCGTCCTGTAGCGGCACGCCTCCGCGGCGCCACTGAAAGACCTCAGCGTCCTCCGTGACTACCGTGAATGTCGCGGTGTCGCCTACCGCAATCCGTCGGAAGCGTGGTTGCTGTACGATGGTCGGCGCTGTTCCGAAGAAGTGGCCGCGCGCGATATCGGCCGACCCCGGCCCGCCCGCGCGTGCGACATGGCCGCCTGCGATCAGGTCACCATTATGGACCGTCAGCGCCAAGGTAATCGAGTCCGTCCCGTGCTCGAGCGGCTGCCAGCTCGTGCCGTTCCAGCGGACAATGTGGTTCGCGCTGACGCCGCCGGCGGTAGCGAAACCGCCTCCGACGACCAACGGTTCCGGCTCCGGTCCGGCGCCGTTCGGGTCCCACGTCGTCGTGGCGTACACCGGACCATTTATACCCGGCAGCCCCTGTCCCGGCAGCCATTCCGGCGCGCAATCGGCCAAGGCGATCCGGCCGGCCGCTCCCAGGGCGAGCGCCACGAGAAACAGCTTGCTCATTCGACAGGCGTGACTCACGTTCTATCCTCCTCCGGCACGTTGTGCCATCGCGATCCGGCGCACGCTGCGGCTACGAACTGTCCCGCGTGGCGGATCGAAGTGGCTCCACCCGAGATTCCCCAGATGGCCTCGCCCACCTTCCACGTTCGCCCATGGCCGATCATTGTACAGCGCCTCCCACCCCCGCGCGCCAGCAATTTTCCGCGGTGCGCGAAGGGGTGTGAGTAGACTCGGATGCGGCGCCCCGTTCCGCTTCCGGGGCCGAGACTTGTCGCCGGCCCCCGCGAGCTTCTCCGCCCCCGCAGAGAATAGTCACACCCTCAGGTGCGGGGTTTCCCCAGGTTGAAGAGCACGACCAGGGTCCCCAGGCCCAGCAGTACGGCCAGCGTGCACGCCAGGGAGAAGAGCAGCACGTCGTGGCTCGCCAGGGCCCGGTACAGGAACGGATAGGCCAGCAAGCCGAGCGTCGCGGACGCGGCCAGCGCGCCGCCGCTGATGAGCCACCAGCGCTGCCGTCGTCGGGCCTGCTCGACCATCGCGCCTGCCTCGCTCCTCTGCGAATCTCGGTCGCGAACAGCTTGTAAGGACGGGACGGAATCGCCGCGGCCGGCCGTACGCCGCGCCACAAGTGCCCGGGGCGCGAGCAACGCGTCCGCAACCTCTCGCCTGCGCGCGGGCCGCGGCGTGACGGCGCCAAACCGCCGCTCTCGATTTAGGACTGTGCCGCCGCTCGCATCCGGTCGTCTTTTCACTGGAAGGCGGACCTCCGGCCGATCGGCGGGCACGCGCACCGCGCCCGCCCCTGTTAGTTCGACCCTTCCGGTATTCGCAGGTTAGCACCCCGTATTCGCGGACCGCCATTACAAGGTGCGGCCGGTTTCGGAACGCAGCGCCCGGCCCGGGTCGCCTGTGCAGCGGCGGCGGGGCGCCGGCCGCGCGCACGAAACCCCTCTCGCCCCCAACCCACGCCGCCGGCCGACGCGTACAGCGCCGGCTATTCCTTGGCGAGCAGCACGTTGACGGCTTTGGCGATCACCTGGACCTTGTCGCCCTTCTTCAGCGCCAGATCGTCGAGCGATTCCAGCGTCATCACGGACGACATCGTGGCGCCGGCCGGAATCCGCACCTTGACCTGGCACATGACGCCGCCCTTCTTGATGTCCACGACCTCGCCTTCCAACTGGTTGCGTGCACCGTGTCGCATGGCAAGCCTCCTGAACGTGGTTCCCGAACCCCCGCGATTATCGCACCGCCGCCGCCGCCTCGCGAGCCCCGCGTCGCCTGCGGCACGTCGGTTTTCCAACCGCTTGGAGTATACTACGCGGCAGGGCAACGCCGGCGACGCCCCACGGATCGGCGGGCAGCCGATCGAGCCGCCCCCACAGGCGCCGCCGCGCTGTTCCTGCGAGCACGTTTGATGGACACACCTAGCAACCACGACGCACCCGCACAACGCGTCATGCGCGTCGCGATCATCGGCTCGCCGGACAAGCCGGCGGCGGCGGAGACGCTCGAGCGTCTGCAACGCTGGGTCGCGCAGCGGGCTGAGGTCGTGTTCTCCGCCATTACGCACGACAGCGACGCGGCCCTCGCCCACGAGCCCGACCTGATGACCGTCCTCGGCGGCGACGGCACGCTGATCGCCGCCGTGCATGGCCTGCGCGAGCGGCAAATCCCCATCGTCGGCATCAACCTCGGCAAGCTCGGCTACCTGGCGGATTTCACCATCGAGGAGCTGGAGCATGAAGGCGACTTCCTGTTCTCCGGGTCGCTGCCGATCACCCGCCGCGCGATGATGCAGGTCACCGTCGAGCACGCCGCGGGCCGCACGCATTGCGGCCCCGCCGTCAACGACTGCGTGCTCCTGGCCGGCCCGCCCTTCCACATGATCCAGACCACCGTCGAGGTCGATGGCGACGAGGTCGCCGTCGTCCGCGGCGACGGCCTGATCGTCGCGACGCCCTCTGGTTCGACCGCCCACAACCTTTCGGCCGGCGGCCCGATCGTCGAGCCGACCGGCGAGGCGTTCATCCTGACGCCCATCTGCCCGCACGCGCTGACCTACCGCCCGCTGGTGCTGGACGCCGGCCGCCGCATCGTAATCCGCGCCGACCAGACCAACGCCGGCACGACCGTCTCGGCCGACGGCCGCATCTCGTTGCCGCTCCAGAACGGCGAGCGTGTCATCGTCACGCGCTACGCCGCGGACTTCCTGCTCGTCCGCAACCCCCGGCATTCGGAGTGGCACGCGCTCCGCCGCAAGCTGCGCTGGGGCGAAGGCCCCAACATGCACGAATAGATACCCAGCGTTTCACGCGGCCACAAAGGTCCTTACCTGGAGCCGCGGCTTGGCGTATCCTACCGCTCGCCGCGAGCGAACCCGTCGGTCGCGGTCGCCTGCGCGCCGATGACGGGACGGTGTTCCGAAGAAGCGCGGCTGCGGGACAACGCATCCGGATGAAACCGAGACCACTCTCAAGCCCGACAGGAAGTGTGCCCGATCGTCCGCCCTCCGCAGCGGCGCTGCGCAGCCCCCCGCCGCGGACCGTGCGGCCCGCCAGCTTCTGGCGCGATGCGACGCAGGTTCTTCTGCTCTTTGCTGTGAGTGCGATCGCCCTGGCGTGGATTTTCCCGCCGCACGGGCTCTGGCCGCTCGCGTTCGTGGCCCTGGTGCCCTGGGCCGTGGCGACCTGCCGTGCCGCCCGGGCCTGGCTCGTGCATTGGTTGAGCTTCTTCGTCGGTTGGGCGTTCTTCCTCTGGTGCCTGCGCTGGCTGATGCCCGTCACCGGCCTGGGCTACGCCGCGCTCGCCCTCTACCTCGCCCTGTACTGGACCCTGGCGGCCTGGGCCATCCGCACCGCCCGGCGGCACGGAATCTCACCGATCTGGAGCCTTCCCGTCACCTGGGTCGCGTGCGAATACCTGCGCGCGACCGTCATGACCGGCTTCCCCTGGCTCTTCATCGGCCACGGCCTCTACGCACAGCTCCCGCTGATCCAGATCAGTGACATCACCGGCGCCTACGGCGTGACGTTCCTGGCGGCGTTGGTGAACGGCGTCCTCGTGGAGCTGACCCTCCGCCGCTGGCCGGCGCCGGGCGCGCGGCGCTCCGCGCGGCAGCTCCAGGTGGGCCTCGTCGTGACCGCCGTGCTGCTGGCCGGCACGCTGGCTTACGGCATCTTTCGACTGAGGCAGATCGATTTCGAGCAGAACACCGCCCTGCGCGGGCCGCGCGTGGCGGTGATCCAGGATGACTTCCCGCTGGTCTCCACGCCGCCCTATGGCGCGCACCCCTACGTCATCCTGGCGTCATACCTGGCGTTGGGGGCGCAGGCGGCGCAGGAGCAGCCCGACCTGGTCGTCTTTCCCGAAACCGTGTGGGGCGCCATCCAGAACCTCGGATTCATCGCGGTCGAGCGGGCCGCGGTTGACAGCGCCCACGCGGACATGTGGGCCTGGGGCAAGCTCTGCGACGACGCGGTGTCGGCCTTCGCCCGCGGCGACTACGCCAGAGTGAACGAGATCATCGGCCGCTTGGAGCGCGACCTGCGGTCACCCGCCGCCGACGGGTTGCCGCGTCTGCCCGCGGCCGGCCCGCCGGTGGCCGTCCTCGTCGGGTCCGTGGCCATCGACCAGTTCCCGGAAGCGACGTACCCGAAGGTCAAGCGGTACAACGCCGTCCTCGTCTACGATCGCGACGGACGCCAACGCCGCGAGCGCTATGACAAGCGGCACCTCGTCCCGTTCGGCGAGTTGGTGCCGTTCCGTCAGGCGCGCTTCCTGGGGCTCGATCTGCACTGGCTGTACCGGGGGCTGAACAAGCTCAGCCCCTTCAGCGACCACGGCCGCATCGAGTATTCGCTCACGCCCGGCCGCGAGTACACCGTCTTCGAGATGCCCGCCGCTAGCCGCACCTACAACTTCGGAACCCCCATCTGCTACGAAGACACCACGCCCTACGTCATTCGCGGCTTCACCTGGGACGGTCCGCGGCGACGCGTCGACTTTCTCGTCAACATTAGCAATGATGGCTGGTTCCAGCACAGCTACGAGTTGCCGCAGCACCTCGCCATCTGCGCCTTTCGCGCCGTCGAGAACCGCGTGGGCATCGCGCGCGCCGTCAACACCGGCGGCAGCGCCTTCATCGACCCCAACGGCCGCATCTACTCTCAGGTCCGAACCGCCGACGGCCGCGCGTTCGGCCCCGGCGTCGTGGGCTACGACGTGCAGCCGGTCTTCCTCGACACGCGCTCCAGTCTGTACGGCCGCTTCGGGGACTGGTTCGCCCGGACAAACCTCGTGCTGGCGGCCCTGTTGTGGCTCGGCGCCATCTTCGAGCGCTGGGTGCTCGCCACGAAACACAAGCTCGAGGCCCTGTTCGGAAAGGGGCCCCGATGAGCATTCCCGCGTTCCGCAGCGCTGGGCGAGTGGCCGCGGGTGGCACTTGCCGCGGCAAACGAGCCCTAGCGCTGCTGTCGCTGGCGGGGCTGCTGTGCGCCGGATGTGCGGACAATCTGCCGGCCGTGACGGTCACCCCCACGCAGAAACTGGAGCTACAGCGCCGTTCGGTCGATCTGCTGCTGCGCGCCGCAACGAGCGAGGCCGACGACGTCTCGTGCAACGCAATCGACGCGCTCGTCAAAGTCGCTCCACGCGACGGCCTGCCGGCCTTCCGGCAGGCGGTGCGCTCCGACTCGCCGCTCGTCCGCTTCGCAGGCTATGCGGCCCTCGGCGAGATCCGCGACTGCGACTCCCGGGCGCTCTTCGTCGCCGGCATCAAAGACGCCAGCCCCCACGTTCGGCTCGCCGCCGCGTTCGCCGCCTGCCGCTGCGGCCAGAGCGGCTACGCCCGCCTCCTCGTCCACGCCCTGACCAGCGCGCGGGAGGATACGGTGCGGCGGGACGCCGCGTTCCTGCTGGGACGGCTGGGCGAGCCGCGGGCCGAGAAGCACCTGCGGGCGGCGTTGCGTGTCGCGCCCAACGAGAAGAGTCGCCCGGTGCTGCTCACCATCTACGGGGCGCTGGCGACGCTGGGCCAGGAGGACGCGGTGCGGGAGTTGGTGCGCTACGCCCAGGGCGATCTGGAGACGCGCACGCACGCGCTGCTGCTTTTGGCGGACCTCGGCGTCCCCGAAACCAAGGACGCGCTGCGCTATCGCTTCCTGACGAACAACGAGGACTACGTCGAGCCGCGGCTGCTCGCGGCCCGCGGGCTCGGCAAGCTCGGCTTCCGTGACGGCTTCGACCTGGCGATGAAGATGCTGAAGTTCACCGACCCGAACCCCAACCCCGACCCGGACAACCCGAGCCGGACCTTCCCCGTCCGCTCGATGGCCGTACACGCCCTGGCCGAGATCGGCGACCCGCGTGCGCTCGCTGCGTTGCGCGAGCTGGCCGCGTCGCAAGACGAGCCGCGCCTGCAAGTCGCCGCCGCGTACGCGATCTGCCGGATTCTCGCCCACTGATCCGAAGGCCATCGCGATGACATGGCGGTGGCGAGGTCGCCAAGGATGCCAAGGGGTTGGCATAGTTCCGGATAAAAAGGCCGCTGGCGGGGCGGAAAGCCCGAGGATGCCAAGTGTGCCAAGTGTGTGCCCCCCCCTTGGCACACTTGATTATCCGGACGTGCGGCAAGGCCACCGCCAAGACGCCGAGAGCGCCAAGGACGCGGAGGAAGCGAGTTGGTCAAAAGCGGATTCATAGAAACGCCATCAGCTATCAGCGGTCAGCTCTCAGCCGGAACGTCGCACTCGCGTGCGGGGCTCCGAGCGGAGCGCGGACCGGGCGCGGCGGACCTAGATAGTATAGATCGGGAATGGGCGGGCGGCGCGGGAAAGCGGGCGGATGTCAGATTCTGGCGGAAGCTGCGCGATTCCGGCGGAAGAATGCAACCGCAGAGGCGCAGAGAAGCAGAGAAAACGCAGAGTAACTCCTGGTATTGCGGACAGGAAAGGGCCGAGGCGAGTAGCAAGAGGCCACGGCGGCGCGGGAGCACCTGTAAACAGGAAACGGGAAACTGGGAAAGTT
>Ga0182017_10000295_pt1 | contig 38627 bp, 26 predicted proteins | sample 712E3DmetaG_FD_120492 | JGI IMG/M metagenome (GOLD analysis project Ga0182017, IMG submission 120492) | Permafrost microbial communities from Stordalen Mire, Sweden - 712E3D metaG | ecosystem: Environmental > Terrestrial > Soil > Wetlands > Permafrost | place: Sweden: Stordalen | collected... | reverse complement strand
GCGCGCGGTGGCCGACCTGTGGAACGGCATCCAACCCGTGCTGGACCGCATCACGGCTAGCGACGCCGCCGGCTTCTTCCGCCACTGCGGCTACGCATCGGATATTAATTGAAAATGCTCTAGTGCACCGCAATCCACGCGATCAGCCAGCGCGCAAAATCGAGCTTACTCAAACCCGCCGACGTCGCCGAGCCCACCGTCGGCGTGCAAACCTCGCCCGTCGCCGCGTACAGCGTCGCGCGGATCTCCTCCGCCCCCATCGTTTCCAGCGGGTTGGCGACGATCGCGTCCAGCCCCTTCCGCCGCAGCTTCTCCCGCGCCCGCTCCGCCAGCACCGCCGGCTCTTCCAGGGCAAACCCGACGATCCGCTGCCCCGGCCGCTTGCGCGCCGCGCAGCCCGCGACCAGGTCCGGCGTCGGCTCCAGCTCCAACATCAGATTCTCGCCGGTCCGCGGCAACTTCGCCGCCGCCACGCGCCGCGGACGATAATCCGCGACCGCCGCCGCCATGATCAGCACGTCACAGCGTGGAAAGTGCTCCTCCAACAGCGCCGCCAGCTCGGTCGTGGTCTCGAACGAACAGGTACGTACCCCGTCCGGCGCCGGCACCGACCCCGGCCCAAGCAGCAGCGCGACCTCCCACCCCGCGTCGCGGGCCGCCGTCGCCAGACACACGCCCAGCCGTCCGCTCGACCGGTTCGCCAGATACCGCACCGCGTCGATCGGCTCCCGCGTCGGCCCGGCGGCAATCAGCATTCCCAACCGCGCCGCCATCGCACGCCTCACGGGACAATCAGGTCAATCAGCTTGAATTGCCCCACGTCCACCAGCCCCTGGTCCGTGAGCTTTAACGCCCCAATGACCGACAGCGCAATGAACGACAACGCCATGAACGGCCGCCGCAGCTTGCTGTTGAGCTGCGCCGCCGCGGCATGCAACGCCCGCAACTGGTCGCGCAGCTCTTCCGCACTGGCCTCGCTCATGAGCCCCGCGATCGGCAGCGGAACCTGCGCGAGGACCGTCCCGTCCCGCACCACGCAGAACCCGCCCCGCATCTTCACCAACTGCACCGCGGCGGTGAACATGTCCTTGTCGTTCGTGCCGGCGACCAGCAGGTTGTGCGAATCGTGCGCCACCGATGAGGCGATCGCACCCGCCGACAGCCCGAAGCCGCGCACGAAGCCCAGCCCGATCTTCCCGCTCGCCTGATGCCGCTCGATCACCGCCAGCTTGCACAAATCCCGGCTCGGATCGGCGTGAAGCTGCTCATCGCGAACCGTCAGCGGCTCGATCGACCGCCGCGTGTCGACGCGTCCCTCCGACACCTCGATCACATGCACGCGGCACTCCCCGGCGTGCGGAGCCTTAATGGCAAACTGATGCAACTCCAGCCACTGGACGTTCATTGAGCTGCGCAGGATGTGCGGCCGACGCTTGTCCGCGTCCGGGTCGATCACGACCCCGTCCACCGCGACCAGCCGCCCGGCGCGGTACACGCGGCGGACGCGACACTGCTCCAGATTGTCCAGGATTGCCAGGCTGGCGAGTTTGCCGGGCGCGACGACGCCGAAATCGTGCAGCCCGAAGTAGCGCGCCGTGCTCGCGGTCGCCAGCCTGATCGCGTGCACCGGATTGAGCCCGCCGGCCACGGCCCGGCGGATCAGGTGGTCCATGTGTCCTTCGGTCAACAGGTCTTCGACGTCGACGTCGTCGGTGACGAACATGAAGCGGTCGAGCGTTTCCGGCCGGACCAGCGGCAGCAGCGCGTCCAGATCGCGGGCCTGGCTGCCCTCGCGGATCATGATGTGCAGCCCCAGCCGCAGCTTCTCCCGCGCCTCTTCCAGCGTCGTGCATTCGTGGTCGCTGCCGATGCCCGCCGCGACGTACGCGCACAGCTCCCGCCCGCTGAGCCCCGGCGCATGGCCGTCGATCGGTCGGCTGCCGGCCACGGTGAGCTTGCCCAGGCAGTCCGGGTCGCCCGCGACGACGCCCGGAAAGTCCATCACTTCGGCCAGCCCCAGAATCCAGCGGTCGCTCAGCAGCGACAAAATGTCGACCGCGCCCAGGTCCGCCCCGCTGCTCTCGAACCGCGACGCCGGCACGCTCGAGCTCGCCATCATGAAGACGTGGATCGGACAGTACTTGCTCGACGAGAGCATGTAGCGGATGCCCTCGGTCCCCAGCACGTTCGCGATCTCGTGCGGGTCCGCGATCACCGCCGCCGTTCCGTGCGGGGCCACGGCCTTGGCGAACTCCGGGACGCTCAGTAGCGACGACTCGATGTGCACGTGGCCGTCGATGAAGCCCGGACAGATGTACTGCCCCTTCAGGTCCAACGTCTCGCGCCCCGTGTACGCACCGATCCCCGCGATCCGGTCGCCCACGATCGCGACGTCGCCGTCGTGCACCTCGCACGACAGGACGTTGACGATGCGCCCGTTCTTGAGCACCAGGTCCGCGGGCTGCCGCCCGGCCGCCACGTCGACGCGGGTCTTCAGTTCCATGCGTGTCTCCCAGTCGTTTGCACCGCAGTGTACCACGTCCCACAGCCAGTGTGAGCCACCCCCGGGCCCTTACCTCGGCCCGTCCGACTTGCTACCCTACGACCACTATGTCAGCCAACCCCAGGATAGACCGCCCCGCGCGGCTCCCCGGCCAGGCCCCCGAGACCCCCCTCTGGCTCCTGATCGCCGTGCTGGTCCTCATCATCACCCCGCTGATCGTGCTCGCCGAAGTCCTGGCCTACTACCGCACCGATGTGGTCGACGACCAGATGTTCGGCTACTACGGCTGGCGCATCGCCCACGGCGCCATCCCCTATGTCGATGTGTGGGACAACAAACCGCCTGGCATCTACTGGATCAACGCCGTCGGCATGGCGCTCGGTGGCGGCAGCTACTTCGGCGTGATCGCGCTCTGCGTCGTCGCCCTCGTCGTCTCGCACGCCGCCTTTTTCGTCACCGGCGCGTCCCTCTGGCATCGCGGGTCCGCCGTCTTTGCGACCATCCTGCTCGGCTTTTACCTCACGCACGCCTACTACACCGGCGGCACCAACCGCACCGAGACCTTCCTCGTCGCTTGCGAGCTGACCGCCGTCGCTTTCTACATGCGCGGCTGGGCCCGCGACCGCTGGTGGACGTGGTATCTGGCCGGTGTGATGTGCGGCCTGGCGTTCCTGTTCAAGCAGGTTGGACTGGCCGCGTGGGGCGCCATGGGCCTGCACACGCTCATCCTCATGCTCGCCCGCCGGCTGCCCGCCCGCACCGGCCTGCGCCGCGGCCTGCTGTTGCTCGTCGGAGCGGGCACCACCGTCGGCCTCGCCGCCCTCTACCTCGCAGCCCAAGGTGCGCTGGGCGAAGCCCTCTTTGCGACGTTCGGCTTTAACCGCGCCTATTTCGCGGCCGGCGCCAGCAAGATGAAGTACAACCTCATCAACTGGGCCCTCCTGCGCCAGCACGTCGAGCCGATCCTCACCTTGCCGCTGCTGATGGCGACCGCCGCGACGATCCACGGCCTGCTGTGGTGGCTGCGCCCCCAATACCGGCCGGTCGAGATCGAGCAGCCGCTGCGCGCGCAAGGCGCGGTGTGCCCCGCGTACCTGCTGCTCTTCTTCATCTGGTTCGTCGCCGCGGTCTACGGCGCCATGGTGAGCCCGCACGCCTTCCGGCACTACCTGCTCGCCGCCATCCCGCCCCTCATGCTGCTGGCCGGCTACCTGATCAACGTGCTCCAGGCCGAGGCCTCGCTCCTGCAGCGCGTCCAGCAACGGGCCTGGGTCCTCGTCGCCTTCATCGTCATGGGCTACTTCGCCCTCGACGCCGGCCAGCGGCAGCTCGAGGAGTTTGGCAAGATCTGGGTGCCCCGCATCGAGCGTGGCGAGCCGGCCGAATGGGAGGTGGCCGGCGACGCCGTCGCCGCCGTCACCCACCCCGGCGACCGCATCCAGTGCTTCGGATACATGCCCGGCGTGTACCTGCGGTCACGCCGCATCAACGCCTCACGCTTCACGACCATGGAGAAGGTCGGCCAGTTGCCCGGCCGCGCTCTGTTCATCGTCGACGAGGTCGAACGCACCCTCCGCGACGATCCTCCCGCGGCGCTGGTGCTGAGTGCCGGCGACTACTTCTGGATTCACGGCATCCAGCGCGGGGGCCGTCCCACGGACTTCAAGATCGCGGGGTGGATGGACAAGAATTACCAGCTTGTCGCCGAGTTGCCGAAGTTCGGGACCATCTACGTTCTCAAACGTCGCGACCTGATCGACCCGTCACGCGACCCGGATCTGGATGAGCAACTGCGCCGCGCCAGCGAGGAAGCCCGCGCCGCGCTGCAGCAGCACTGATCAGCCCGACGCCAGGGTATCGCCCGCAGCGCAGCCGTCGCCGGCCTCGGGCGGAGCCGGCAGCACCTGCGGTGTCCAGCCATTTGCCCGCGCGATCAGCAGCCCCGCCAGGACATACAGCCCGGTGGCCACCAGCAGCGCCGCCTGAATTCCGAACGTCATCGCCACGAGCAGAATCGCGGTGGCACCGAGGACTGACGCGGCGCCGTTCACCGCGAAGCCCCAGTCCACCAGCGCCCCGACGCGCAGGGCGCCCTTCGGGAACGGCATCCCCATGAAAAACCCCAGCGGCAGCACCAGCAGGACGGCGGCTAGCACGCGTCCACCCGGTGGCAGACCCACGAGCGCATGCGTGGCGTACCGCAGCACAAACGTCTCCAGCAGCAACCACGCGACCAGTCCGCCAAAGGCCGCCCGCGTGCTGACCCGCGCGGCAAAGCGGCTGCCGATCCCCGAGCCGACCAGCAACGTGAACAAAATGGCCGCGATGCTGTACGCCGACGGCCCGACGAAGAGCGTGTACTTCTGGATCAGGACGACTTCGACGGACATGAAGGCCGCGCCGATCGTGAAGAAGTACAGCCAGGGCGTGGCCCGCAGGCGCGGTCCGCCGGCCAGGTACGGCAGGAGGTTCAGCGGCAGGACCAGGACGATGACCACAAGCAGGATGACGATGAGAATCAACTGCGAGAAGGGATAGCCGAACACATCGAACCCCGACAATCTGGCCGGCTTCTCCCAGCGGAAGTTCGCCCAGCGGCCCATCTGCCCCACGAACGGGCGATTGTCGGTGCACGGCGCGATGTTGACCGGCGCCGAGCCGCGGACACGCTGCCAGCCTTCCTGCACGATGCGGTTGTCCAGGTTGTCGGCCAACCCTTCCGGTGCCGGGTACAGCAGATGAATGTCGGCGTAGTTGTCCGGCGTTAGCTCGCCGAACGCCGTATTCCGGATCTCGTCAGTCAACGGCTGCTTGGAGAGCAGGACCATCTGGCGGTGCAACTGGGGCAAGTCGTAGACCGCAAAGTGCGCCCGCGGCTCCGGCACGCGGCGGGACTGGAGGGCGTCGAGCAACTCCGGCACCACGCGCGGGATAAAGAACTGATGCTCCATCATCATGAAGCCGCCGTCGGTGAGCGCTTCCCAGTAGTCGACGAACGCCTCGGTGGTGAACAGATAGTTCTCGGCCAGCGCGAACGACCCGGACGCGAGCGCCGCAAACGAGTTCGAGCTGAGCGAGTAGATGACGTCGAATTCGTGCCTGTGCTGCCGGACGTAGGCCCGGGCGTCGTCGGTGATCACGCGTACGCGCGGGTCGCGGTAGATGTGGCCCGAGAAGTCCGCCAGCGCGCCCGTCAGCATCATCTCGTTGATGTGCGGGATGACTTCGACGGCGCGGATGTCGGTCGCGCCGGCCTGCAACGCCTGCAAGACGTCGCCGCCGCCGCCCGCGCCGAGCGACAGGAACGTGCACGCGGGAAAACGCTTGATGAGGTTCGATACGTCGATGCTGAACTGAAAGCGGTCCGTCTCCGGGCGGTTCCAGTTGCCGTCGAAACCAAACACCGGCGAATTGGCGGCGTTGTCGATGTTGATCCCGCGGTTCTGCTCCCCATACTCATACACCTTGATCTTCGCGGTCGCGTCCCAGTGCTTGTAGACGATTGGGGCCTGCTCTGGCCGCGGTGCGGCGAGCAGCTTGTCCGCGTAACGCATGAGCACGAACGGGGCCACGAGCAGCGCCAGCGGCAGCACGCGTGCGACGCCGCGCGCGGCCAACAAAGCGGCCAGCAAGACCGGTATGGCGATCAGGCAGCTCGCGGCCGGCGTGCCGACGCGGTTCATCAGCACGATCGCTAGGACGACGCCCGTCCCCGCGCCCAGCAGGTCGGCCATGTAGAGCCGCGGCATGTCGCGATGGTTGCGCCGCAGGAGCACGGCCAGCGCCAGCCCGCCGCAGAAGTACGCGGACCCCAGCAGCAGGATGGCCGCCAGCAGGTGCCCGACCATGCTCCAACTGTCGAGCAGCGTGGAGAACTTCAGCCCGAGGCAGAAGACCAGCGGCGGCCCGGCGAGCGTCAGGCACCCCGTCAGCGTGAGGAGAGGGCCGAGATACGACCTGCGCCCCAGGCTGGGAAACAGCCGTAGCGCGAGCGCGCCGAGGCCGAGCCCCAGGATGGCAAGCGAGAGCACGAGGAACGCGAAGGAGTAGAAGAACTCGGCGGAAAAGATGCGCGTCCAGACGAGCTCCAGACCCAGCAGAGTCAGCGACAGCAGCGCAATGATCGCGTAACGGAACCGCTTCACGACCGATTGCTCCTGCGGCGCGCGCCGCGCAGGGTCCGCGCGGGGTGCCCTTGTACATCAATCGGAAATGCTCGCACGAATTGAGGCCGGGCGGCCGGTTCTAGCGTGTACTGCGGCTCAGACGTCTTCCACAAACACGACGCGGACCGTCTCGGACAGCGCTCGCCCCATGTGCTTGTGGGCCGGGCCCGACGGGATGAAGACGCCGTCACCGGGATGGAACACGATCGTTTGCTGCTCGAACCGGATCTCAAACTGCCCATCCAGGATGTAGCCGATATGCCCCTTCTCGCACCAGTGCGGCGGCATATCCGGCGTGTACTCCACGAGCCGCAGTTGCCGACCGTCGTGCCGCTGCACCTTGCAGCGCAGGCCGCGCAGGGGCGTTTCCCACGGCAGGGACGTGAAGTCAATCCTATACGATTCCATCGGCGCACCTCCGAGGACACGACGGTTTCCGACATCTTCCCGCGCCGCGCCCGGCACGTCGACCGCCGTGGCCGCGCGGCTGTCCCGCGCAACCGGTAATATGGCGCGCGCCATGACCGACCGGTGTTTCCGCATTGTCCTCCTGCTGGCCTTGATGCCGCTGGTGTCCGGCGCATGGGCCTTGGTCGGCTCCTACGTGGGTGGTCGCAGCGCGTGGGGCTCCGGGAGCATGGTCGGCTCGGCCCTCGCGCTGGTGAGCACGATCGTGATCTGGCACCGGTGCGTGCGCTGGACGGTGCCGCGTCTCCTTTCCACCGCGGGCATCGCGCTGGTAGCCACCGGACAGGTCGTGTTGTGGCACCCCGTCTGGACCACGGGGTGGCGCGGCACGGACGAGTTTTTGTGCACCAGCCAGGCCCTGTCGGGGGGCGGCCTCGCGCTCGGCGCTCTCGCCCTGACTTGGTGGGGCGGTCTGCTGACCCGGTGCGACCCACGACACAGTGCGCCTCCTTCGCGGAGGGTGGTCATGACCCCCAATGCGGTCCGTCTCGCGATTGGTGTCGCCTTGCTGCCCTTGCTGTCCGGCCTGTTTTTCGTGGAGTACCTCGCCTTAAACGAGGCGCCTTGGGGCTGGGCGTCACGTTCCTGCACGTGGCTGTCGTACGAGACCTGCGCCGTCGTGGCCACCGCGGTCTGGTTCCTGCTTTGGCGCCGCGCGGTTGTCTGGGACAGCACGCGCCGCCTTGGCAGCCTGGGCCTCGCGCTGCTGTTCCTCGCCAGCCCCCTCTCGGTCTTCTGGGCGTACCCTTTCGGCGCCACCGGTCTCGGACCGCTGTGTGAGACATTGTGCCTGCTCTCGCCGCTATTCACCTTCGCGCTCTGGCTCGCGGGAACCGCATGGCTCTGGCGGGATCGGCAGCCGCACGCGCTCGTTGGCCGGCTGGTGGGCGTCGGTGCGGAAGGCGCGGCGCGCTGCCCGACGTGCGGCTACAACCTGCACGGCCTGCGCGAGGTGCGCTGTCCGGAGTGTGGCTGGGCCTCGACAGTCGATGACATCGTGCAGCGGAGCATCGTTGGCACACTCGCGGTGCCGTAGCGTTACGCGGTCGCTGGATTTGGGGCTTCCGGATCGACGCCGAGGTCTTTGATCGCGCCGGGGAGCTTCTGGGCGTCGAACTTGCCGGCCCGCGCCAGCGCCGTCAGCGCCGCCAGGGCGATGTGCTCCGCGTCGGTTTCGAAATGCCGCCGCAGGCTCGCCCGCGTGTCGCTGCGGCCGAAGCCGTCGGTGCCGAGGACCGTCAGGCCGGCGGGCGTCCATGGACACAACCGCGCTGCCACCGACGTGACGAAATCGGAGCTTGCCACGATCGGCCAGGGCTCGTCACGGAGCGTCTGAGCCACGTACGGCACCCGCGGCGTCTGCTCCGGGTGCAGGCGGTTCCAGCGCTGGCATGTCAGCGCGTCGCGGTATAGCTCGTTGTAGCTCGTTGCGCTCCACACGTCGGCCGCCACGCCGTACTTCTCGCGCAGCAGCCCCTGCGCCCGCAGCGCCTCGTTGAGCAGGGGCCCGCTGCCGAACAAATGCACGCGCGGCGAGCCGTCGGTTTTCACCGCCGCCTGAAACTTGTACAGCCCCCTGAGAATCCCGTCCGCCGCGCCCTCCGGCATCGGCGGCATGTGATACGTCTCGTTGTACACAGTGAGGTAGTAGAAAACGTCCTCGCCGGCTTCGTGCATCCGCCGCAAGCCCTCGCGCACGATGACCGCCAGCTCGTACGCAAACGCGCAGTCGTACGAAACGCAATTCGGCACCGCACTGGCGTGCAGATGGCTGTGGCCGTCCTGATGCTGGAGCCCCTCGCCGGCGAGCGTCGTGCGGCCTGCGGTTGCTCCGACGAGGAACCCGCGGCAGCGCATGTCGCCCGCCGCCCAGATCAGATCGCCGATCCGCTGGAAGCCGAACATCGAATAGAACAGGAAGAACGGGATCGTGCTCAGCCCGTGCGTCGCGTACGCGCTGCCGGCGGCGAGGAACGACGCCATCGACCCCGCCTCCGTGATGCCCTCCTCCAGAATCTGCCCGTTCTTCCGCTCCTCGTACCGCATCAGCATGTGCGAATCGACCGGCTCGTAGAGCTGGCCGCCGTGGGCGTAGATGCCGTAGCTGTGGAAGAGCGACTCCATGCCGAACGTGCGGGCTTCGTCGGGGACGATCGGGACGATGAGCTTGCCGATCCGCGGGTCAGCCATCAGGCGGTTGATCATCCGCACGATGGCCATCGTCGTCGCCGCCTTGCGCTCGCCCGTCCCCGCCAGGAACTCGGCGAACAGGCTCAGCGGCGGTGCCTCGAGCGGCACGGCCCGGACCTTCCGCTGCGGCACGTAGCCGCCCATTGCCCGCCGCCGTTCTTGCAGGTACTCGTACTCTGGGCCTTTTTCGGGAAACCGGCAGAACGGCGCCTCGTTGATCTCCGCGTCGCTGACCGGGATCTCGAAGCGGTCGCGAAACGCCCGCAGCTCGTTTTCGTTCATCTTCTTCTGCTGGTGCGTGATGTTGCGGCCCTCGCCGGCTTCGCCGAGGCCGTAGCCTTTGATCGTCCGCGCCAGAATCACGGTCGGCTGCCCGCTGTGCGCCGTTGCCGCCGCGTACGCCGCATAGACCTTCTCCGGGTCGTGCCCGCCGAGCCGCAGGCTACGGATTTGCTCGTCGGTCAGGTGATCGACGAGTTGCAGCATCCGCGGGTCGCGGCCGAAGAAATGCTCGCGCGAGTACGCCCCCGGCTCGACGGTATAGCGCTGCCACTGACCGTCGACGATCTGGCCCATGTGCTCGATCAGCAAGCCCTCGGTGTCGGCCGCGAACAGCGGGTCCCAGTCGCTGCCCCAGATCACCTTGATGACGTTCCAGCCGGCGCCGCGGAACGCCGCCTCCAGCTCCTGGATGATGCTGCCGTTGCCGCGCACCGGGCCGTCGAGCCGCTGCAAGTTGCAGTTGATGACCCACGTCAAGTTGTCGAGCTGCTCGCGGGACGCGAGTGTGATCGCGCCGAGGGCCTCCGGCTCATCCATTTCGCCATCGCCCAGGAACGCCCACACGCGCCCCCCGGTCGTCCGCAGCAGTCCGCGGTCTTCGAGATAGCGGTTGAACCGCGCCTGGTAGATCGAGTTGATCGGCCCCAGCCCCATCGACACGGTCGGGAACTGCCAGAATCCCGGCATCAGCCACGGATGCGGATACGACGGCAGCCCGCCGCCGGGGGCCAGCTCGCGGCGGAAGTTCATCAGGTGCTGCGCGTCGATGCGGTGCTCGATGTACGCTCGCGCGTAGATCCCCGGTGAAGCGTGTCCCTGAAAGTAAACCTGGTCGCCGGACGAATTTTCCGTCGCGGCGCGGAAGAAGTGGTTGAAGCCGACTTCGTACAGCGTGGCCGACGAGGCGTACGTCGAGATGTGTCCGCCGATGCCCTCCGCCATCCGGTTCGCGCGCACGACCATCGCCATCGCGTTCCAGCGCACGAAGCTCTTGATCCGCCGCTCGATCTGGCGGTCGCCGGGGTACGACGGCTGCTCGGTTTTCGGGATGGTGTTGATGTAGGGCGTGTTGCCTGCAAACGGAATCGGGACCTGCCGCTTCAGCGCCCATTTGTGGAGCCGGTCGAGCAGGAACTCGACGCGTTGCTGGCCGGCGTGATGGTGGACGGCCTCCAGTGAGGCGAGCCATTCGGCGGTTTCGAGGGGGTCGTGGTCTTGGGGGTCGGTGGCGGGCAGGTCGTTTCGGCCTTCGGCGTCCATAAAAAGTAGCGTAGTCCGCCGCCGCTGACCGTCAACCGACGCCCGCCGGCCCGTCGCGCACGGGATGGTGAGGCTCGGGCCGGGAGGGCGAGGCTTCTGCCGAGCCGTATGTTCGCTCAGCCCGCAGGGTTCGCTGTGCCGGCTCTTCGCCCCCCGTGCGCAAAAAAGAAGAGTCCGAGCTCGCCGTACTCGGACTCTCCAAGCCAGGCTGCCCGCTCAATTGAGCGGTGACCCACAGCCTTGCTCCATACATCGTTCAGAACCGCTGTCCGCATCAGCAATCCACCTATGGGCACTTCCGCCGCTGGCCTCCGGGATCGTTCCCGGATGTTGACACCCCCGGGCTGACGATCTATAAGTCCTCAATTGGGTATCGGCGACGGAATTCTGCCGCCGGCGGTCTGATAATGCAGCTAGGGCGAGTCTTTGGCGCTTCTCATTGACATTGTCTGCTTGGTCTTCTTCCTTCTGCTCATCGCGGTGCCGAGCCTCTACGGTTTCCACATGTACGTCCTCATGTTCCTGGCGCACCGCCGCCGGAACCGCGTACGGACCGAGCAGCGGCAGATCGTTGAGCAATACCAGCGCGAGACGCCGCCGGAGGCTTGGCCGCGCGTCACGACCCAACTCCCGCTTTATAACGAGTTGACCGTCGCCCGCCGCGTCATCGAAGCCGCCGCCCGTATGGACTACCCCCGCGGCCGGCACGAGGTCCAGGTCCTCGATGACAGCACCGACGACACCCGGGCGCTCGTCGACCAAGTCGCCGCCGATCTGCGGGCCGAAGGCTACGACGTCAAGGTCGTCCACCGGCCCGACCGCACGCACTACAAGGCCGGCGCCCTCGCTTACGGCCTGACGCAGGCCACCGGCGAGTTCGTCGCCATCTTCGACGCCGATTTCGTGCCCGACCGCGGCTTCCTGCGCCGGATGATCCCCCTGATCGCCCGCCGCGACGACGTGTGCGTCGCCCAGGGCCGCTGGGGCCACCTCAACGCCGACGAAACCTGGATCACCCAGGGGCTCGCCCTCGGCCTCGACATGCACTTCGCCATCGAGCAGGGCTCGCGCAACTGGAACGGCCTGCTGATGAGCTTCAACGGCACCGGCGGCATCTGGCGCAAGGCTGCCATTGAAGACCCGCGCGTCGGCGGCTGGCACGGCGACACCATCACCGAGGACCTCGACCTCTCGTACCGCGCCCAGCTCGCCGGCTGGAAGATGATCTACCACGTCGACGAGATCTGCCCCGCCGAACTGCCCTCCAACGTCAACGCCCTCAAGACTCAGCAACGCCGCTGGGCCATCGGCACGATCCAGACCGCCCGCAAGCTGCTGCCGGCCGTCTGGCGCTCGAATCTCACCTTCATCCAGAAGCTCGAAGCCACCATCCACATGACGCAGTATGCGATCGCCGTCCCCATGATCCTCGTCGCCCTCGGCGGACGCCTGCTGCCGCTCATGCTCACCGGCGACGCCTGGCCGGCCTGGATCCAGTGGCTCTGCACGACCTTCCTCTTCGCCGCCGTCGCCCCGTGGGCCGCCTACATCAACGGTCGCTACGTCCTCGGCGGCGGCATCCCCGGCCCCGCGAAGATCCTCAAGCTCACCGTCCTCGGCCTGGGCCTGTGCGTCAACAACGGCCTCGCTGTGCTCACCGGACTCGTGCAGCAAGGCGGCGAGTTCGTCCGCACGCCGAAGTCCGGCAACGTCGGCGCTCAGCCGCGCCAGTCGGCGTACGCCGGCCTGCGCACGCGGCTGTGGATCATCGAGATGCTGCTGGGGCTGTGGTGCCTCGCGCAGTGGCTCTACTTCCTGCCGCACGACGGCATCGGCGGATCGTTCCTGCTGCTCTACGCGATCGGCCTCATCGCCTTCGGCTGGGGCTCCCGCCCGCGCAAGCCCTCCGCCCCCAAGCCCCGCCGCATCCGCACGCGGACGCCAGAGCGTGTCCCCGACTTCTCGCCAACCCCGGCCGTCACCACCTTCGCCGCCCCGTCGGCGCAGTCATAGAAAATCTGCGATCACCGTATCCGCCACCAGGAACCCGGCCCGCGTCAGCCGAATCCCAACCGCGTCCACGCAAAGCAAGCCCGCCGCACCATGACGCTCGACCGCCTCCGCGAAGAGCTGCAGCGGGTCTACGTCATACCGCTCGACGAACCGCCGCCGCTCAATTCCGCGCGCGAGCCGCAGCTCCAGCATCGCCGTCTCCCGCGCGCGGCGTTCCGGCGGCAACTGCTCGTGCTCGCCCCACGCCGAGCGGCCCGCCGCGATGGCCTCGACGTACGCCGTCGTGTCGGCGACGTTCTTGTACCGCACCTCGTCGACGAACCCCGCCGCCGCCGGCCCGAGCCCGACGTACGACTCGTTGTGCCAGTACCGCAGGTTGTGCCGGCATTCCGCACCCGGGCAGGCAAAGTTGCTGATCTCGTAGTGTGCCAAGCCCGCCGCGGGCAACACATCGAGCGCCAGCTCGTACATGTCCGCCTCCAGGTCGGGATCGACCGGCGACACCAGCCGCGCATCACGCCGCCGACGCAGCGGCGTGTCCGGCTCATACGTGAGCCCATACGCGGAGATGTGCTCAGCCTGGAGCGCGAGCGCCGCTTCCAGGCTACGTCGCCACGATGCGAGCGTCTGCCCGGGAATGCCGAAGATCAGGTCCAGGCTGACCCGCCGCATCCCAAACCGCCGGCACGTCGCCACCGTCTCGCCGACCTGCTCCGGCCGATGGCGGCGCTCCAGCACGCTTAGCTCCACCGGCTCAAACGACTGGGTCCCCAGCGACACTCGGTTGACTCCCGCCCCGGCCAGCACGCCGGCGACCTCGTCCGTCACCGTCGCCGGGTTCGCCTCCACCGTGAATTCCAACGCTGCGTCGGCGTCCGCGTACACCCGCACCCCGCCCAGCAGCCGCCCGAGCTCTCCCGGCGGCAGCACCGTCGGCGTCCCCCCGCCGACGTAAATCGTGTCGAAAGCCAGCGTCCGCCGCGCCGCGCAGCCGTCCAACTCGCACAGTAGCGCGTCCACCAGCGGCCCGACCGCCTCCGCCCGCAGCACCTCCGAATAGAAGTCGCAGTACCCGCAAAGCGTGCGGCAAAAAGGCACGTGAACATACAGGGCACGGCACGAATCGGGCGTTGTCATCGGTTTCGCTTTCGCGTAGCATACGCCGCCGCACGGGACGCATCCTAACCGGTGACCCACGCCGCTGCGTGGCTCGGCGGTGTGTCCGGCCGCGAGTGCGGCACCGTCCTCAGATGGCGAGGTCAGGCCATGAACGTCGTCTTGGTGATGTTCAAGGGTACCGATCGACGGGATTTCCCGCTGAACGAGGAGCGGACGGTCCTCGGCCGCCGCCAGGACTGCCACCTGCGCATCCCGACCCGCGACGTGTCGCGCCAGCACTGCGAATTGCTCAAGAAATCCGACGCGCTACAGGCCAAGGACCTCGGCAGCTCCAACGGGACCTTCGTCAACGGTAAACGTATCGCCGAAGCCCAACTGAAGCCCGGCGACCGTCTCCGCGTCGGCCCTGTCACGTTCGTCGTCCAGATCGACGGCCAGCCCAAGGACATCAAGCCCGAAGTGGGCGCCACGCCCACCGAGGTCACCCCCACCGCCGGCACGCCCGAGGACGAGAGGACCTTTGACCTCGGCGAGGCGGAACTGCTCGACGACCCCCTCTCCGCGCTCGAAGAGTCGGAAGACGATGACGATAAGAAGGGGCCGTGACCGCGCCGTTTCGCACGCGCTGCCCGTCGCCTTGAGGGGACTCGCCAATGCCCGGCTCACCCAATGAGCACCCACCGTCCCGGCCGGCGCCCAGGCTGCGACGCCGCGCCGCAATCGCCCTGCTGATCGCCCTACCGCTTGCCCTCCTCGCGCTCGGGCTCACCGCCACGTGCCGTCCCCGCTGGTATCGCCCCGTCTCGACCGACTACGCCCGGCTGCACGACGACAAACGCGATCTCGCCGCCCTCGTCGACGACATCGGCGCCGCCCTCAACGCCGGCCGGCCCATACAGCTCCAACTCCGCGAGGACCAGCTCAACCGCTGGATCGCCGCCCGCGCCGAGATGTGGCCGGAAGCCGCCGTGGACATCCGCCCCTTGCGTGACCCGCAGCTTACGTTCCACGACGACGAAATACGGTTCGCCGCCCTGGCCGAGCACGCCGGCTGGCGGGCCGTCCTGTCGATCACCTGCCGCGTCGCCGTCACGGGCGATCGCGTCCTCATCCGCTGCAACGCCGCACGCCTCGGCCTGCTTCCCCTGCCCGCCGGGTGGTTGTCAAGCCTCGTAACCACCGCCCTCCGCGGCACCGGCGTATCGGTCGAAGCCGGCCCCGACGGCGCGCTGGCCCTCCACAACGACTGGCTCTGGCCGAACGGAAAACGCCGTTTTCGTCTCGCCGACCTGCGCATCTCCGCCGCCGTGGTCCACTTCGGGCTTGAGCCCACCGGCCTGCCGCAGATTCCGGCACCGCCGCCCCAGCCATAGTAGCCAGCCGGGGGCCGCGCTTCTTATACTAGGGCGTTACGGCCACCCGTAAGGACCGCACCGTGAACAGCCCCGCACAGGCCCTCGCACACCGGCTCAAAGAGCTCCGGCGACGCCACTTCGGCGCGCAAGGCAAAGCTCTCTTCGCCCAGCGCCTTGGCCTGCCCGAGGACGAGTACGCCCGCTACGAGCGCGGCGTCGTGCCCCCGGGCGACGTGCTCGTCCGAATCTGCGAGACCACCGGCGAGGACCTCCAGTGGCTGCTCACCGGCGTTGCCTCGCGCGGCACCGTCGTCATCGCCGAGGCCCGCGGCCGGCACCGCACTTTGCTCACCCGCGTGGCCAACCTGCTTGAGCAAAAGCCCGCCGCCGCCGCCCCGCTCGACGCTTTCCTTGATCTCCTGGACCAGTCAGGGCAGGCCCGCCGCCCGCGGCCCGCGGCACTCCCCGGGCCAACCTCGCTGATCCGCGTTTTCGAGCTGGATGAATTGCCCCCGACGCTGCCCACGGAAGGCCCGGACGGCCCCGGCCGCTTCGAGTTGGCCACCGTGGCGGACGGAGAGCCGCTCGGTCCGGCGGAGTCGATGGAACTGGTCGAGCCCGCCGTGCAGTACTCGCCGGGCACCGCCCGCAACACCACGCTCGTTACCGTGCGGGCCGCCGACGGCCGTACCTACCGCTGCCTGAACGACCCGGTGGTCACGGCCTGCTTCGGCGGGGTTTTCGGCGCCCGGCTGACCGACGACACCATGCGGCCGATGTTCGACGCCGGCGATAGCGTGATCGTCTCCGTGGGCTGCGTGGCCAAGGTCGGCCGGCCGGCACTCTGCCGCTTCGCGGACCAGCCGCCGGCCCGCTGCCGCATCTGGCTCGGTACCGAGGGCGAGACAGTGAGCCTCGGACGGCTGGCGGACGGCGCCGTCGAGCAGGTCCCGCGGACCAGCGTCCTCTGGTCGCTCGAGGCCCTCTTCCGCCTGGCGCCCGCGGCGTAAGCAAATGCAACCCGAGGCACGCCGTGCCGATTGAACGAATTGGCCCAGACGTTCGCATCCACCCCGCCGGCCCCGTCGCCGGCGACGCCACCCTGCCCGGCTCGAAAAGCCTCACCAACCGCTACCTGATCTGCACCGCCCTCGCCGACGGCGAAAGCACCCTGCGCGGGGCCTCCTTCGCCGACGATGCCGCCGCCATGCTCGCCGCCCTCCAACAGCTCGGCATCCATGTGACCACACACCCCGCCCGCGGCGAAATCCACGTCGCCGGCTGCCGCGGAAACCTGCCGGCCGACGACGCTGACCTGAACGTCGGCCATGCCGGCACCGCCATGCGCTTCCTCGCCGCCCTCGTCTGCTTGGGCTACGGCCGCTTTCGCCTCGACGGCTCGCCACGCATGCGTCAACGCTCAATCGGCGGCCTCGTCGACGCCCTGCGCACGCTCAGCGCGCAGATCGGCTACGAGCTCACGGAAGGCTGCCCGCCGCTGACCGTGCTCGCCCGCGGCCTCACCGGCGGTGAGGTCGTCTTCGACACGCCCCCGTCCAGCCAGTTCGTCAGCGCCCTGCTCATGGTCGCCCCCTACGCCAAACGCGATGTCCTCATCCGCATCGAGGGCCCCGTTGTCAGCGAGCCCTACATCGACATGACCATCGACGTCATGCGCTCGCTCGGCGTCGAGCTGCTCGAATCGGAAGCCCGCCGCTTCATCGTCCCCGCCTTCCAGCGCTACCAAGCCGGCGCCTACGCGATCGAGCCTGACGCCAGTGCCGCGACGTACTTCTGGGCAGCGGCCGCGCTCACCGGCGGCCGCGTCCGAACGCGCGGCCTGACGCGCGCCAGCCGCCAGGGCGACGTCGCATTCGTGGACGTGCTCGCCCGCATGGGCTGCACCGTCGAGGAAGATGACGCGTCGCTCGCGGTCACCGGCCCCCGCGGCCGCCTCGCCGGCATCAGCGTCGATCTGAACGCCATGCCCGACACCGTCCAGACGCTCGCCGTTGTCGCCCTGTTCGCGGACGGCCCGACCGAGATTCGCAACGTGGCGAACCTGCGGGTCAAGGAGACGGACCGCCTCGCGGCCCTCGGTGCAGAGTTGACGCGTCTCGGCGCCCGCGTCGAGCTGCACGCCGACGGCCTGACGGTGCACCCGCCCCCGCAGATCACGCCCGCCGCCATCCAAACCTACGCCGACCACCGTATGGCGATGAGCTTCGCGCTTGCCGGCCTAGTCGCGGACGGCGTCACGATCCAGGACGCCGGTTGCGTCTCCAAGAGCTTCCCCACCTTCTTTGAGTCGCTCGCCGCGCTCGGTCCGCGCTCCGTGTAGCGCGTCACACTGTCGCGAGAATCTCTTCTCGCACCCCGACCCGCGTGACTTCCCTACGCGCCTCGCGTCTTTGCAGCTCGGCGTGCGCCGGTCCCTACGGGCACGTCGTCCCGATCACCGCTACGAACGGGTCAATGTCCGCGAACGTCACCGTTCCGCTGTGATTGCAGTCCGCGTTGAGCCACGGGCATGGGGCGTGCGTCCACGCCGACTCACCGGCGAGCGCCGCGACGAACAGGTCGATGTCCGTGAACGTCACCCGCCCGTCGCAGTTCATGTCGCCGGGACAATTCGCGGGCACAAGGTGTCCCGTCAGCGTCAGCACCAGCGACGTACCCGCTGCCGCGCCGGGCAGACTCTCGTCGGAGACGCTGAGCGTATAGGTGGCCTGATAGGTACCCGGAGCCGCGTTGGAATCGATCGTCGCCGTGAACGGCGTGCTGCTCCCGGCCGCCAGGGGCGTCGCAAACGGCGCGATGTCCGTGTGCAGCACGCTGGAATTGCCCGCCGGCGTGACCGCTGTCAGCACCAGCCCCGCCGTGAAGCCGGGCGTGCCGACGAGATTGTAGATCGTGACCGGCTGAGCGTGCGAACCGCTGCCGATGGCGACGTTGCCGAACGCAATGGTCAACGTGTTCAAGTCCGCCGGCGCGGTGAAGGATGCGTCGGAGTGGTCGAGCACGGTCTCGGTGATGGTCACCGTATCAACGCCGTCGGCCGAGCCTTCTCCCGCCGCCGCCGAGGTCAGGTCGGTATTCTGGATTGTGATCGCTCCGCTCTTGAGCCCCGCCGTGCCGGTCGGGCTGGACAACCCGGCGCTGAAGCTGCGACTGCCCGCGCCCGCCACGAATGCTTGTTGCGGCCCCGCCGCATTCGACGTGGCGGCCCCGGAGAGCGTCACATTGTACGTCGTCGGAGTTGTGCCAGATTTGTGCAGCGTCAGCGTCTGCGGCGGCTGGGCGGGTCCATTGACGACCACGCGGCCGAGATCCACGTTGGCGGTGGAACTGCCGTCGGGCGGAATGCTGCCGCCCAGATAAAGCGTCGAGTTGTTGGCCGACGTGCCGTAGATGGCCCACACGTACTCGGGGTGATCGATGTAAGGGTTACGGTTGCCCTGGTAATAGGTGGGATTGAGCGTATTGCTGAAAACGACCTGGTTGCGCCGCCGCTCCACGTCGTCCACGGGGTACGCAAAGTGCCAGACGAGCAGGGAGGCCAGGTCGCCGAGTTGACTGGAGGTCGGGGGATCCCCATTGACCAAGACGAGATTCAGCGCAGGGTCGGGTGCGGTCCCGTTGTAGCGGGTGTTCATGTAGAACATCGCTCTGGCCACGCGCCCGCGACAGGCCAGGCCATGATCGGGATCCCAGTAGCTACCACCGATGCCGAAGGACTTGTTGCCGCGCGAGCTATTCACGCTGGGATTGCACGGCCGCAAATGGTGCAGGTCGCCGTATGCCGGCATAGTCCCGTTGATCCCCATCGAGTCCGGCCATTGATGCTCGCGGTTCCAGGTGTCGCCGGCGTCCCAGACTTTGGGCACGCTCACGCCGGTGTAAATCAAGATGAGATGGGCCGGATTGGCGGGATCGACGTCCGTGATCTGCAGGCCCGTCTTGGCGTCGTCATAGGAATGGAAGTTGTGCGTGAGAGAACTCAAGAAACCGTTCCAGTAGTCCTTGGAGATGATGTTGTGCAGGCTGGCCTTGAGCGTAGTCCCCGTGCCCGTCGCGGTGAGGTAATAATCGGCCGGGGGATCGTACAGACCGCCGCTCGGGGGGCAGGCGATGAGTGTCAGCGGCACGGTGCTACTGCCCTGGGCGGACGTCACCACCAGTTGCAGGTTGATGGGGTTGCCGCACACGAGGGATGAGCTGGCCGAGACCACGAAGGGCAGTGTGTTGTCGCCGGTGGCGCTGATAGCCAGATCGGGGTAGCTTTGCGTGGCCGCGGTAACGGTGACGGTGCCGGTGAGCGAGCTGAGGGTGCCGCTGACGCCGGTCGCGTCCGCCGTGCCGCTGTTGATGATCTCGATGATGAGCTTCACGCCGCTCTCGCCCGGGTCGATGTAGCCGTTGCCGTTGCCGGTTGAGTCGTCGATCGCGTTATTGCCTGTCGCCGCGAAGCTCGCCGTCGGCGTTCCAATGACTGTGAAGCTGGCGGAGTTCACGGACCCGGTGCAGCCGCTCACGGCGGCGGCCAGCGCGGTGAAATCTCCGGCGTTGGCCATGCTCACTTCCGCCGTCCCGCTGGTGGCCGGCGCGGTGATGGTGACGGGCACGGTGGCAAACGCGCCGCTGGAGACGTCGACCGTCGCCGTGTCGGCCGGGGCCGCGGCGAGCGTTACCGTCGCGGTGGAAGTCTCGTCGAGGTCGTACGTCGGCCCGCCGGAAAACGTCAGGCTAACTACTGCCGGGCCGCCGCCGGTTGCGGTGACGACAATGTTGTCCACGGCAAAGGCCGAGCTGTTGCCGGAGCCGGTCCCGCGCCAGACCGCCCAGCGAATCTGCACGGCCGCATGGTTCTCCGCCGCCGCCGGCAACGTGATGGAGGCGTGCGTGACATCGCCGACGGTGCCGCCGGACTGTACGTAGGGGTTTCCCGTGCCGGTCACCGTGGTCCAAGCACCGCTCGTGCCGACGCGATACTGACAAACGGTGCCCACGGGCCGCGAGTTGTTGATTACGTTGATGAGGTCGTAGGTCAGCGTGATGCTGGTCTGGCCGAGCGTGTTCAACGCCATGGCAAGCTGATCCACCCCGGTGGTAGCGTTGCCGCTGGTGTTAATCGCGAACCGCGCGTTGCCAGCCACGGCATAGCCATAGCAGCCGGCGGCGCCGCCGCTGTAGGGGGCGCTCCCGCTGATGGTGGCGTTGCCGGTCGGACTGGATGTTTCCGCGATAGCCTGGGTGTTGATCGTCGCTCCGCTCAGGCCGTCCCAGGCCCCGAAGCCGGTGGGAAGCGTGGTGAAATTCACCGTACCCCAGTTCTGGCTGGTGGGCAGATTCAACGGGGTGGGGTTGGCGGGCTGACCCAGGGCGGCGGCGGCGAGGCCGCAGACCAGGACGATCGACACGAAAAACCGGCCGTAGAGTGTTCGCTGGCTTGCGTTCATGAGGAAATGCTCTCCTGCGCGCGTCATCCAGAATAGATCGGCGCGATTGTCCGCTCATCGGCGGATTCCAAGGCGAAAACCAGAAGTTCCTGCAGGGCCCGACTACACGGCCGTTCCCCCGGTCGCCTCTCCCTGCTCGCACACTCAATCTACTCGGGTAGGAGTGGGTTCTCCCAGCGCATTACCCGACACTTCCCAGGTGACTTCGCCCGGCTCCACTGCCGGGCCGTGCAAAGTCTATTGTAGAGCGCAAAACGCCTTTCGCGCCCGGCGTTTTTCGCGTTTTTCCCAGGAATTGGGGCCAGAACCGGCTCGGTGCGAGATGCTCCGACGGCCTGAGCACGCCCCGCGCGCCCGGTCCGCATCCCGTTTCCCCTGCCGCGCGCCGTATCGGCCTGGATTATCGGAACGGGAGCAACTTTGACCGGCCGGTCAGCTCAGCCGGAAGGTACCACGCCAACTTCGGGCCGCCGTAGTCGCTGGATGCCTTGCCGGTGATCCGCGCACGCGACTGCCCCTCGCGGCTATAGTGGTCGGCCAGAGCCGCTGGCACGTGGCGAGTCGGACCGCACTTGCTGACTCGCCGACCGCCGGCGGGCTGCGCGAGGAATCGGCGTGAGAGTCGCACACCTGGCGGCGGGCGCGGGGGGCATGTACTGCGGCAGTTGCATGCACGACAACCGCCTCGCCGCCGCGCTGCGTGCCGCGGGCCGCGACGTCCTGCTCATGCCGCTCTACACCCCGCTCCGCACGGACGAGACCGACGTCAGTCACGCGCACATCTACTACGGGGCCGTAAACGTATTCCTTCAGCACGCGACGGCGCTTTTCCGCCACACGCCGTGGTTCGTGGACCGCCTGCTCGACGCCCGGGTGCTGTTGGGCTCGGTCGGGCGGCTGGCGGCGCGGACCCGGCCGGAAGTGCTGGGGCGAATGACGCTGGCGGTGCTGCAAGGCGCGCACGGCCCGCAACGAAAGGAACTGGACAAGCTGATCGCCGGTCTGCGGCGTCTGCGGCCGGCGCTCGTGCAACTGCCGAACCTGATGTTCGTCGGCGTAGCGCGCCCGCTGAAGGCCGCGCTGGGGGTGCCGGTGTTGTGCGGTCTGACGGGCGAGGACGTCTTCGTGGACCGCCTGCCGGAGCCGTACCGGCGGCAGGTGTTCGACCTCATTCGGGCCGGGGCGGCGGACGTGGACGGGTTCGTGGCGCTCACCGAGTATTATGCGAACCACGCCGCGGAGCATTTCGGGCTGCCGCGCGAGCGCGTGCACTGCATCCCGATGGGCATTCGGGCGACCGAGTTCGCGGGTCCGCGGCCGGCGACCGCGGGTCCGCCCACGATCGGCTACCTGGCGCGGGTCTGCCCCGAGAAGGGGCTCGCGGAGTTGGGCCGTGCGCTGGCGCGCTTACGGAGCGTGGGCCGGACGTGCCGGTTGCGAGCCGCGGGCTACCTGGGCCCGGCGGACGCGCCGTACCTGGCGGCGGTGACGGACGAGTTGCGACGAGCCGGCTGCAGCGACGATTTCGAGTACGTCGGCGAAGTCACGCGGGCGCAGAAGATCGACTTTCTGCGGTCCATCGACGTGCTCGCCGTCCCGACCGTGTACCCGGAGTCCAAGGGCTTCTACGTGCTCGAAGCCCTGGCCGCCGGCGTCCCCGTTGTCCTGCCGCGGCACGGCTCATTCCCGGAGCTGAGCGCAGCGACCGGGGGCGTGCGGCTGCACGAGCCGGGCGATGTCGAGGGCCTAGCGGCCGCGCTCGGCGAACTGCTCGACAACGAGGCGCTCCGTCGGCGGCTCGGCGAGGCCGGCGGCGCCGCCGTGGTGGACCGGTTCGGAGCCGAGCGCATGGCCGCGGAGGCGTGGCGGCTGTACGAGCGCATCGCGGAGTCATCTCGAACGCCTCCAACTGCCGGCTGATTACGCCTGTGCTGCCGCTTCCGGAAACGCGCGCCCTGGCGTACCGTTTTCCGTATAGTACGCTCAGGGAATGATGAGCATGTTGGCGGCCGAGGCGATCTGCAAACGGTACCCGACGCGAACCGGCGAGCTGGAGGTTCTCCGGGACGTGTCGCTGGCGCTCGCGCCCGGCCAGGCGGCGGCCGTGCTCGGCCCGTCGGGCTCGGGCAAGAGCACGCTGTTGAACATTCTCGGCACGCTCGAGCCGCCCACGTCCGGCCGCGTGCAGCTCGACGGGCGCGACGTGTTCGCGCTGTCGGAGCCCGACCTCGCCCGTCTCCGCAACCGGCAGATCGGCTTCGTCTTCCAGGACCATCATCTGTTGCCGCAGTGCTCGGCGCTGGAGAACGTGTTGCTGCCGACGCTGGCCGGCGCGGCGGATGCGGGTGCGCTCGACCGGGCGCGGGAGCTGCTGGAGCGCGTTGGACTGGCCGGGCGGCTCGATCATCTCCCGGCGGAACTTTCCGGCGGTGAGCGGCAGCGCGTCGCGCTCGCCCGAGCACTGGTCAACCGCCCCTGCCTCGTCCTCGCCGACGAGCCGACCGGGAACCTCGATCGCGCGACCGCGACGCAGGTCGGCGACCTTTTGGCGGAGCTGCCCGCCGCGCACGGAGTCATTTTGATCGTCGTCACGCACAGCGCGGCGCTGGCGCAGCGGTTCGAACGCCAGTACGACCTGGTCGATGGCCGGCTCGCCGCGCGGCCGTAAACGCCGTCTCCGCCGGCAAGGACATGAGCGTTGACTGTCTGGACACTTCAACGCCGCAGCCTCGTATATCACTGGCGCGCGCACGTCGCCGTGGTGCTGGGGGTGGTCGCGGGGACGGCGGTGTTGACGGGCGCGCTGCTGGTGGGCGACTCGCTGCGCGGCAGCCTGCGGGCGTCCGTGCTGAGCCGGCTCGACAACCTGGACTGTGTCGTGCAGTCCAGCGGGTTCTTTCGCGCCGACTTGGCGCGCGAGATCGCGGCCCGACCCGGATTTCCGCGCGACCGCGGCGCGGTCGATGCGCTGATCATCGTCCGCGGCAGCGCCAGTCATGCCAACTCGGGCGCTCACGTGCGAAACGTGAGCATCTTGAGCTTTGCCGCGCCGTCGCTGGAGGCGGAGGCACGCGCACGCGCCACCCCGGCCGCTGGTCACGCGGTCGCTCTGAACCGAAACCTGGCGGATGAGCTCGGGGCCCGGCCGGGCGACGAAATTCTCCTCCGAGTCGCCAAGCCGGCCGCAATCTCGCCCGAGACGCTCCTCGGCCATCGTGATGACGCGCTGGTCACACTGCGGTTGAGCGTCGTGGCGATTCTCGACCGCGACGAATTCAACATCACGCTGAATCCGTCGGAAATTCGCCCGCTGAACGCGTTCGTGCCCGAACGAACCCTCCAGCGGGGGCTTGGACAGCCCGACCGGACGAACACGCTGTTTGTAACCGGCGGCCCGCGCGGCGGAGGGGACGCGGCGGCGGTGAGCCGCCTGGCGGGCATTCTTGGGGAGTGCGCGACGCTCGCGGATTTCGGGCTTACGCTCCGCCCGGACGACGGGCACGGCTACGTCGCGCTGGAGTGCGACGCGTTCTTGCTGGCCCCGCCGGTCGAGGAAGCGGCGCGCGGCGCGGCGAAAGCACTCGGCGTCCCGGCCATGGGCGTGCTGGCCTATCTCGCCAACAGCATCGCGGTCGAAACGAGACCCGAGGCCGAGGTGCCATATTCAATTGTGGCGGCGATCGAGCCGGGGCCGGAGTTGCTCGGCAGTCTGACCGCGACGGACGGTAATCCCGCGCCGGCCTTCGCGTCGGGCAAGATCCTGCTGAACGAATGGACGGCGCGCGAGCTGCACGCCCGGGTCGGCGAGCCGATTCGCCTACGCTACTGGGTGGCCGGCCCGCTGGGGCAGCTCACCAGCGAAGAGAGTACCTTTCATCTGCGTGCCATCCTGCGGATGTGCGGAGCCGCGCTCGACCCCGGGTTCGCGCCGCCGTACCGCGGTATTACCGACGCGACCACGCTCACGGACTGGAATCCGCCGTTCCCAATTGACATGCACAAGATCCGTCCGCAGGACGAAGCGTACTGGCAGACGTATCGCACCGCGCCGAAGGCGTTGATCTCCCTGGCGGACGGCGAACGGATGTGGGCCCACGACGGCGAGCGGTTCGGCCGCCTAACGTCCTTGCGCTTCTACCCGCGCGCCGGGCAAGCGCCCGCAAACCTCCAGCTCGAAATCGAGCAGGAGCTGCGCCGCCGGCTGGACCCCGCCCGGCTCGGCTTCCGCATCGACGCGCTCCGCGCACGGGCGCTGGTCGCCAGCCGCGGCACTACCGACTTCAGCGGGCTGTTCCTGGCGTTCAGCTTGTTCCTCATCGCGGCGGCCGCCATGCTGGTGACGCTGCTGTATCGGCTCGGCGTCGAGCGCCGGGCGCGCGAGATCGGCCTGCTGCTCGCCACGGGTTTTCCGCGGCGGCGGGTCGCGCGGCTGCTGCTCGGCGAGGGGCTGGTGGTTGCGACGATCGGCGCGGCCGTCGGGCTGCTTGCGGCCCGCGGATATGCGGGTCTGATGCTCGCGGGCCTGCAAGACTGGTGGGCAACCGCACTGAGCACGCCGGCGCTGGAACTCCACACGCGCCCGGCCAGCTATGTGGTCGGCGGCATCGCCAGCGTCGTGCTGGCGGTGGCGGCGATCGCCGTGGCGCTGCGCGGCGTGGCGCGCACGCCGGCCCGCGCGTTGCTCGCCGGCGCAGTACCGAGCCGGGCGCCGGCGGAACGGCGGGGCGTGACGCGGCGCGGCGAGCGCGCGGCCGGTTGGATCTTCATGGGCCTGGCTGCGGGCGCGCTCGCACTCGCGCGGCTCATCGGCTGGCCGTCGGCGCCGGGCGCGTTCTTTTTCGCCGGCGCAAGCCTGCTTGTCGCGTGCGGCGCTGCGCTCGCGCACTGGCTCAAGTCCGGGCCGCGGACTGCGTTGCCCCGCGCCGGCCGCCAGGCGCTGGTGCGCCTCGGCATCCGCAACGCCCGCCGACACGCGGGCCGCAGCCTGTTGACCGCCGGGCTGATTGCGACGGCAACCTTTGTGCTCGCGGCCCTCCAGGCGCTGCGTCTGAACGTGTCCGGCGACGCGTACGCCCGCCACTCCGGCACCGGCGGCTTCACGCTGCTGGCCGAGATGGACGTGCCGCTGCTGCACGACCTCAACACGCCGGCCGGCCGCGCCGCGCTGAACTTGTCCCAGACGGCGCAAGAGGCGCTGCGCGACGCGGTCTTCTTCCCGTGCCGCCTGCGACCTGGCGACGAGGCAAGCTGCCGCAACCTCTACATTCCGACGCAGCCGCGCGTGCTCGGCGTCGCGGACGCACTGCTCGATCGCGGCGGCTTCTCGTTTACCGCCATGCTCGCCGCCGACGACCCGGCGCGGCGGAACCCGTGGCGGCTGCTGCGCGAGACGCTGGCCGACGGCGCGATCCCGACGATCGCGGACGAAACCACGGCGCTGTGGCAACTGCACGTTCAACTCGGCGACACGCTGCACCTCACCGACGAGCGCGGCCGGGACGTGCGCCTGCGGCTGGTCGCGCTGCTCGACAACAGCGTCCTGCAGGGCGCGCTGCTGATTGCGGAACCGCAGTTCACACGCTTATTCCCGTCGATCGCCGGCAGTGCGTTCCTCCTGGTGGAAACGCCGCCGGCGCGGGCCGCCGAAGTGCGGCGCGTGCTCGAACGCGAGCTGGCCGACTTCGGCCTGGCCGCAACCTCCACGCGCGCGCGGCTCGGCGACCTCCTGGCCGTACAGAACGTGTACCTGACGACCTTTCAGATTCTCGGCGGGCTGGGGCTCGTACTCGGCACGGTCGGTCTGGCGGCGGTGCTGCTGCGGAACATCGCCGAGCGGCGAAGCGAGTTGGCACTGCTACGCACGCTGGGCTTCTCGCGGGCGGCGGTGGGCACGCTGGTGCTGGCGGAAAACACATTCCTCGTCGTCGTCGGCCTGGTCGCGGGACTCGGCTGCGCCGCGGTCGTCGTGACGCCGCAGGTCATGAGTCGGGCCATGACCATTCCATGGGCGTCGCTGGCCTTGATGGTCGCGACGGTGCTGGTCACGGGACTCGTCGCGGGTGTCGGGACCGTCGTGCCGGCCCTGCGAGCGCCGCTATTACCGGCCCTCCGCTCCGAATAGAAGCGAAAGTAGGCGCGCTGGGGGCAATCGCGCTTCCGGCCCGGCGGGGCGGATGGTATGCTCCCGTGCCTTTTGCGTAACAGGAGTGCAACCGTGCAGATGCACCGACGTCACATGCTGGCTGCGGGGATTGCCGTGATTGGACTGTCGGGGTTTGCCGGAGGGCAGGATTGGCCCCACTGGCGCGGTCCGAACTACGACGGGATCAGTGCCGAGAAGGGTTTCAAAACGGAATGGCCGAAGCCGCCACCGAAGGTCTGGGAGGTCGAGCTCGGCTCCGCCTTCAGCGGGTTGTCGTGCGTGGACGGCAAGGTGTACACGTGCGGCACGGCCGACAAGCAGCAGGTGGTGTTCTGCCTGGACGCCGGCACGGGCAAGGTGATCTGGCAAACGCCGCTCGAGAAGGAGTATCGCGAGAAGCAAGGTGGAGACGGGACGCGCGCGACTCCGACGGTCGAAGCCGGCCACGTGTACATCCTCGGAGCGCAAGGCAAGCTGGTCTGCCTGGATGCGGCGGACGGCAAGGAGGTCTGGAGCCGGCAGTTCGACGCGATGCCGCAGTGGGGCTACGCGGGCTCGGTGCTGATCGAGGGCGACGTCGCGTACGTGACTGCCGGCGGAGCCAGCGGCACACTGCTGGCGCTCGACAAGAAGACTGGGAAGGACATCTGGAAATGCGGGACGGGCAAGGTGGGGTATTCGACGCCCTATCCGTTCACGCTGGACGGCACGCGGTATATCGTCGGGTTTATGGGTACGGACATGCTCATCGCCGAGGCCAAGACCGGCCGGCTCGGCTGCTCAATTCCGTGGAAGACGGACTGGGACATCAACGCCGCGTCGCCAATCTTCCACGACGGACTGCTGTTCCTCAGCTCGGGCTACAAGACCGGGTCGGCGGTGTTCAAGCTGGCGCGGGCCGGCGACGAGTTGAAGACGGAGAAGGTCTGGCCGGCGGGCGAGGCGGCGACGGACAAGGTCATTCTCGGCAAGTTCCAGTCGGCCGTGCTCGACAACGGCGACCTGTACGTGAGCGACGAGAAGGCCCTGAAGTGCGTCGAGTTCGCGACCGGCAAGGAAAAGTGGGCCGAGCGCGGCATCTCCAACGGGACGGTCATCCTCGCGGACGGACACCTGGTCGTGCTGAGCGAGGAGGGCGAGTTGCTCATCGGGCCGGTGTCGCCGAAGGGCTTTACGGCGACGACGAAGGTGCCGGTGCTCTCCGGCCGGTGCTGGACCATCCCGACGCTCTACGGCGGCAAGCTGTACGTCCGCAACTTCAAGGTCGCCGCGTGCTATGACCTGTCGGGCAAGTAGGACGTTCGCACGGCATCAACTTGCCGCGGTCTCGCGGATCAAACCCTTGCGCACGTAAATGGGGCGGATGTACGGGCGCAGCCTGTGCATTTGCAGCGCGAATACCACCGACCCCAGCAGACAGCATGAACCGCCGACGATCAGCGCCCCCGGCGCGCCGAACGCCTCCGCCAGGCTGCCGGCGATCATGCTCCCGAACGGCGTCATGCCGAGAAACGCCATGGTGTAGATGCTCATCACCCGGCCGCGCTTGTCGTCGTCCACGATCGTCTGCAAGACGGTGTTGCCGGACGCGATCAGCAGCATCATGCCCAGACCGGCCAGCATCATGCACACCAGTGCGACCGGCACCGAATGCGAGAACGAGACCGCCGCCAGGCACACGCCAAAGAGGCCGCCGCCGAAACTGAGCAGCTTGCCAAGCCCGACCACGCTCCGGCGCGAGGCCAGGTAGAGGGCGCCCAGCATCGCCCCGAGGCCAGTGGCCCCCATCAGAAAGCCGAACGTGTCGGCTCCGCCGCCCAAGACGTCATGGGCGAAAACCGGCATCACGGTGCCGTATGACATACCCATCAGGCTGGTGAGGGCGAGCAGGAGCAGGATCGCACGGATCGGGGGGAAGCCGAACGCGTAGACGAACCCTTCGCGCATTCCGTGGGCCAGCGAGGGGTGACGACTCGGACCCGCCGACGGCGGCAGCCGCATAGCCAACAGCGCGCCGATCACCGGCACGTAACTCACGGCGTTCAGCAGGAAGCACGGGCCTTCGCCGATCGTCTTGATCAGCAGGCCCGCGAGCGCCGGGCCGACCAGGCGGCTCGCGTTGACCAGCGTCGAATTGAGGGCGATGGCGTTTCCCAGGTCCTCCGGCCGCTCGATCATCCGGGGCACGAAGGCCTGCCGCGTCGGCATGTCAAAGGCGTTGATCACGCCCATGCAGATGCTCAGCGCGAACAAGTGCCAGATCGTGACGACGCCCGTCAGCGTCACGACCGCCAGGACCAGCGCCTGCACCGCGGCCAGCGCTTGGGTCAGCACCAGCGTCCGGCGGAGGTTCCAGCGGTCCGCCATCACCCCGGCCACCGGCGCGAACAGGAGCGTCGGGAGCTGGCTGACTAGGCCGAGCGTGCCGAGAATCAGGGCCGAGCCGGTCAGGCGGTAGGCCAGCCAGCTTACTGCCACTTGCTGCATCCAGGTGCCGGTCAGCGAGATCCCCTGCCCGCCGAAGAAGAGCCGGTAGTTGCGCGACCGCAGCGACCGGAGCAGCAAGGCCAGTCCGCCCGGGGGTGGCGCGGGCGGCGGCTCGTCTGCCGTCTCGGTTGGACGCACTCCGGCTTCCTCGCTCATCATCCTGGCGGGGCATTTGCAATACGGTCGCACGGTACGCAATACTCGTGATCTTAGCGGCGGTTCCAGCGCCACGTATGATGCGGAACGCGGGCGGCTGGCGCGGCGACGGTTGGCGCGTAGAATACACTGCGGGGCGAGTTGAGCGTACCGACAACAGAAAGGTCTTGGTCGCGATGCGCAGCGTAACCCTGGGGCTACTCGTACTTTGCAGCGCGGTCACGCTGGGCGCCCGGGCGCGGGCGGACGACTGGCCGCAGTTCCGCGGCCCCAATCGCGACGGCATCTCGCGCGAAACCGGCTTGTTGCACAAGTGGCCCGCGGGCGGCCCCAAGGTCCTCTGGACGACCGACGCGTGCCAGGGCTACGCGGCCGCGGCGATTCACTCCGGGCGGGTCTACTTCGAGGATTACGACCGCGAGGCGAAGGAGTACCTCGTCCGGTGTCTGACGCTGGCGGACGGCAAGGAGCTGTGGCGCTTCAAGGAGAGCAAGACGCTGCGGCCGAACCACGGCATCACGCGGGCCGTGCCGGCGGTCGATGGCGAGCACGTCTTCACGCTCGATCCGAAGTGCATCTTCCACTGCCTCGACGCCAAAACCGGGCGCGAAGTATGGCGCAAAGACCTCGTTGAGACCTACAAGACCGAGATTCCGCCGTGGTACAACGGGCAGTGCCCGCTCATCGAGCCCGACCGGGTGGTCATCGGCGTCGGCGGTGACGCCGTCCTCGTCGCTCTCGACAAAGCCACCGGCAACGAAATCTGGCGCACGCCGAACTCCGAAAAATGGCCGCTTTCGCACTCGTCGGTCATGCCGGCGACGCTGGGCGGCGTGAAGCAGTACGTGTGGTGCACGCTCTTTGGGCCGCTGGGCGTGCGGGCGGAAGACGGCAAGCTGCTGTGGCACCACGAGCGCAAGTTCAACGTCGCCGTCGCCACCTCGCCGCTGCCGATCGGCGACGACCGCGTATTCATGACCGCGGGCTACGACGCCGGCAGCGTCATGGTACGCGTCGCCAAGGACGCCGGCGGCGAGTTCAAGTCCCAGACGGTGTTCGAGCTGACGACCGAGCAATGGAACTCGGAAGTGCACACGCCGATCCTGTTCGACCAGCACATGTTTGCGGTCGGCAAGAAGCAGCGCGGGCTGTTCACGTGTCTGGACCTCGACGGAAAGGCGGTGTGGACCAGCGCGGATCAGGCCTTCTTCGGCCTCGGCAGCTACCTCCTCGCTGATGGGATGTTCTTCGTGCTGGAAGGGGACACCGGTATGTTGCGGCTGCTCGACGCCAACACGACCGCGTACCGCGAGCTGGACCACGCCCAGCTTCTCTCCGGCGATAACGTCTGGGGGCCGATGACCCTCTCGAACGGCAAGCTGGTTCTCCGCGATATGACCAAGATGATCTGCATTGACGTGGCCGGCCAGACGACATCCTCGTCCAGTTCCGCCCGGGGAGAAGCGATGGGGATCACGGCCCTGCGAGCTGCAACTACGCCGGGACCCACGCCCAGGATCGTGCTTTGCTCCGCGGCGGAAGATCGCGTCCCGTCCGCCACTACTGCCGACGCCTTGCGCATGGGGTACCGAAAGGTGCGATCCATCGACGCGAAAGGGGAGGGCCCCGGCCAGTTTGCCGACGAGCTACGCGGCCTGGCCATTCGCGGCGACGAGCTTTACGCCGTCGGCGACAGCCAAGTCGTCGTCTTTTCGCTCGAAGGAAAGGTGCAGCGGACCTGGAAGACTGGGCGCCCCGGCACCGCGGTCGCCGTCGCGCCCGACGGCGCCGTCTACGTCGGCGAGGAAAGCCAGATCGAGATCTTTGAGCGCGACGGAAAGCTCCGCGACACTTGGCGTGACGCCGACCGCTTCGGACTGGTGACGGCCATCGGTTTCGCCGGCGACGCCGTGCTGATCGGGGACGTCGGCGACCGCTGCATCCGCCGCTACGACAAGTCCGGTAAATTCCAGGCGAACATCGGCCGCGACAGCCATAAGCGGGGGTTCATGCTCCCGAACCGGCACTTGGACTTCGTCGTTGACCCCAACGGCGTCATCCTGGTGGCCAACCCCGGCCAGCACCGGATCGAACGCTATTCATCAAGCGGTGACTTGCTGGGCCAGTTCGGCCAATTCAGCGAAACCGACCCGGCGGGGTTCCCAGGGTGCTGTAATCCGACCAACATCGCGCTCGGCCCGCGCGGCGAGATCGTCGTAACGGAGAAGGCCGCCCCGCGGGTGAAAGTCTATAATTCCGGTGGTGAGTTGCGCGCTGTGATGGGCGAAGCCGGTTTCGATCCCAACTGCAAGAACATGGACGTGGCGGTCGATGCACGCGGCCGCGTGTATGTGGCCGACACGGAGCGGCTCCAGATCGTCGTCTTTGAGGCGACGACTGCGACCAGTCATTCTGCGTCCGCGCCGGCGAGCCGGGAGAGTCAGCCATGAGTGAACAGCCGACGCGGCGCGACGTGCTGGGGCACGCGGCGCGCGGCGCCGCCTTGCTCGGCCTCGGCGGGCTGGGGGCGTACGTCGCCCGCAAAGGCGGCCTCGCGGGCCCCTGGCAGATCGACGCCGGGCTCTGCATCAACACCCGGCTCGGCCTGGTCGGGCTCGACGCCTGCCAATTGTGCGCGACGAGCTGCGTCCTGCCGCTGTCCGCGGTCCGGGCGGTGAACGACCATGCCAAGTGCGGACGGTGCTACATCTGCCCGGCGTATTTCGACGTGAAGAGCGCGCTCGACGAGCACGGCCTGCCGAGCGGCAAGCTCTGCCCGCGCGACGCGATCATCCGCAAGCCCATCGGCGACATCGACCCGCGCGACCCGGCCAACAACTACTACGAATACGTCATCGACGAGACGCGCTGCAACGGCTGCGGCCTGTGCGTGCTGGCCTGCAAGGAACCCGCGGGCCTCACCTCGCTGCGGCTCGAGGTGCGCTACAACCTCTGCACGAACTGCAACCGCTGCTCGATCGCCCAAGCCTGCCCGAAGAACGCGTACGAGCGCCGCCCTGCGAGGACGACGTGACAAAGAACGGGACCGGTTCGTTTTCTCTGCCCTTCCTCGTGGTCGTGCTCGCCGTAGCCGCGTCGCCCGCCCGCGCCCAGCAGCAACTCCACTACGAACGGCCGGTCGAAGCCGCGCCGCAGGCCGAGGACATCGGCGCCGGCTACGTTGTGCCCGTCGTGCAGCACTACCCGGCCCGTACCCAGTGGCGTGAGGTCACGGACGTGGCCGTTCTTGCGGCGGCACTCGCCGTCGGAACGTGGCTCGCGCTGCGCCGCCGCAGCCGCACGGGGCTCGTCTTGCTCGCGATCGGCTGCCTCGCCTATTTCGGCTTCTACCGCCAGGGCTGCGTCTGCCCGATCGGTGCGATCCAGAACGTCACGGCGGCACTGGTCTACCCCCAGTACGCCATCCCGTACGTCGTCGTGGCGATCTTCCTCCTGCCGCTCGTCTGCGCGGTGCTGTTCGGCCGCATCTTCTGCGGCGGCGTGTGTCCGTTGGGGGCGATCCAGGAACTGGTGCTGCTGAAGCCGCTGCGCGTGCCAGTCCGCCTGGACAAAACGCTCGGCTGGCTCAAGTGGGTGTACCTGGGGCTGGCGGTGTGGTTCGTCGTGCGGCCAGCGGCCAAACCGGATTTCATCATCTGCCGCTATGACCCGTTCGTCGGCTTCTTCCGCTTCACCGGGCCGCTGAACATTCTCCTGCTCGGGGCGGGGCTGCTCGTGTTGGCCGTCTTCATCGGCCGGCCGTATTGCCGCTTTCTTTGCCCCTACGGCGGCCTGCTGTCGTTGCTGTCCCGGATTTCGTGGCGCGGCGTGACCGTCACGCCGGACAAGGAGCTGGATTGCGGCCTCTGTGCGGAGGCGTGTCCGTACGGGGCGATCGAGAATCTGCGGGCCACGCGGCCGGCGTGCCTGGCGTGCGCCCGTTGCTTTCGGCACTGTCCAAGACACCGCGTCCAGACCACCGGCGGGCAGGCCCCGCCCGCAACACCATGAGCCGCACCCTACAGAGACTTGTCGCGGCCGGCGTCGCCGTCACCGGCGGGCTGGTGCTCGTGGTGGCCGCCGGCTGGCTGACCGTCGATGCCTTCGCGGTGCTGCACCAGGCCCCGCGCACCAACGCGCTGGTCAAGAACCTAGTCGAGAAAACTCACGCGGATGCCACGTATGCGCCGCTAGCCGGCGCCGAGCACGAGCGGCAAACGGTTGCCTCGCTCGCACGCGATCGGCGCAATGTGCTGCTTAGCCGGACATTGCTGGCCGCGGCGGCCCTCTTCCTGATCGGCAGCAAGTCGTTCCTCGCGCTTCGCCGCGCCGGTCCCGCACCGCCGCGAGAAGTGATCTTCCTTTACCAGCGTTCGATTTCGGGCTCGGCGCCCGGCGGTTCAGCCGTGGCAGCCGCCAGCGGCGCCGCGCGGGGCCATCAGCCCCTGCCGATCGTGGAGGCCATCGACCTTGCCGCAGTGGACGAAATCGTCGCCCGCACGGGCCGCGAGCCCGCGGCGGCGATCCCGATCTTGCAGGCCATTCAAGCACACTATCGCTACCTGCCCGACGCGGCGTTGCGGCGGGTGTGCGCGCTGACCGAGATCACGCCGGCTCAATTGGCCGGGGTCGCGTCGTTCTACACGCAGTTCCGGCGCACGCCCGTCGGCGAGCACGAGGTCACCGTCTGCCACGGGACCGCCTGTCACGTCGCGGGCGCGGCGCGGATCAGCGACCAGCTGCGACGGCGGCTGGACATTCCGCCCGATGGCGACACCGACGCCGGCCGGCGGTTCACGATCCACGAAGCCCCGTGCCTCGGCTGCTGCACGCTGGCGCCGGTCGTGCGGGTCGACGGCGTCACGCGCGGGCATACCGACCCGGAAAGCGTCGCGGCGGTTGTGGAAGCGGTGGTCGCGGCGGGCATCCGCCGCGGCAGTCCGGGGACAGACCGGTTGGAAACCAGTTCCACAACCGAACGGACTGCGGCCGGCGGCGCGGCGGCCGAAATCCGCATCGGTCTCGGCTCGTGCTGCGTCGCCGGCGGCAGCGGAGCCGTCTACGACGCGCTGCGGTCGGCGCTGGCCGTCGCCGGCGTCGACGCGGTCGTTAAACCGGTCGGCTGCGTCGGCATGTGCCACCAGACGCCGTTCATCGAGATTACGCGGCACAACGGCAGCCTGGGCGATGGTGGCGGGCGTGCGGCGCCCATCCTTTATAGCCGCGTGATGCCGGAGCAGGCCGACGGGATCATCCGTCGGCATTTCCGGCCGCGTGGTTTCGGACGCCGGTTGCGCTACGCATTGGCGCGGCCGCTGACCCGCCTGCGAATATCCCCGGCAAGAACAGCTCCGCCGCAGATCATCGAGCTGCGCGATCCGCCGGTCGCCGCGTTTCTCGGCCGGCAGGTGCACATCGCGACGGAGCATTGCGGCGAGCTGGACCCGCTCGATTTTGATGAGTACGTCGCGCACGACGGGTTCATAGCCCTGCGGAGCTGCCGCGACCTAAGCCTCTCGGCAGAGCAGATCATCGAGCAACTGCGGCACAGTGGCCTGCGCGGCCGCGGCGGGGCGGGGTATCCGACGTGGCAGAAATGGTCCCGGGTTCGGGCGGCGCCCGGCGAGACGAAATACGTCATCTGCAACGGCGACGAGGGTGACCCCGGCGCGTTCATGGACCGCATGTTGATGGAGTCGTACCCGTACCGCGTCATCGAGGGTCTGGCCATCGCCGCGCTGGCCGTCGGCGCGACCGAGGGCATCTTCTACATCCGCGCCGAGTATCCGCTCGCCGTCGAACGCATCACGGAGGCCCTGCGCCGCTGTGCGGAACGCGGCATCCTGGGCCGACCCGGCACCGACCTCCACGTGCGCGTTTTCCACGGGGCCGGGGCGTTCGTCTGCGGCGAAGAGACGGCGCTGATCGCCTCGCTTCAAGGCCAGCGCGGCACGCCGCGGCTGCGTCCGCCGTACCCGGCCGAGGAGGGCCTGTGGGGTCAGCCGACGCTCGTGAACAATGTCGAGACGCTCGCGATCGTCCCGTGGATTCTCCGCCACGGCCCCGCGGCGTATGCCGCGCTCGGCACGCCCACCAGCAAAGGCACAAAGGTCTTCGCGCTGGCCGGCAAGATCCGCCGCGGCGGGCTGATCGAGGTGCCGATGGGCATTACGATCCGCCAGATCGTCGAGGAGATCGGCGGCGGCATCCGGGACGAGCAAACCGCTGCCGGCGTCCGCCACCACACGTTCAAGGCCGTCCAGATCGGCGGCCCTTCCGGCGGGTGCATCCCGGCGGGCCTCGCCGACACGCCGGTGGATTACGAAGCCCTCACCGCGGTCGGCGCGCTCATGGGTTCCGGCGGGCTGGTGGTGCTGGACGAGACCGACTGCATGGTCGACATCGCGCGCTACTTCCTGAGCTTCACGCAGAGCCAGTCCTGCGGCCAATGCGCCCCCTGCCGCGTCGGCACCCGCCGAATGCTGGAAATCCTCGACCGGCTGTGCAACGGCGATGGACGGCCCGACGATCTGGCGACACTCGAACAGCTTGCGCGGACGGTCAACCAGGGCAGCCTGTGCGGGCTCGGCAAGACCGCCCCGCACCCGGTCCTGACCACGCTGCGCTACTTCCGCGACGAGTACGAGGCGCATTTGCAGGGCCGCTGTCCGGCCGGAAAATGCAAGGCCCTCGTGCGGTACGCCGTGACGGACGCCTGCACCGGCTGCACGCTCTGCGCCCAGCACTGCCCGGTCGGGGCGATCGCGCTGCGGCCGTACGAGCGGCACGAAATCGACGTTGAGAAGTGCACGCGCTGCGACGTGTGTAGAATCCGCTGTCCGGAGGACGCGATCCGCGTCGTGTGATATGCCGCGTGTGATTATCGACAACCAGGCGGTCGACGTGGTGCCGGGGAGCAATCTGCTCGCCGCCGCCCGCAAGCTCGGCCTCGACGTCCCCGCCCTGTGCTACCACCCGGGCTGCACGCCGAACACGTCCTGCATGGTGTGCCTCGTGAAGCTCAAGGACCCGGACCGCTTCGTGCCCTCGTGTGCCACGCTCGCCGTCGATGGGATGCGCGTCGAGAGCGAGACAGCGGAGATTCACGCCCTGCGGCGGACCGTGCTCGAGCTGCTGCTGAGCGATCACGACGGCGCCGCCGCTCCGGACCCCGATTCGCCGGCCGGCTGCGAGGCCCACGGCTGCACGAAGCACGATCTCTGCCGCCTGCGGAAATACGCGCAGATGTACGCCGCGGACCCGACGCGTTTCCACGGCGTGCAGCGGCAGCTCGCCGGCCGCGCGCATGAGCATCCCGAGATCACGTACGATCCGCGCAAGTGCATCCTGTGCGGAATCTGCATTCAGCTCGCCCAGCAGGCCGGCGAACCGCTCGGACTGACGCTGATCGGGCGCGGGTTTGACATGCGTGTCGATGTGCCGCTGAACGAACTGCTCCACGAGGCGCTGCGGACCGCCAGCCGCCGCGTGGCCGCCGCCTGTCCGACCGGCGCGCTCGCCCGGCGGCCGGCGGCGAAGCCCGGCCCGAAGCCGCAGCCGCCGGAGGTGGTATGACCGCCTCTACGACACGACGTTTACGGATTGCCGTCGTCCTCGCAGCCGTCTTCGCGCTGGTGGCCGGCGGGGCGTTGTGGTGGCGCGCGACCCTATGGCCGCGACGATTCGCCCCCGTCGTCGCGGGGCATCTGTACCGCAGCGGCGAGGTCACGCCGGCCCAACTGGACCGCCTCGTCCGCGACTACGGGATCAGACGCGTGGTTTCGCTGCTCGATGCGAGCGCCCCCGTGACGGTAGCCGAGCGCGCCGCCGCCGCCCGCCTCGGCCTTGAGTGGCACAACATCCCGCTCCCCGGCGACGGAGCGAGCACGCCGGCCGAGCGCCGCCAAATCCTCGCCCTGCTGTCCGACCCCAACGCCCCGCCCACTCTGGTGCACTGTGCCGCGGGCACGCATCGCACGGGGCTGGCCGTGGGCCTGTACCGGCTGCGCTGCCAGCACTGGCCGCTCGAGCAAGTCCTGGCCGAGTTCAAGCAGTTCGGCTTCAACAACCTGCCCAAGCACGAAAACCTGCGGCAGGCCCTGGTCGCCGAAGCCGCGGCGCAGAGCGGGGCGCACGACTGAACGGTCGCCTGGTCCGCCGCAAACGGGTTGTACTCTCCGCGGCCGGGCGCGGTACGATTGGCCGTGTTCTTCAGATGGTGCCTGGCGTGTTGATTCAGATCACAGATGCTGCCCCATCCCAGCGAGGCTGACCGAGCCGCCGAGCGCGAGCAGATGGTCGCGGAGCAACTGGCTGCGCGCGGCATCGGCTCCGCGGCGGTTCTGGCCGCCATACGGCGCATCCCCCGCGAGCTGTTCCTCACGCCGGCCTCCCGCGACCGGGCGTACCTCGACGGCGCCCAGCCGATCGACTGTGGGCAGACGATCTCGCAGCCGTACATGGTCGCACGGATGACCGAGCTGCTGGAGCTGCGGCCGGACCAGCGCGTGCTGGAGATCGGGACCGGCTCCGGTTACCAAACCGCCATCCTGGCCGTCCTGGCCGGTCACGTGTACACGATCGAGTGGCACCTGAAGCTGCTCAACCAGGCGGCAGGGTGGCTGCGCGACCTCGGGCTGAGCAACGTCTCCTGCCGCTGCGGCGACGGCTCGCTGGGTTGGCCGGAGCACGCGCCGTTTGACGCGATCATGGTGACGGCTGGCGCGCCGGACGTGCCGCCGGCACTCCGCGCGCAACTGGCGGTCGGCGGCCGGCTGGTGGTCCCCACTGGTCCGGTGGGCGACCAGTCGCTCCAGCTCGTGCGGCGGGCGCCGGCCGGGTTCACGCAGGACGAGGTCCTCAAATGCCGGTTCGTGAAGCTGCTCGGAGCGGCCGGCTGGCAGGACTAATACGCATTCCGCTTAGTTTTTGCGCGCAGTTCGGCGCAAGTTAGGTATTGCGCCAAGGTCTCCGGTCGCGCATGCTTCGCCTGGCGTGGCAAGGAGGCCTCGGATGGATGTGCAAGCG
>Ga0182017_10000294_pt1 | contig 38681 bp, 31 predicted proteins | sample 712E3DmetaG_FD_120492 | JGI IMG/M metagenome (GOLD analysis project Ga0182017, IMG submission 120492) | Permafrost microbial communities from Stordalen Mire, Sweden - 712E3D metaG | ecosystem: Environmental > Terrestrial > Soil > Wetlands > Permafrost | place: Sweden: Stordalen | collected... | reverse complement strand
GGGCACCAAGGAGATGCTGTGCTGTCCGGCGAAGCGTCTGCTTTCGGCATGCACGCGTGGTCACCCCGCCCACTACGTCTCGCGGCCTAGTCGGTCAAAACGCGTGTTTTTCAACAGCCCCACTGTCCCTCTTTTTACTCTTTTTAGGAGGTTGGTGGGCGATGCCCACCCTACGAACTTTTTCTTTTTCCACGCAGGAGCATAACGCTGCCCAGCGCAAGCAGGGCCATTACGCTCGGCTCTGGAGTTGGTGTGATAACCCCATTGGTAAACTGAAGCACCGTGTCGCCGCCCGAAAAGATCCGGGCATTGTCGCCGTCTATGCCCAGGGGCCCGCCGATCTCAGGTTCACCCGGATGCGTGAACCAAAGGATGTCTGAGATGTCGCCCGGATTGAATGCCGATGTATACAGGGCGGTCATCTTTCCGGTGCTGTAGAACCACTGACTCGGAGCGATGCCGGCGTTCCCGGAGAGGTTCTCAGCATCCATGTGATCTATGATCCCGTACGTGACGGATCCGTCAATGGCGATGTCCTGCGGCAGGTCGTTGAGGAGCAGATTGACCGGCCAGGTGTTGGAGATGTACCCCATGGCAGTAGGAGAGCCGCCGCCTACGTCCATCTCGAAGTGGTCCGGAGTGGCAGTGTAGTCTGGCGATCGATCGAACTGGTAGAAGTACGCCCACTGGTTCGCTGGGATGCTGACGCCCAGGAAGCTCGTGCCGGACGGTCCGCCCCATACAGCCTTCGAGAAGATATCGTCCTTGTCGCTTGTGCTCCGCATTTCTTTTTTGCTTGGGATGCTTGCATTGTCTTGGCTCGAGAACTTCGTCCACTTGGCCTTGACCGGTTTTGTCGGGTCTGTTGGAGTTACTTGCAGGGTAAGCTCATGTGCACCACCTGACTGAATGTCTCCGCCGTCGAAGGTGAAGGAGTTGGTTCCCGGTTTAAAGCTCCCGAATCCGCCTAGGTCACTGCAGCCCTTGGGCGTGCCGTTGACTATCTTGATCCCCGCATCCTTGACGTGCTTTTGGGTATCGAGGACCTGGAATGAGACATTTACGTCTACGTCACCTGCTCTCGCCGGGCCGGCATGACAGATGGCAATAACACCCGCGACGAGAACAACAGTTGTCTTGTGCATGGCCAATTCCTTTCCACACCCTCGAAACCAAGGACAGTCACCTACCTCTACGCTCATCGGGTCGCGGGCCGCGAACGCCGCGGCTCGTTGCTCCTGGCTGTGTGTTCTCCATGTTCTCCATCGCCTTCCGGGCTTACCAGTCCGCCGCAAAAGGACCTTCGCCGCCGAGGACCACCCATGAAGGCCGTGTTTTCTTGTGCTCTACGTCGGCCACGGGGGGCCGACGCTACTTCTGCGGCGGACTGTTACGCTCAACGCGGGGCCGCCAAACGAGGTTTCCCCGGCAGCCCTGCCAGGCGCTCCATTGGTTTTTGCGGGCGATGAGATGCACACCCGCGCGCACGCGTCACGCCATGCACTTCGCTTTGCGGGAGCAGAGCCGGGAACGATGCGAGAAGCGACTGTCGCGGCTCAAGCGACAACAGGGGGAAAGCAACTCCCGCAGGTCAAAGTGCGTAGAACAGCGCTGCCCACCGTCCTCCTCTTCCTCCAGGACCCGCACGAACTCCTCTCCGCCATGCGAACATGCTAAAAGGCGCGCACCCCGCGCACCCCGATAATAACAGCTTAACACGGCCGCAGGCGGCCCCGCCAGTCGCTTCTTGAGCTGTCAGCTCCGGAGCCGACAGCGGCCAGCCGCGTACCGGCTGCAAAAGGGTGGGAGCCGGCTGCGCGACTCGCAGGTCAGCGACAGGAAGGACTCGTACAGGCGGATGGCCAGGTCCATCCGGCTGGTGACCTCCAGTTTCTGGTAGAGGCGCGTGACATGCGTCCGCAAGGTGTGGGGGGACATGTCCAGGCCACAGGCGATGGCCGATTCCTTGTCATCCCGGAAAATACGCTCGACGATCTGGCCCTCGCGCTGCGACAAACGCAGCCGGGCGCGTAGCAGAGCGAAGGCGCGCTTGTCCAGGAACCGAGGAAGCGTGGCGCTCGTGAGTTCGGCCATTGGTGCACCTCCATCGCCGCTGAAGAGAAGCGGGCCTTCCAGCGCGCAAGACAATGGCGTATTTCCTGCCCTATGCCGCCTGCAGACGACGCGCGGTTGCCGTTGGCATTATGCCGGTACGCCCGCGCGATGTTCGGATTCAGCCTGCGCTGCGGCCCCACCAACCCGTGCCCGGTGAGCCCGGCTAGGGGCCTGCGGTCCAGTATACCGTCTCCCCGCCGTCCCCGGCTAGCCCAAGCGGGGCGTCCGACGGCGCGATGACGGTTTTCCGCGTCCTACGTCGCCCACGGGGGGGCGACGCTACGTTTGCGGGGGACGACACTACGTTTGAGGGGCAACGCCACGGGCGCAGGGACGACGGTGCGGCCGGCGCGGCGGGCGCGCGAAATCGCCGTCCGCGGCGTAAGATGGGTGGTTGGAGACGGCGCATGAACGGCCAGCTCAAGATGTTCGGGCTGAACCTGTACTTCCTGATCGGCGCGCTGGCGGTCCTGGGCGTCGGCGCCGTCGTGCTCATCGCCGCGTGGACCGGGCTCAAGATTCTCGTTTGGGAAGAGCAGAAGCATTCGGCGGAGCGGGCGGAGCGCCGCCGCAAGCTGCGCCCGGACGGCACGCCGTTGCCGCCGGCGAGCCGCGGGCTTTGCACGGCCTGCGCGCGGGCGTACGAGCAGGTTTACCATTTGCCGGACGGGGCGCGGCTATGCCCGACCTGCTACGCGGCCGTTGAGCGCAAGGAGGTTTCATGAGCGACGTTCTCTCGGTGGACACGCCGGTGTATGCGTTCAGCGCCGAGCGCAAGCTGAGCATGAAGGACCTGCTGGAGTACTTCGTCAAGCACGGCTCGATGCGCGTGTCGGACCTGCACCTGAAGGTCGGTTGTCCGCCGATCTACCGCGTGGACGGGAGCCTGCAGCGGCTGAAGGGCGCGGCGCTGGACAACGCGACGGTGCAGGCCCTGGTGCAGAGCATCCTGGGCGAAGAGAACTGGCAGCGGCTGGAGGAGGGCCGCTCGGTCGACGGCTCGTACATTACCGAGACGATGCAGTTCCGCCTGAACGCGTTCTTCGACAACGACGGGCTGGCAGTGGCGATCCGGGCGCTGGAGGACGACCCGCCCCCGGTCGAGGAAGTCGGGTTCCCCAACGCGGCCTGGCACGACATCGTCGGCCGGCAGCACGGGCTGGTCCTCGTGACCGGCATCACCGGGGCCGGCAAGTCCACGACCATCGCGTCTTTGATCCGCCGGATCGCGGAAACGCGGCCGTGCCGGATCATCACGCTGGAAGACCCGATCGAATACCGGCTGGCGAGCAAGGCGGCGATGGTCTCACAGCGCGAGGTGGGGCGCGACGTGCCGAGCTACGAGCGCGGGCTGCGGGACTGTCTGCGCGAGGACCCGGACGTGATCTTCGTGGGCGAGATGCGCGACCGCGACTCGACGAGTTGGACGCTGACGGCGGCGGAGACCGGGCACCTGGTGTTCTCGACGCTGCACACGCGCGACGTCCGTGGCACCGTCACGCGCGTGCTCGACATGTTCCCGCCCAGCCGGCAGGACGAGGTGGCGAGCCAGCTCTCGCTGGGCCTGAGCTACATCCTGTGCCAGAAGCTGATTCCGCGGCAGGACGGCAAGGGCCGCGTCGTCGCGATGGAGATTCTCAACAACACCTACGCGACGGCGAACCTGATCCGGCTGGCCAAGGTGGAGCAGATCTACTCAATCCTCCAGAGCCGCACGCGCGACGTCCCGGAGGAGCGCATGATCACGCTCGAGCGCTCGCTGGCGCTGCTCGTGGCGAGCGGCACGGTGGCCCCGCTCGAGGCGGAGAAGTGGGCGAACCACGCCAGCGCGTTCGTGGACGAGATGCAGCGGGTGCAGGAGGCGAGAACCTAGTCCGCGAGGGCCTCAATGGGCACCCGCAGCTTTTGCGCTTGGTGCGGGGAAGGGGGATACATACGATAGGATGGGACGGACGGCTTCCGGCTTCCCGGTCAGGAGACACCCCGTGAACAGGCCCAACGGATGGTTTGTGAACTTGCTGCTGGCGGCCGCGGTCGCCGGCGCGACCTACGCCTCGCCGCCGACGGCGACGTACCTGGCGCCGGACCGGCACGTGGCCGGGCTGGGCGAGGCGGTGGAGCTGCGGTTTGTCGCCGGCGCGGCGAAGGACGCCCCGGCGACGCGCTGGCCGAGCGACCAGGTCAAGCTGATGCTGGTGCGCAGCGGTGGCACGCAGCAGAACCGGCACGCGGTGCGACCCGCGCGCGACACGGACAACTTCGTCAAGGTAGACATCGTGCAGCCCGGCGTCACGGTGATCGGGGTCGATCAGCAACCCGTGCTGCTGGACATGACCGGCGCCGAACTGCGGACCTTCGTCGAGCGGAACGTGGGCGACGCGGTTGCGATTGAGAAGGCCGGCGCTCTGAAGGACGACCAGAAGCTCCACGTGCGTCACTTCGCATCCGCCAAGACGCTGATTCGCGTGCCGGCGGAAAAAGGCGGGCTCCGCCCCTCCGCACTCGCCACGAGCAAGACCACGCTGACCGTCGAGCTGCGGCTGGGGCTCGACCCGACCGCGGTGAAGGTCGGCAGCGACGTGCCGCTGACGGTCTACATCGACGGCATCAAGAAGGAGGGCATCAAGATCGAGGCCACGAACATTGCCGCCTGCAAGACCTCGGCCTTCCACGCGGTTGGCGCGGGCACGGGGTACTTCCCGCTCACGGACGCGGGCATCTGGCGGGTCGCGTTTGAGCACGCCGAGCCGGTGACCGACGATCCTGCCGCCGACTGGGCGATCTACAGCGGGACGCTGACATTCGAGGCGGCGAAAGGAGCGGGCCAGTGAAGCGCGGAGACACATGGACGAACACAGGTCGCGTGGCTCGTCCGCGCGGATTGAAGCCCGCGGCCCTGACTTGCCTCGCGCTGGCGGCGCCTACGCTCGCCGGCATCGCGCAGGAGCTGGGGCCGGCCCCGGTGGGCGACGCGTACAACGCCTACACCGGCCGCGTTTCCGCCGTCGCGTGCAGTCGCACGGACCCGAACCGGTACTACATCGCGGGCGCGGACGGCGGTGTGTGGCGGACGACCGACGGGGGGACGACATGGACGCCGCTGACCGACAAGATGCCCACGCTATCGATCGGCGCTTTGGCGCTCGATCCAACGAACGAGAGCACAATCTACGTAGGCACCGGCGAGGCGAACTACGCCAATCACAGCCGGTACGGGCTGGGGCTGTACAAGTCCACGGATGGCGGCAACACGTGGGTCCAGCTCGGCGAGAGCACCTTCGGTGGGCGGACGTTCTCCCGCATTATCGTGCACCCGCAGAATCCCCAGCGTATCTACGCCGCGCTCGCGCGCGCCGGCGGGTTTCCGGCGCTCGCCGCGGCCAAGGGTCATCCTGCGCGCGACGGTCCGGTCGGCGTATTCCGCTCCGACGACGCGGGCGTCACCTGGACGCAACTCGCCGGCGGCCTGCCGAACCAGGCGGCCACCGATCTGGCGCTGGCCCCCACGAACCCGAGCACGCTGTACGCCGGCATCGGCCACCCCTTCGGCGCGCTCGAAAACGGAATCTACAAGTCCACCGACGGCGGCGACACCTGGACCCAGCTCCGCGGCGGCCTGCCCTGGACCCCGAGCTACAATATCACCGGGCGCATCAGCGTCGCCGTGGCCCCGAGCGATCCCAACCGCTTGTACGCCCTCCTCGCGCGGCGTTGCGACGCGGCCGGCGGCGGGGCTTCCACGCAAGGCGCCTACCGCAGCTTAAACGGCGGCGCGACGTGGACTCCGGTGGGCCTGCCGAGCATCCAAGCGACCTACGGCTGGTACCTCTCTTTCGTCACCGTTCGGCCCACGGACCCGAATGTCGCCTTCATGGCCGGGCTCAGCCTGTGCCGCGCGACGGACGGGTTCTCGTTCAACGACGTGACCCCGCCGCACGTCGACCTGCACGGCGTCGACTGGGACGCGGCCGGACGGCTCGTGGTGGGCGACGACGGCGGGGTGCATCGAACCGACGATCTCGGCAACACGTGGACTTCGCTCAACGACGGCCTGGGCGTGATTCAGTTCTACGCCGGCCTATCCACGCACCCCACCGACGACAGCTTCCTTCTGGGCGGAATGCAGGACAATGGCTCCGGCTACCGGCTGCCCGGCTCGCCCGTGTGGACGCAGGTTTTTGACGGCGACGGCGGTTGGACCCAACTCGATCAGACCAACCCGCTGCGGTTCTTCGTCGAGTACCAGGGCAGCGGCACCGTGTATCGCTCGCAGGACGGCGGCGCGTCGGTCAACTTCTGCGGGTCGGGCATCAACACCAGCGACCGCAACTGCTTCGAGGCCCCCTACCTCATCGATCCGACCAACTCCTCCCGGATGCTGTACGCCACCCACCGGCTCTATCGGAGCACCGACGGCGGCACCGGCTGGTCCGCGTTGAGCGGCGACCTGACCGCGGGCGGCAGCGCGGCCATCCGGTCCGTCGCGTTCGCCCCGTCCGACCCCAACATCGTCTATGTGGCGACGAACGACGGCCGCATCCTGCGCTCCGGCGACGGCGGCGCGAACTTCGCATTGATCGCGAGCGGCGTCTCCGGCTGGCCGCGGACGACGCGCGAGTTGTTCGTCCATCCAACCGACCCCAACACCGTCTACCTCGCCGTGGGGTATTTCGGCGTACCCAAGATCCGGCGGACGACGGACGGCGGACAGACCTGGACGGCGCTCGACGCGAACTTTCCCGACGTGCCGGTCAACACCGTCGCGGTGGACGTGCGCCCGCGGCGGCCGGTGATTTACGCCGGAGCGGACAACGGTTTGTACCGCTCGGTCGACGGGGGCGGCACATGGCACCGCTATGGTGCGGGCCTGCCGAACGCGGCGGTCGTTGACCTGCGGCTGGAGTTGGCGCGGAGCCGCCTGGTGATCGGCACGCAGGGCCGCGGGGCCTGGACCGTCCCGTTCGGCATCCCGGGCGACTGCAATTGCGATGGCGTCGCGAATGCCGCGGACATCGACGCCTTTGTTGCGGCGCTCGGGCAGCGTCCGCCGCCCTGGACGCCGGCGTACGGCCAGGCGCGTAGCGGGGCCCCGGCGCCGTGCGCCATCTTGAACGCCGATGTCAACGGCGACGGGCAGGTCACGTTCACGGACATTGATCCCTTCGTGGACGTACTGGCCCATTAGTATAGTGTCTCGGAAAAACCGACCGTATCAGGGGCTGAGCCGCGGCCTTCAGGCCGCGCGGACCAACGACCGCGGCGGGCGCGGGCAGGCTTTCGGCCGCGCGAATCGCGCCGAGGCGCAAGAGCGATGGTGCGGAGCAAGGGCTGGCGGCGCATCAGGTGGTCCGTTCGCCTCGGCCTGTTGGCGCTGGTGGTTGGATACCTGAAGTTCGTGGGACTCGACGCCAAGTTCTACTACCCCGACCACGAGGTCTACGTGGACCCCGCCCAGCTCGGCCTGCGCTACCAGAACATCACCTTTCGCACGCGCGACGGCGTCAAGCTGCACGGGTGGTTCCTGCCGGCGGTCGGCGTCGCCAAGGGGATGGTTGTCCACTGTCACGGGAACGCCGCCAACGTGACGGGGCACGTCGTGCTCGTAAGTTGGCTGCCCGACGCGGGCTATCACGTCCTCATGTTCGATTACCGCGGGTACGGGAAGTCGGAAGGCCGGGTCACCCGCGCGGGAACGATCCTCGACGCGCACGCGGCCCTCGATTACGCCCGCGCGCGGCCCGAGGCCGCCGGCCTGCCCGTGTTCCTGTACGGGCAGTCGCTCGGCGGGGCGGTCGCGATCGTCGTCGCCGCCGACCGGCCCGAGGTCGCCGCGGTCGTCGCCGAATCGACGTTCAGCAGCCATCGCGGCATCGCGGCGCGGCACGTGCGGCGGCTGGTGCGTTTCGACTGGCTGGCGCGGTTCCTGGCGACGATCTCGATCTCCGGCGGCTACGATCCGATCGACGTGGTCGCCCGCCTTTCGCCGCGGCCGCTGCTGGTGATCGCGGCCGAAAACGACCAGATCTGCTTTCCGGAGCTGGCGCGCGAGCTGTACGACGCCGCGGGCGAGCCGAAGTCCTTCTGGCTGGCGCCGCGCGCCGAGCACCTGGCGATTCTCGAAGAACACCCCCGCGAGCTGGCCGAGCGCGTCACGCAGTTCTTCGACCAGGCGGCGAACCGTACGGGCCGCGACTGACGAACTTGCGCAACGATGCACGGTATGTGGTCGCCGCACATGATGGGCTTGCTCTTCTTGCGCAGAAGGCCGAAGATCGCGTCCAGTACTCTGCGCGGGCGCGCAACGATGCAGCGGGCATGGCAATTCGTTGTTCTCTTCTTGATCGTTGAAGCTGTCGCGGTCGTCTGCGCCATCCTGTTGCTGATGCGGCAGAGTTGGTTCGGAGCAGGCGACCTTCGTCCGTTCGCCGCTTTGACGTCCGTGTTCGCTCTATTATTCGCGGCGCTCGCCGTTTTCTCGATTCGCCCGCAGCATCGAGTGCGCCTTCCGGCACGCGTAGCCGGATCGGTCACCGGCGGTGCCCTTGTCGCCCTCGGTTGCTCCCTCGTTTTGACCCTGGTCATCGGACCATGGACGCGTGCGTTTGCGTTCTCGCCGGTCATTTGCTGGATCGTGGGTGCCTCGGCCGGGTTCCTCGCCGGGGGTCTCTTGCCGGAACCCGCTCCCGGCTCTCCGGCCCGGGCTCGCCGTCGTAAACGGGCCAAGCTCTATCTCACCATCGCTTGCGCGGTACTCGGTGCCGTGTGGTTGACCACCCCCCGGTTCTCCCTCCGCATGAACATCGGCAATCGCCTCTGGGGCATCGGTTCTGGGCACTTGTTTGTCGACGTCCGGCTAAACAAGCTCCCGTTCCGAGTTTTTCCGACGTGGCAAAGTCCGGGATCGTGGGGCCTCAACTGGCCGCACGCGACCAAGTGCGTCAACGGGATGGTGAATCCCCCCGTGTTCATCGGCACCGTATATGGCCTTCCCATGTGGATCCCGTTCACCGTTCTTGCCATCCCGACGCTCTGGCTGTGGCTCTCCAACGTGCGCCGCCCCGTACCAGGGCATTGTCACGGATGCGGCTACGATCTCACCGGCAACGTCTCCGGTCGATGCCCGGAGTGCGGTGAGGCGTGCGCGGAGGCGGGCGGCGCGGGCACCCTCCGAGGACCGGAGGCGACCGGCGTGATCGACGGTGCCGATCAATGACTTGTGGTCCGGTGGCGCCCCGGGGGGGCTCGCATCGGATGAGGCGTCAGTGCGTCGGAGGCCTGTGCTCCCCATGATTCGGGCTGCGGGAGGCACTACACTGGCGCGGGAGCCCGTGCATGACGGCGTGCCAGACCATATTCGCGCCGACCACCGGCGACCGCGGCCGCCGTTGGTGGCTCGGCGCGCTGGTCGTCGCCTGGGGGGCGCAGGCGATCGTGACGCAGACGCTGCTGCTGCGCGAAGCCATCGTGCTGATGTACGGCAGCGAGTTCGCCTGGGGCGTCGTCCTGTGCGCGTGGCTGCTGGGCGTCGCGGGCGGAGCGAAGCTGGGCGCTGGGCTCACGAGCACACGCGCCGGGCAGACGCGGGCGGACGTGGGACTCGTCGCGGTCCTGACGCTGCTCGGCCTCGCGGCGTGCGTGGATTTGTGGGTCTTCCGCGGGGCCCGCGCGTGGCTGGGAGTCGGCCCCGGCGAGCTTTTGCCGTTGCCGAAAATCGCCCTGGCGGCGCTGCTGCTCGTGTCGCCGACCAGCGCGCTCGTCGGGCTGTCGTTTCCGCTGGCGTGCTGCGTCCGTAGGGTCCACTGTGCGGACCGCTCGGTGGCCGGCGAAATGGCAGGCGGTCCGCACAGCGGACCCTACGTGGCCGATGGCGCGGCAGGTGGTCCGCATGGCGGCCCCTACCTGTCGTTCGGGCGAATCTACGCCCTGGAGTCGCTCGGCAGCCTCATCGGCGGGGCCACGTTCAGCTTCTGGGCCGTCGAGCACCTCGGGCCGCTTCAGACGGCGCTGCTGTGCGGTGCGCTCACGACGGCGCTGTCGGCGGTGGTGCTCGCGCGGCGCGCCAGCGAAGCCCCGTCCGACGCCGCCGTCAGCCACAGAGGGTTGACGCTACGGCGCGCGGCCGCCAAGTTGCTCGGCGTGACCGCGGGCGGGGCGCTGGTGACGGCGATCTTCGCCGGCGACACGCTGGACCGCCGGCTGGTCGAGCGGCGCTGGCGCAACATCGCGCCCGGGTACGAGTTGGTCGCCGAGGCCGAGTCGAAGTACCAGAATCTCGCCCTGGGCCGCCGGGCCGGGCAGTTCACGCTGTATTGCAACGGCCACGTGTCCGCCGACTTCCCCGACCCGTACACGTTCGTCCCGCTGGCGCATTTTTGGATGTGCGAGCACCCGCACCCGCAGCAGGTGCTCGTCCTCGGCGGGGCCGCGGAGGGCCTGCTGGCCGAGCTGCTCCGCCACCCGGTCGCACACCTCGACTACGTCGAGCCCGATCCGCGGCAGCTCGAGCTGGTCGGCCCGTACCTCGCGGAACCCGATCGCCAGGCGCTGTACGACCCGCGCGTCACAGTCCACAACGTCGACGCCCGCTACTTCGTGAAGACGCAGCGCGACCGCTTCGACCTCGTCATCGCCCGCCTGCCGGAACCGATCTCAGCGCTTTGCGCCCGCTTCTACACCGACGAGTTCTTTGGCGAGCTCCGTCGGGCCATGACGCCGCAGGCTGTGCTATGCCTGACGGCGGCCGCCGGACCGACGGAGCTGGCGCCGGCGTCGCGGACGTACCTGGCGTCGGTGCGGGAGACGCTCGCCCGCCATTTCCCCGATCTCGTGGTCGGCTGGGGCGACCCGGCGCAGATCCTAGCGGCGACCGCGACCGGCCTGCTCTCCACCGACCCGGCGGAGCTGGCGGCGCGCTACCAGCGGCGGGGCGTGGCTTCGCCGCTGTTCGATCCACTCTGGTTCGCGGGCGCGACGGACTGGCTGAAGCCCGATAAACTCGCGAGCCGGGCACGCGAGCTGGATGCGGCCGAAGGGGCGCGGGTCAACACGGATTTGCGGCCCGGGCTCTATGTGCAACGACTCGTGCTCTGGGAGGCCGCTTCAAGCGGCAGTCACGTGATCGCCTGGCTGCAGAAGGTGCGGCTGGGTCAGCTCGTGGCGGCGCTGGCCGCGTTCGCCGCTTTGGCCGTGGTCGTGCCGCGCTTGCGGCTGGGCGGCCGGGAAGGGTGGGCCAGCGGAGCCGTTACGCTGTCCGTCGGCACGACCGGGTTTGCCACCATGGCACTGAGCATCCTGTGGCTGTACGCCTTTCAGACGTTGTATGGCTACGTTTACCAGCGGATCGGGTGGATCATCGCGCTGTTCATGGCCGGGTTGGTCGCGGGGTGCCTGCTGGTCGGCGAGCCCGGCGGGCGGCCGGATGCGGCACCGTCTGCGGGCGATGCCGGCCGCCGCGCTCCGTCGCGACTGTGGCGGCTTCTGATTCTCGTGGACGTGCTGCTGACGCTGCTGGCGCTGGCCGTTCCGTTGGTGCTGCCGGCGCTGGCCGCCCTGCCGACGACGCCCGGCGTGCTGCGGTTGGTCGAGGGCTGCATTTCGGCCCTGGTCGTCGCGACGGGCCTGCTTGGGGGCGCGGCGTTCCCGCTGGCGGGCGAGCTACAGCTTGGATTTCTGCGCAAAGTGGGTCGCGCGTCCGGCAGTGTCGTGGGGGCGGATCATGCGGGTGCTTGCGTCGGGGCGCTGCTATGCGGAGTCCTTCTGGTGCCGGTATTCGGCATGGCGACGACCGCGTGGGTGCTGGCGGGGACGAAGCTCGCGTCGGTGGCGGCGCTCGCGGTGGGGCGGAATGTGGCTGGACGATCCAGATCATAACTCGTTTTTGGCGAACTAATTACGGCTGAATCTGATCCGGGCCGGGTGTGGCCGGACGTCATCTCGGCCGCGCGTCCGTGACCGTTCCCGGTCGGACGATTTCTGACACGGACGCGCCGTGCTCGTGAATTGCCGCCCCCTTGCGTTCGTCCGGCGCATCGTTAACATACGTGGCTTCGCTTTCAAGGCGGACGGTGCGGTCAGTGTAGACCACCCGGGCGTGTGGTCGCCTTAAAGCAGTGGCAAGGAGAGATTCGGATGTCGAACGGAATGCTGCGGTTGGTGGGTGTGGTGATCCCTGTTGTCGCGCTGGCCTTCGGAAGCTGGGCCCTAGCCCAGGAGCCGCCGAAGAAGGCCGAGGCCAAGCCGGAAGTGAAGAAGGAAGAGGCCAAGAAGGAAGAGATCAAGAAGGAAGAGGCCAAAGACATCCTCGCGATGGCGAAGGAACTCAAGTTCACCACCTTCTTGGAGCTCGTCAAGCTGGCCGACCTGGAGAAAGACCTCCAGAGCCCGGGCGCGTTCACCGTTTTCGCGCCGACGGACGCCGCCTTCAAGGCCTGGAAAGACCTCGATGAGATGAAGAAGCCGGAGAACAAGGCCAAGCTCACCGACGTGCTCAAGAACCACATCGTCAAGGGCAAGATGCTGAAGGCCGACCTCGAGAAGGCCAAGGAGCCCCTCAAGGCCTGGTTCGGCGACATCAAGGTCGCGTTCAAGGACGGCAAACTCATTCTCGATGACAAGACTGCCGTCACCAAGGCCGACATCGCCGCCAAGAACGGCGTGCTCCACGAGATCGACGGCGTGATCATTCCGGAGAAGGTGGCCGAGAAGAAGCCCGAGATCAAGAAGGAAGAGCCCAAGAAAGAAGAGCCGAAGAAGGAAGAGCCCAAGAAGCCGTAAGGCTCTCACAGCTCTCGCGAAACCCAAACGCGACGATTTTCAGCGGAGAAGGCGCCGTAACACGTGCACCTTCTCCGCTCTTTTCTGCACGTTGCCTCAGCGGCCGGCGGGGTAGCGGGCGGGCGGATAACCGGTACGTAGGGCCGTCAGGATGGTGCGCGTCGCGGGCGACTTGTTGAGCGTATAGAAGTGAATGCCCGGCGCCCCGCGGTGCAGCAGCTCGAGGCACTGCGCGGTCGCCTGGGCCACGCCGAGCGACAGGACGGCGTGGTGGTCGTCGCGGACGCGCTGCAGCTCGCTCAGCAGGGGCTCGGGGAGCGTTGCACCGCATAGCTTCGTGAACCGTTCGACCTGCCGGACGCTGGTGATGGGCATGATGCCGGGAATGATGGGGACGCCGATGCCGGCCGCGCGGGCCCGCGCGACAAAGTCGAAGTAGCGCTGGTTGTCGAAGAAGAGCTGAGTAATCAGGTACTCGCAGCCGGCCTCGACCTTGCGTTGCAGGTTCTGCAGGTCGACCTCGAAGCTCGGGGCCTCGACGTGCCTCTCGGGGTAACAGGCGCCGCCGATGCAGAAGCGGAACTGCTGTTTCGCGAAGGCGGCCAGGTCGCTGGCGTGGGCAAAACCGTCGGGCTGCGGGATGAAGGTGGCCTGGTCCGCGGGCGGATCGCCGCGCAGGGCCAGAAGGTTCTCCACGCCCGCCGCCTGCAGGCTTTCCAGAACGGTCTGGATTTCAGCGCGGGACGCGCCGGCGCAGGTCAGGTGGGCCATGGCCTCGAGGCCGTACTGGGCCCGCAGGCTGGTGACCAGCGCGATGGTCCGCTGGCGGGTGCTGCCGCCGGTGCCATACGTGACGGAAACGTAGGTGGGCTGGAGCTCGCGCAAGGAAGCGAGGGTTTCCCGCAGTTGGGCGAACCCGGCCTCGTCCTGGGGCGGAAAGAACTCGAAGGAGAAGCTGGGGCGGCCGGTGGTGAGCAACTCGCGGATACGCATAGGGGTCTTTTAGCGTGAGCGCAAATCGGCGGCAACTGCTCCTGCCGCGAACTGGCTGGCCGCGCGCGGCGGAGTATACTGCGGCAAATGCAGGCCCGCGCGTTGATTCGTCGGGCGCCCAGACCGAGGTGCTGAATGCCAGCTCCTGAACACACTGCTGACGAGGTCACATGTTGGCTAAAGAAGGAGGGGTATCGGGTTGAGTTTGAAGTCGCGCACGCTTTTCAGAACTCAAGCCCCGAGCTGAGCATAACGATGGGGGCCTGCATCGGGCCCGAACTGGGGGACAAACGCGAGGTCGATCTTCGCGTGATGCACACGGCTTGCACGTCCGGCCGAGTGGTGATTATGTGTGAGTGCAAGTACCTCCGATTTCCTTGGATATTGCTTTATGGCGAGCAACGGACCGACGCGTTGTTTTCTTCTCTGCTCGCGGCAAGGACGAAGACGCTGACCGGGATGGGCGCGGCGCGGGGTGTGCTGGAATCGCTCGAATCCAACTTCCATTTTCGGAGCGGTGAGCGAGCTGCGCATAGCGCGATCGAAGCCCTGAAGAAGGGGAAGAACGATGATCGCGCCTACGCGACCATGATGAAGCTGACCGACGTGACGTTCAGCTACGCTGACGTTTTTGACGAACTCAATATGCGCGGTGCCGATGCTCACGTGCTATTCTTGCCGCTTGTCGTCGTAGATGGCCAGCTATTTGACGCATCATACGACCCTGCCGCGGGTGATCTGATCGTTAAGGAGGCGGCGTGGGGCAGGGTGAATTGGAGTGCGGGCCGCCGCCAGTTGCTCATCGATGTCGTCTCTCTGAAGCACGTCCGGGAATATGTCGCATGGGCTACGGAGTCGGTGGTTCACCTGGGGAGCCTGATGCGCCAATACTCGGAAAGCACAGCGACGCGAGAGAAATGACGTCGCGGAAACGTCGGGAGTGGAGCCGGCCATGCCTGAGGAAAATGAAGACGATCTGCCAGAGTGCTGGAAATGCTTCGGTGAATGCGAGCTTTTTGACGACGATTGCCCGATTTGCCACGGATCTGGTTTCGCTCCGCCGCGCGTTGGCCCTCTCCCGCCTCCTGAAGTGCGGAATTGGCTGGCGGAATGGGCGTCCGAGATGGTCGAGCCGGCTATCCATCTGAACCTGCGGAATCCGCCCCCGCCGAACGGGCTGCCTTGGTTCCCTCCGCCTCCGTTGTTTTCGGGCGATTTTTCAAGTGGCTCGCTCAGCGTGAACTGGAAGTGCACGCTGAACGGCGACGAGCTTCAGCTCGAGTTCACGATACCGGTAACAGGCGAGGAGGGCTTCTTTCCGCGCAAGGTCACCAAGCTCGTCGACTGCAGCATGCGACTGCCGTTTAAGCAGAAGGCCGGGCGCTGAGGGCAGCGCGCCAGACGCCGGCGCGCAATCCGAGCGGCGAACGCGGTGGGGCGGCGCTTTGCAGGGCTGTAGCGGGCCGCTATCATGCCGCGCGAAGCATTAGACCCCGATGCGGACGTGTCGCGGAGGCGCACATGAAGGTTCTAGTCATCGTTCGCCAGGTCCCCGACTCCACCACCAACATCAAAATCCAGGCCGGCGGGCAGGACATCGAGCGGGCCGGTGTGAAGATGGTCGTGAACCCGTTCGACGAGTTCGCCATCGAGCAGGCGGTCCAGCTCAAGGAGAAGCGGAAGGACGTGGCGAGCGTCACCGCGCTGATCGTCGGCCCCGCGACGGCCGGCGAGGCGCTGCGTACGGCGCTGGCGGTCGGGGCCGACGACGGCATCCACTTGCAAGACGAGGCGTTCGACCGGCTCGACGAGTTGCAGACGGCCGCGCTCGTGGCCGGTGTCGTCAAGGACGGCGGGTACGACCTGATTCTGATCGGCAAGCAGGAGATCGACCTCGACAGCGGCCAGCTCGGACCGGCGCTGGCGGAGTTGCTCGACATCCCGCACGTGGGCACGACGGTGAAGCTCGAAATCGCGGCGGACGGCAAGTCGTTCGTGGCGCGGCGGCGGATCGAGGGAGCCGAAGAGGTCGTGCAGGTGCCGCTGCCGGCGCTGATCACGGCCGACAAGGGGCTGTGCGAGATGCGCTACCCGTCGCTGCCGAACCTCATGAAGGCCAAGAAGAAGCCGGTGAAAGTGCTCAAGGCGGCGGACGTGGCGGGTTTCGCCGCAGCGACGGCGAACCTGGGCGGAGTGAAGATGCACGCGTTCCAGCCGCCGCCCGAGCGTCCGCCGGGCAAGATGATCCCCGGTGATCCGGAGCCGGCGGCGAAAGAGCTGGTGCGGCTGCTGCGGGAAGAGGCAAAGGTGGTTTAGTGCGACGAGCAGTACGCAGTGAGTGGATGGCTGAAAGCTGGTCGCTGAGAGCTTTTTATGACCAACGACATTCTCGTCTTCGCCGAACAACGGAATGACAAACTGCACCCGGCGGCGCTGCAGATCGTCACGCCGGCCAAGGAGCTCGCCGCGAAGACCGGCGGTAAGGTCGTGGCGTGCCTGATTGGGGGCACGCTCAACGCGGCCGTCGAGGCGATCGACAAAACGGGCGTCGGCGCAATCGTGACCGTCAGCGCCCCGGCGCTGGCGAACTACTCCACACTGCGGTACCGCACGGCGCTGGCGGCGGTCATCGGGAAAGTGCAGCCGCGCGTGGTGCTGTTGCCGGCGACCTTCATGGGGCGCGACCTGGGGCCGCGCGTCGCCGCTAAGGTGGGTGCGGCGCTGGCGACGGACGTGACCTCGCTGAGCATCAACGCCGAGGGGTCGCTGGACATCATCCGGCCTGTCTACAACGGCAAGGCCTCATGCCATGTCGGCTTCCCCAAGGATCGCCCGGCGATCGCGTCGGTGCGGCCGAACACGTTCCCGGCGGCGACCGGCGGCGGCGGGGCCGCGCGCGAAACGCTGGCCTATACGCCGGCGGCGGGCGACGACCGCATCGATGTCAAAGAAGTTGCCAAGGCCGGCGGCGAGGTGAAGGACGTCACCGAGGCCGACATCATCGTCTCCGGCGGCCGCGCGCTAAAGAGCGAAGAGAACTTCAAGATCGTCTTCGAGCTGGCCAAGGAGCTGGACGCCGCGGTGGGTGCCTCGCGGGCCGCGTGCGACGCCGGCTACCAGCCGCACAGCCGCCAGGTCGGCCTGACCGGCAAGACCGTAACGCCGCGGCTGTACATCGCCTGCGGCATTAGCGGTGCGATCCAGCATTTGGCGGGGATGCGGGGGAGCAAGGTGATCGTGGCGATCAACTCGGACAAAGAGGCGCCGATCTTCAAGCTCGCGGACTACGGGATCGTCGGCGACCTGTTTAAGGTGCTGCCGGCGATGACGGCGGAGGTTCGGCGGCTGAAGGGCTGATCGTCCGATTGGCATGACTTCTGGGGAACGGGCCGTGACCAGGCGAGCGCGCGTACATGCTCTCGTGCTGGCGGGGCTGACACACCGATGGCAACCGCTCGGCGTGGCCGTGGTGGGGATGCTGTTGACCCTCCCGGCGCTGCGCGTCGGGCTGATCGGGGATGACTACTACCAACGCGCGGTGCTGCACGGCTCGCGCACCATGGGAGACATCGTTCCGCCCGCGTGGGAGATGTTCTCCTTCTTCGACGGTAACCCGCAGCGGACACTGCGCTGGATCGACCGCGGCTTTCCGCCATGGTGGACGTACTTGGGGGTCAAAGCCGCGTTCTGGCGGCCGCTGACGGTGGCCACGCATGTGTTGGACTATCGCCTGTGGCCGGATTGTCCGGCGCTCATGCACGCCCAGAGCATTGCGTGGTACGGGGCGTTAATCGCCGTCGTGGCCCTGCTGTACCGGCGGATGCTGGGTCCGACGTGGATTGCCGGGCTGGCGGGGCTGCTTTTCGCGGTCGACGACGCGCACGCCATGCCGGTGGGATTTCTCGCCAACCGCAATACGCTACTGGCGGCGTTGCTGGGGGTGCTCACGTTGCTCGCGCACGACCGCTGGCGGCAAGGCGGGCGGGGGCGCTTCGCCGCCCTCGCGGCGGGACTGCTGGCGCTAAGCCTGCTGGCGAAGGAAGAGGGCGTGGCCACGTGCGCATACCTCGCGGCGTACGCACTGTTCCTCGACCGGGGGTCGTGGTGGCCGCGGCTGCGCAGCCTGCTGCCCTACGTCGTCGTCGTGATCGCGTGGCGGCTGGTGTGGGCTCAGCTTGGCTACGGGGTGCAAGACGTCGGGTTATATGTCGATCCGCTGCGCGAGCCGGGACGCTTCGCGGCGGCCGTGGTGGAGCGTGTGCCTTTTCTCGTACTCGGGCAGTGGGGCGTGCCGCCTGCCGACATGGCGGTTTTGAGCGACCTGGTCGCGCCGTGGCTGTACGCCGGCGTGTACTGGCTCGGCGTCGGCGCGCTGATCCTGCTGGTGCTGGTGTTAATACCGTTGTTGCGGCGAGACCGCACCGCGCGTTTCTGGGCGCTGGGTAGTGCTCTGGCGCTGCTGCCGGGTTGCAGCACATTTCCGGCCGACCGGATGCTGGTATTCGTCGGCATTGGAGCGATGGGGCTGCTCGCGCAGCTTCTGGCGGGCGTCTTTTCGCAGACGCCTCATCCAGCGCGCGGGAAGTTGCTCCGCGCCGGCACCGTCGGTCTGGCAGGCTTAGCGATCGCGATTCACCTGGTCCTGGCGCCGGTCGCCTTGGCGGTGCGCGTGGCGATCCCACTCGGGCCGCCGTCCACCGACCGGTTCTTCCTGCGTATGCCGCTGGATGCGGCCGTGGAACAACAGGACCTGATCGTGGTGAACCCGCCGAGTCTGCTACACATCGCACACACGGCGACGGATCGCGAGTTTCGCGGGCTGCCGGTGCCGCGGCGGATGCATCTGCTGGCGGGGGGACCACAGGCGACTGAGGTCCGGCGCACGGACCTGCACACGCTCGTCGTGCGTCCGGAGCGCGGCTGGCAATCCTGGCGGTTCGAGAGCCTGCTGCGCGACGATCGGCACCCGATGCACGTCGGGGAACGGGTCGAACTGACCGGGCTGACGGTCGAGGTTACGGCCGTGAGCGCGGATGGTCGGCCACTCGAAGCGGCGTTTCGCTTCGACGTAGCGCTGGAGGATTCGTCGTTGCGCTGGTTGTGTTGGCGCGACGGCGCGTACGAGCCCTTCACGCCGCCCGCCGTGGGCGAAACGAGCACGTTGCCGTAGGCCGGGGCGGCGCGGTGAGGCGGATCGCGGCTTGAGCGGCCCGCGCGCCGCTCGTATGATCCACGGCGCGAACACCCGGGCATTCAGCACGGTCGCGACAAGGAGGCCCCATGCACGATCCACGGCTCGACAAGCTCGCGGCGGTACTGGCAACCTACAGCGTCGGCGTCAAGAAGGACGACCGGGTCGTGCTCACGGGCACGCCGGTGACGGAACCCGCGCTTGTGGCGGCGTACCGGGCGGTGTTGGCGGCCGGCGGGCATCCGTGGGTGCGGATCACGTCGGACGACTGCAAGGAAGCGCTGCTCAAGTACGACCGCGACTGGCAGATCGCGCACACGTCGCCGTTCGAGAAGCACCTGATGGCGACGTGCAACGTCTACATCGCGTTCTGGGGCGAGGAAAACACGCGGAACCTGACGAACATCGACCCCGCGAAGCAGGCGCTGGCCAGCAAGGCACGCAAGCCCATTCTGACGCACTTCCTCAAGCGGGCCGCCAAGCCGGCCCATGACCCCGACCATGTCCGCTGGGTCGGAACGCAAATGCCAACCCACGCCGCCGCCCAGGACGCCGAGATGTCGCTCAACGAATATGCGGATTTCGTCTTCCGGGGCGGAAAGCTCGATCAGCCGAACCCGGTGGCGGCGTGGCAGAAAGTCTCGATCGCACAGCAGCGGCTGGCCGACGTGCTGAACCGCGGGCGGGCAATGCGCATCCGGGCGCCGGGCGGCACCGACATCCGCTTCGGCATCAAAGGCCGGCGTTGGGTCAACTGCTGCGGGCACGAGAACTTCCCGGACGGCGAGGTTTTCACGGGGCCGATCGAGGACGCGACCGAGGGCACAGTTCATTACACGTATCCCGCGGTCATGGGCGGGCGGGAGGTGGCGGACGTCCGGCTGAAGTTCAAGGGCGGCAAGGTGGTCGACGCGGCGGCCGCCAAAGGCGAGAGCTTCCTGGTCAAGATGTTGGATCAGGACAAAGGGGCGCGGATCCTCGGCGAGTTGGCTTTGGGCTGCAACTACGACATCCGCAAGTTCACCCGGAACACGCTCTTCGACGAAAAGCTCGGCGGAACGTTTCACCTCGCCGTCGGCAGCGGCTACCCCGAGACCGGCAGCAAGAACGAGAGCGGGCTGCACTGGGACATGGTCTGCGACCTGCACAAGGGCGGGATCGTCGAGGTGGACGGCAAGGTCATTAGCCGGAACGGCCGGTTTACCAACGCGGCCTGGCCGCGCTAGGCGCGCGACAAGCCATTTTGGATTTTGGATTTTGGCTTCTGGATTGCATCCGGGTCCGACCGAATCCGCGGGGAGGCGGCCGTCGAGTCGCCTGGGGCGGGAATACCTCGTCGTTCTCGCAGCCGCCGGCGTGCTCTATGTGGCCACCGTCGCGCCCGGACCCTTGTGGCAGGACAACGGGCTCGCGCAGGTCCGCGCTCTGCGGCACGATTTGTATGGTGGCCTGGGACTGGCCCTCAGTCACCCACTCTACTACCTGATCGCGATCGCGTTTCAGAAGCTGCCCTTCGCCGAGTCCGCGTACAAGACCAACCTCGTCGCCAGCGTGTTCGGCGCCCTCACCGTCGGCAACGTGTATCTACTGCTGCGGCTGCTCACCACGCGCCGGGCGGCGGCGGTGGTCGGGACGATCAGCCTGGCGGTCGCGCATACTTTTTGGCAACACTGCGCGCTGGCGGAGGTTTACACGGTCTCGACCGCCCTGCTCACCGCGGAACTGCTGTGCCTGGTGCAATACGCCTGCTCCGGCAAGAGCGCCTGGCTGCTGACCCTGTTCGTCCTCAACGGACTCGGCGTAAGCAATCACATGCTGGCCGCGCTCAACCTGCCCGTTTGGATTGTCTTGCTGGTCTGGCTCGCTTGGCGTCGACGGCGGAACGCCGTCCTGTTGCCGGCCGCAGCCGTACTCTGGGTCATCGGCGCGGGCATCTATCTTTCGATGATCGCGCACGAGGTGGCCGCTGGGCAATCGCTGGGGGCCGTGCTGCGCTCGGCGCTGTTTGGCGATCAGTACGCCGGCAACGTGCTGAACATACACATCGGGGCCGGCTTGATTGGGCGCGCTCTTCTGTACCTGGGGCTCAATTTCCCGACCCCGGTCGCTTTGCTGGCGCTGCTGGGACTGGGCGCGCTGTGGCGGCCCGCCGCGGCCGGTTGGCCGATCGCGACGCGTCCGATCGGCGCCCTGCTCGTGATCCACCTGCTGTGGGGCCTGCACTACAATGTGCCGGATCAATACACGTTCTTCATCCCCGCAATCGTGTTAATCGCGATCGCGCTCGGGCTCGGTGCCGACCGTTTCCTGGCCGGCCGAGGTCGCGCGTGGGTCGTGGCGGCCGTTGCGTTGGCCGCGCTGCCGCCGCTGGTCTACCTGCCGCTGCCCCGGATTGTGCGGGCGGCGGGGCTGTCGCTTGGCGTCCGGCGGGAGATTCCCTATCGGGATACGTATTCATATTTCTTGTGGCCGTGGAAGGCGGGCGACCAGGGCCCGCTGCGCTTCGCGACCGAGGTACGCCGAACACTGCCCGACGGCGCCCTCCTCCTCGCGGACGACACAGCGGTCCGTCCCATCCACTACCTGATGGAGACGGATCGTTGGCGGCGCGACGTGGCGGTGTGGCCGGCGCTGGGTGGCCCCGAAAACACACCCTGGCCGACCGCAACGGACCTCGCGAGGCCGCTTCAAACGGGCCGGCTATACGTGGTCTCGCCGGTGCCGGGCTACTGCCCGGGGTGGCTGCTGGAGCACTACACGTTTGAGCCGGCCGGAGTCCTATATCGCGTCGCAGGGCTCCGTCAGCCCGGGGAACCGGGCACGCGACCCTAGCCCCGCGGCCGGCGCCGATCCTTGCGTCGCCGCCCGACGCGGGCCAGAATGGACCGTGACGGTATAATCTGATGACAGGGCAGGAGGGGCAGAGGTACGCGGCCACGTACCCGACCCCGGACGGTGGTTCGTCAGAGGAACGACGGCATGGCTCGACGCCGCAAGAAGCTCGGCGAAATCCTGGTCGGCTGGAACGTCGTCACGCCGGAGGCTTTGAACGACGCGCTGGCCTACGCCACCCAGCACGGTAAGCGCGTCGGGGAAGCGCTGATCGAGTTGGAGCTGGCCAGCGAAGACGACGTGACGAAGGCACTGGCGACCCAGTTCGATCTGGAATACGTGGATCTCGACAAGAACGTCCAGGTACCGGCGGCGCTCAGCCTGATACCGGAGAAGATCATCAAGGACGAGCGGGTCCTCCCGATGGAGAAGGTGGACAACCGCCTGAAGATCATCATCAGCGACCCGCTGAACCTCGAGCTGCTGGACAAGCTCCGCTTCCTGCTGGGGATGGAGCTGGAATGCGCCCTGGCCCCGCGCAGCAAGATTCAGCGGTTCATCGACCACTTCCTCGGCGGTTACGGGACCAGCGTCGATGACGCGATCGAGGAGATCGATCACGACGCCACTCTGCACGCCCGAGAGGTGGAAGCGCACAAGAAAGCCCTGGAGGCCGCCGACGAGGACGCGCCGGTCATCAAGCTGATCAACCTGTTGATCGGCGAAGCGGTGCGGATGCGGTCCTCGGATATCCACGTCGAGCCGATGGCGGACCGCGTCCGCGTGCGCTATCGCGTCGACGGCGTGTGCCTGGAGCGCGACAACATTCCCAAGAGCATGCAGGGTTCGGTGATCGCCCGCCTCAAGATCATGTCCGGCATCGACATCGCCGAGAAACGCCTGCCGCAGGACGGCCGCATCAAGATGAAGATCGGCGCCAGCCCGATCGACTTCCGCGTCAGCTCGTTGCCGGCGTACCACGGCGAAAGCATCGTGCTGCGGATTCTGCGGCCGGACTCGGTCAAGATCGGCATCACCGGCCTGGGGTTCGAAGAGGATGACTACGAGCGGTTCCAGAAGATCATCCGCCAGCCGAACGGCATCTTCCTGGTGACGGGGCCGACGGGCTCGGGCAAGACCACGACGTTGTACGCCGCCCTGCAGGAGCTGAACCGGCCCGACCGCAAGATCATCACGGCGGAGGACCCGGTCGAGTACAACTTCGCGGGCATGAACCAGTGTCAGGTGAAGGAGGAGATCGGGCTGTCGTTCGCCCGGATTCTGCGGGCGATGCTGCGCCAGGCGCCGAACATCATCCTGGTAGGCGAGATCCGCGACCGCGAGGTGGGCGAGGTCGCGGTCCAGGCCGCCCTGACCGGGCACTTGGTCTTCAGCACGCTGCACACCAACGACGCCTCCAGCGCCATCACGCGTCTGATCGACATGGGCATCAAGCCGTTCCTCGTGGCCTCGTCGATCCAGGCGATCATGGCCCAGCGCCTGATCCGCGTGGTCTGCCACGAGTGCAAGGAAGTCGATCCCTCCCCGAACCGCTTCGTGTTGAAGATGCTCGGCATCACCGACGACGACCTGGAAGGCCACCACGTGTATCGCGGCCGGGGCTGCAACCGTTGCGGGAACGTCGGATTCCGCGGCCGCCAGGGCCTTTTCGAGATGCTCGCGATGAACAACGAGCTGCGCGAGCTGGCGTTCAACCGCGCCCCGACCAACCAGCTCCGGCGGGCCGCCGTCGCCAGCGGCATGCGCACGTTGCTGGAGGACGGGAAGCTGAAGATCCTCCGCGGCGTCACCACGCCCGACGAGGTAGCGCGCATCGCCCAGATGGAGGGCGTGTTGGCCGAGGATTAACGGGCCGGTGAGGTGCTTTCGTGGCCACTGTTCATATTGACCGTCTGCTGGAGACCGTGATCCGCGTGGGCGGGTCGGACATTCACCTGCACGTCGGGCGCCCGCCGGTGCTGCGCATCGACGGCCGGCTCCGGTCGCTCGAAACCAAGTCGCTGGAGCCCGACGACACGCAGGCCCTGATGAAGTCGGTCACGCCCGAGCGCAACCAGCAGGAGTTGCAGGAGGAAGGCGGGACGGACTACGGCTTCGCTTTCGGCGACAAGGGGCGTTTCCGTGTCTCGGTGTTCCGGCAGAAGGGCAACGTCTCGATGGTGTTGCGCCTGATCCCGTCGAAAATCCTGAGCTTCGACGAGATCGGCCTGCCGAAGATCGTCAAGGCGCTGTGCCGCCGGCCGCGCGGGCTGTTCCTGGTGACCGGGCCGACGGGCTCGGGCAAGACGACCACGCTGGCGACGATGCTGGACTACATTAACCGCGAGGTCGGCGACCGCCACATCATCAGCATCGAAGACCCGATCGAGTACTACCACACGCACCAAAGGTGCTGCTTCTCGCAGCGCGAGGTGGGCGTGGACGTGCCGAGCTTCGCCGAGGCGCTGCGGCGCTCGCTGCGTATGGACCCCGACGTGATCCTGGTGGGCGAAATGCGCGACCTGGAGACGATGGAGGCGGCGATCCGGGCGGCCGAGACGGGCCACTTGGTGTTCGCAACGCTGCACACCACCGGCGCCCAGGGCACGATCAACCGTATCATCGACGCGTTCCCGGTCAGCCAGCAGGAGCAGATCCGCGTCCAGCTCTCCACCAACCTGCTGGCCGTGCTGTCGCAGTCGCTGCTGCCCAAGAAAGGCACCGGCGGCCGCGTGGCGGCGTACGAGTTTTTGGTGGTCACGCCCGCCGTCTCTAACCTGATCCGCGAGAACAAAACCTACCGGATCGACTCGGCGATTCAGACCGGCAAGAAATACGGCATGCAGTTGCTCGACGATCACCTCTGGTCGCTGTACGACAACGAGATCGTCGAGGCCGACGAGTGCGTCGAGCGCGCCCGGCAGCCGGCGGAGTTTCAGATGAAGATCGAAGCCAAGCTCCGCGGCACGACCGTCACCGGCATGTTGGGCAAGTCGGGGAAGGGCGAAGAACAGAAACTGGCGGATGAAGCCCAGGGCTAGCGGTCCGCGCGGCCGACGGCGCTGCGGTCTTCCCCGGCGGCCAATGCGTCGGCGAGTCGCCCTGCAACGCAACCGGAGGCGACATGGCGGTCGAGAAGCTCGTGATCGTCGGTTCCGGACCGGCCGGCCTGACGGCAGCGATCTACGCCGCCCGCGCCAACCTGCATCCGCTCTGTATTGAGGGCTACAACGCGGGCGGGCTCATTCCCGGCGGGCAGCTCATGTTCACGACCGAGGTCGAGAACTACCCCGGCTTTCCGCAGGGAATCCAGGGGCCGGAGCTGATGAAGGCACTGCGCGACCAGGCCGAGCGCTTCGGCACGCGCTTCATCCGCGACGACGTGAGCGCGGTCGATTTCTCGCGGCGGCCGTTTACCGTCCAGACGCCGGACACGACCGTCCAGGCACACGCGGTCATCGTCGCGACGGGGGCCCGCGCGAACTGGCTTGACCTCGAAAACGAGCAGCGGCTGGCCAAAAGCGGCGGCGGCGTGTCCGCGTGCGCTGTGTGCGACGGGGCGCTGCCGGTCTTCCGCAACCAGGAGGTGGCGGTCGTCGGCGGCGGGGATTCGGCGATCGAAGAGGGTAGCTACCTCACGAAATTCGCCAAGAAAGTGCTTCTGATTCACCGCCGCGATCAGTTGCGGGCCAGCAAGGCGATGCAGGAGCGGTTCTTCCGGCTCGTCAAAGAGGGCAAGATGGAGGCGGTCTGGGACTCGGTCGTGGTCGACGTCCTGGGTGACAAGACGATCACCGGCCTACGGCTCAAGAACGTGAAGACGGGCGCGGCGCGCGACCTCGCGTGCAAGGGGCTGTTCCTGGCGATCGGACACACGCCGAACACCGAGCTGTTCAAGTCCGTGCTGGCGATGGACGACAAGGGGTATTTGGTGCTCACGAAGGCGGGGAGCACGTACGCCAGCGTGGAGGGTGTCTTCGCCGCCGGCGACGTGGCCGACCATGTTTACCGTCAAGCGGTCACCGCCGCCGGCACCGGCTGCATGTCGGCCCTGGACGCGGAACGGTGGCTGGCGGCACAAGGGATTGAGTAGGGCCACATCTTTCCCCCTGCTCTACCGATGGCGTCACATCCAGCACACGCGGATGCGGAAAACACCAACCGGCCGTTCTACATCGCCCGCAGCCCCAGCGTCGCGACGCAGAGTTGGTCCAGCGGCAGGCGGCGGGCGTACGCGATCACGCGGTCGAGCGTAACCGCCCGCAGGGCGTCGAGCTTGGCCTCGCGGCCGACGGGCCGCCCGAAATGGAACAGGTCATCGCCAAGGCCGGCGGCGTGGGCACGCGTCAGATCGTCTTCTGTCTCGAACTGGGCGATCAGGCCGTCGCGGGCACGGACCGTTTCCGCCTCGGCCAAGTCCTCGCCCACCCGCCGCAGCTCCCGCAGCAGCGTCTCGTACGTCCGGTCGCTGCGCTCCGGCGTCGTGCTCGCGCCGAGGTGCAGCACGCCCTTGCCGCGCGGCTGCTCGTGCCAGGCCCCGACCCAGTACACGAGCCCCTGCTTTTCGCGCACCTCGGTGAACAGCCGCCCGCTCATCCCACCCGAGAGCACGCCGAGGAGCACCTGCTCGACGGCAAAATCGTCGTGCTCGCGGGGCAGGCCGGGCAGCGTCAGCGCGAGGTACTGCTGCTCCAGCTCCTTGTGCCGGTGCTGGCGCGCGGGCGTGAACTCGAACTGGGCCGGATCGCGGCCCTCGCGCTTCGACGATCCCAACCCGGCGAAGCACCGCTCCACGTGGGCGGCCAGCTTGTCCGGGTCGATGGGGCCCGCGGCGGTCACCTGGAGCCGACCGGCGTGGTAAACGCGCCGCCAGTGCGCACGCACGACCTCCGGCGTCAGCCGTGCCAGCGATTCGGGCGTGCCGCCGGGGTGCCGCCCCAGCGTCGGACCCAGCGTGAGGCGCTGAATGATGATCCGCAACAGGTCCTGCGGCTCATCTTCGAGTTGCCGCAGTTCCTGCTGCGCCAACTCGACGGCGACCCGGCACGCATCGTCCGGGAACGTCGGCCGGCAGATCATCTCCGCCACGAGGTCGGTCGCGTCGAGCATGAACTCCGGCAGACACAGCACGCGCACGAGCATCGACTGCCGGCCGCTGGCGGAGGCCCACTGCGCCCCAAGCCGGTCGAACGCGTCCGCCAGCTCCTGGCCGCTGAATCGGTGCGTGCCCTTGGAAAGCGCGTTCTCGACGATCTCGCCTACGCCGGTCAATTCCTCCGGCTCGTCGACGAGGCCGCAGAGCATCCGAAAAACGAGGGCGACGGTCTGACGTTGCGGGAGCACGTCGGCTGCGAATTCGACGCCGCTGGGGAGAGAGCTGTGGAAGAAAGGGCTGCCCGACCGTGCAACGCGATCGGAACCCGTCGCCGGCGCTCCGGGCTCGGCGTGGTCTGCCCGGAACATCAATGGTCCACCGGCTTGCCAAGCAGCGGGGTCAGCTCGGCGAGCGCCTGTTGAAGCCGGTGGCCGTCGTCCGCTTCCACGTTCAGGCGCAGCAGCGGTTCCGTGTTCGACGGGCGAACGTTGAACCACCAGTCCTTGTACTGCACCGTGACGCCATCGAGGTGGTCGATCTCGGCGTCGTGGTACTTGTCGGCGAGGCGTTTCAGCGTCCCCTCCTTGTCCTCGTTCTCGAAGTTCCGCTCGCCGCTGCTGACGTACACCTGGAGCGGCTCGATGAGCTGCGACAGCGACTTCATGCTGCGCGTCAGAGCATTGAGGATGGCGATGAACGCCATCATGCCCGAGTCGCAGAAGTAGAAGTCGCGGAAGTAGAAGTGTCCGCTCAGCTCGCCGCCGAAGACCGCGTTGTTCTCGGCCATGGTGCGCTTCATGAAGACGTGCCCGACGCGTTCGCGGCGCGGGCGGCCGCCGGCCTTCTCGATGACCTGCGGGACGATGCGGCTGGAGCGCAGGTCGTACACGACCGTGGCCCCCGGGCGCTCGCGGAGATAATCCACCGCCAGCAGGCCCGTGACCAGGTCGGGCCGCACCGGCTCGGCCTGCTCGTCCACGAAGACGCAGCGGTCAGCGTCGCCGTCGAAGCACGCGCCGAAGTCGGCCTGGTGCTCGCGGACCGCCGCCCGCAGCGGCTCCAGGTTGGCCGGGACGAGCGGGTTCGGCGGGTGCACAAACTCGCCGTCGTGCTCGAAGTACAGCGGGATAATCGTGAGGTTCGGCACGCCGTTAAACAGGATCGGGAACCACCGCCCGGCCATGCCGTTCGATGCGTCCACGACGACCTTCAGCGGGCGCGGCGGGCGAAGGAAGCGGTGCAGGTACTGCCGGTAGGGTTCGGACAGGTCCAGCGTGCGGACCGACGCGGCCTCGGCGACGGGGTGCCGCGAGATCGCCCGCGCGATGCGCTCGATCTCCTTGAGGCCGCTTTCCGCGCCGATCGGCTTGCCCTTGGGCCCGCAAATCTTGAAGCCATTGTAGTTCGACGGGTTGTGACTGGCCGTCGTCTGCGCCCCGCCGCAGCAGGGCATGTAGTTGGCGGCGAAGTAGATTTGCGGCGTGTCGATCATCCCGATGTCGACGACGGGGGTGCTAACGGCGGCGGCGCCCTCGATGAACGCCCGGCAGAGCTTGGGGCTGTGCTTGCGCATGTCGCGCCCGACGATGAGCGTGTTCATCGTGGAGTCGCTGCGGTCGTAGCCGGTGAGGCAGGTCCGCAGGAATTGGGCCGTCGCGTTCCCGATGCGCCAGGCCACGTCCTCGTTGAGGGGGTCGGGCACGGTAGCGCGCACGTCGTACGCTTTGAAGACCTTATGGATCATGTCGCGTTTTTCCGATTCGAGCACCGCGAGGGGCACGTTCCGCGCCTGGACGGCGCCCGCCCCGAAGAAAGCCGGCTGGCCCCGCTCGTCATCGTTGAACTGGCAGCCGGGACACTTGCGGAAGTTCGCGCGCCGGCGACCGATGCAGATGGCCTCGGAGATCTTGATATGCTCCTCGCCGGGGCAATACCGCTGCTCGCTCGGGTCTGTGGGCACGTCGCACTCCGAAACCGCTCCCCCTGGGAATGCTAGCCGAAGGGGTCCGAATCGGCTACCCTCCGGCCGTGGGACCGGTTTTGAGCCGATCCGGGCTGGTGAATGGGTTTGAACGGCCATGCCTGCTGAATTCGGAGTCGTGTACCCGCTCTGGGACTTCGCCGCGGACGAAGGCCGCCTGCTGGAACGCGTGGCGGGCGAGGTGGGCATCGAGCACCTGACGATTCCGGTCGTGACCGGCGCGCAGACCCACTTTCGGCTGGGGTCAACCGCAGAGGCCCCGCATTTCCACACGGAGGGCGGCTGGCATTACCGAGTGAGCACGAAAGCGTATGCGGGGGTGGCGTTGCGGCCGGCGAAGGCCCGCTGGGTCACGGGCGCTGATGCGCTGGCGCAGGTCCGGGCGCGGGCGGCCGCGCTGAATGTTCGCCTGCTCCTGCGCGTCGACGTCCGCACCGTCCGCGCCCTGGTTGACCAGGAGCGGCACCTGTCCCAGCGCAACGCCTGGGGCCAGGAGGTCCCGTTCGCCGGCGGTTGCCCGTGCAACCCGGAGCTGCGGGAGTTGCTGCGGGCAACGCTCGACGACCTGCGCCGTTACGAGCCCGCCGGGTACGAGTTGGTGGACTGGGCGCCGGACACCGCCGCCGACCGGGCCGCGGCGCGGCCGCTCGGCTGGCACCAAGCCGTGCGTCGGCTCCTGGATGTCTGCTTCTGCGCTTCGTGCCGGCAGATCGCCGAGCGTGAGGGCATCGACCCCGAGCAGGCCGCCCGCAGCGTGCGCGTGCGCGTCGAGCGCCTGCTGGCCACGCCGGGCGGCGAGACGACGCCCGACGAGGACGATCCCGTGGTCGCCGCCTACGTGGCGGCGCGGGCCGCGGATTGCTGCCAGTGGCTGCAACGGCTGGCGGAGGGCGACAGCGAACGCCGCCGGTTCCTCGTGCGGACGTTCGGCGAACCGCCGCTGGGGAACTGTGCGCCCTGGGTGCGATTGACGCGCCTCCCGGCCGGCTACTGCGGCCCGCTGGACGGGCCGGTCTGGACCGGGCGCCTGCAAGCCCTGCCGGAGATCAGCGCGCTCGCCCTCCCGGTGTGGCGGCCGACCTTCGGCGAGGCAGCGGAGTTGGTGCGGCTGGTTTCAGAAGCGGCCCAGGCCGGCGTGAGTACATTTGACTTCGAAGGGCTCGGCGAAGGCGCCGCAGACGCCGTGACGTGGCTCAAGCAGGCCGTGCGCTTTGCCCGCCGTGCGTAGATAGCGGTCGAGACCAGGAGTAGCGCGACGTGTCGAAGACCTGGCGGATGATTGGCTTGGCGGCGATGGCGGCTCTCGCGTGCAGCCTCTGCGCTTGCGAGCGGAAGAGCCCCCCCCCGCCCAAGCCCGCGCCGCAGCCCGCGAAGGACCTTGTCCCGTTGCCGGCGGAGAAGCCCGAGTATTCGTTTGCCGCCGGGCTCGCGGAAAGCCACCCCGAGGTGGTCGGCTTCATGCGGCACTTCCTGGAGACGTGCCTGGCCGGGGACTATTCCGGGTATCGCCGGCTCGTAGCCCGGCGGAGCGATCCGGAGAGTCGGGCCCGTTTCGAGCGGATCCTCCACTCGCTCCACCGGCTGACGGTGGAGACCATCGAGCCGCTCTCGTTGCAGGAAGTCCCGCCCCCCGTGTACCTCGTGATTTGCAAGGCGGAATTCGTGCTGGATGAGAAGGCGACGCGACGCCGCTCCGGCGAACCACGCCGGTTGGCAATCCTGGCTCTGCAAGAGGACGGCGAGTGGCGGCTGGCCCTGGCACCCGCCGAGCTCCAGCCCACGACCGAGACGCAGGCGGCCACCTCCGCACCGGCGACGAGCTCCGCACCGAGTTACCCATGGGACCAGGATGGCGACTACTGAGACGGTTTCGGCGACAGCGTGGAACGCCCCTGTCCCGCGCCGGCGCGACGCGCTGCGTAATCGGGCTGCTCACTGTCAGCGCGCTCGTGCCTGGGGTTCTTCCGGCCCGCGCCCGCGGTGAGGACACGCAGCCGGCGACGCAGCCGGACGTCACGTGGGAGCTGTCGCCCGAGGTGCGGGCGAAGCTGGACGAAATCCAGGACTTCACGTTCAACTTTGACCAGCCCGGCTTTTACGCTGTCCTCGCGGCGGTGAAGCACGGCCCGCGTTCGCCCGGCTTTGCGCAGACGCCCATCGTCGTGAGTGACTGGCGGGACCTTCTGCAGCGGCCGAGCGAGTTTCGCGGACGGCCGGTGACCGTCGAGGGCCTGGCGGGGCGCAACAAGGACCCCTACGTGCTCCCGCGGCACGCGGAGCTCGGCGAGCTTTGGCAGATCGAGCTGTCGCGGCCGGATCAGCCGATCTCGTGCACGCTCATCCTGACGAACAACGTCGCGGACATTCCCGTCGGCGCGTCGGTCCAGGTCACCGGCTATTTCGTGATGATCGACCAGTTCTACGGGCCATCGGGCCGGCCGCAGCAAGCCGCGCTCATCGTCGCCCCCGGCCCGACGGTCATCACGCGCGCGGTCCCACGCGCGACAACTGCCGGCGGGCTCGACTGGCGCTGGATGGTCGGCGCGCTGGCGGCCGGGCTGGTGGTCGTGATCGCCATCATCTGGCAGACCGGGCGCGGCAAGCGCCACGATGCTCGCGATCTGCACGCCGCACGTGCGGCGCCGCTGAACTTGGCGGAAGACCTGGAGAGTTGGGCGCAGCGGCAGGCGCGCGAGAACGGCTCCGAGCGCAGCGATGATCATTGACGTTCACTGCCACCATACGTTCACGCGTTTGCGCGCCGCGGTAACCGACCGCTTCCGCTTCGAGCCGGCGCCCACGGCCGACGCTTCGCCCGATCGGCCTCGGCCGACGGACTACGACTCATGTGTGTCCGACCGGGCCCTGCGCCGGCCAGCGTGGCGAATCGCGCGTTGGGGCTTGCGTTTGCCGCCGCCGGCTGACGCACGGACGGTGTCGGTGCCGGACGGATGGACGGAGCTGGACCGGGCGCTGGCGCAGCGTTACGAGGCGCACCTTTTCGCCGCCGGACCGATCGAGCGGTTTGTCTTGCTGGCGTTCGACGCGGTGTACGACGATGAAGGCCGTTGCCCGCCGCTGCCGGCGCCGGGGGACCGGCTCGGCAGCGACATCTACACGTCGAACAGCCTGATCCGCGACTTGTGTCGGCGATTCCCGCAGCGGTTTCTGTTCGGAGCGTCCGTGCACCCCTACCGCCGCGACGCGGTGGAGTGCGTGGAAGAGGTGTTCACGGCGGGGGCCTGCCTGCTGAAGTGGATCCCGCTGCACCACAACGTCAATTTCGCCGACCCGCGCACGGTGGCGGTGCTGCGCAAATGTGCCGCGCTCGGCCTGCCGCTGCTGGTGCACTGCGGGGACGAGTACTCGCTGACGACGCAGCGGCCGCAATACCGCTCGGTGCAGCCCTTGCTGACGGCGCTCCGTGTGCTGCGGCGGCAAGACGCCATGCCGTGCGTCATCGTCGCGCACGCGGCGACACCGGTGCCGCCGTTGGGCGACCGCGACTCGCACCGGGCGCTATTGAAGGCGCTGCGGGGGGAGTTCGCGGACGCGCCGCTGTACAGCGACATCGCGGCGCTGACCGCCTGGCCGAAGGTCGGGTACCTGCGCCGGCTGCTGCGGATGCCGGAACTGCACGCGCACCTGCTTTTCGGCACGGACTTCCCTGTGCCAACGGGCTTATGCCGGCTGCGCCGCGACCTCGGGCCCAGCTACGCGCGGCTGGCCGCGATCCGCTCGTGGCCGCAGCGCGCCGCGGCTGCGTGCCGCGTGCTGGGCTTCAACGAGATCGTCTTCCACCGCGCGGCCGAGCTCCTGCCGAACGTGGACTACTTTGCCCGGCGCGCGTAGCGCAGCAGCGCCGGCGCGCGGCGACGCGTCCGCTTGACCGGCGGCGCGAAAACGGTGACCCTTTAGACGGTCAGGCGCGGGACCAGCGGCGACGGGGAGTCTGGCCCGCCAGGAGGTAACCGTGGAAGAGCAGCCTGTCACGGGCGATCCGTTGGTCGACGGCGGCTTCGAGACGCTCTGTGCCCACTATGGCGAGCACCGTCTGGCGCACGGCGGCGCGACCGCACCGCCGCTGTACCAGACGTCGAACTTCGTGTACCCCGACGCCGAGGCGTTCGAGCGGCGCCTGTTGCCACAGAGCCCGTATTACGACTACACGCGGGTCGGTAACCCGACGACGGCGATGCTGGAAGCGAAGCTTGCCCTGCTCGAACACGGGCACTGGGCCCGCGGCCTCGCCTCCGGCATGGGGGCGATCACCGCCGCCATCAACGCGAACGTCGAATCCGGCACGCACGTCGTGGCCGTCGCCAACTGCTACCCGCCGACGCGCGAGTACCTGGAGCAATACTTGCAGCGTTTCGGCGTCACGACCACCTTCGTGCGCGGCACGAATCCCGCCGACCTGCTCGCGGCGCTGCGCGACAACACGCGCGTGCTCTACCTGGAGAGCCCGACCTTCGGCCTCAACGAGATCATCGAGCTGGCCCCGCTCACGGCGGCGGCGCGGCAGCGCGGGATCGTGACGATCTTCGACAATTCGTGGGCCACGCCGTACTTCCAGCAACCGCTCGACGCCGGCTGCGATCTCATCGTCCATAGCGCCACCAAGTACATCGGCGGGCACAGCGACGTGGTGGCCGGGATGGTCGTCGGGCGCGACGAGGACCTGCACCGCCGGGTACGGCGCGAAGCCGAGCTGCACGGGGCCACCCTCGACCCATTCGCGGCCTGGCTGCTGCTGCGCGGCCTGCGCACGCTCGCGCTCCGCATGGAGCAGCATCAGCGCAGCGGACTGGCTATCGCCAGCATGTTGGCCGCTCACCCCAAGGTGCGACAGGTGAACCACCCCGCGCTCGAATCCCATCCGAACCACGCCGTCGCCCAACGGCAGCTCCGCGGGTACGGCAGCTTGTTCAGCTTCGCCCTGCACGAGCAGTCGCGCGAGGCCACGCACCGGGTTCTCAATCGGCTCCGGGTCTTCCGCATTGCCGTGAGCTGGGGCGGCTACGAGAGCCTCGCGACCGGCGGCACGTTCTTCGACCGCGACCCGGACCGGCCCACGTGGCTGCTGCGGCTGTTCGTCGGGCTGGAGACGATCGACGACCTGCTGCACGACCTGCGTCAGGCGCTGGAGGACTAGGGCGCGATGCCGCCGATTCGCCGCAAGCCCCGGCCGCATGATACCTACGAGCATCCGCTGACGACGCGCTACGCGTCGCCGGAAATGGCGCGCCTGTGGAACGCGTCGCATCGGTACGCCACTTGGCGGCGAATCTGGGTCGCCCTGGCGGAATCCGAGCACGAGTTGGGGCTGCCCGTCACTTCGGCCCAGGTTCGCGCTCTGCGGCGGGCGGTGCACGACATCGACTTTGCGGCCGTGGCCGCGTACGAGCGCTGCACGCGGCACGACGTGATGGCGCACATTCACGCCTTCGGCGACGCGGCTCCGGCGGCCCGCGGCATCATCCACCTCGGCGCGACAAGCATGGACATAGTCGACAATGCCGACCTGCTCGTCATGCGCGACGCGCTGGGCTTGCTCGTCGGACGGCTCGTCGGCGTCGTGCGCGTGCTGGCGCGCTTCTGCGAGGAATACGCCGCGCTGCCCACGCTCGGTTTCACGCACCTGCAACCGGCGCAGCTCACGACGGTCGGCAAGCGGGCCTGCCTGTGGTTGCAGGACCTTCTGGCGGACCTGAAGCGGCTGGAGGCGCTGCGGACCGGGCTGAAGTGCCGCGGACTGCGCGGCGCCACCGGCACGCAGGCTTCGTTCCTGAAGCTGCTCGGCACTGCCGTCCGCGTGCAGCGCCTGGAGCGCAACTTCGCGCGAAAGCTGGCGTTCGCGGAGTGCTACCCGGTTTGCGGGCAGACCTACTCGCGCAAAGTCGACGTGGAGATCGTGTCCGCACTCGCCTCCTTCGCCGCAAGCACTCAAAAGACCTGCAACGACATCCGCCTGCTCGCGATGCTCAAAGAAATCGAGGAGCCGTTCGAGCCAGCGCAGGTCGGCAGCTCCGCGATGCCCTACAAGCGCAACCCGATGCGCTGCGAGCGGGCGACCGGGCTGGCGCGGTATCTGATCAGCCTCGCCGATTCGCCGCTGATGACGCTCGGCGCCCAGATGTTCGAGCGCACGCTCGACGATTCCAGCAACAAGCGGCTCGTGCTGCCTGACGCGTTCCTGACCGCCGACGCGCTGGCGATTCTGCTGCACAACATCCTCGGCGGCCTGGTCGTCTACCCCGCCGTCATCGCGGCCCACGTGCAGGCCGAGCTGCCGCTCATCGGGACTGAGAACATCCTGATGGCGGCGGTCGCGCGCGGCGGCGACCGGCAACAGCTCCACGAGCGCATCCGCCGGCACGCGCAGCGCGCCGGCGAGCAGGCCAGGAAGCACGGCCGACCGAACGATCTGATGGCTCGTCTTCAGGCCGATCCGAGTTTCGCGCGGGTGTCGTGGTCCAGGGTCCTGGATGCGAAGCGCTACACCGGCCTCGCGGCCCGGCAGACGCACGCGTTCCTCCGCCGGCATGTCCGTCCAATTCTGCGGCGGTTCCGTGCGCGCGAGCCCGGGAAGGTCGAGCTGCACGTCTAAGTGTGCCTAACAGAACCCCCCTCCCTCTCAGGGAGGGGCTGGGGGAGGGTCAAAACGACCGGGTCTTGATAGGCGTTCCACGACTCCAGATTCAGACTCTGTTCGGCGGGGCGTGACTGGATTGGCTGACACGGGCCACTATCGACGGACAACCGGCTTGCACGTGCCGCCGCGGCCGGCAACCGCTTCTGTTCGAGCCGCGACCGGCAGGGCGCCGCCCGCGATCACCAGTCGGTCTCGCGCGCCGAAGCGCCCCCCCTCGCGGCCACGACCGGCCGCTGCCTGTCACGGCGCCACCGCCCTTGTGGGTGAATCCGCTCCGTCCCGACCGTTACGAGCCCCGCGTCCGCAAACGCCGTCCGTCGGAGTACTCCCTCATGACCCAGCCCCGCGCGAAGCTGCACCAAGCCCTGCGGAGACCGAAAGATGCCGCTTGACTTAATGCCATTCGTGGCTGTCCCGCAGTATTCGGAATTCCCGGATGAACTCTCTTTTTTGGCGCACGACAACGGGCAATCGCAAGCGACCGCCCGCCGTTGACAATCATCGCGTGATGTTGGCCTATGTCGTGCGGCGACGGCGGAGCATTGCCAGCCCACCCGGGGCCAACAGGCTGAGTGCGGAGGGTTCAGGTATGACATTTAGCGTGAATGTGCCTGAAAGGTCGGCGTAGAGAGTGCCAGACCCGAGTTCTGGGGGCATCCCAATCGTCAACTCTGGGCCAGGCGTCCAGTCTGCGCGGAACACCCCGTCAACGACCGTCGGAGCGTCCCAAAAGCTCGGTTGCGTCTCTCCCCGATTAATATTGATCCAACCGGCAGGAGCTGGCACCCAATCGGGCCCCCCTGGCCTGTGGAGGACGATCTGCGCAGGCGCAGGCACCGTCGTCTCGCTGGTGAAGTCCCCAGTGAAGGGGTCATAACTGCCAGCCTCTGGCGAGACAACAAGTAGCATCCCAGTCCCTATTTGAATGTTCCCTGTCGCGTCGAAAACACTGAAAAGGGCTTCTGTGGCCCAGTTCATTGCGAACGTCCCCAACGCGGGGTCCAGAGAGCCGACATTCGCCCCAGCAATACCGGAGTCAGTCCACAATGCGGCCTGGGCTGCACTGAAGAGGATGCTTGCGCCGACATTGCCGTAATAACCTGTGACGTCAACGACCGCGAATTTACCCGTTGGATCTCCAGCTGGCGTTCCGGTCGCACTTAGCCCTGTCAATTCCACCGGTACTCCAGCCCCGAAGACTGCGGCGCAACAGATCAACAACATCGCGACCGGAGTGCAACTGAACACCGATAGCTTCCTTGTCTTCGTTGTATGTGCCTTTGGAACGGTGCGAACGATGCTCGTTTTCATTGGACTTACCTTTCGACAAGAACCTGGGACAGTCAACCTTGTGCACGCTAATCGGGCCGCGAACGCCGCGGCTCGTTGTTTCCTGGCTGTGTATTCTGCATGTTCTCCATCGCCTTCCGGGCTTACCAGTCCACCGCAAAAGGACCTTCGCCGCCGAGGACCGCTCACGAAGGCCCTGTTCTCTCGTACTCTACGTCGGCCACGGGGGGCCGACGCTACTTCTGCGGCGGACTGTTACGCTCAACGCGGGGCCGCAAAACGAGGTTTCCCCAGCAGCCCTGCCAGGCGCTCCGTTGGTTTTGCCGGGCGACGAGATGCACACCCGTGCGCACGCGTCAGAGCAGGCACTTCGCTTTGCGGGAGCTGAGCCGGGAACGATGCGAGAAGCGACGATCGCCGCTCAAGCGACGCACGCGGGAAGGCACCTCCCGAAGGTCAAAGTGTCTGGAACAGCCCTGCCCACCGTCCTCCTCTTCCTCCAGGACCCGCAGGAACTCCTCTGCGCCATGCGAACATGCTGAAAGGCGCGCACCCCGCGCGCCCCGATAATAATAGCCTAACACGGCACCACCCAGCCCCGCCAGTCGCTTCTTGAGCTGTCAGCTCCGAAGCCGACAGCGTCCAGCCGCGTACCGGCTGCAAAAGGGCGGGAGCGGGCTGCGCGGCTCGCAGGCCAGCGACAGGAAGGACTCGTACAGGCGGATGGCCAGGTCCATCCGGCTGGTGACCTCCAGTTTCTGGTAGAGGCGCGTGACATGCGTCCGCAAGGTGTGGGGGGACATGTCCAGGCCGCAGGCGATGGCCGATTCCTTGTCATCCCGGAAAATGCGCTCGACGATCTGGCCCTCGCGCCGCGACAAACGCAGCCGGGCGCGCAGCAGAGCGAAGGCGCGCTTGTTCAGGAACCGAGGGAGCATGGCGCTCGTGGGCTCAGCCATTGGTGCACCTCCGTCGCCGCTGAACAAAAGCGGGACTTCCAGCAAACGAGATAAGCACGTATTTCCTGCCCTTGCCGCCTGCGGACGACGCACGGTCGCCGTTGGCATCGCACCGCCACGTCCGCGCGATGTTCGGATCCAGCCTGCGCTAGCGGCCCCACCAACCCGTGCCCGGTGAGCCCGGCTAGGGGCCTGCTGCCCAGTATACCGTCTCCCCGCCGTCCCCGCCCCGATGTCTGCGCAATCCGCGTAATCTGCGGACCGTCCCCGTGCTCGTCTTCTATTTGCCGTGTGCCTCTGCGCTCTCGACTCGGCCCTTTCTTGTCCGCAATACCAGGCGTAACTCTGCGTTTTCTCTGCTTCTCTGCGTCTCTGCGGTTGCATTTTCCCGCCAGAATCCGCCCATCTCCGCCACCCGCCGCCAATCTCCGCCAACCCTCGATCCCCGCTTTGCCTTCCGTCTCTTTGTGGGGAATACTTGAGACGCTCACGCAGTGCCAGAGCCTGCCTTGACGGCCCGCTCGGCGGTGTGGCACCGGCCCTGAACCGGTGAACCGTGCACCCCACACCCGCTGACCCGGTTCGAGACACGTGCTCGGGCGCGTCTGCCCCGCGTAGGTTGGGTTGAGTTTTCTCAGCCCGGCGTTCGCGCTTGCGGACGGAGGACGCCCGGTGCACCGGCGATCGCCTGGCCGCGGCTGCCTGTGAAGTCCCGGACCCTCCCGCGACTCAGCGTAGCACCGGAGCGGAAGGGACGTTTCGCGAGCGTCCCGTCTTTTACAAGTGAATAGTCGTTG
>Ga0182017_10000293_pt1 | contig 38767 bp, 32 predicted proteins | sample 712E3DmetaG_FD_120492 | JGI IMG/M metagenome (GOLD analysis project Ga0182017, IMG submission 120492) | Permafrost microbial communities from Stordalen Mire, Sweden - 712E3D metaG | ecosystem: Environmental > Terrestrial > Soil > Wetlands > Permafrost | place: Sweden: Stordalen | collected... | reverse complement strand
CCCATTGGGAGAGGGGAAGAGGGGCACCTGCCTGCGCTGCCGCTTCGGCAAAGGCCGCAGGGGGGTGATGAGGTGAGGTTGCATGCAAACTACTACGAAGTCTCATTTTACAAGCTTGTCTTGTAAAATGTGTTGATGAACCTATTAAAAATAGGGACTTTGATATTCGGAAAACAAGGAAAATTTTTCAACAAATCAAAATCAGGACAAGGCGACCGGATGTGATCAGCTCTTTCCGGTCAGCTCTTCACAAATGCCCCATAATTTTTCCTCAGCGGCATTGTCCCTGAACTTGCACATGATTTCCCGGCGCTGGTCAAAAAATTTGCCGTTTATGCCTTCCACGTCCGGACTGCTCGCCAGCCAGATGGCCGTGTCGGACCCCTGCGCGACGGTGCGGCCGAAGAAAAGTCCCAGCACGTGCATCAAAACCTTGACAGCAGGAGAGGCGTCGCGGTAGAGACCCGTCTTCACGACCAGGCCGGGCGCCATTGCGTTGGCGGTAACGCCGCTGCCTTCGAGCCGCCGCGCAAAGGCCCAGGTGAGCATGCGGTTGCAGGCCTTGGACTGCGCGTAGGCCTTGCGCCCTTCGTAGGCCCGGCGCTGGAACTGAAGGTCGGCCAGGTCGAGGTCGCTGGCATAGGTGGACGCCACGTTGACTATCCGCGAAGGTGCGCTCGCCCGAAGGAGGTCGAGCAGGTCGCGCGTGAGGAGAAAGTAACCGAGCACATTGGTGGCAAACGTAAGCTCTATGCCGTCGGCGCTTGTTTGCCGCTTTGACCGGTTGATACCGGCATTATTGACAAGCACGTCGAGGCGGGACCATTTTTCCCGATACTGCCGCGCGAATTCATGAATGGACCGTTGATCGGACATGTCGACATGCATGACCGTGCAGCTCTTCGCGCCTGTTTGCTGCGCGATTTCATCGGCGACCTGCCCGCCAAGCTTGACGTCACGGCAGGCAAGCACGATTTCCGCGCCCATGGCCGCGAGTTGGAGCGCGATCTCATTGCCGAAACCCGATGTTGGGCCGGTAATGATGACGCGCTTTCCTTTCATGGAAGCGTTTGGGGGTTGCGCAATGTCCATGGTACGTACCTCCTCAGATATTTATCCGATCGTGGATTTGTTCCTGTCTACAAAATTCAAGGCATTACCATGTTGTAGAGGATTATTAAATCAGCAATCATTTTTGAGGGTTATGGTAGATGTTTCAAATCTTCAAGGTCTTTGTGTCGACCACTAGCCTTTTTATTAATTTTTAAATCATCAAGGGAGATGAAGTTAACCGGAACCCCACGGCGTAACCACCTACCAATAGATATTCAACGTTGTGAGAGTGGAGAAGTTTCAAGAAATCTTTGAAGTCTGGATGTAGTTCTATTTTCGCCATATACCATCCGTCTGCTTATTTCGATAGCTTGAAGACGGTCTCCCGGTTTTTTCGATAACCAATACTTTTTTTCTTCAGAATCATCGGAGAGCGCACCTCTTGAAAGAGCTCTTTTATTTAATTTGGGTAATTTACTTTTCATATTAATTTGCCCCAATTATTCGTTTAGTAATAATTATACGATTTGCCAGCCTTTAAAAGCACGAAAAGATTAACATGATGGACAAGATTAAAAACAATACCTGAACACGATTTACGGGATTAACGTGATGGACAGGATTTCTTTTTAATCCTATTTTCATTTGAATCCTCTAAATCATGTTCGGTCTTTTCTAAAATCGTGTTCTCATTTGAACCCCATCGGCCCAATTTACAACTGATTTATAATATCCAAGTAATAATTCTTTAATGTAGTTAAGCCTTTAACTTCGCATTGGAGGCCTCAATGTTTAAAAAAGCCCTGTTTTGTTCTGTTTTTACCCTTTTTATTTCGCAGTCGATTTTCGCTGCTGCAAAATTCCCCTTTCCACAAGACCAGTCATATCCAAACGGTATTAAGCCGGCAGGCGCGGACCACAATGCCGTGCAAGCTGCTTATACAGTGTGGTTGAATAATTTTTATGAGGAAAGTGGTTCAGTTGCCCGAATTAAGTGGGACACGCCTACCTTAACGGTGAGCGAAGGAATTGGCTATGGGATGCTCATTATGGTATATATGGATAATGCAACGAATAATACTCAAGCTAAATTTGATAAACTTTGGCAATGCTATCAAAATAATCTAGATGGAAATGGTATGATGAATTGGAAGATCAGCGGGTTCAGTGGCATTTATGGTGACGGTCAAAACGGCGCAACAGACGGTGACATTGATGTTGCATTTGCCCTTGCCTTGGCTTCGTTCCAGTGGGGAGGAACATACAAAGCCGCCGCGACCAACCTCCTTGCAAAAATATGGGCAAAAGAGGTTGACCAGACAAATAAAGTCCTGTATCCCGGTGACGCATTTACCGACCCGAGAAATCCGTCGTATTTTATCACTGCCGCGATGGGAATGTTTGGTCAAAACAGTTTTGATTCGCACGACTGGGCGTCAATTAAAACGGGCTGCTATTCTCTTCTCAGTAAAGCCGCAAATTCCACGTCAGGTTTAGTCCCCGACTGGTGCGATGTCAGCGGAACCGCCAACAGCCGAGGCCCGACCTATACCTTCGATGCCGCACGAACTCCCTGGAGAATGGCGCTTGCCTATTGCTGGTACGGTGACGCCGGAGCTAAAACGATTGCGGGCAAAATGAATACGTGGATACAATCCAGCACCGGCGGGGACCCTTCAAAAATCATGTCCGGTTATAATCTTAATGGGACCCAAATTGCAGGAACTGCCGGATCGTACAATCTTCCAACCTACATCGGGCCCTTCGCCTGCGCGGCCATGGTTGATAATGCCAGCCAGACTTGGTTAAATGCATCCTACACCAGGCTCTGCACGTTTATCGATAATGATAATTATTACAACCAGTGCCTTAAAGTACTGTCGCTCCTGTTGCTCACCGGCAATTGCCTGGATTTTTCGACCGCGACACCTAAAACGGCTTTTAAAATAACCACAACCGTTTCACCCGCAGGCGCTGGTTCGATTACGGTGAGCCCGAACCAGGCAACTTACACATCCGGCGCTTCGGTCATCATTACCGCTGCGCCGACTGGAACGACGAATAAGTTTGTGTCCTGGGGAGGGGATTTATCGGGCACTACCGCCGCCCAAACGGTTACCATTGCCCACGACATGAACGTTGTCGCCTATTTCAACGCCGGGGCCGGAGACCTTCTTGACGATTGCGAAGACGGCGACAGCCTGAATAAATTGGGCGGAGCGTGGTTCACGTATAATGACGCCGCAAATAGCGGTCTGTCCGTCGTCACGCCAAAAACCTCGCCAACCCTTCATTTTAGCATGACCGCCGGGGGCGCTAACGGTTCAACAAAGGCCGCCATGATCAGCTATTCGCTCAACAAAGGCTCCAATGTGAATAATCCCTTCGCCGGCTTTGGATTCTGGATAAAAAAATATTCCCCTCCGGACACTGTCCTGAATATCAGCGCCGCAACGGGCCTGACCTTCTATTTTAAAGGCGACACCTGTGATGTCCGTATCGAAACCGCGAATATCACCGATTTCGGTTATTTTTTCAAACGGATCCCCAAATCAACGGACTGGAAGCAGGTTTCCGTATTATGGTCCGAAATGGCCCAGGCCACCTGGGCAAAGGCGGCGACATTCGACCGGACCAAAGCCACCAAAGTAGCCTGGCAAACGCCAAATACCGGCGTAACGGGCAATACCGGCTCCATCTGGGTCGACGACATCCATCTCCCCGGAGCTATCTTGCCCACCCAAACGCGGGAAATTCCATCCCCGCAGCGGACGAACGGAAATGGTTTTTCGGTGTCGCTTGACAATGCAAAATCAATGACCCTGCGCTACGACCTCGCCGCGCCCAGCGCGGTGGACATCGGCTTGTTCGATCTTTCGGGCAAACTGGTCCGGCAGCTTTTCAACGGGACCAAGAACGCGGGCCATGTAACGCAAAGCCTGGGCCTGCCGGAAATGGGACAAGCTTATGGAACGTATCTGGTCCAGCTTAAAACCTTGACCGGTTCTGTTTCGAGCAAAGTCGTGCTTGTTAAGTAATCATCGCCCTTAAGGACGCAAAGCGCGCGATGTCCCCTATGCGGGGATGTCGCGCGCTTTCTTTTTGGCCCCCCTGGAAGGGATTTGCTTTTTACTACAGGAATATTTAGTTTTTTTATCATGTCTGACCAGGATTTCCCTGATTAAAACGATTATCATGATTTTGCTGAAGAAAAAGTGTTTTTCTTTTTTATCATTTGTATCTGCCATCTACGCCGGTTACGTAAATGGTTCAGATACAGTTCTTAATTATACACGCTTCGTCACTTTGCTCATTTTGATTACCCCCCTTGCCCGGGCCGCCTCTCCTCCGGCCACGTCGCTTGCGACCCTGCCGCTTGACAGTGGATACGGGGCAAAAGGCAAGTACGAAACGGCCGTTGATTCGATGCCCGCTCCGAAATGGAAAGACCATAAAGTGTTTTTTTTTCACCCCTGTTTTGAACAAAAACCATTACCGGTAATCTTTTTTTGTCACGGAATCGGCGCCGAAGACCCTCAGGTTTACATGCAGCTTCTCAAACACATCGTAAGCTGGGGATATTCGGTACTGTACTCGCCCTATGAAAAAAGCTCCGCGTTCGGCTCACCGGGCGACGGATACTCCGTGATGTGGAGCGGATTTACCGCGGGCATGCGGAAATGGGCCGCCCATACCGACACAACGCGAATAGGGTTTGTCGGGCATTCTTTCGGCGGAGGCGCCGTACCGGCGCTCATGTGGAAAGCGCTGTGCGAAAAGCGCTGGGGCATTGCCGGGGCGTTCATGTACATCATGGCGCCGTGGTATTCATACGACATTACCCAAAAGCAGCTTGAGCAATTTCCACAATCAGTTGCCCTCATCATGGAGACGTTCGAAGACGACCGGATCAATGATCCGCGCATGGCAATCGATATCTTCAAGTCAATTGCCATCCCCGACAGCCAGAAAAACTTCATAACCCTTAAAAGTGATACGTGTGAAGGTGAAATTTTAACGGCCGATCATTGCGTGCCTGAAGGAACGTATCCTTACGGGTGGAACGTCGACGCGCTCGATTATTCGGGCGTGTACCGGCCTGTCCATGCGCTTGCGGCATTGGCATTTGAAAATGACCATGCCGCCAGGGATATCGCATTGGGCAATGGAAACCCTTCCCAGCGATATATGGGCGCCTGGCAAAACGGCAGACCCATCAGGGAACTCAGTTCAAGCCGCTCGCCCCAATTGACGGCCCCGCAAAGCGCTTACGCCAATTTCTGGACCCATGCGGCGAATCCCCGCGCCCATCGCCAATCGTATTTTCAATCTGAAGACACCTCGTCGATAAACTCGGCAACGACCATTCTCAATTACCGTTCAATGGCCGCTTTCAAGAAAAAATACTCCGGTCAGACCCCAGCCGGGACGCAACCGGATGGCCAACTGGCAGGGGAAACTCCACGGGAAAGCATCGCGGCAGGCGCCAAGGATGGCACTACAGGCCATTCGGCAGACACCGAAAAACAAGCGTCCGCTTCCGGGGCGGGAAAAGACCTTTTCAGCCCCATTCAATCCGGGTTCGGGTCAATGGGGCCTTTTAAAGTACACGAAAATTTCTATCCGCATCCGAGCGGGGGCGATAGCTATCTCTATTGCTTTATGCCGCAGGGGATATCCGGCAGGGTCCCAGTGGTACTCTTCGCGCCCGAGCTGCTTGCCACCGGCAAGAAGTACCGGGAACTGCTCAGGCACATCGCGAGCCGGGGTTATGCCGTTGTTTCATCCACATACCGATACGGAGTGTTCATAAACGACGTCGAGCGCTATACCGCACTCATGCAGGGGTTCGACGGCGTTTTGGAGCTTATCAGGCCGCTCATCGATACCTCGCGAATAGGCTTCGTGGGCCATTCATACGGTGCCGGGGCAATGCCCGCGGTCGCGTGGCATTATTGCAAGGAGCTTGCGTGGGGAGAAACCGGGGCGTTTTGTTTCCTCATGGGCCCGTCGTATGTCCATTGCATGAAGCAGGCCCAGTTCGAACAATTCCCCGACCGTGTCAATCTGCTGGTCGAGGTTTTTCAAAACGACCATTTGAACGATTTCCGGATAGCCGAGGACATTTTTTACGCCATCAATATCCATCCGACTAAAAAAGATTTTATCATCGTAAGCCAGAGCGGGCATGAAAAGTGGGAAATCAGCCCCGATTACCAATCGCCCTTTTGCGAAGATTCGAGTAAAGTCGGGCCGGTCCAAAAGTACGCGATTTTCCGCCTTGTTGACGCGCTCGCCGCATGCACGTTCGAACACGACGAAAAAGCTCGGATGGTCGCACTAGGAAACGGGTGCGCCGAGCAGGTTTACATGGGGCAATGGCCCGACGGCACAAAGGTCCTGCCCCTGGTTTCAACCGACGTTCCCACTGCCCATAACAGGCTCTTGCCCCATTCGATCACGTCGATGATGTTCCCGAAACTGTTAAACTGGTTCTGGCCCTTTACTTTTTCCTGCTGGTTTGACGACAGCAGGAACGAACGGCGGGCGTATTTGGTGCCGTAAGGGGTATGGTAGCGCTACGGGGAATCGAACCCCGGTTTAATGGATGAGAACCACTTGTCCTAGGCCACTAGACGATAGCGCCATATAATGGCTGGGGTGCAAGGATTTGAACCTCGATACCTGGAGCCAGAGTCCAGAGTCCTACCATTGGACGACACCCCAACATTGGTCAAACTAATCTCTAAAAAAATAATTAGTTTCCTTTGAAAAGACAACTGAACAAAAACATTTGTCTGGAATTTTTTTTGCGGAAATTATTTTACTTGAAAATTTATCTTGGCAAAATTTCCTTTCAAGCTTCTGTTTAAGGGCACATCATGGCAAAAGGCAGGAAAAAAGATCCCCGCAAGAAATTAATCGTAGGCATCGGATCGGCCCTGGTCGATATTCTGCTCCTCGAAGACGAGGAATTCCTTGCATCATCGGGCGCCCAGAAGGGCGGCATGACCCTTGTGGGAAATAGCGCATTCATTGAAAGTACGCTCTCAAAAACATCTTCAAAACCAATAATCGTTCCCGGGGGTTCGGCATGCAATACGATCCTCGGGGTGGGCAAGCTCGGCGGGCCCGCGCGCTTTATCGGCAAGCGCGGCAATGACGAGCTGGGTGACCTGTTCGAAACGTCCCTTAAAAAGCATAACGTCGAGCCTGTTCTTTTCGGATCGACTTCCCCTACCGGACGGGTGCTTTCGATCATAACGCCGGATGCGCAGCGGTCCATGTTCACGTTTTTGGGCGCTTCCTCGGAAACAAAACCGGAAGAAATAACAGCAGCGCACTTTCAAGATGCCGCGCTCGTGCATATCGAAGGATATCTGCTCTTTAGCGAGAAGCTCCTCATGGCTGCTCTTAAAGCGGCCCGTGCAAGCAGCGCACTTATTTCCCTTGACCTGGCCAGTTTTACCGTCGTCGAAGCGTCCAAGCGCATTCTATCCGACGTTGTCAACGAATTCGTCGACATCGTGATCGCCAACGAAGACGAGGCCCGCGTTTTTACCGGCCATGCCGATGAAGACAAGGCGCTTAGCGCCCTCGCCGCAATGGCCGACGTGGCCGTGCTCAAGATCGGCAAACGGGGCAGCCTCATTTCCAATCTCGGCGCGAAAGTAAAAGTAGAGCGGATGGGGTCGGGCGCGGCGGTTGATACAACGGGCGCGGGCGATTTGTGGGCGTCGGGCTTCCTTTACGGATTTGTCAACGATTACCCCATCGACGCATGCGGACGGCTGGCCTCGGCCTGCGGCTACGAAGTATGCCAGGTGGTCGGCGCGAGCATTCCCGAGGAGGGATGGCAAAGGATACGAAAATTTCTCAGGTGACGCATGAAAATAGTTTCCATCTTAAACCATAAAGGCGGGGTGGGCAAGACCACCTTTACAGGCTCCACATCGCAGGCGCTGGCGCTCGTCGGCTTCAAGGCGCTCGTCATCGACAACGACAGCCAGCACAACCTTTCCACGATGCTCGGCCTCGCGGTCCAATCGCCTAACATCCGTGACGTATATCTTTCCCCGCGTGAGGAAGCTCCCCAGCGGTTTTTAAAGGCTATTCGGGAAACCGATGTTCCCGGACTCCATTGCATCACGTGCCCCGCGGGCATGTGCGATGCCGACGTAAGCGACATTCATTTCCTTAAACAATGCCTGGACGCATGCAGGCTCGAACGCTTTTACGATTTCGTTCTCATCGACAACGCGCCCGGCATGGACAGGCTCCAGGCGGCATCGATCGTCGCCTGCCACGAAATATTCGTCCCCACCGAGCTCAGGCAGTTCGCGGTCGACGGTATCGTGGAAATGGATAAAATGCTTGCTTCAAACTTTCCCCATTCGGGAAAAATCTCCAGGATCATCCCGAATTTTTACCGGGACACCATTCGCCAGAAAAGTTTCGTGGCCGCTTTGCAAAAACTTTTCCCCGGAAAAGTGACACAAACGGCGATACCCCTGGACCCGGTTTTCGACGAGGTGATCACCGAAGGAAAAATCCTCTTCCTTCACCGGTTCTCCTCCAAAGGCGCGGCCTATTATCTCAAGCTCATCCACGAACTTTTCGACCTCGATGAGGAAAAAGTATGGGAGATGGTCATGGAAAAAAGAAACGACCGACGCAGGGACGAGGCGAGGCAACGGTTTTGGGGAGCAAAGAACAATAGTTGATTTGTCCCCTTTCCATTGATTCTTTCCCTTGGTATCATGTATATTTAACCGGTTTTCTTCTTATTTAATCTTCCACATCATCTTTCCCGCAAAAGGACGCCAGTACTACTATGCCCGTACGAAGCATGACAGGCTTTGGCCTTGCTGAAGCGCAATCACCATCAGGGACCTACCGGGTCGAGATTCGAGGGGTCAACAACCGGTTCATGGACCTGCAACTGCGGCAGCCGCGGTACTTTTCGAACCTGGAGCAGAAAATAAAGAAGGAAATCGGCGAGACCATCTCGCGCGGCAGCATTTCGGTGTATATCACCAGCGACCGGGAGAATGAGGCGGGAAAGCTCACCTGGGACAAAGAGGCAGTCGGGAATTATGTCGGCATCTTCCGGGAAATCAAGAAGGCCAATGGCCTCTCCGGCGACGTTATGCTTTCCGACCTGCTCCACTTTTCCGACTTTATCAAGACTACCACGTTACAATGCGACGATAAAACATTGTGGAAACATTTCAGCCCCGTGCTCGCCGCGGCCCTGGAAAATTACCAGAAGTCCCGCGAAGCCGAGGGGGCGCAGATTATCAAGGACCTTAAAAAAAGCATCGCCGAAATGCTCTCGCTCCTCTCGCAGGTCGAACGTCAGGCCCCGAAACGCATTGACAATTATGCAAAAGAATTGACAAAGCGCATCGAGAAACTTCTCTCCCAGGCGGGCCAGGGGCCCGATGAACAGCGCCTGGCCGCGGAAGTGGCGCTCATGGCCGACAGGCTGGATATATCGGAGGAATGCCAACGCCTCAAGGCGCACATATCGGCCTTTACCAAGGATTTCCAGAGCAGCGAACCCATCGGCAAGCGGATGGGCTTTTTGCTCCAGGAAATGAACCGGGAAGCCAACACCATCGGATCAAAATCCAACGACACGGTCATTTCGCATTTGTCGGTGAAGCTCAAGGAATATATTGAAAAAATCCGGGAACAAATACAAAATATCGAATAGGAGACATTTATGGACCAGAATATGATGGAAGTCGCGCTTGACGAATTAGAAAAAAAAGGGATCAACCGGTACAAGGCCGTGCTTATGGCCGCCCAGGAGGCGCGCTTCATCAACGACCAGGTGCGGCTCGGCATCGTGAAGAGCGAAGACAAGCCCACGACCACCGCTTTAAAGCGCCTGTTTGAAGGCCGCGTGGTAGAAAACGAGAACGCTGAAGTTGAAGGTTGATCGTGGCAGCACACCTCCGAATCGTCCTCGGCATATCGGGGGGCATAGCCGCCTATAAGACGCCCGCCCTTGTTCGGCTTTTTCAGAAAAGCGGGGCCGAAGTCAAGGCCGTATGCACTCCCGCGGCACGGGCATTTGTAAGCGACCTGACCCTGCGGACCATTACCGGCCACCCTGTTTATATAGACGATCCGTTGCGCGATTCGGACATGGAGCACATCGCTCTGGCCAAATGGGCTGACTTCTGCCTGGTATGCCCCGCCACAGCCAACACCATCGCAAAAATCACGCACGGAATTGCCGACAATCTGTTGACCTCCCTCGCACTTTCCTTTGAAAAAAGACTCGTTATCGCTCCCGCGATGAACACCGGCATGTGGCAAAATCCGGCCACACGGGAAAACATCGCGCTTCTTGTCCGCCGCGGAACATATGTGCTGCCGGTAGGCGATGGAGACCTTGCCTGCGGCGACGAAGGGCCCGGCAGGCTCATTGAGCTTGAAACCATCGTCGATTATGTCAATTCCCTCAACACCCCGAAACTACTGGCGCGCAAAAAAGTGCTCATTTCTTCGGGCCCGACATGGGAGCCCATCGATCCGGTAAGGGGAATTACCAACCGGTCCTCGGGTAAAATGGGCGCCGCGCTTGCCCGCGGGGCCTGGCTTGCCGGTGCCCAGGTCACGGTGGTTAGCGGCCCGGCGGCGGCGATGCTCCCTGGGGCAGTCAAGGTCATTCGTGTTACGACCGCCCTGGAAATGCTTCACGTCATGGAACAGGAATTCGCAAACGCCGACATTTGCATCATGGCCGCCGCGGTGGCCGATTTCCGGCCCGGGGAATACCTGTCCGAAAAAAAACACCGCGATCAAAACGCCCCGTGGAATATCGAACTTATTTCCAATCCCGACATCGCGGAGCACCTGGGCAGGAATAAAAACGGCCGGTTTCTGGTTGGTTTTTCCCTGGAAATTGACGACGGCGATGCGCGGCCATTGGAAAAAATGAAAAAGAAAAACTGCGATATGATGGTTGTCAATCGTGTGGAAACATCGCTGGAAGGCGATTCCTCTATAGTCCGGATTTTATACCCGGACAATACGGCCGATCATTGCGGTTTTCAGGGCAAAAAGGAAATCGCCCTGTATATTCTGGAACGTGTCGCGGCGCGCATGGGTTTTTCGCATGGATGAACGTTTGTCTCTTTGTGCCTCATATTTTAGGCAGCAGTCGGAACTCGGCATGCCTTCGTACATTTTTTCCGACACATTCGATGTTGCAAACGTTTTGCCCGGCCCTACAAGCGCCGACGGCCGCCCCCGCGACTCCGACGTTCCTCGAAAACTTTCCGGCCCCGCGGGAGGATTTTCTTTTGCAAAGAACCCCGTCACTGTCAAGACCGCCACCGCCCCGAAGCCGAAACCAAACGCCGTGCCCCTGCCCGCCTTAAAACTCATGAAGCAGGCCGCGCCATTGACCGGAAAGCGCGCCGTGCTGGCGGAGCTTTTCCATCAAGTCAAGAATTGCCGGCAGTGCGGGCTGGGAAAAACCCGGAAAAACTTCGTGTTCGGCACGGGCAACCCGGAAGCGCTTTTCATGGTCATCGGCGAGGCCCCCGGCGAAGAAGAAGACCTTCAAGGCCAGCCGTTCGTGGGCGCTGCCGGGGCGCTGCTTACCAAGATGCTTTCCGCAATCGATATCGACAGAAAAAAGCACGTTTTCATCGCCAATATTCTCAAATGTCGGCCGCCGCAAAACAGGAACCCTGAGACCGCCGAGGTCCAGGCATGCTCAGGAATTCTTTCCCGGCAGATAGAAATAATCGCCCCGAAGGTCATTCTTCTTCTGGGCAGGATCGCGGCGCACGCGCTTCTGGACACCACCGACAGCATTAGCAAAATGCGCTCAAGCACCCACGAGTACAAAGGCATTCCCGTTTTCGTAACGTACCATCCGGCGGCCCTGCTGCGTAACGATTCATATCGCAGGCCCGCTTGGGAAGATCTGCAAAAACTTCAAAAGATCTTGAAAGATGTTGGTGTCTATGACGCTTAGGCGTGAAGAAGCCGTATTTTCCGACCGTATTCCGCCGCAGGCCCTCGACGTGGAGCGAACGGTGCTCGGGTCCATGCTTATCGACGCCAACGCCGCGGTCAATGCCATGGAAAAGCTTACCGAGGACTGTTTTTACGCCACCGCCAATAAACAGATTTTCGTGTGCCTGCGCGAAATGTTCGAAAAAAGCATACCCTTCGACATCATCACCCTTGCCGACGAACTGCGGAAAAAAGACCTTCTTGACGCGGTCGGGGCCGAGCCGTATCTGGCCGAACTTGTCAATAACGTGGCCACGTCCGCCAATATCGAATACCATGCCAGGATCTTGAGCGAAAAGGCGACCCTGCGCACGCTTATTACCACGTCGGCCGAAATAACCACCGACTGTTTCTCGACCGAAGCCGAGGCGCAGGAAATACTTGACAAAGCAGAGTCGCGGATTTTCGGCATCGCCGAATCGAGCATTAAAAACACGTTTGAATCGCTCGGCCAGCTCCTTCCCAGGACGTTCGAGGACATCGACAAATATTCCAAGGGCGGCGTGCAAGGGGTCCCGTCGGGTTTCAAAGGTCTCGACGAACTCACGTCGGGTTTTCAAAAGAGCGATTTCATCATCATCGCGGGCCGTCCGTCGATGGGAAAAACGGCCTTTGCCCTGTCAATAGCGCTCCATGCCGCGGTGGAGGCGAAATATCCTACCGCGATTTTTTCCCTGGAAATGTCGAAGGCCCAGCTTGCCCAGCGCATGCTCTGCGCGGAAGCCCGCATCAACATGCATTCCCTGCGCAGCGGCACGCTCCCCCACAAGGAACTGCCGAAACTATCCATCGCCGCCGGACCGCTTTCCGAAGCGCCGCTTTTCATCGACGACACGCCGGGCATCACGGTCCTTGAGGTTCGCGCGAAGGCTAGAAGGTTAAAGGCCCAGCAGAACATCGCGCTTATCATCATCGACTATCTGCAGCTCATGGGGACCGTGGGCAAGGTTGAAAACCGCCAGCAGGAAATTTCGCAGATTTCCCGCTCGCTTAAAGGCATTTCTAAAGAGCTTGACGTTCCGGTCATCGCGCTCTCGCAGCTTTCCCGCGCGGTTGAACAGCGCGGCGGCGACCACCGCCCGCAGCTCTCCGATCTGCGCGAATCCGGCGCCATCGAGCAGGACGCCGACGTCGTCATGTTCGTCTTCCGCGAAGAAGTCTACACCAAAGACGACGACAGCAAAAAGGGGCTTGCCGAGATCATCATCGGCAAACAGAGGAACGGCCCTATCGGCAAGGTCGACCTTTCATTCATCAGCGATTATGCGCGTTTCGAGAACATGGCCATGATCAGGGAAGAGAATGCGGGGTTCTGATGATCGCTCTGCGTTTTATCATATGGTGCGGCGGGCTGTTGTACGCGATGGCCGACGGCCTGGCCCTCTTTTTGTGCCACGTGTCGCGTTTTTTCGGCCTTTTGTGGGCGATCATCGTCCGTGTGCCTTTACTTTTTAAGAATACGGTCATCTCCGTCGAACAGATGTACGCGATCGGCATCGAGTCGCTGCCGCTGGTCACCGTCATCGCCATTTTTACCGGAGCAACCACCGTCACCCAGGCGGTCTACCAGTTCAGCGGGTTCATTCCCATGAAATACCTGGGGGTTGCGGTCTGTAAGACGCTCATTACCGAAATCGGACCGGTATTCACCAGCATGGTGGTTGCCGGTAGGATTTCCACGGCCATCGCGGCCGAAATCGGCTCCATGAAGGTCAACGAGCAGCTCGACGCCATGTCGTGCCTGAACCTCGACTCCATACGGTATCTGTTCGTCCCCAAGACCGTGGCGTGCGTGATCATGGTCCCCATGCTGGTGATATTCGCCGAATCTATCGCGTTTGTCAGTTCGATATTCACGGTAATTTTTTCCGTCAAGGTCACGCTCTATGTATATTTGACTGGGCTGCGGCTCTTTTTCGACCCGTCCAGTCTGCTTATCGGCGTCGCTAAAACGTCGGTGTTCGGCGTGATAATAGCTCTAACCGGGTGCTATTTCGGGTTGCAAACAAAGGGCGGCGCCGAAGGCGTGGGAAATTCCACGACCAAGGCGGTCATGGCTTCGTGCGTTTTGATTTTAGTGTCCGATTTTGTCATAGCATTTATCATGTTGTAAATTATTATGAACATAAAACCTTCCTCCCCTTCACCGCTTCTGCGCATAGAGCACCTGAAGAAACATTTCGGGAACCAGCTCGTGCTCGACGATATCAACCTCGAAATCAACAAGGGCGAGATCATGTGCATCATCGGACAGTCCGGCGGGGGCAAAAGCGTCGTCCTCAAGCACGTCATCGGCCTGATGATCCCCGATGGAGGACGGATAATGCTGGACAACGAAGAAATCTCCTCTCCCACGAAAAAGAGTTCCGATTTCAACAAGGTCCGCAATCGTCTCGGCATGCTCTTTCAGGGCGCGGCCCTGTTCGATTCAAAAAACGTCGGTGAAAACATCGCCTTCCCCCTGCGCGAACACACCCATTATTCGGACGGGGAAATACAGTCCATCGTGACCGAGGCGCTTGAAATGGTGGGCCTTCAACAAGGCTTCCAGCTTAAAATGCCTTCCGAGCTTTCGGGCGGGATGAAAAGCCGCGTCGGACTCGCGCGCGCCCTTGTCATGAAACCCGAAATCATGCTGTACGACGAACCCACGTCGGCGCTGGACCCGATCATGACCGATAAAATCAACGAGCTTATTCTGAGCCTGCGCGACAAGCTCACCATGACCTCCCTGGTGGTGACGCACGACATTTCCTCCGCGTACCGGATCGCCGACAAGATCGCCATGATTTACGAAGGGAAAATCATCTTCAGCGGCACGCCCGCCGACATCCGCGCCACCCGCAACCCCTACATCCAGCAGTTCATCCGCGGCCAGCGTAAACTGCACTATGCCGTGCAGGCCAATGCCGAAGAAAGCGTGGCCCTCGACCAGCAGGTGAACGTCAGCGAACTCAAGCTGCGGATTTCCGGCAACAAGCGGGTATTCTCGCGCAGGGAAAGCGACCCGGCCCACCAGGACACGCTCACGGGGCTCATGGCCGGCGACAAGTTCAAGGAACTTCTTGAGGACGAAGTCGAGCATTCCTTCAGGGACCAGGAGCCGTGCGCCCTGGCCGTGTGCGATATCGACCGGCTTGGCGCCATCAATGAGAACCAGGGAACGGTATTCGGCGACACGGTCATCAAGGAAATAGGAAAAAAACTTTTCAACAGCATCCGCGGCACGGATTTTGCCGCGCACCTCGAAAGCGACGAATTCGCCCTTGTGCTTTCGAAGACCGATCCGGGAAACATTTTCAATACCGTCGACCGCATCCGGCAGCGGGTAAGCAACATGGTGCTGCGCACCCAAAAGGGCGAGAATATTGTCGTCACCCTGAGCATCGGCGTGGCCATGGCCGACGACCGCTCCCCCGACGCCGAAACACTCATCCATAACGCCCGTGAGGCATGCCGGCTTGCCAAAACAAACGGCCGGAACCGCGTCCAAGTCCAATCCGCATGAATAGTCAGAAAACCGAGACCGTTTACGTATGCTCCAACTGCGGCCAGGATTTTGCCAAATGGCAGGGCAAGTGCCAAAACTGCGGCGCATGGGACACCGTCACCGAATTCAAACAGCCCAAACTCGGCAAACGCGCACGGACGACCGCCGCAAACACTTCCGAGGCCGTACCCTTATCGTCCTGTAAACCGGAGTCGGCCGACCGCACGCCCTCTACGTTTCCCGAGGTCGACCGGGTGCTGGGCGGCGGGCTCGTTCCCGGCGCGCTTATCCTCATAGGCGGCGACCCCGGGATCGGCAAGTCCACGCTGCTTTTGCAACTCTGCGCCCAGTGGGCCAAGCAATCGAAAACGGCCCTGTACATTTCGGGCGAGGAATCGGGCGAGCAGATTTTCCTGCGCGCCGGCCGCCTGGGCGTAGGCGATTCATCCATATCGCTCATGACCGAAACGTCAATAGAGGCCATTTGCACGGGCATTTCCCGAGCGAAACCCGACATCGTGGTCATCGATTCCATACAGACCATGTTTTCCGAGGCGCTCGAAAGCGCGCCCGGCAGCGTTTCGCAGGTGCGCGAATGCACGTCGCTCCTTTTGCGCCATGCAAAGCAGCACAAGACCGTGGTGTTTCTCATCGGCCATGTCACCAAGGAAGGGGCAATCGCGGGCCCGCGCGTTCTTGAGCACATGGTCGACACGGTACTTTATTTTGAGGGCGATTCGCACTACCAATACCGGATTGTGCGGGCAGTCAAGAACCGCTATGGCCCCAGCGGCGAGATTGCCATTTTCGAGATGACCGACCGCGGGCTCAAGGAAATCAACAACCCCTCGCAGTATTTCCTTTTAAGCCGCGCATCCCCGCAGATCGGCACGTCGATCGTGCCCGTTCTGGAAGGCTCAAGGGTCCTTGTCGTGGAACTTCAGTCCCTTGTCAACAAGTCGCACTTCGGCCTGCCCCAGCGTGTGGCGTCGGGCATTAACCCGAAAAAGCTGTCCCTGCTTCTGGCGGTCCTGGAGCGGTTCGGCGGCCTTTCGCTTGGCGACCACGACATTTTCTTCAACATCGTGGGCGGCCTCACTGTTTCGGAACCGGCCATCGACCTCGGTATCGCCGCGGCCGTCATTTCCTCTTTCCGCAACCGTCCTTTGCGAAAAGACCTCGCGTTCATCGGCGAGCTTGGCCTCGGCGGGGAAATCCGTCCCGTCAACAATATGGGCCTGCGTCTCAAGGAGCTTTCGCGAATGGGTTTCCACGAATGCGTGGTCACCAAGCCGCATAAAAAAACCGATTGGGCAACCGACAATTACGGGATCAACCTGATAACCTGCGAAAAAATCGGCGAGGTACAGGGGCTGGTTTTTTAGCTGCTTGCTTTTCCGACATTATATAGTTTTAATCATACTTAAAACTTCATAGAGGAGGGCCAAGGAGCTATGAACCTATTATGAAATTATGTGGTATAGAAATTGCCGGTTCTGATGCTCGCTTGGTTATTCTCGATGGAACTAAAACTCAATTTAATCATATCGAGTTGAAGGTCTGTAAAATTTCATTAGCTGATGATGAAGACTCTGATGAACTGCGCGCATTTCAAAGCTCTCTTTATGCTTTTTTCCGCGAAAACAACCTCGAAAAAATTTCAATAAAGAAACGTGCGCCCAAAGGCAAATTTGGCGGCGGCCATATTGGGTTTAAGATTGAATGCATCTGCCAAATGTATGAAGGCTGTCCAATCGATTTAATTTCGCCGAATAAAATTGCCTCGGTAATTAAAAAGAACAATATCGAGATCCCAGCAACGCTTCATTCTTATCAACACGATGCTTTTAAAACAGCATACTGTTCACTATTATGAATGAATCAAATTTAAATATCGATATTATCGATGTGCCGGAACCCATTAAGGATAAATTACGCAGTTTATCCAGTAATATCACAATACGAAAGCAAAGCAGGAAAGGCGCTTGCGGCTGGCTTTTTTTCGGAGAGAATAGAATAAATCGCCAGAAGATTGCTATAAAATTTTATGACTGGGGTGGCGATACATCTCACGCCGAACCTCAAAATCTTGCGGCCATTAAATCAGAAAATGTGATTTCAATTCTTGATGCGGCTTTCGTAAATACGGATTATGCTTATTTTTTAACTCCCTATTGTGAAAAAGGCGATCTTGATGAAGAAATTTGCAGCGGGGTTCAGGGAAATTCGCGTGCAGTAAAACTGACACGAGATGTTCTGTCTGGATTGAGCTTCCTTCACACCGCAAAATTACTTCATCGTGATTTGAAACCACAAAACATACTTATTGATGATCGGGGCAGAGCGATTATTGGAGATTTTGGCTCAGTGAAGAAAATTCCTGATGGCAGCAATTCTGTTCCTGGCTCCGGACACTCGCTTATTTACCGTCCGCCTGAATCAGTAAAGAATGGTCAATATGGAATAACCGGGGATATTTATCAAATCGGTCTGCTTTTTTTTCAACTGTTGGGTGGTCATTTCCCTTATGAAGAGAGTGCTTGGCTAACACAAAAACAGCTTGCCAAATATCATGCAACAGAAGATTGCATTGACAAACAACTATTTGCTACAGATTGCATTAAGAAACGTATTGTGGCAAGTACCGTTGCGGATACATCCACATTGCCCCCATGGGTATGCCTGCCCTTGATCCGCACAATCACTAAAGCTTGTAATAAAGAGCCCCGCAAAAGGTATTCAACATGCAATGAATTTCTGGCTCATATTAATGCGATACGAAATGAGATTCATGATTGGCAAATTGTGGCAGGATTACCAACGAGATTTGGTACACCAAATTATCGAATCCAATTTGACAAAAAGCACTCTATACACTATGTTGAAAAGGATAAGGATTCAGGTTGGCGGAAAGATAATACTTTTACCAATACCGACATGCCAAATCTAGTAAGAGAAATAGAAACAAGAGTTTAATTTTTAAAACAAAAAAAATAAACATATGATAAATTGCTTTACTGGAGGCTGTTTTTGAATTCGAAAATCAATAAAAACTCCCTCGCGCTTCGCATAAAAAGCCTCGAAGGGCTTACTTCAGACGAGAAATCCGCGTTAATTGGCTTGCTCAATTCCCGCAAAAAATATGGCCTTGTATGGGAAGAAAAAGAGGAGGCTGTTGAGGAATTGCTGCGCGAAAAGTTGCCTGTACTTACTGAAGTGGTGGAAAAAAGAATTATTGCAGAGGGTAGTGATAATGCGCCGGATCATATTCTGATTGAAGGGGATAATTTACATGCGTTGACGGCTTTGCAGTATACGCATTTAGGACAAGTCGATGTCGCTTATTTTGATCCACCGTATAATACAGGTGCAAGAGATTGGACTTACAACAATGATTATGTTGATAGCAAGGATCAATGGCGTCATTCTAAATGGATTTCAATGATGCATAAGCGATTGCTACTCGCAAAGCATTTGCTATCCCCTACTGGCGTTATCATGGTTGCAATTGATGACCATGAAATCCATAATACAAGGCATATGTTGGATGAGATTATGGGCGAAGAGAACTACATTGCAACATTCTGCATAGAAGTAAACCCCGCTGGACAAAATATCCGTGAAAATGCACCAGCGGTAAGTCATGATTATTGCTTGATATATGCGAAGCATATTGATTCTGTGGTTTTATTGCCTCGTAAATTAACTGAAAAGGAAGCAAAAACATATAAAGAGAGTGATGATAATGGTTACTTTGTATGGGATAATCTGAGGCGGCGTGGTGGCAATTCAACACCAAAGGATCGCCCTGGCCAGTGGTATCCAATATTTGCGAATTTTGAAAGTGGAGAACTTAGCTTAGAGAATTTCTCGGGGGCTATTGAAGTCTGGCCTATTGACCCCAAGGGAATTAAAAGAATTTGGCGTGTAAATCCTGATGGCTTTTTGCGCGAGTATGAAGATAAAAATATCTCAGTCATTTATAAAGCAAATAGACATGAAATTGTTAAAAAATCATATATGCCTGAAGGACGTAAACCAAAAACAATTTGGAAAGATGGTCGCTATTCAGCAACAACCTATGGTACGAAGCTACTAATGGAAATTTTAGGGACAACAAAGTTCTCTTATCCTAAATCCCTCTATCTTGTATATGATAATTTAATGTATTATGCTAATCCATCTTCAGTCATTCTCGATTTTTTTGCTGGCTCTGGTACTACTCTGCATGCGGTGATGCAACTCAATCGAGATGATGGTGGCCACCGAAAATGCATTTTAGTCACAAATAATGAAATGAAAGAAGACCAGAAAAAGGAATTGTTACAGAAGGGTGTAGAAGCAGGATCACCAGAGTTCGAACAAAATGGTAATTGTCAAATGGTTACTTATTCTCGAATAAAAAGCGTAATTCAAGGTTATACGAAACATGGTACAAAGAATAAGAAAATCGATGTACCCGGCCTCACCAACAACAACCTTCGCTATTACAAAACCTCCTTTATCGACCGAGAGCCGTCGATGAAAAACCGCAAGGCGCTTACCCGCGCAGCGGTTGACCTTCTTTGCATACGCGAAAACTGCTACGAACCGCTTAAAAAACACGACGCCAAAGAAATTCGCGTATTTACCGGAAAAGAGTGTGAGCTTGTTATAATTTTCGACCCTGCGGATATTGATGACGCAATTGAAATCATTGAAAGCCTTTATCCCGAAGACCGGGCACTTCGACGCCCCCTTCGACTCCGCTCAGGGGACAGCTCAGCGTCCGGCCTTAAAAAGCCCCGCTGCAAAGTCTATGTTTTCGCTCCCGGTCATTATGCCTACGACGAAGAATTCGAGAGCGTCATTGATAAAATCGAACTCTGTGCGTTGCCTGAAGCAATTTATAGAGCTTATAAGGCAGTGCTGCCCAAGGTAAAACGGAAGTTTCTGGATGAGTTGGAACAAGGTGGGCAAGGGTGATGCAACCATCTCCAACATCAGCAGATTTTTTATTGTTACGGAATTCAGTAACATTGGAAGGTACTTGCAAAGGTAACGAATTCGTGACCTTTGGCAGAAAACTCGCCGAATTTGATAGTTTGGGAGCCTTAACAGCCATTAATCGATTAAATTATGTATAAAAAATCGAAAAATTTTTACACATCAGCGTTGTTATGTAAAAAAAATCGAGAATTTTTTACATATCATGGTATCTGGTCCACGTATAGGGTCTGTCAAAATACCTTGTATATTTCTATTGCTCAAAAAAGCTACTTTTTGAGCAACAAACTGAGCTATTGCTCAAAAAAGCTACTTTTTGAGCAGATGAGGTAATAAATGACTTCTCAAACATTGCCGACCTTACCGTTTGCGTACGATTTTGAAACAAAAGCTGTGTTGCGTAAGCTGTCTAAAGCACATAGGGCACTAGCTGAATTGAAAGGGGTCGTGAAATCAATCCCCAATGAGAATATTCTCATTAGCACCTTAGTGCTTCAAGAGGCAAAGGATAGTTCCGCAATTGAAAATATTATTACTACCTATGATGATCTATTTCAAAGCAGTTTGTTACCTGAACTTTCGCAAGTCCAAGCTATTAAGGAAGTCAGAGCCTATGAAAAAGCGCTTCGATGCGGATATGACCTTGTCCAACAAAACGGCCTGCTTTTAAATCAGCATATAATCAAAATCCAGGAGTGTTTGGAAAACAACCAGGCCGGCTTTAGAAAAGTGCCGGGCACAGTGCTGAAAAACCAGCAGGACGGCACCGTTGTGTACACACCTCCGCAAAATCATGATGAGATAATCAGCTTAATGACCAATTTGGAAAAGTATATCAATGATGATTCTATTCAGCCTCTTGACCCGCTTGTTAAAATGGCGCTCATTCATTATCAGTTTGAATCAATTCATCCTTTTTTCGATGGCAACGGCAGGACTGGTCGAATAATAAATGTTCTTTATCTTGTATCAAAAGGGTTGCTCGATTTGCCCGTGCTTTATTTAAGTCGTTATATCGTTCAAAACAAGGCGGAATATTATTCGCTACTCCAAAAATTCCGCACCGGCGGCCATGAAGAACCATGGCTGTTATATATGCTCGATGCTATCGAGCAAACCGCAAAACAGACTTTGGGTATTGTCGAAAATATCAAGCGTGTAATGATGGAGTTGAAAAATAAAATCCGGTCGGAGTACTCATTTTACAATCATGACCTGATTAATAATCTTTTTTCACATCCTTATACCAAAACTGAATTTATTCAATCAGACCTCAGTGTCAGCCGTGCAACTGCGCAGCGGTACCTGGAAGCGTTATCGAAAGATGGTATCCTTCAAAAAAGAAGTCTGGGCAAAACAAATTACTACGTAAATACAAGACTTTATGAAATTCTTGCACAAGTACCAGAGCTAAAACGTGATAGGGAATTTTTCTCATGATCGAACTCCGCGAATACCAAATTAAAGGCGTTGACGAACTTCTTGATAAGGCTTCTACGCTTCTTTCCGGCAGCAGCCGACAGCAGAAACTCGTTTTCAAGGCCCCCACCGGCTCAGGCAAAACCGTCATGATGGGCTCCTGGCTCAAGCGCATGGCGCAAACTATGCCTTCTCATTACGAAATAACGCAGCGGCAGTTCGCCTATATCTGGATTGCCCCGAACCAATTGCACCAGCAATCGCTTTTAAAACTCAAAGAATACTATGAGGAAACACGAGAGCTTCGCTGCCTTGAATTCGCCGATCTTGCAGACGAATCTCTTGCCGAAAATGATTTGCTCTTTTTTAATTGGCAATCGATTTCCCGTGACGATGCAATTGTCATCCGCGAAAACGAACAAGGCCGTAACCTTGAAAATCTTATTGCCGCCACTCGCGAAAAAGGTCTTGAAATAATCACCATTCTTGATGAAGCACATCTTTTCGCGACAAAAGGCGACAAAGCGCAAAAAGTCCTTAATGTTATCAATGCCAAACTCGAAATAGATGTTTCTGCAACACCGGCATTTTTAGGCGCGCCTATCGTTGAAGTGCTGCGGCAGAAAGTAGTAGCCGCCGAAATGATAAAAAAACGGGTGGAGCTGAATCCCGCCGTAAAAGATTTGGGTGCAGGCCTATCGCTCAATGAATATCTGCTGCGTACCGCATTGGCAAAACGCAATGACCTTGCAAAACGATATGCAAAGGCTGGTTCGGCAGTTCGCCCGCTACTGCTTATTCAATTGCCTAATGATAAACAGACGCTTTCCGACGAAGACCGCGAACTCCGCGATATGGTAGAAAAGTACCTCGAACATATTTCCGGCATCACTTCTGCAAATGGAAAACTTGCCGTATGGCTTTCTGATGGAAAAGATAAAATTAATCTGGACGGAATTGAAAAGCCGGATTCTCTTGTCGAAGTACTTCTTTTCAAGCAGGCTATCGCCCTTGGCTGGGATTGCCCACGCGCTGCCGTTTTACTCATTTTCCGCGACATCAAATCAATGTGCTTTACAATCCAGACTGTTGGACGCATCCTCCGTATGCCGGAACATATTCACTATACCGACGATGTCCTCAACTATGGCTATGCGTATACCAACCTTGCGCGGGACATGATTCAAATTGTTCAAGATGATATGGATTACTTTACCGAAATGCGCGCCACACGCCGGGCGGAATATGAAGACATTGGTATCAACAGCAACCATATAAATAAGAAACAAATACGAAATCGTTTGGGTTCTAAATTTCACAAATCCCTCCGAATTGCGGCTGAAAAAGACGGTTGGATTCCGCTCCAAGATGATATGGGCGCTTTTCAGAAAAACAAAGATTTTTTACTCGGCAAACTCTGGCATATCGATCCGCAAAAGATCGAGGTTGTTATCCCGCGTGATGTGCATGTTGATGGCGACCACGAAGAAATTGTCAGGGCAAATACGACACGGTACGCTAAAACGCAAAATGAGCTTGACAGTATGTTGCATCGCTTTTGCCTTGCGAGTTGCGGGGAATATGCGAAAGTCGATAGTGCGCCGGTTTTAAAATATGCGCTGCTGGATTTATTTGAATCGTACCTTGGGTTCGATGAGTTTCAGGCCGCCCGTGTTATTCTTTACAATGTGAATGAACCATATATTCTTGATCTACTCGACAAAGGTTTCAAAGAATATGAAGACATCATGAAGCAGCACGCAGCAACAATAAGCCGTAAACCGGAAAGTTACCCATGGGAAGTCCCTGATATCCGCTATTACGACATCGAACAGTACATCGAAAAAGCGGCGACTGTCCATGTGCTCCAACCCTTATATGTCCAGAAACGCGCATATGATCCCGAAAAAATATTTGCTCAAATGCTCGAAGAAAATTCCGCAAGCCTTGAATGGTGGTATAAAAACGGCGACCATGGGAAAGAGCATTTTGCAGTACCCTATAAGAATAAGCGAGATGATTGGGCTTTGTTCTATGTCGATTTTCTGCTTAAATTCAAAGATGGGACTCTTGGTTTTTTCGATACAAAAACCATGACGGGCGACGATGAAGCATACCGTAAACACAATGCGCTTATCGACTATCTGAGCGATGTAATAACGCACCGTAAAAACGATAAATTCATCGGCGGTATAACTATCCGAGATGGTAACTCGTGGAAATATTGTCGCAATAAATTATCGGAATCCTTTACACTCCATGGTTGGAGCGTATTTAACCCTGCTGATTTTGCCGGAGGCAATCAATGATAACCAAAGGCCTCGATTCAACTTTTGTACATTACGGCATTCGCAAAGAAGATCTTGCGATACTGGAATCACTGTCAGAAAAACATTGTCTTGATTATGAATGGATACAGGAACATATCCTGCGCGTTTACCACGAACAAAAAATCAAAGATGAGCTCACCGATGAAAGATCACTTGTAAAGCTTATTGAAAAAGCTCTTTCAACGCTGGTGGTGAAACCATGCAAATAACGCGTATAATTGCTAAAAATTACCGGACATATCTCAATCTCGATATGGATCTTTCGGTTGAAGAAGGAAAACCTATAATTCTTATCGGCGGTGCGAATGGCGGCGGCAAAACAACACTGTTTAATGCTATACATGGTGCTCTTTATGGCCTTTCGATAACATCCGCGGAACATTTCAAACGTGAAGTGAACGCCGGGACTACCGCGGCAGGCGAAGAGCCTACATCTATTGAGCTTGAAATACATTTTTCCGGTTTTGTATTATCACAGGAACAACGATATATACTCAAACGCGGCTGGGAGCTTGTTGATCAAACGGTACGGTATTCCGTGATGCTCAACCTTCACGGCAACATTATCCGGTATGGTTCGGCAACACCCGATAAAGAAAAACAGACTGCCGAATCGCAGGTATGCAAAATTATCAAGGCAAATTTGCCACAGGAATTATCTGAATATTTTCTATTCGATGCTATGAAAGCCGGTGAAAAGCTTACGGATATGCAGCTCTCCCGTATTATTCGTGAAAATATTGAAATCGTAATGGGGTTCCGTAAATACCTTGACCTCGCCAAAGCTGCCGACCGTGTAAGAGAGGCAAAAGCCGCAGAAAGACTCAAAGCAAAAGGCGAACGAGAGGAATATCTTCGGCTTGTAGCTGAACGTCGCACCGATTTAGAAAATTTAGCACAGTTGCGCAGCAAAGAGCGCGATTCATTAGAGCAACTTCATGCTTTAAATGAATTAGTTACGGAATTGAAGAAAGCTCAGAATCAGGAAACTGTTCTTAAAAATAAACGCACCCAGCTTGAAGAACAGAAAACCGAAATTCACGCGAAAGAAAAGCAATACGTCGACACTATTAAGGAATTTGTCAAGGACATAGCCCTTACTGTTGGTTTGCCGCAACTGGCAAAATCGCTGCGCTCAGAAGTTCCCCGTATATTAGCAGCTTTCGGTGGCACAACCGGCCAGAATGCGACAATCGGTCGTGAAACCGCAACTGTAGTAGTGGAAAAAGTCTTGGAATGCCTTGCTCCATTTCTAAACAGTAAAGGAATACCTACCTGCGAAACGCTTGTTGATTCTGTTCTCGCCGACCAAAAGGGCACAGCGGCAACTAATCCATGGAGCTTTCTTGAGAGGGATGAAGTTTCTGCACTCGCGAACCTTGTCCGTGCGCCCAGAACCAATCCATTCACGACAATTGACATAATGCGCAATGAGTTGGCGGTTTCCATTCCGCAGATTGCCCGGATAAATTTGCAGATTGATGATGTAGAATCGCAAATGGCTGGCAAAGATTATAGTTCTTTGAAACGCTATGAAGAACTTGATGCACTTGTAAACAGGCTTAAGAATGACATTGCAAATCTTGAAGCAACAGTCCGCGAAAAAGAGAAACGCCTCCAACGGTATGATATTCAGATTCAAGAGGAACCAGACCCAAAATATGAAGCTCTCTGCCGTCTGGTAAAATATTTCGAAGAGTCTGCCGATGCTTTGCTGAAAGCAAAAAAACAGCGCCTCGAAGAGCTCATGCGCGATGACCTCAATGTGAACCTTGCGGCATATCGCGGCGTAATAGCTAAAGTAGATCTTTCCGAAAACCTCCGGAACCTTTCATTCAAGCTTTTTCATAAGGCTGGGAATGAAATCTATCTTGATCAACTCAACGCAGCAAGCAAACAAGTGGTTGTACAGGTGTTGCTCAAGGCGTTGCATCAGTATGGGGACTATGATCCGCCTGTCATGATTGATACCGTCATGGGTGTACTCGACAAGGAAAGCCGGGCAATTATTCTTGAACACTATTTCCCCTCCCTTGCACACCAGACAATCCTACTTTCTACCGACAGCGAAATTGATCCGGCAACAGACTTGCAAAAAGTGGCCGCATTTGTAAGCAAAGGTTACACGCTTGTACGCGATAAGGAAGCTCAGAAAACTACGGTTGATCCTCTTTATTTCGGCATTGAAGTAAAGGAGCAAGCATGAGTATAATCGTTTTTTCCAACATAGGGAAAAGTGAAGGGCTGGTCGAGGCGGTACAACCCTTGAAAATCCTCCTTGAAGAGCGTATCAACTTGGCGCATTATGCAACCCAGGAACAAGTTAGCCTACAGTCTGTCAATATGGTTTATCGTATTGCGCTCATGGCAAACCTCTGCGACTCTAAATTCGAGCGTAAACTTTCTGCCGTAGAAAAGATGAAACTTAAAGACCATATTCATGATACCTGTTTCAATTGGAATAACCTACAAAACTTATGGTCTGCGTTACTCAAGCTTCGCTGGCAACACGAAAACCCGGATTGGGAGAACAATGGAATTAAAAGCCGGATTATCAACGCAGAAATATTAAGGGGCATCGAAATACTTTCTGAAATCGGTACTGTTGAAGAATGGCTCGCTTATATGCCGTCGAGTGGCGGGCGGCAGAATGATATTCCACGTTTGCTATTGGATATTGGTGAATTTGAAGGCGCTATTCCTGCTAAGCTCGATATTAATGGTCGTTCGATCCCTAACACGCAAGTTCTTATTGCCGGCGCAACCGGCTCCGGCAAATCGAATTTAATCGCAGTGCTGGTCAATGAAATCCGGGAGCTGTCCGTTGAATCGGAACATCCGGTTAATTTTCTGCTATTCGATTATAAAGGCGAGTTTTCCGATCCGTCAAACAACCATTGGCTTTCATATTTTTCCGTTGACCGAGCATGCATTCTCAAACCTGTTGAAAAGCCATTACCATTTACCCCCTTTAAAGATTTTACCGGGAAAGCACAAAACGAAATAAATCTATATGCCACCGAGCTTGCAAACGCCCTCTGCGCCATTGACAAGGCGACTATTTCTGCCAAAATGAGCGACCGCCTTACCGATGCGGTAATTTCTGCATACAACCAGACCAGCGGCAAACCAGTTCATTTTGATACCATTCTCAGTGCCTACATAGCTTTGCAGGAAAAGGATACCGTTGACAGCATACGGGCAGTTCTTAATCAACTAATTCGTTCAAACCTTTTCGACCGCGAAGACAGAATCAACCTTGTTGAGCAATGTCTTATTGTTAAAATGGATGATTTCCCCAAAGAAGGACCAATTGCGAAGGCAATTGTTTACTTCATCATTTCCAAGCTCAATTCAATTTACGAAAAGCTTTCAAAGCAAGCGGTTAATGAAGAATGCGTACAGATTCGCCATTTTACCATCATTGACGAAGCGCACTACATGCTTGACTTCGACAACAAGCCGCTCAGAGATCTTATCGCTGTTGGCCGCAATAAAGGCCTTTCTATCATTCTCGCAACACAGAATATGGACAGCTTCAAATCAAAGTACTTCGATTTTTATGCAAATGCACAATACCCGCTTATTATGAAGCAGCAGACTATGGCCGATGGCGTGATAAAAGATCTTTTTGGTGTTACCGGGCAAGAATTTTTTGAAATTAAAGAAGCTATTTCTGGGCTAAAAAAAGGCGAATTGGTTATCAAGGATGCATCGGCAGCAGCACTTGGAATTGGGAAGAAGTTTAAGAAAGTAATGGTGAGGCACTTGATCTGAATCGTCCATTTATCTTGAGGTAAGTTAAAACATGGCCTATCAGCATTTTATTATTATCCCCAGTAAAATCCGCGAGACTAATGTTTACAGAGTAATTACATTTGAACGTTTGCTTGAGATGTTTTTGGGGAAAAAATCAGAAAAAATACTACTGCCAAAAGCAGGCCAAGCGGGATAAATAAGCCTTCCATTCCCAAGCCGTTTCCGTACATTGTACCCGATATTCTTAAAAATCAAGTTACCCAGGCCGTTTACCGGAAATGGCTTAACGTCAAGGCCTCGGCGCTGCGCAAAAGGGACATACGGCTTAAGAGGCCGTTTGCAAGCGTCACCCCGCGCAGTGTGTACGTTCAAAAACTGCATGACGCTGTGGTTAAGACCGGGTTGTATGACCCGTATTCGGGCGACGGCCTTCGATGGGACTTGATCGGAAAATGGGACCCGCAAAAGGCCAAGGGAAACAGCGGCTATAAAAAGGAATTCGCCCTGCTGCCCACGGCCGACCATGTCGACCCCGACGCGGACGAACTCGGGTTTGAAATATGTTCCTGGTTGTCAAACACGGCCAAGACGTTTCTGTCGCCGGAGGAATTCGTGGCTCTGTGCGGGAAAATAATCCGGCATTGTTCTCCTTCAAGGGCGCGGGAAACGATAACGGTCCCGGCGTATGGGCTTCCCGGTTATTTGGTCGGCGTTTGCGCGCCTGCCGTTTACCACAAATGGTTGAACACGCGCGCGAAACAGGAACACAACCGGGACCTCAAGCTAAAGCGGCCATACGCCGTGCACAGCTCGAAGGCGTTGTACAAACAAGCCATCCACTGTGCGGTGTGCGCGGGCGACGGCACTGACCCGTTTACAGGCGATAAGCTGCAATGGGACCGCATCGATACGTGGGCGTCGGCCGCGCCGAAAAACCGCGTAAACCCCGAAAAGGACTTTTCGCTCCTTCCCACCGTGGACCATATCGATCCCGACGCCGCTACCATCAGCTTCGAGATTTGCTCCTGGCTTATCAACGACTCAAAAGGTGAACTCTCGGCGCAGGAATACGTCGATTATTGCGCGCGCGTGGTCGCGCACGCGCAAGGCGGGATAATATGATCATAATAATCCCGTTGCCATATTTTCATAATGCCCGTATTGCGAATTGCATTTATTTGTTTTGTCGATTGGTATTTGAAATATGCCACCATCATTCCCACCGTAGGGGCGCGGTTATCGCGCCCAACCGGGTTTTCCCGCCCAACGCGGTCATTAGCGTAATTAAAAAACGTTCGTGGTGAACATGATCGAAGCTTCCAAAATCCGCGCCCTTGAATCCTCCCAATCTTCCAACCGCAAAAATCTCGACGCTTTATTTCAATCCATGCTACATCGGGCTTTTGAGGGGGAGTTGTAATGTCAAGGGGATAGCAGATTATTTTACTTCTTTGACATGTATTTTATTATTTTGGAATTGATAAATCGTATTCTCCTCTAAAACCGGTAATAAAAATCTTATGAGTATTGATGATAAATTGAATCAGCTCTATGTCTTTCCTATTTCCGATAGCGACCGCGCGGGCCACTGGAATGCAATAAAATCTAAATGCTTTTATCTATCCGATTGGGGAATAGAGAACTTACGTCTTGGTTTGGATAATTATGTAAAGACTGTTGTTTTGGAAAAGAATTATACTTGCAAGGATCACAGAAATCTATTCAGCAACTTTTATTCAAAAAAGTTCCGAGCGCCTGATTCATTTTGCGACAGGCTCCATTTTTTCAGTATGTCATTTACCGATCCCGCGGATATAAAAATCAAACGGGATGAGTTGGCCGACAAATATCTTGGATTCAGCATTATCAGAGATGTCAAAGAACGATGTCTCGGCAGAACAATCATTGATCCAAGCAAAATAGGCAAGAATATTGAACATGATTGCTTTTGTCTTTCGACGGATTTTTCCGCAAATATTGGCGGTGCTAGATATTCCGTTTGTGGCTACCCATATATGTCGCAGGATACGGATGCTACAGTATGTGCGCATTCGGCTTTATGGGGGGTTTGCCGATATCTTTCACAACGTTTTCATTTTTATAAAGAAGTATATCCATACGATTTAATACGTATGACTGGGCATATGGAGGGACGAGTTATACCGTATAGAGGAATGACCTATACGGATTATTCCGCTATTTTAACCGAATTTGGATGTTATCCTATAATATTACGGGTAAACAATTCCGGATTAAAAGATATAGAGAGATTTAAAGATCTTTATACTTATGTGGAATCAGGATTTCCCGTCCTTGCAAGCTTATCCGGCCATGTGGTAAGTCTGATTGGCCATACAATCGATAAAACAAAGAGCACTTATCCGGATAAAGATAATATTGTTGACAGTTCGTCATTCATTAAACAATTTGTAGTGATTGATGATAATATCTTTCCTTATGCTCTTTTAGGATACCCCGGCGATAATGGAAATTATGGGGATTTATTTCCCAACAAATTCAACATTGATAGTATACATACAGGGGTTTGCCCGCTTCCGGAAAAAGCCTTTTTACCGGCTGAAAAAGCCCGTTTAAAAGCGGTCATGCATTACAAAAAAATATTTCCTGAAATAATAGGGTTAGGTCATAAACCACCGTGGGTGGTTCGTTTGCTTCTGACGACATGCGTCTCTTTTAAAAAACGAAAGCTTAAACTTTACATTGACAACAACAATGACCGAATTGCATATTTTGTTACAGAAATGAATTTGCCGCATTTTATTTGGCTTATGGAACTGTACACGAAGGATTCATATAATAATGACCAATGCATTGCGGAAGTTGTCCTTGATGCTACGGCAGGCAATAAAGAGGATGGCACGTTATACATGCGCGTAGGCAATCAATTATATTTTGATGATAAAAAGAACACGATCGAAGATGTCCCTGTTTTTTTCCCTCAATACACTCATAATCTCGGAGAACGCACGTCATGACGACTCAAACAAAATCGAAAAAACGAGCTATCCTGACTGCTGACGAGTTTTACAAAACCGCGAGTGATAGTGATCTCTTTAAAAAAGTCACGCTTGAAATAATCGAAGAAGAGAAGAAAAACCCTATTGATGAGGCTTCGTTACGTTATGCGCGTGATTGGAGTATCCTCGCGAATCAAGTAGTCGGGGCGGAGCAGTTTTAGCGGGGCTGCTAATTTCAACCGGTGACAATTTGTCACCACTTCACTTCCTTCTTCCCGCAACCGTTGAGAAAGCTTATTCCAGTATTTCCTTGCGGTTAGATCTGTTGGAGAATCCGTTAAGGCTCCGCAAACATCCACCACCGAGAAAAACCATTCCTCATTGTGCCAGATGCGCCTGATTTTCTTGCTTTCAAAAACGACGATTTTATTGGGCTCCATTTTTTCGTCCTGTTTCATTTATTCAACCCCATTAACGGCAATTTTCCTGAATTCCCCCAAACACGCGGATTTCATGTCCTCGGATTTGTCTCTGAATCGCATCACAAACTTTCTTAATGACATAGCAATGTATATTTTGTAATAGCCCGTTTTAACAACTGTTAAAACCAGAATATTCTTTATGGCCACGGTATTTGCAATTACTATTGCAAATTATACGCTTTTAATTTTTCAATAGCGGACGGAAAAACATGTCCGATAATCCCGAAGCATTTTCCCGAGTTCTTATCGACCACGCCCTGGAAGACAGCGGCTGGGACCTGCTCGATTCCAAGCAGGTCCGATTTGAACACCATACAGGCAGCGGCAGGGCTGACTATCTGCTTCTGGAAAGCACCGGCAGGGTCCTGTGCGTGCTTGAAGCCAAGCGCGAAGACCTTGACCCGTACGATGCTAAAGAACAGGCTCGCGGATACGCGGAAAATCTCAATGCGCCTTTTATAATCCTTTCTAATGGTCAAGAACACTGGTTCTGGAATTACGAACGCGCGGACCAGCGTGACGCTTATAGAATAGAACGGTTCCCCTCCAGGCAGGACATCGAACGGCTCAGACTTAAAAATCTTCAGCCGCCGCGACCGCTCCAGACTGAAATTATTAAACCTGACTATCTTCAACATTTAAAGCATGACCTTCTACTGCGGCGTTACCAGATCAATTCCATGAATGAGATCGCAAAACAGTTTGATGAAAAAGGTAAACGAAAATTCCTTCTCGAAATGGCCACCGGCACCGGTAAAACGCTTCTTTGCGCGGCGCTTATTCGGCGTTTTTTAATCACCCGGAACGCGGAAAGGGTGCTTTTTATTGTTGACCGTATCGAACTTGCGAAGCAGACCATCGAAGATTTTGCGGTCGTACTCCCGGAATTCAAGCCGGTCATTTACAAAACAGCACGTCGAAACGGCGAATTGCTCGGCTCGTCGGTCGTTGTCGCCACGATCCAATCGCTCATGACCGACCGCCGCTATCGCCGGGAATTCACGCCGTTTTACTTTGATCTGGTCATCAACGACGAGGCCCACCGTTCCATTTACGGCGATGCGCGCGAGGTCGTCCAGTTCTTCCAAGCCACTCGCATAGGCCTGACGGCCACGCCAAAAGCTTACTTGAAAAATATAAACATCGCCCAGCTTGGAGAGGAAAACCCGAAAGCGCTTGAAGCTCGGGAGCTTCGCGATACTTACCATTATTTCGGATGCAAACCCGGATTTCCAACATTCCGTTACGACATCATCGATGCGGTAAAAGACCCGGAAGGACCGTTCCTTTGCCTTCCAAAAATTTTTGATCTTCGGTCAAATATAACTACACAAGCTTTGGCGGAATCCGGCTGGGCCGTGGTAATAAACGAGCAGGAAGATAATTTCAAGATCCAGGACCTTGAAAGAAAAGTTTTTACCCCTGACCGTAACCGGCTTATGTGCGAAGCGTTCCTCCGCGAAGCGCAGCGCGATCCAACCGGCGCCCTGGGTAAATCGATCATCTTCGCCGTCAACCAGACCCACGCGACCAATTTGACGAAAATATTTAATACGCTTCAACCCGGCATTGCCCTTACTATTACTTCACGTATCCCGGAGGCTTCTTCGCTCGGCAAGGAGTTCAGGGTTAATTTCAATGAAGGTTATAAACGTACGGAGAAAATTGCCGTGTCCGTGGATATGCTTTCCACAGGGTATAATTGCAAAGACCTGCTCAATATCGGCCTCATGCGGCCGATTTTCTCGCCAACGGAATATATTCAAATCAAAGGCAGGGGAACGCGGCTTTTTACTTTTAAAATCGGCCATACGGAATATAAAAAAGATAAATTTTTCCTTCTTGATTTCTGCGCCGTTGCTGAGTATTTCGAGGACAAATACGACTATACCATGCCGCTGAAGCTGCCGCGTCCGGCGGAAGATAAAAAGAAAAAGACCGGAAATATAGCTGTAGAGGATAGTTCGCGGAATGAATCGCCGGAATACACCGGCTCGCAGCCGCCCCGTGAAATACCCGTTTGGACCGGAATCGATACGCTTGAAAGCCAGGAAGTCCGCATCGTGGGGCCAGACGGCGAAAAAGTCGACGTGATGACCTTTCGTGGCGGTTATGAGCGGGACATAAAATTGTTCGTGGATAAAACACCTGAGCTCAAAAATGCAATCGAAGAAGAAGATGACGACGCAATCGAAACGATCGTAAACGAGAAGTTCTATAACAAACCGGAAATGTTTTATTCACCGGACAAGCTCGTCATATCCTACGGCGTTCCGGCGACAACGCCCGATTTCGTTTACAATGCGGTTGGGAAGAAACCGCTTCCAACAAAAGACGATGTTATCAATGATACGGTCGATTCAATCTCCGCACGCTTCAATCTTCGGTATAACGAACAAAAATGGGTTGCTGCCACAGCCCAATTGCTGGCCGAGGACACGCACGCCTTAGCGCAATTTCTCAAAGGGGACATGACTATATTTAACGCTTCCCAGTTCAATCAGCTTGGCGGCGTTTCCGCGTTATCCAAATTCGATCATCGAGACGAAATTTTTGAGGCTTTGCGCCAATCGTCACTGATCCGGCAATCGTTGCTTGCAGCTTAACATAAAGGAACACCTTAAAAAATGAATTCAGCGAAAAATGGCGCCCCTGCCATGAACGGATCAAATCCGGGGACCAACTTTTTTTCTTCGGGATTGCGTCAAAAGGTCGATCAACTAATGAACGTGTTATGGGCCGGAGGCGTGAACAACCCGATGGATTCAATTGAGCAGATTTCATATCTGCTTTTCTTGCGGCTGCTCACGGAAAAAGACGAAGCCCTCGCATCCATCGACAAAAAGTACACCCGGATATTTTCCGGAAAATGGGCGCGTTTTGCCTGGGGGAACTTCGTCACGCTCACCGGAGATAATCTGTTTAATGTGGTGCGCGACGCCATGGAAAGTTTTCACGAGCTTCCAGGCCTTTCGGACACCGGCAAGCTGCTCTTTAACCGGGCAACGCTTAAAATTTACGACCGGCCCACGCTGAGGGCCGTCGTGCAGGGCGTCCATGAGCTTGATCTCGCGGCCCACGAAGGCCACGATTTCAAAGGTGACATGTATGAGTATCTTCTTAGTCAACTCGCTGCGTCGGGGACCAACGGGCAGTTCCGAACGCCGCGGCACATAATTAATTTGATCGTCGAGATTGTCGATCCGCAGCCCGGACAACGCATTGTTGATCCTGCATGCGGTACGTCGGGATTTCATGTCTCGTCATTTATGCACATTAAACGGCAGTATACGAAACCGGCAGACCTACGGCGCGGGAATTTTGATGGAACCTTACTTAAACCCGCGCAATGGAAATTCATTGAAGATCATGCTTTTACCGGCTATGATAATGACGCGAATATGGTGAAGATCGCGATCCTCAATCTGTATTTGCACCAATTGGAAAAAGCAAAGATCGAGCACTTCAACCCGCTCACCACGGGCTTTGGCGGTTCGTATCCGGGAAAAACATTCGATATAATCCTTGCCAATCCGCCCTTTTCCGGCAAAATTCAGGAAGAGAGCATTCTTGCCGATCTCAATTACAAACTCAATACCAGAGCAACGGAATTGCTTTTCCTGAAATGGTTCATCGACCACCTCGCACCCAGCGGACGCGCGGGGGTTATTGTGCCTAATGGCGTGTTGTTCGGCTCCACGAATGCCGCTACGAGCCTCCGGGAATTGCTTTTGACCGAGTGCGATTTGCAGGCGGTTATCAGCCTGCCGAGCGGCGTTTTCAAGCCCTATGCCGGTGTTGCCACGGCCATCCTCATTTTCCAAAAGGGCACGCCAACAAAATCCGTCTGGTTTTATGATATGACCGCCGACGGGTTCAGTCTTGACGATAAAAGAACACTCATCGAAGCCAACGACATCCCGGACATTATCGCCAAATGGCCGAAACGGGAAGAGGGCCCGAACAGCTATCGAGTACCGATTGAAAAGATAAAAGAAAACGATTGGAGCCTGGCTGCCGGGCGATACAAGCCCGTGAGCAATGAAAAGGTGCATCATGATAAGCCGAAGGATATTCTGGCTGACGTGCTGAAACTGGAGAATGAGATTATCAAGCGGGGCAGTGAGTTGATGAAGAAGATAGGCGGGAAAAAGTGAAGAAGTGGCCGGTTGAAGGTCTTGGGGATATTCTTTCTATTAGTCGAGAACGAATTGAGCCTTTAGCGTACCCGAAAAAAATATTCAATTATATCGGTTTGGAAAGTATTGTTAGCCATACAGGCACACTTCATGAATATCAGCCATCTTTTGGCGCATCAATAAAAAGCACAAAAAATGTTTTTCACAAAAACGAAATACTCTATGGGAAACTTCGTCCATACTTGAACAAAGTTCATCTTGCTAACATGGATGGTATTTGTTCCACTGATATTTATGTACTTCAAGTTGACCAGCAAAAAATTCTTCCTTCGTTTGCAGCCAACTATCTTCGCTCACCATCTGTTCTTTCGATTCTTTCAAGTGCAATGGCTGGTGCAAATTTGCCCCGTATTAACCACGACGCCTTATTAAATATCCAAATTCCTGTTCCCGCACTCCCCGAACAAGAGCGCATTGTCAATCTTCTTGATGAAGCGGATCAATTGCGCAAGCTGCGCGGGCAGGCTGACAAGAGAAGCGCGGAGCTTATTCCAGCTTTGTTTGAGGAGATGTTTGGGGATCCGGATAAAAATCCAAAGGGGTGGCAGGTAAAAAGACTGCAAGAATTATGTCAACAGATATCAGATATTGATCACAATATGCCTAAGGCCATTGATGATGGTGTCCCTTTTATTTCGGCAAAAGATTTAACTGATAACCATAAAATATTATTCGATAATGTGAAGAAGATATCAAGAGCTGACTTTGTTAGATTGTCAAGAAAAATAAAACCACAAAGGGGCGATATAATTTATTCAAGAATAGGTGCGAAGCTTGGAAAAGCAAGACTTGTTGAAGTTGATTTTGATTTTTTAGCCTCATATTCTTGTTGCACCATAAGGCCAAACCAGAAGGCTGCTAACTCGGTATTTCTATGTGTTTTTCTGAATATGCCATCAGTTTTGTCCAAAGCATTACAAGGGGTTCGCGCAATCGGAGTTCCAGATTTGGGGATGGGTGAAATCAATGATTTTAAGGTAATCCTGCCACCACTTAGCCTCCAAAATGAATTCGCCTCTCATATTTCAGCAATCTATGATATAGAAGAAGATCAATCTTCCAGCCGGAAAAATCTCGACGCCCTATTTCAATCCATGCTGCATCGGGCTTTTCAGGGGGAGTTGTGAGGTTGAAACCAGATTAGGGCATTTTTATTACTGTATTTACGGGTTTCAGTTGAAATGGTATAATACTATTTGGGATGGTTATTCGTATTATCTTGGAATGGAATCTTAACCCCATTTATTTTAAACATCATGGAAAACACAGGCTTTATAGAAATACACATTTCAGGAAAAAAGGGGCAACTGCAGCTTACTCCGGATATGTATGATATTTCTGAATTGCGCGGCTTACTTGATTACGCGGAACAGCTTCTTTTTCCGGCAATTGAACGGAAAAGCAGACCAATAGTTTCATACGAAATTAAAGACGGTTCCGTACGGCACATTTTTAAAACAAGTTTACAGGTTATTATCGGATTCAATGCCGTTTTAGGCCAGATACAAAGCACAAAAAACATTAATTTTCTTGAATACTCGACGGCAAAAGCCATTTATGCTCTGCAGGAAACCGCCCGGAAGCAGAACTATAGCTTTGAAATCTCGACCTCAATTCCCGATACAACACGCCTTATTATTGATCCGTCAACTGATTATTCCCTGCCCGATAATGAATGGGTCTCGGGAGAATTTTACTTCTATGGCGACATTACCAACATGGGCGGCAAAACTAATCCGAATGTTCATGTCAGTGTTCCCGGCCTTGCGTCTTTTATAATAAAAACCCCAAAAGATATACTTGCGGAATATGATCACAATCCTCTCTATAAACCTTTGGGAGTAAGGGCTGCCGGACGTCAAAATCTTGCCACAGGCGAAATTGATTCCAGTTCCCTGAAATTCGTTGAGTTTATCGAATATGCTCCTGACTATGATGAAAGCTATTTAAATTCATTAATTGGCAAAGCGAAAAGCAGTTGGGCTGATGTCGGCAATGCCGACGAATGGCTCCGGGAACTGAGAGGAGGAACCAATTAATTGCTTGTTGCTTGATACCAGTTTCCTCATCAGGCTCCTTAACGAAAGAGATGCCTTGCATGAAAATGCGAAGGAATATTTTCGCTATTTTCTTACACAAAAAATTATCCTCAAATGTTCAACAATTTCGATTGCGGAATACTGTGTTAAAGGAAAATATACCGAGCTTCCCCTCCGTAATCTTCAAATTCTGCCTTTCAATTTCAATCATGCGGTTCGCGCAGGCGAATTAATGGCAATTCTCAAATCAAAGAAAACAGCGCCTACTACGGCCGAACGTGCCGTTGTGATTAATGATATTAAGCTCTTTGCTCAGGCGGATTGTGAAAAAGATATCGATGGGTTTGTGACTTCGGATTCTGAGGGTGGAAAATTGTATAGTTCAGTAAAGCAAAATTCCGAATTGTCGTTCAGCTTTTTTGATATTAAAATTCCCTGCCATGAATCTTTCGGTTATTTGCCTTTAAAATGATACTTTTTCTCCAAATCGAATTCGCCTCCCGCGTCTCCGAAATCCGCGCCCTTGAATCCGCCCAATCTTCCAGCCGCAAAAATCTCGACGCTTTATTTCAATCCATGCTGCATCGGGCTTTTCAGGGGGATTTGTAGTGTGGAAATCAAGATAAAAACGGAAGAAGAATTAAAACTTCTATTTGAAACGCTCAGCAAGGAAATCGTTGATGCCAGTATTTATCATCAATTGCTTTACGGGTTAATGGAATCAAAACAGAAAAACCAACAAGCATATAATGAGTCGAATACTTTTTGGTACCTGACCTTCCAAGCATTAAACGATGCAAGAATGATTCGTCTCTGCCGCGTTTATGATACACATTCAAAATCCCTGAATATTGTAAATCTACTTGATACCTAACCTATGCACCAAAGGTGCATAAAACTTTATGCTTCAAAATACGCGATATTGACATTTAGATAACATAGCACTAAACTTGTCGATCTTATCGATTACCGTACCGATATTTTCCTGT
>Ga0182017_10000292_pt1 | contig 38836 bp, 22 predicted proteins | sample 712E3DmetaG_FD_120492 | JGI IMG/M metagenome (GOLD analysis project Ga0182017, IMG submission 120492) | Permafrost microbial communities from Stordalen Mire, Sweden - 712E3D metaG | ecosystem: Environmental > Terrestrial > Soil > Wetlands > Permafrost | place: Sweden: Stordalen | collected... | reverse complement strand
TCCCAGGTGCGCGCGCAGGGCGAAGTATTCGTCCGACACGCACCACTGAATCAGGTCCCGCACCTTCTCCTTGGGATCGGCGCATCCCACCGCCAAGGGCTCGGACTGAATTTGGTGAGCCGCCACCTCCAGGTCGTTGCACATGAGGAAGCCCGCGCGCGACGAAGTGTAGTCAACCGCCTTCGACCAGCGGTGCAGATCCGCCTCGGCCCCGCTCTCGATGAAGCGCCGAACCACCTCGGCCAACTGCTCCACGTTCTGGGGCGGGACCAAGCGGCGCAGAAGCTCCAAGCGCTCCGCCACCGGCTGCTCCATGTCCGCTTTGATAGGCACCTTGGACTGCACCAGCTTGACTGCTGCGAGGAAGTACGCCTTCAGCTCGGACACCTGAGGCACCACCGCTGGCCAGCGCACAACGTGATCGGGCCGCATGAGCGCCAGCTTCTTGCCCAAGGAGTAGGCCAGCTCTTTCTCCTGCTTGCCCTGCAACAGGGCCGCCCCGATGACGAAGGCCGGGCAGAGTTGCTGCTTCTCGCGTGCGTTCATCAGCTCGAGCTCGCCCGGCCAATCCTGGCGCAGGTACAGTTCAGGCGCTGTCACGCCGAGGGCCTGGCTCACGTACACGAAGACGCCACTGAACATGAGCTTGTCGTTGGTGGGATCGCGCCGATCCCTGCGCCGAATCCCCACTTCCTTGTGCTCACGGGCGCGCACCGCCATGATGGCCTGGCTGATGTTGGCGAGAATCAGCGAAATGTAGCGATCTTCGTCGGTGTGGTAGATGTACTTCTGCCAGAGCTCCTCGTTGAGACGCGCTTTCACCCGAGAAAGGGTCTTCAACTTGTATTGCTCATGGAAACGCAACTCCTCGGCATCGGCTTGGCGCAGATAGGCGAGCACCGAGGCCGTGCACCAAACTTGGTCGTACTTGCCCATTTCGGCAAACAGGTGCCGCAGCGTCTTAAGGATCGGCACCATCGCGGCAATGTCCTGCGTGCGCTTGAGAATCACGCGCCACTCACGCACGGCCTTGTCGTAGGCTTCCGGCCCCTGCATTTGGTAGAGTTCGGCCAGAATCTGGTGTCGCGGCATGTTGTCTGGCTCCAGTTTCGTGCACACCTCGAACGCCTCCGCAGCAGCGCGGTACTCTTTCAGCCGCGTCCGGTAGATCTCGCCCAACGCATGCCAGAGGGCGACTTGGGTCGCCCGCTTCTCGGGCGGCACCTCGGCACCCAGGCGCTTTATCATGCGGCGGTAGGCCCGCTGCTGGTTGGTCCAGTCCTTCTTCGCTGTCATGATCTTGTCGATCCGCTCGAAGGGCTTTAGGTCGTCGGGATTTTCGTCCAGCGCCTTGTTGTACAGTTCCACTGCCTCATCGGGCGAGTGCAGCTCGGTGTTCGTGATCTGACCAGCCGTTTGCAGGTACTTGGCCTTGCCGCGACCAGTCTCAATGGCCGCCAGACGCAGCAGGATTTCCACCGCCTTCTTCCATTGCTTGGTTTCAGTGAGAAGCTCCAGCACATCGACCAACAGACCGCGCGCGTCGGGCTTGACTTCAAGCGCTTCTAGATATGCCGCAATCGCCTTCTGCGGATTCTTCAGTCGATCCTTGTAGACCTCGATGATCTGCTCGTGCAGAGCAACTTTCTCTTCCGTGCTCTCGGTGTGCGCGAGTAAGGCCCGCTTCTGGCGAATCACCGCCTCCCAATCCCCGGCGGCGGCGTGGATCTCGGTCAGTGCCTCCAGTGTCGGTCGGTGGCCGGGATTGATCTCCAGCGCCTTCTCGAACATGTTGATGGCCTTGGCCCGATCGCCGATCTTCATCTTTATGTGGCCGATGCGATGGAAGATCTCCACGATCTGCGCTTCGCTTTGCGACTCGCGGTGGTGGACTAGGATGGTCTGATAGAGCTTGAACGCCTCGTCCCACTGCTCCCGGCGGTAGAGTAGGTTGGCCCGGTCCACCAGGGTGGGCAGGTGGGTGGCGTCCAACTCGTAAGCCGAGCGGTAGTACTTGAGTGCCTTCTCGTCGTCGCCCAGTTGCTCCGCTGCCTTGGCCAGGCGGTAAAACAAGATGTTCAGTTCGCGGTGAGCGCGACGATCCGCCTTGCGCGCAAGCATCTCCAGGATGGGCACGAGAGGCGCCCATTCAGCCTGGCGGTAGTAGATGTCGGCCAACGGGGTGGCCGCCTCCACGTGTTCCGGATCGAGCTCGATGGTGCGTGCGTAGAGTTCCTTGGCCTTTGCCTCGTCGCCAAGTTCCGTCTGGTAGAGCTTGCCGGCTTCGTAGAGAAGACGCGTCCGCTCTAGCAGGTTGGGCGTGTGGGCCTCAGCCCGCACCATCAACTGGGCCGCCTTGAACGAGTCGCCGCGCCGCTTGTAGATGTTGAGCAGCGCCAGCATGCTCGGCACGTGCGTCGGAGCGATGGCCAAGGCATCGCTCAGGCGTTCCTCGGCGATGTCGGACATCTGCATCTGCTCGTCGAGGATCTTGCCCAAGCGGTAGCTGAGGTCGACCTTCTCTTCCGGCGATGCGCTCCCCACTAGCCGCTGCATGATGTCCACCGCGCGCTCCCACTGCTCCGTCTCCTCGTAGAGCCGCGCCAGCCCCCTTAGGGCTTCGGCGTGGTCGGGGTCGGTGTTGAGGATTTCGTTGAATGCCTCGATGGCGCTGTCGGGATCGCGCAGGCCCTCCTCGTACACCCGTCCCATATCGAGGTAGATCGCGGTCTTGGCCGCCACGTCGTTTTCTACCTGAATGTGTTTGCGGAAGGTGTCAACCAGGGCATCCCACTTGCGTTCACTGCGATAGAGACGTTCCAGATCCTGGCAAGCCTTGAGGTTGTGCGGATCGATGGTGAGCGCCTGCTGCAAGCTATCGATCGCGTTGTCAATCTTGCCCGGCAATTGCTCACACACCTGCGCCATGCGCACGAGGAGATTCACCCGGTCGGCCTCCGGCGCCGTGACTTCGAGCTGATGCTCCAAGACCTCGAGGTAGGCATCCATTCGGCCGGCCTTCTCGTACAACTGCTCCAGCGCCTTGAGCGCGGGCAGGTTCTGCGGATCGACGGTCAGCACCTCCTTGTAGGCCTGCACCGCCCGCTCGTTGTCACCCAGGCGGGTTTCCCACAGCTCGCCAACCTGCAAGCGCAGCTTCACCGCCAACTCGCCGTCACTGACCACCTGCGACTTTCGCGCCAGCACGTCCGCCAGTCGCTCCCAGGCCTGGGTGCGCCGATGCAGGCGTTCGAGGGCCTCGATGGCCTTCAGGCAGTGCTCGTCGACTTGCAGGGCTTGGTCATAGGCCAAGGTGGCCTGGCCCGGGTCACCGATGTGGGTTTCGAAAGCCTCGGCCAATGCCACCAGCACCTCAACCCGCCGCGCCGGATCAGACTCGATTTCGGCGTGCTTGGACAGAACGCTGACCAAATCCTTCCACCGGGATTCCTTGCGATAGAAGTCAGCCAGCGCCGCCATTGCACCCACGTGATTGGGCTGCCGCGCCTGAGCCTCCTTGGCCGAGGTGATGGCATATTCGGTGTGGTGCAGGGCCGAGTCGTACCAACGGGCGATCTTGACCCACAAGTCAGCCGCCTGCTTCGCGTCCTCCATGCCCTGAGCGGCCTGCGTGTACTCGGACAGAAGATCGGGCCACTTGTTGGTGACATTGGCCAACCGCTCCAGCTCCTGGGCGACGGTGTTGCTGGAGTAGTCCTCCCGGAACGCGGCCTGCAGCATCACGAAAGCGGAGTCCCGATCACCGATGTGTTCCTCGTAGATGCGCGCAATCTCACAGAAGAGTTTGATCTTCTCCTCCGTCTCGCCCGTGTACTCCACCCGAGCCAGCAGCAATTCCACCAACTCGGGCCAAACCTTGCGCTGACGGTACACCTCCTCCAACGCCGCCGAGGCCGCGGCATGCGAGGGATCCATCTTCAACACCCTCTCGTAGGCTTCAGCCGCCGCGCCACCGTCGCCGATCTTCTCCGACCAGACCGACGCAACCTGCATCAGCACGTCCACCTTGTCATCCACCGACGCGAGCGCAGCCACCCGACGCTCCAAAACGTCCACACACTCCTCCCAGCGCCCCTCCTGGGTGAACAGCGTCTCCAGCGCCGTGAGAGCACGAGCATCGGCCGCATCGATCTGCAGCACATGGCGCCAGGCCTCGATGGCCGCATCAATGCGCACTAGGGTGCTGCCCTCCAACTCGCCGAGTTCCGCGTAGTAGTCCCTCAGCACAGCTGCGGGGAAGCTCTCGCTACCCACGGCGATCAGCTTGCGTAGCGTGTCCGAGAGCTCCTCCCAGGCCGCCGCGCTCCGGTAGTTGGCGGCAATCGCCTGCAGAGCCTCGACGTCTCCAGGATTGATCTCGATGACCTTCTTCCAGCACTCCAGCGCGTTCCTCTCGCGACTGAGCTTCTCACCCCACACGTGGCCCAGGCGTTTGTAGGCTGGGATGCGCGCTTCGGGGTCCTCGGTGGCCCGAATCTGGCTGTCGAGAACCTCGGTCAGCTCGCGCCATTCCTCGGCCTGCTCATGCAGGTCGGCCAGCGCCGACAATGCCTCCGGGTCGGCGCCGCGCAAATCGAGGACCCGTCGCCAGAGCTCGATGGCGTGTTCGCGTTGGTCGAGCACGTCAGACGCGATTCTGGCCATGCGCGCGTAGCAGTCGGAAAGCGCTTCGTCGCCAGGGGCGATGTCGAGCATCTTCTCGTAGACCTGGTACAGGTCTTCCCACTGCTCGGCTCGGAAGTAGATGCGCTCCAGGGCATCCAGCGCCTCCGGCGAGCGCGACTCCTGTTCGAGCACTGCCAAGTAGCTGGTCACCGCTCCCGGCGCGTCGTCGATGACATCAGCCAGGATCTTGCCCAAGCGGAGATGCAACGCTACCAGTTCCCTCGACCCATCGGTGATGGCAATGCGCCGGCGCAGGACATCCGCCAATTTCTCGTAGTCGCCTTGCTTGTCGTAGACCCGATCAAGGAAGGCCAGGGCTTCGCCATCATTGGGGTCGAGCGCCAAGACCTGCCCGAGCACGTCTTCCACCCGCACCAGATCGGCAAGCTCGGCGTCGAAAACCGTGGCCAAGCGGAAAAGGACTTCGCGGCGTACGCGGCGATCGCCGGTCTTGGCCGCAGCATCCGCCATGCTGCCGACGTAGGTTTCCCACTGGTGGGTGCCGCGGGCCAAACGCAACAACTCATCCAGTCCCTGCTCCGAGGCCGGGTCCTCCACCACCGCCCTTGACCACCACTCAAGCGCCGCCACCTGGTCCATCAGCTTGGCCTCGGAGATCTCCGCCAGCCGTCGCAGCAGCCGCTGTCGCTCCTCGGGATCGGACTCGACGCCCAACTCGACCTGATAGACTCGAACCAGCTTTTCCCACTCCTCAGCCACGCGATAGAGCGGCTCCAAGACCTGCGCGATTTCGTGCTGCATGGCCCCGCTCGACAGCAGCCGCTCCAGCGTGGCCCGGGTCTCGGCATGTTTGGGATCGATGTTGAGGATCTCCTGATACGCCTCGACCGCTTTGGGCATGTCACCCAGTGCGACTTCCAGGATCTGAGCCAGCCGGAAGGTGAGATCGATGATCTGGCTGTCGGTGTCCGCCAAACGGATCTCGCGACGGACGACCTCCGCCAGCTCCGTCCAACGCTCGGTCCTGGTGTAGAGGCGGTCGAGCGCCTCAAGGCCATCCTTGCGATCGGGCTCGGCATCGGCAACCCGCCGATAGGTCGCGATGGCCTTGTCGAGGTCGTGAGTTTCCTCCTCGTAGATGCGGGCCAAGCGCAACAGCATCTCGGTCTGCAGCCGAGTGTCCAAGATGCGGTCGATCTCGGCGTCGTACACCGTGGCTAGGTCGGCCCAGCGGCCGCTCGACTCCGCCAGGCGGTCGATGTGCGCAATCACATCCTGGTTCGCCGGATCCACGCGCAAGGCGCGACAGTAGGCATCAAACGCCGCATCGAAATCGTTCAGGCGGCGCTCGTGAATCTTGGCCAAGAGGTCGAGCAGCTCCACCCGGCGCACCGGATCCTGGGTACACGCCACCATGACTTCGTAGACGGCTGCCACTTTCGGCCAGTCGCCTGCGCTCTCGTACACCGGCCGCAACACCTCGGCCGCCGCGATGGGCTCCTCCCCTCGCTGCATCATGCCATCAAGCGCCTGCAAGGTCGGCTCGTGCGTAGGGTCCATGGCGAGCACGCGCTGGTAGGCCTCGGTGGCCCGGCTCGCATCCTTGAGCTTGTCCGCCCACAGCTCACCGATGCGGTGGCGCAGCGAAACCACCTCGGCCGCCGACGAGGACAGCTCAGTCTGCCGCTCGAGCACGTTGAGCAGATCGTACCAACGCTCGGTCTGCAGATACAGGCGATCCAGCGCCTGCAAGGCATCGAGGTCATCCGGATCCATGTCCAGGATCGAGGTGTAGGTCTCGATGGCGCGGGCCGCGTCCTGCAGCTCGCGGTCGTACACCTGTCCCAGCACGAAAAGTCGCTCCTTCTTCTTCGCAGGGTCGGTGGCCAGCTCGGCCTGGCGGGAGTAGACATCCTTCAGGTCATTCCAGCGCGACAGGCGCAAGAACAGCCGCACCAGGTTTTCCAGGGCCGCCTCGTTGCTGTCATCAAGGGCCAGAACCTGCCGGTACACCTCGATGGCCTTGTCGGAGTCGTCGAGCACTTCCTCCCAGATCTTGGCCGCGCGCGAGCCCAACTCCTTCTTGTCAGCCAGCGCTTCGACCATCTCCATCTTTCGCTGCAGCAGCAACACGAGCTGGCCGTAGTCGGCCATGCGGATGTAGATGGCCTCCAACGCGTCGGCCGCTTCCAAGTCGCGCGGTCCGACGGCCAGCGCCTGCTTGTAGGCCTCGGCCGCAATCTCGGAGTTGCCCAGCTCATTCTCGGCCAGCTTCGCGATGGCGTGGTAGACGGCGCCTTTCAACTCATCTGACTGCAACTTCTCGGCGGCGGCTCGATAACGGACCACCAAGTCGTCACAACGGCCGAGCGCCTTGGCCAAGCGTTCCAGGCGTCGGGTGGTCTCGGGATCGAGGGGATCCTCGGCCAGAGCGCGTCCCAGAGCCCCGTAGGCCCGTGCCGGATCGTCCAGGCCATCCTCGCAGGCGGTGGCAACCTCGTGCAGAAGATCGATCTTGCGCCGCACGTCCAGCGCGTGGCGTGCCTGGATCTCTAGGACCCGCACCAGGTTGCCAAAGTCGCTGCGCGCCCGGTACACCGGATCCAGGATCTCAGCCAGAACTAGGTCGTGATCGGGGTGGTCGAGCAGTCCCTCTAGCGCCGCCACGGTTTCTTCATGGCCCGGCGCCAAGTCGAGCAGTCGTCGATAGGTCTCCACCGCCGCGGTAATGTCGTGCAACTTCTGTTCGCGCAGTTGTCCGAGACGAGAGAGCAGGCGCACCTGCTCGTCCTCCTCGCCGGCCAGATCGAGCTGTCGTTGCAGGTTGTCCGCCAGATCGAGGTCAAGTCCCTTCTGCACAAAAAGGCGATCGAGGGCGCGCAGGGCAGTCAAACTGCCCGCGTTGTCACCCAGCGCCTCCTTCCACGCCGCAATGGCCTCGTCGGGATTTCCGATGGCCTCTTCCCAGATGGCGGCGATGCGGGCGTGAATCTGCTCGCGCTCCTCGCTGGAATGGACCAACTCGGCCTTCTTCTTCAGAGTATCGACGAGATCGGGCCAACGCTCAGTCCGCGTGTACAGTCGTTCCAGGGCTTCAAGCGCGGAGGCATCCTCCGGCTCGATCTCCTGCGCCAAGCGGAAATACTCGACGGCCTTGTCCGATTGGTCGAGCTTCTCGTCGTAGGCCACCGCAATGACCAGCAGAATCTCGCGCTCCAACCCGGACGAGAGCTTGCGACTTGCATGGACCTCGCTGTACAGCGCCACCAACTCCCGCCACTTCCCCATGCGATCAGCCAGCGCCTCCAACGCCGCACGCGCTTCAGCCGACTCCGGACTGACGCTGAACGCCTCGGCATAGGCCTGGTACGCCTGCTCGGCGCGGCCAGCCTCGCCTTCCAGAGCGCCGATGCGCAAGAGCAGGGCCACCCGGGAAGCGGCATCCGTCTCGCGTGCCAGCCTGATGCGCTGGACCTGCAGCAACCGCTCGACCTCGTGTCCGGCCTCGTAGATGGGCTCGAGAGCCACCACCGCTCGCATTTGGTGCTGACTATCCTCGAGATAGAACTCGAGAGCCGCGCGCGCCCCCGCATGGGTCGCGTCCAGCGCCAGGGCCTCCTGATATGCCTCCACGGCAACGCCAGGACTCTTCAGGTACTTCTCGGAAACCTCGCCAAGTCGGAACTTCAACTCGGCCGCGCTGGGGTCGTCATTGGGCAACTTGAGCTGGCGTGCGATGATCTTGGCCAGGTCCTTCCAGCGCCCAGTGGCCCGATATAGGCGGTCCAGCGCCCGCAGCGCCTGCGCATCCTCTTTGGCTGTCTTCAGGATGTCCTTGTACAGCTCGATCGCTTTGTCAGCGTCGTGTACCTGTTCTTCGTAGAGCGCGGCGAGCTGCAAGCGAACCTCGCGCTTCTCCTCCTCCGAGCCGGCCAGAGCGAGCTTCTTGTCATAGATGGCCAATAACTGGTCGTGCTGGCCGGTCGCGATGTACAGACGTTCGAGCGCCAGCACCGCCTGCTCGTCGCGATCCGCGATCTCCAGGATCGCTTGGTTGCGGGCAATAGCCGCCTCGGGGTTGGCCAACTCCTTCTCGTAAGCGCGCGCCACTGTGGCCAAGAGCGGGAGCGCATCTTGCCCTTGCAGGCTTGGCAGAACGGCCTCATAGGCGTCAACCAACAGAGACCAGTTGCCCGTATCACCGGCCAGCCGCTCGGCGTATTCACGCGTCCATTCCTCGCGTGGATTCTCGGACAGCGCCTGCAGCGCCACCGTGAGTGCCAGCGGCTTGTCGCCGGCATCGCTCTCGAGAATCTGGGCGATGCGCAGCATGCGCTCCTGACGCTCGCCCGGATCTCTTGTGTGCTCGAGCTGCACTTGCAGGACCTCGGCCAGCCGCTTGGCTTCCTTGGCCTTCTCGTACATCGGGATGAGAGCCTCGGCCGCCGCCAAGTTGTGGGCATCGAGGGAGAGTGCCTTCTCGAAAGCCTTTTGCGCCTTGTCCGGCTTGTTGAGCCGATCGCGGTAGAGAACCGCGATCTTGTTCCACAGCCCGACCCGGGCCTCGCCCGTCTCCGTCTCGGCTTGCCGCTCCAACACCCGCGCGAATTCATCCCACTTGCCCTGGCCCGAGTAGAAACCCTCGAGCGCATCCCAATCCTTGTTCTGCAAGTAGAGCTTGCGCAGCGCATCCTGTGCGCGCCGGTTCTCGGGCTCCGCATCCAGCAGCGTCTTCCATGCGGCCACGGCCAGGTCGAGCTTCTGCAGCTTCTCGGTGTACACCGTAGCCAGCTTGGGCAGGATGACACCGCGTTTGGCTGGGTCGTCGGTCAGAGCCACCTGCTTGTCCAAGACTGCGGCCAGCTCCTCCCACCGTTTCTCACGCTCGTACAGCTTCTCCAGTTCAGTCAGCGCCTCGACGTCGCTGTCGTTGGCCTCGAGGACTTTGCCCCACAGCTCAATCGACACGGCCGCCTTCTTGAGTTTCTCGGTGGCCAGCTTGGCGACTTCGGCCCAGCGCGTTCCTCTCTCGACCGGATCGGCAACGCGCGCGATCTCCTGTCGCAGCACCGCGACCAGACGATCCCAGTCGCGCCGCTTCTCGTACATCTGCTTGAGGAAGGTCAGCGCCTCGGAGTTTCCTGCATCAATCTCAAGAATCGCTTCGAAAGCCTTGATGGCCTCGGCCTGGTTCGAGAACTTCTCCAGGTACAAGGTTGCCACGCGAAGGTAGAGCGCGATCTTCTCTTCGGCCGAGCCGACGATGGCAGCCTTCTTGCGCAAGATCGAGATCAGCTCGGGCCAACGCGGAATGACCTCGTACTGGGCAGCCAGCGCGTCCATCACCTCGACGTTGTTGGGCTGAAGCGCCAGGATGCGGTTGTAGACTTCCACCACCATCACGTCGAGCTTGAGCCGGTCGCGGTACAGCTCGACCATCTCCAACAGCACGGGAACCTTTGCCTCGGCCGTGGGCCAGGTTGCCTTCTCAACCGCCTCCTTGAGGACCTCGACGCAGGCCTTCCAGCGTTCCGCGTGACGGTAGACACGGGCCAATTCGCGCCTGGGCTCCCAGGCCGACGGGGCAGCCGCCACTATCCTCTTCCACGCATCTATTCCCTTCTCCACTGACAGACGTTCGGTTTCCAGCGCAGCCGCAGCCTGGCCCCGCAGCTCCGCTGGAAAGTCCTCAAGCACAGCGTTCGAGGTTGGTTCCTTGCCCACTTGGTCCTCCGGGATGAATAAGGCAACCACAGGGTCGCGACCGCATGCTCTTGGCCTCTGGTTGTGGAGAGGCTAAGACCGCGGAAAATGGAGCATTTTATACCACGTGTGCCGCTTCACACACAACGGGAATGAACCCCATTCTCTCGTCGGTGCCAGGCCCTTCCGACCGTCCTGGCCCGACGCACCCGCGCCGCCCCGCCCGCCACACCCCTACCCACACCGTAGTCCCGCGGCAAGCGGAACCAGGGACCGCCTCAGAAAAACAGGCCTTTCCATCATCGGCCCGCGCACCCAGCCGAAGCGATCGGTGGTGGTCGTGGACGTGCTCCTGGTCGCGGCCGACGGTGATCACTCCGGCCACAGCCCCGACCACAGCCACCTCTACGACCACGAACCTTCTGCGGCTATCGCGGGATTGGGGTCGACCCTACGGGCCACTCAAGGCGTAGAGCTTGTCGCTCGCAGCCCGCACGAAGCCAAACGCCGATCCGTCCTTGCCCCCACCAGTGCCCACGAACTTCTGCAGGTAGTCACGGGCCTGCTGCTTCTGCTCGTTCGCGTGGGATTCCTCATACCATTCGGCGTAGGTCATGCCGCAGTTGTACAGGGCATCGAAGAGTCCATTGTCCACGTCGAGCGCCTTCTTGAACTCAGACACGGCTTGCTCGTACCGCTTGAGTGACTTCAAAGCCACGCCATGCAGGTTGTAGCACTCAGCGCTGCCGTCGTTGGCCCGCACGCACTCCGCAAGGACCTGCTCAGCCTCCTTGTCCGCGTCGTAGTCGAGGTAGAGCCGGCCCAGCGCGATAAACGGCTTGTCCATCCGGGGATTGAGCTCGATGGCGTTGCGCAGAGCTAGATCCGCCTCCTTGGGGCGCTCTTCAAAGACGTACACCAGCCCCAGACGCCACTGGGCCTTGAAGAGCTTTGGGTCCAGTTCCGTCGCCTTCTTGAGCGCCTGCTCCGCATTGTCCAGTCGCTTGGCCTCAAGGTAGGCCTCGCCCAGATCGTATTGGAAGTTGGCGTTGCTCGGATTTCGGCGGGACGCACCCTCAAACGCCTCGATAGCTTTTTCCCACTTGCGCTGCTTCTGATACACCTTCCCCAGGTTGTAGTAGGCCATCTCGTAGGTGGGGTCCGTCTGGATAGACAGCCTCAGCTCGCGCTCAGCCGAGTCGTAGAGATTGTTCTTGAACGCCTCGACGCCCCGGTTCGCGATCTCGATGGCTTTTATGCGCTCCTGACTGCAGACGAACGCATCACAGGCCGGCAAAATCAACCCCAGCGTGAGAATAGCTTTCAGATAGCGACCCATCGCGGCTCCTTCCGTTGTCGAATGGCGAGCGCTAATCGCCCGCGCCACCGGCGGTGAAGTTAAACGGATACGACACGATGACTATGCCTCCACCGAGCGGCTTGGGGAACTCCCAGCGCCGCACTGCCTGCACCACGCAGTTCTCCACGCGGATGTTGCCCATGGTGGAACTCTGCAAGACCGAGGCGATGACCGTCCCGGTCGCGGCGATGGTGAACTGGACCGATATACGACCCGCGAGATCGGCCTTCTTGGTCAGCTCGGTTTCGTAACAGTACTTAACCTCGTTGATGTGGCGGCGGATGATACGGCGGATGATCTCCTTGTCCAGCGACCCGCGCACGTTGGCCTGGCCCGGGATGACGTCTGGCGCACGGGCGCGCCGACCACCCAAGCCACCCGCGCCGCGGCCATAGCCCGAGCCTGAACCACCACCGCCGCCCTTGCCGATGGTGCCGAAGTTGCCGAGGCCGATGGTGCCCTCACCGGTACCACCACCACCTGTCCCGGTGCCCACCAGACCAAGACCACCGACGCCGTAGGCTTCGCCGATCTGGTTGCCGATGAGCCCGCCCAGCACGTTCTCCGCATCGTTCCCGGCCGCCGTGTCGCGACCGAAGATGGAAGCCAGGTGCGAGCCCTCGGCCATCTTCAACACACCGAGGATGCCGGCATTCTTGGCCTGCTCTTCCGCGAGCTTCTTGGCCAAGTGCGGGTCGGGGTTGTCCTTGGGACCCTTGAGTCCGTAGAGGCCCTCCTTGTTCTTGGAGGTCTTCTTCCCCATCTTCCCTTCCTCACCCTTATGCCGCTTGCCCTTGCCACCCTGCTCGTCGGGCCCCTTCTTCTTGAGCCAGTCAGGAATCTCTTCTTCCTTCTCCTCGGGCGGCTTGATGAGGAAGTTGACGAAGCGACTGTCAGCGTTGAAGAGATCCAACGAGAGCGACTTGGGATCCGGGGGAACAGAGAAGATCATCAGCAGGAAGAGCAACAGCCCGATGGCCGTGCCCACGGTGTAGGCTTGCTCGCTCCAGCGCCAGACCAGGAAGGGAACCGGGAAGGTGCGCGGCTTGGGTGTTGCGCTCACCAGGAAGCTGGTCTCGCCGCAGTCGATCTTCGCGCGGCCCCGGTCGCCCAGGGAGAAACTGGCGCCACGCTGCTGCACGAACTGCTGCAAGGGAAGCACTTGGTTGTCCAGCAAGACCTCGCCCGTCATTGGTGGTGTGACGTTGACGAGGAAGTCAGCACCCGTCGTAGATACCAAGGAAAAGGCCGGCCCGCCGGCGAAGTCGGGCCCCAGGGGCGCGTCCGCGACCGCATCCGAGCCAACCACGAAGTTGGGGTTGGTCCGTCCACGCCGCTTCAGGCCCATGTAGCAGAAGGCAATTCCCACACCGATCCCCCCGAACACCAGGAAGTCCATGGCGGGCGAACGGGCCTTCCACTGGAAATTCTTCGACTCGCCGCCGTCGTTCACATACTTGTCGTACCGGCTCTTCTCCGCACCGAAGTCCAGGATGGTGGCGAAGAACACCGCCAGGGCCACCACGATCAGGGCGCCACCTGCGAGCAGCATCGTCTTCGACTGGCCTTCCGTGCTCCGCCCCGTGGGGTCAGACAGATGGCGGGTCTGGGTCACGACACCGCGGTACAGGGCCTGGACCTCGATGGCGTGGGAGCCATCGTGGACCTCCACCTCGGCCCCAGCGTGGCTGGCAAAGCTCCCCATGCCTGCTCCCGCAGCAGCATATCCCTGGGACGCCGCGGCCTGAGGCGGGGGCGCAGCATACTGCGCAGGCGCTGCGTAGGCAGCGGGGGCAGGGGCTGTCGGCCGAACCGGCGCTGCATACTGCAGCGTCGCTGGGGCGGCCTGAGGCGGGGGCGCAGCGGGCATGACTGGCGCTGGCGTGGGCGCTTCGGCACCTTCGGCCAGGAACGTGATGGCCACGCGAACGTCGCCGAACTGGACCTGATCCCCGCTCTTGAGGCTGGTCTTGGCGATGCGCTCACCGTTGAGCAACGTGCCCCGGGTTGACCCCAAGTCGATGAGCTGAACCTCGTCGGGCCCATTCACTTCGAGCACCGCGTGCATGCGGGACACGGATTCGTCGTCGAGGCGTAGATGCGAGGAGGCCAGCTTGCCGATCTTGATGACGGGCTCCGTCAACACCTCTTCTCGTACGACCTGATCCCCCCTGAAGATCTGGAACTTGACGGGGACTACGACATTGGCCATTTGGGTCTCCTCCGGTTACGGCAGGCGATGACCATCAGCGGCCACGCCTGCGCTCTCGAACCCTGCCACAGGGTCTTGCGACCCGGAGCGGCTAGATGTCTTCGAGCGACTTGAGCATCTCGGGAATGAAGTCTTTGCGAATCTCGATCAGGCTGGAGTGTTTGGCTTTGTTGATGGCGTTCACTAGCTCGCCATCAGGCCGCTGCAGGTCACCCTCGACATTGTCGTCTTCGAAATCGTAGACGGTCTTGGACTTGAACTGCTCGGCCCCACCTTCTTGAGCCAGAACCGTACCCAGTCCCCCGACGGTGAGAACCGCAATCATTGCTATGAGTCGCATTGGTTTACTTCCTTCCTTCGGCTGCGTGGGAAGACAAGTACGGAAAGCTCGCCTCCTACTGACAACCGAGATCGAATCCGGTTCCCATAATTATGGATCGGTTCGATCAATGAGGCACAGCGTCATTCCCACTTCTTCCTGTCGACCGGTTTGGACGCCGCGTTCGTGGCATCACTGGGCTTGTCTGCCGGTTTTCCTGGCGCAGCAGCGGGCGCGGCTGGGGACTTCGGCGCAGCAGCGGGCGCGGCTGGGGACTTCGGCGCAGCAGCGGGTGCTGGGGCCGCCGGCGCAGCAGACGGGGGTTCAGTCGAAGATCCAGGAGCAGGGGCCGTTTCTTCGGCGCCCTTCTCGCCAGCACCCTTGCCGCCGCCAGTAGCCTTCTTGGTCTTCTCCTCCTCCTTCTTGATCTTCTCCTCCTCCTCTTTCTTCTTCATCTCTTCCTGCTGGCGCTTCTCCTCCGCCTCCATCCTCTTCATCTCCTCTTCCATCTTCTTCTGCTGCGCCTCTGCCTTGCGCTGCATCTCCTCGGCCTCTTTCATCATCTTGGCCGCTTCTTCCAGCGCCGCGAACACCTCGTCGATGTCTTTGATGCGCTTCTCAGCGTCCTTGCGCGCCTTGGGCGAGGGGGCCCGCGTCAGGAAATCCCGATAGTAGGCCTGGGCCTTTTGCAGCATGGGCTTGTCGCTGCCGCCCTTGTATTCCTGGTACAGCAGGCCGAGGTTGAAATATGAATCCGGACGTTGCGGATCAAGTTTTCGAGCCTCGTTGTACTGCTGCTCTGCTTCGTCGAACTTCTTGTTGCCGCGCAATGCGACGCCCAGCCCGATGATCGCCTCGTAGTTGCGTGGCTTGGCCTTGAGCACAGCCCTGAGGTTGTCCTCCGCGATGTCGTAGTTGCGGAACTTGAGTGACACCGCGGCGAGATTGAGCCGCGCCTCAAAAAGGCCGGGATCGTTTTCCACCGCAGTGGTGAAGTTCTTGATCGCGTCCGTGTAGTTCTTCTTGGCCAGGTAGATCATGCCCAGGGTGTTGTAGACCACCGCCACGGCCTTCTTCATCTCGGCCGTGTAGCCGGTTCCCTCGACCGGGGTTTCCTGGGCTGTCTTGTCCGCCTCTTTCTCCTTCGACTCTTCCTTCTTGCCCTTGCCCTTCTTGGCTTTCTTGCCCGACTCATCCGTGACGGCCCCCTCCTCCTCGAACTTGCCGGTGGCGATTTCTTGCGCCCGCTTGATGGCCTGAGCACCAACCAGTTTGGCTGCCTCGGGCAGGTCCAAGTCGTAGTAGATGAAGCAGAGGCCCGCGTAGGCCTGCAGGCTGTTACCATCCAACGCGAGAACGCGCCGCAGTTCCTTCACCGCCCCGTCGTTGAGCGCTTTCTTGTCAGAGCCGCTCGCCTGCCGAGCCCGTTCACGGTAGATCTGGGCCATGTTGATGCGGGCTGCGATCGATCCGGTCAAGGGATCGGCCTGGATCGAGCGTTTGAAGAGCGACTCCGCGTTGGACTTGTTCCCGCCCTGCCAGGCCACGTAGCCCAGATTGGCCAGGGCCGGCGCGAAGGGCTTGGCGCCCGCCGACAGCTTCTCCCAGATACTGACCGCGTCGTCCCTCTTGCCACACTCGAGATATACGGCTGCTTCGTTGTTCCGTGCCTCGAGAAGCGCGGGCACCTGGTCGGCCAACTTCCTGAACTCAGAGGCCACTGACGAACAATCTGGGCCGGGAACGGACCCCGCCTTCTTGGCCTTCAGGTAGCTGGCAACCGCCTTGTCGAAGTCGGCCTTCTGCTCCTCGGTGATCTGCCGCTCGCCCGGCTTCCGCGTGATCATCGGAACCTCTGCGGGAGCGGCGCTGGGTGCCGCTGGGGCGGCGCCTGGCTTCTTGCCGGGCGCCCACTCCTCTTCGTCAGGCAGTCCGCCAGTTTCTGGGGATTTGGGTCCGGCTGTCGCGCAGCCGATCGACAGGACAAGCAAGGCTCCGAGCCCGACCATGGAACGAGACGGGCACACTCCGAAACTTCGATGCGTCATCATCGCTGGCTCCTAGTCCTTGGAAACAACCTGGAGATCGTCGGGCAGTTCCGGAACGACACCGCCGGGCGTGATAGGCGTCGAGACATAGCCGGGCTCGGGCTTCATCTCGGCCGACAGGGGGTACTCAGCGGGCTTCATCTGGTTGAGCTCCACCTCGCACATGCTCGACCATTCGTTGTACCAGGACTCCTTGGTGGCGGCCTTCAGGCACAAGTCGTAGCCGACGATGGCCTTCGACTCGATGGGCTCAGCCTTGTCCACCAGGGCGTCGCAGAAGATCTCGCGCGGCCGGTTGCCCCACTCGTCCTGCTCCTTGAGATCCTTGGGGATCTCCGCCGTGTAGAGCTGGTTGACGAAATCCGCATAGACTTGACCGATGCGCGCCGAGGCCGCGATCGTCCAGTGCGCCACGTGGTGGTCGAGCACGAAGTCGTACAGGCCCTTCTTCTCTGCGCTCGGACCGGTCAGCCTCTCGGCCAGGGCGGTCTTCTCGGTCATGTAGACAAGGAACTTCTTGCTCGACTCCTCGTATTTCTTCTTCTTGGCCGCGGCTACCTTCGGCTTGTCCCACTGTGTAGGCTGCTGGAAATCGAGCCCGGACGGGAACTTCACCCGGAGGAACCGCTCATAGAGCTCTTCGGCCCCGTAGAAGGCGGCGCCGGCCACGGCGAAGCGGGCAATCACCTCACGCGCTGCGCGCTCGCCCGCACTGGCGCCGGGAATCTTCTTGGCCGCCTCTCCATGATTCCACAGGTTGATGACATCCTTGAAGTGCTTCTGGGCGTCGGTAGCGTACTTGGAGTTACGATCGTAGACCGTAATCTTAGAGCTAGTGGGCGGACCGCACTGGGTGCGCAGCTTTTCCTTCAGCTTCTTCTTCTTGTCTTTGATCTTGGAGTTGATCTCGGCGAAGACCTTCTGCCGGCCGGTGGCACTCACGCGTTCAATCTTGAGGCAGGCGCCGTTGACGCCTTCCTGCGGACAGGAACGCTTCCACGCGATCTCGCCCAACTTGAAGTGGGCGAGAATCTGCTTGTCCACGCCGCCCTTGGCGCCCCATTTCTTCAAGTACTCGGTCAGGTGCTTGACCAGCTCATCAGTCTTATTCTGCTTCTCGTACACCTCGCTCATCTGGAACACGACATTGGCCGCGTCCTGTGAATCGCGCGTCCCGTAGTACTTGACGAAGGAGTTCATGTCGTCGACCGCCTTTTCGAACTCACCCAACCCGATGCGGAAGGTGTAGGCATTGCCAAGAGCGGTCCTCGACTGCTTCTCGCCCGGGAACTTGGTGGCGAACTCCTCGTAGCGCCGGGCCGCCTCGCTGTAGTAGGCGAGCTGGTGATAGCCGCTGGCAATTTGGAAAAGGGCCCGTTGCGCCAGCGGATCCTTCGGGTGCTTTTCGATCAGCTCCTGGCGGGCCCTGATGGCTTGGCCGACCAAACGGGCGTTCTGGAAGCAAAGGCCAGCATTGTAGAGACGCTCGGCATGCTTGGGGTGATCGGGAATGGTTTCCGCGGCGGCCACATACGAGATGCCACATTCTTTGTAGTTCTTCTCCTTCTCGTATTGCTTGGCTTCCACCACCAGACTGTCGGTCTTGAGGCCGATCATCTGCTTCTTGAACTCCTCGTCCTTCATCAGGACGGGATTGCCCAGGAACTTCTCCACCGTGGCCAGCAGCTCCTTGTACTTGCCCATGATGTTGAGGCAGTCGAGCAGCAGGTTGGCCGAGTAGATGGCCAACTCGTCGGTCACATGCTTGTCGACGATGTCCCTGAACAGCTTCACCGCATCGTCAAAGTGGTTGTAGTCGTAGAAGATCCTCGCCTTGCGGTACTTGATCTTCACCAACTCCGGCGCGTCGGGCACGTACTTGATGTAGGTGTCGAAGGCCGCAATCATCTTCTGCTGGCCGGCCGGGATCTGACGCGGCTTCATGTCCTTCTTGTCCTTGTCTGGCATGGCCCCGGAATCGTCGATGTTGAGTGCGTTCTTCCACGCCAACACCGCGGCATAGGCCGCCTCTTTCACGTACTTGCCCTTGGGGTCCAACTGGACGACCTTGGTGTAGTTCTCGGCCGCCTCGGCCCACTGCTCTGTCACCCACAAGATTTCGCCGAAGTAGAAGGTCATCTCCGGGGTGTCCTTCTCATTATTGAAGTGATCCAGGTACTCCTTGTAAATGAGACGCGTAAGCTGATAGGTGTCCGCGTTCTTGGTGCGCTGCGCTTCCTTGTGCCAGATGAGGGCAAGTTCCTTGGTGGTGTCGTGGTAATTGTTCTTGCACTCGGTCATCACGTCCTTCTTGATGCCCTCGACCTTCTGCACGTGCTCGTACACGGTGCCCAAACGCCTTACCTCCTGCACCTGGTCCCGCTTGGTACCGGCTGATAAGGTGTTGCGCAGGATCTTGTACTGCCACTCGCACAGACGGGGTGACTTCTCGTTGAGCGAGATAATCTTGCGGTAGACCTTGGACGAGTCGGGGAACATACCTTGTTCCCAGTACAACTCAGCCAGCGCCTCGAGCATCTTGGGGGCATAGTCGCCACCCATGCGCTGGAAGAACTCCCACGCCTTGTCCGGGGAAGCGCCGGGGGTGCGCGCGTAGGCCTTGACCAGGTCCTTCTTGGCCTCCTTTTCCAGGGGGCCGCGCTGAGCCTTGTCGATCTTGCCAGCCTGGCAAAGCTCGATCACATTGACAAAGATTCCTAGCGCGGACTTGAAGTTGCCCAGGTTGATCTGCGCCCAACCCTTCTTGTACACCGCGAATCCGTAGACCGACGACTTGGGGAACTGCTCGACCTTCTCGTAGAACTTGAGCGCATTCTCCATCTCGCCCTTGCCAAAGAAATACTCGGCAAAGGACAGGTAGGCGTTGGGGACATACTTCGACTGCGGGTAGTCCTTGATGAGACGGTGGAAGAACTCCCGGGCCTTGTCGTCCTTCTTGATCATCTGCAGCAGATAGGCGAGGCGGAACAACACCTCGTCCATGCGCTCGTACTTGGAGTGCTTGGACGCCTCGACGTAGTACTTGACCGCCTCGTTGGCCCATTTCTCGGAATTCTTCTCGGCTTCCTTCTGCTGATCCTTCAGCTTGGCCGCGAGCGACGTGTTCTTCTTCTGTTCAGCTTGGAAGATCTTCTCATCGAAGCTGCGCGCCTGGAGGCTGTCGGAGCGCTGGTTTTCGGAGTAGAGTTCGCCGAGACGGAAGTAGAAGTCGGGCTTCTGCGGGTCATCGTTGGGCGTGATCTTGATGAGCCGATTGAGCTGCTCGATCTGCTTCTTGGTGATCTTCTGAATCTTCGCCTGCTGCTGCCCGACGAACTGTTCCACGGTTAGAACCGGCCCGGTCTGTTTCTGCTCTTTGGGCGGCTCCTTTGGTTTCGTCAGCTCGGTCTGGGCCGTGCCCTGGACCTCCAGTTCTTTCTTCTTGAACTTTGCCTCAGCGAAAGTTGGCCCTGAGCCGGCCACCATGCCGACAAGGACGATGCCGAGCGAGGCACAGCGTATGGAGCGTCGATGATCCGTCATGTTCATTTCCCTTGCTTGGCTGATCTGGGTCCGGTCAGGGTTATTCGCCCGCCGGCGCCGATTCTGGGGCGGGGGTCCCACTCGACGATTCGTCACCTTCTGGCACTGGAGCTTGTTCTCCTCCACCGGCTGGCGCCCCTTCGGGTCCCGCAGTCCCGTGCGCGCACTTGTTGAGAAGTTTGTAGCGATAGTACCCGAGTTCGTCACGCCAATACTCTCCCAAGAACGGCCAGAACTCGTGTTCGTCGTCGATGCGAACGTTGCTGATGTCCTTCACGCGGCCTCCGCTGCGGGTTTCCGCCTCAGCCTTGACATCCTCTTCCAACTCGCCTTTCTCACCCTGAAGAATCTCGTACTCGATCTTGATCACGCGCGTGATGAGCTGGCGGAGTTCATTCACCAGGCGCTCGACGCGCTTGCGCGCGATTTCCCCAGTCTCATTCACCGCCAAAGCTCGGGTCACACCGATTTCGGAATATATGGTTGTGGCCACCGCGGTGCTCTTCCACGCGGCATCGGCCTCTTCATGCTGGGTAAGCTCACGGCTCAGTTCACGTGCGGCATCGAAGCGGCGAACCAAGCTGCGGTCTGAGAGAACCGCCCGCGCCGCCCGTTCGACCGCCGGGGGCAGGCCCGACTTGCCGGTCCGGATCTTGACCGCTATGTCGTAGAACTGGTCGTTGGCGGTATTGCTGGCTAGCATCTTGGTCAGACCTTCGGCCACCTGGGGAACCCAGTCGTTGAACTCCTGGATGGCGTTGGCCGCGCGGTCGAAGAGGCAATTGTAGAAATAGATGGTCGCCTTGACCGTCAGGGCCTCTGCCACGGATTCAGGCTTGATGAAGTACTCGAAAAATGGGGCACGCAAGGTGTGGATGTTGCCAAGGGCCTTCGAATACCCCTGCTGCTTGAGCATGAAGTTGGCCCACGACGACTCGAACAGACTGTTTGGCCAGTCATACGACTCGGGTGAAACCCGGTCGAAGTACTTGGTCGCCATCTCGAACTGGCCGGTGGAATAGAAAACCCGAGCGAGCGAGAGATTGGCCAGATCCTGGAAGGGCCTGACCTTCGGATCCTGACTCTGCTCCGCGGCCCGCAGAACCGCCTTGAACGCCTCGACCGCGGGTTTGGCGGAATACTCGCGCACATAGGTCGCGCCTTCGAACAGCTTGGCTTGCGGGTAGAAGGCGCTCGCGGCGGGAACCAAGTTGAAAAGCGACACGGCTTCCTGGAACTTGCCTTTGTTGTAGTTGTACTTGCCAAGCAGGAAGTACAGCTCGTCGCGCACCGCCTCAAGCTGCGGGGCTTCCAGTTCCTGCCGGTTGTACTTGCCGATCTTCTCCAGCACGAGCGCGACATCCACCGGCTGATGAGTGAGCGACGCCAACCACTGCAGGGTTTCGTTGTAGTGGGGATGGGCCGGGCCCTTTTGCACGATGCGATCGAAGTAGCTCAACGCTGCTGAGAAGAACTTCAGCTTGAACAGCGTCTTGCCCATCATGAACTCGGCCCGCATCTTCGCGCCCGCGTCGCCACCCGCCTCGCCCTCGATGGCCTTGTTGAACTCGATGGAGGCCATGTAGTAGTCGGCGCGCTGGTAGAACTTCTCGGCTCGATCGAGCGCAGGGAAGCCAGTACCGCCCTCGGTCGGAGTCTCACCTGCGGACTTGGGCGAAGCCTCGCCCGCGGGCGTGGCGCCGGCTGGCTTGCTCTTGCGCCGCCTTTGCGCCCAAGCATCGGACGTCACCGCCAGGGTGAGGGCGAAAAGCAGGAACAATGCGCAACCCTTTTCACGGCTCATGGATGGACCTCGCGTCAGTGACGCCCACCGCAGACAAATTCGGCGGGCAATTGGTTGAAGAAACTGGTCAAGTGTTTGTTGTCGCCTACCCGGCCGCACGACCGTAAGCTAGTGTTTGGGGTGTTTGCAGGGCTCCAACTCGCGAACCGTAGCGATCACATTGATCACCCTGCCGTCGGTGTTAGGCTTCGAAACCGGGCCATCCTAGGCACGCGGATCTGAGGTGTCAAGGGGGAACATCCCACCCCCAACCGCGTTCAACCACGCGAATCTGCGGAACAAAATGTCGCTCTGCGGGGCTGCGATTCCCTGTTGACAGCCGACCTTGTGAGGCTTAGATGATCACTGCCACCCCACCGTGCTAGCCATCGGCTTCGGCCGAACCGGACAGGAGGAGTCCTACGATGAGCCCGAAATCGTGCACCCCGTCTCGCCACCTGCGGCCCGCTTTGGTTCGCACCTCTCTGCTTTGCGCGTCACTTCTCGCCCTTGCCGCCTTCGGCAGCATGGCATGCGAGGACATGGGGATCGGCCGTCGCTGTGACCTGCAGGCCGACGCAGGTGCGGCGCAGGCGGTCTACAACAACCAGGCACTCGAGTGCCCGACCCGGATCTGCCTCAAGCCTGTTGACCAGAATGCCACCGTCCCAGGGGCGACAAAAGTGGATACTGGCCCCTATTGCTCGGCGACCTGCTCACAGGATAGCGACTGCGAAGGACGGAAACGGGACAGCTCTGACACCAATGACAAGGGCTGCAAGAGTGGTTACACCTGTGGCGAGGCCTTCGTAGTCGGCCCGCTCTGCTGCGACAAGCTCTGCCTCTGCAAGGACTTCATCGGTACGACTGGTCTGCAGACGCCTCTTACCTGCAGGAAAGACCCGACAACCGGCAAGAATGGCTGTCTAGAATAGCAGCGACGAACGGCAGGGACGGTTGCCCGCTGTGTCTGGCCCACCGTCGAGGGGACGTGCAGCGCTTGGGGCTCGCGCGGAGGAATTGGCCGCTTCACTACTGGAGGCGCGCGGCTACCGCATCATCGAACGAAACTGGCGCCGCCCCGAGGGGGAATTGGACTTGGTGGCAGACGATCGAGGCGTCCTGGTCTTCGTTGAGGTCCGTTCACGCACGGGCGAAGAACGCGGACATCCTCTTGAGACGGTCAATGCGCGCAAGCGAGCCCGCGTCGTGCGCGCTGCTCGCCTGTATCTGGAAGCCACCCAGCCCGCCGCAACCGCCTTTCGTTTCGACGTAGTGGGGGTGCTCTTTCCATCCGACGGAGGCCAGCCCGCGAGTACCCACGTGGAAGACGCGTTTCGGGTAAGTTGATTCACATGGGAACCCTGGGAGGGTTCGCTCCGCCCTTCGGCTCCCCACCTGCCCCTACCTCCCCGCTCGCTTCGCTCGGCCTCGCCAAACCCTCCCGCGATGGTTCGCCGCCGGCGAGGGCGCGCGCGAAGCGCGCGGGGTGGGCAGGGTGGGTTGGCGGGTCCCGAAGTCCCCGCAGGGGGCAAAGCCGGCGGGCTCCCCACGCGATTACGTGGTGGGCGCGTCGCCGTCGGTAGCAGGAGCGGCCTCTCCGGAGACCACGCCCCCGGCCTCGTCCTGGCCCACAACGCTCCGCTCGCCCTTGATGCGCGCCGCGCGGCCCTGCAGATCCCGCAAGTAGTTGAGGCGTGCGCGGCGTACGCGACCGCGCTGCACAATCTCGATCCTCTCGATGCGGCTTGTGTGCAGCGGGAAGATACGCTCGACGCCCACGCCATACGAAATCTTGCGCACAGTGAAGGATGCGCAAGCCGAAGCGGAACGCCGATCGATGCACACGCCCTCGAATACCTGAACGCGTTCCTTATCGCCTTCCTTGATCAGGGTGTGCACCCTGACGCTGTCACCCGGCCGGAAGTCCGGAATGTTGTCCCGCCGGTAGGCATTCTCGATCGCTCGTATCAGGGGGTGCGTGCTCATTGGTCCGCTCGATGCAGGGGCGTATTTACTACGCGGAAGGAGGCCGACAGTCAACATCTAGATGGGAACCCTGAAAGGGTTCCCATGCCCTCCCGCGCTCTGGCTCCAGCGGGCAAAGCCCGCCTTCGCCTACGCGATCATGGGAACCCTGAAAGGGTTCGCTCCGCCCTTCGGCCCCCCACCCGCCACCCCCACCCCGCTCGCTTCGCTCGGCCTCGCCGTGCCCTCCCGCGCTCTGGCTCCAGCGGGCAAAGACCGCCTTCGCCTATGCGGTCCCTTCCAGTTCGGCAAGCATGGCCCTTTCTTCTTCGGTCAAAGGGTAGCGATCGATTAGATTCGGACGGTACAACAAGGTACGCCGCAACGCTTCCCGCCGGCGCCAGCGCGCCACTTCGGCGTGGTTCCCCGAAAGCAGCACCTCCGGGACACCGAGCTCGCGAAAGATGGGAGGCCGGGTCCACTGGGGAAACTCCAGCCGGCCGGCGGAGAAGGACTCCTCCACGACCGACTCCCCGCACCCCAGCACTCCCGGCACCAGACGTGCGGTGGCCTCGATGATCACAGCGGCTGCCACCTCGCCGCCGGCCAGCACATAATCCCCGATGCTCACCGACTGGTCGGCGTAGAGCTGGGCGATCCGCTCGTCCACGCCCTCATAGCGGCCGCAGATGAGCATGATGCGCTTGCGGGCCGCCAAGTCTGCCGCGCACTTCTGATCGAACAGCCGCCCGGACGGCGACAGCAGGAGCCGATGGGCTCTCCCGCGCCGATTCTCTGCATCATCGATGGCCGCCGCGACCGAGTCCGGGCGCAAGACCATCCCAGGACCACCGCCGTAGGGCGAATCGTCGACTTGACGATGCCGCCCGGGAGAGAAGTCCCGCGGGTTGGTCCTCTCGACAGCGATGAGGCCGCTTGCGATAGCCTTTCCCAGCAGGCTGGCCTGGAGAAACGAGGTGAAAACCTCGGGGAACAGGCTGATGATCTCGATCACCAGCCGGGGCGACGTCGCGCAGACGGCGTCGTTCGCGTCAAGCCGATCGTCACTCATGAGGGTCAACCACCACGCGCTTGCCCAGGGGGTCGATCGACACAATGAACTCGGGCACGGCGGGAAGCAAACGTTCCCCGTGCTCCTCGTGGTCAATCACCATGACGTCCTGGGCTCCGTTCCAGAAGACCTTGCGTACAACGCCAAGAACGCGCCTCTCACTATCTTCGACCAGGCAACCGAGCAAATCCTCGACGTAGAATTCACCCGCACCGAGGGGTGGGAGTGACGTTCTGGGCAGCCACAACTCCCGCCCGGTCAGAGACGACGCCCCCTCCCGCGTCGAGACGCCCTCCAGCTTGAGCAGAAATCCGTCGGCCATGCGCCGAATCGTCGTGATCGTAGCCGGGGAGTCGGAGTGCAAACCTCCGATCGTAACCGCCAGCGGGAGCGGAGCGCTATCCAGGCTCCAGCCTCCCGAATGAAAAGGACGCAGACTGATCTCGCCCGTGGTGCCGTGCGGTCGCCCCAAGATTCCAAAGGGCAAGACCTCGGCAGGCACGCCGTCACCTAGTGAGCTCAGCGGAAGGACCTCTCGCTACTCGAGGATCTCCAAGATCGCGCGTCGTTTCATTTTGGCTGACGCCGCAGAAAGAACCGTGCGAAGGGCCTTGGCCGTACGTCCCTGGCGCCCGATGACCCTCCCCAGGTCTGACTCGGCCACCTTCAACTCGAACACGGTGGCATCCGGCTCCTCAATCTCCTCGACCGCCACCTCATCAGGGTGCTCCACCAGCGCACGCGCAAGATAGAGCACCAGATCGCGCAGGGGAGGCGCTTTCTCGGAACCTCCAACGGAGGGGGACTCGGCGCCCTCTGTCACGGGAGCACTACTCAGTTGGCGCGGCCGCGGCTGCGCGCCTGGCCTTCTCGATGAGCTGGCCGACGGTTTCGCTGGGAACAGCCCCTGCAGCCAACCAATGGTCAACCCGGGCCATATCGAACTTGACCTCGGGCGGGCTGGGCCGCGGGTCGTAGGTTCCGACCTGTTCGATCAATCGTCCATCTCGGGGACTCCGGCGATCCGAGGCCACAACGCGATAGTGGGGCGACTTCTTTCCTCCGCCGCGGGTGAGTCGTAGGGTGACGGCCATGTTTTTTGAATCCTCGTGGGCTCGAACTGAGCTAACGGCTGAGAGTGATTATAACGCATCCTATTGTCAAGGCGAAGGTGGTTCTTTTCGCTGCCGATCGGTTTCCGCCTGCACGCGTTATCAGTACCTCAAAGTGACAGGCAGCCAAGCCTGTGGGATTTTCTTGTTGTTTCATGCTTCCACGCACTCCCATCCTGGCGTTCGCAGCCCTCTGCGTGCATGCGAGCGGCCTTGCCTTCGCCAGCCCGCGTGAACGCCGCGCCGTGATTTTCTACACCGCACAAACCCAAGGCACGCTGGAACCCTGTGGCTGTACGAGCGATCCCTTGGGCGACATCGCGCGCGTGACTGCGCTGGTGCGTGGGACCGGACCGGCTGGCGCCGCGCTCTTGGTTGACGCCGGCAACTTGACCTACCCCGCAGGCGAGATTCCATTGCGCAAGCAGGAGGCCGCCGACTTGGTGGCAGGTTTTCTTGCCCAAGAGTTGACCCGTCTGCCGTTCGGCGGCTCGGCCCTCGGCGAGACCGATCTGGCCCGCGGAGTGGCGAAAGTTCAGCCCCAACGCCTCGCCGCCAATCTGGATAGCGTTGCTTTCGTCGAACCGTCGCGCATCAAGCTGGCGGGAGGAATCAAGATCGGCGTCTTTGGCCTGGTGGATCCGGACCTCGCGCGCGAGAAAGGGCTGCACGCGGAAGATCCAGTCAGCGCGGCTCGGGCTGAGGCCGACCGGTTGCGCGCGGCTGGCGCTGAGATCGTGATCGCACTGGCGCCGCTTGAACGCGGACAGGTGCGCGCGGTGGCCCGCGAGGCGGCGATTGATTTCGTCGTGCTGGGCAAGGACGTTGGCGAAGGAACGCCGCACGCACAGAAGATCGGCAGTGCCTTTCTCTTGATCCCGGCTTCTGGGATGCAGCGGGTGGGCAGACTGCAGATCGTGCTCCGTGAGGCACGGCCTGCTGGAGAATCACTCCGCGATGCCGGTGGACCGGCGACTAATCGCATGCGCGCCGAGGAGATCGATCGCCAGGCTCGCCAACTCGATGCCGATCTCGCGCGCTGGGAGAAAGACGCTGCCAGTGATGCGGCCTTTGTGGCGGCAAAGCACAGAGAGCGAGACGAACTGCGCGCCGAGGCTGCGGCGCTGGCCAGCACGACCTGGGCGCCTCCGGTGCAAGGCTCATACTTCATCAACCAGCTTCTGCCCATCCGACGCAGCCTGGCCCGCGATCCGGCTCTGGCCGCCAGCATGCGAAAGCTCGACCAGGCGGTGGGCGCAGCAAATCTGAAGGTGGCAGAGCCGCCGCCCCCTGCTGAACCAGGCCGGGCGCATTTTTCCGGCGAAGCCTCCTGTGTCCGCTGCCACAAGGCCGCGGCCCGCTCCTGCAAGCTCACGGCCCACGCCCACGCGTGGAGAACCCTGCAGGCCGTGGGCAAGACGGCTCACGGCGACTGTGTCGGTTGCCATGTCACGGGTTACGGCGAGGTGGGTGGTTCGAGCCTAGGGTTCAGCAAGGGCCTGGAGAACGTCCAATGCGAGGCTTGCCATGGCCCGGGCTCGATCCACGTGGAGAAGCGCGGGCTGGAGAAACCGCTTGCTCTGCGTACGGACACGCCCGAGTCGGCGTGCGCGCATTGCCACAACGAACAGCACTCCGACACCTTCCAGTATGAGGCCTATCTGCGCGACATCATCGGCCCAGGTCACGGCGAGGACGCGCGCGACAATCTGGGCGCAGGACCAACCGCCAGGGATCTGCGCCGGGCGGCCGCCAAGCGCGCGCGGATTTCTGCTGCAGGGCCGAAATGAGCTAGCAGTACCGATTCTTAGAAGTTCGTGACTGGCTCAGCGCGGATCCGGGACCGGGACGGGTAGCCGGAACCGCCTCCGGAGCCGGTTCCGGCCGTCGGGACCGGATCCGGCCACCGGCCACCGGCCCCCCTTCGGGAACTTCGGGACCCGCCACACACCCTGCCCACCCCGCGCGCTTCGCGCGCGCCCTCGCCGCCGCCGTCAACTCGGCCGCCTAACCAGCTACGAGCTATCGAGAGGCGGCACTAGCCGTCGAGCTTCTTTGGCGATGAGCCGGCGAGGATCTGGTCGAGCAGGTCACTCTCGATGTTGCCCCCGCTGACCAGGACGACCACCCGATGGCTTTGCACCGAGAGTTTGTCATCGAGAAGGCCGGCCAGCGCGACCGCCGCCGAGGCCTCGCACACGATGCCCAGAGACCGGTAGGCGTACACGATGGCCTGCCGTATCCCCACTTCACTGACCAGAGCGACCTCGGGAAAATAGTCCTTGGCCATGGCAAAGGTGCGCTCGCTGACTGCGCCTTCCAGGCCCTCGGCCAGGGTGGGGCCACCGTCGTATCGGGTGTAGGCCCTACCCTCCTCCAACGAACGCTTCATGGCGCAGTTGGCTTCCGGTGAGACGCCCAACACGCGAATTCCGCGCGGGACCATTTCGACCCCCAACCCTGCCGCAAGACCGCCGCCGCCCACCGGGGTCACCACGGTGTCCACGTCGGGAAGCTGGGCCAGGATCTCGCGCGCCAACACGCCACCGTTTCCCGCGATGACCCAGTCATCGTCGAAGGCAGAAGCGAAGCTGAGCGAGGGATCTGCTGCCGCTCGCCGGCGGGCCTCGGCCTCGGCTTCGTCGTAGGACGCACCCACGACTTCCAACCCCGCGCCCAGCGCCAAGATGCCGTTGCGCTTACTTTGCGGAGTCTGGGCCGAGACCAGCACCTTGGCCTCCACGCCGAACGCGCAGGCCGCCAGCGCTATGCCCAGCCCGTGGTTGCCTGCCGAGGCGGCGATAACCCGCTTCTTTCCCGCCTGGCTCATCCCGGCGACGAACGCCGCAGCCCCACGCAGCTTGAATGAGCCGGTTCGCTGCAGCGACTCAAGCTTGAGCCACACATCCGCGCCAATGCGACGGCCCAGCGAGGGCGCCGGGATGAGCGGGGTCACGCGCACCAGTCGGCGCACCCGTTCGGCGACGCTGCCGCCGGTCACCTCGGTCCAGATGTCTGGGTCGAACAGGCGCATGGAGTCGTTGCACGCTACCAGCGCGGCCCGCAAAACGCCATGTGTCTGCGTGCCTTCTCGGCGCGAGGGCGGTACACCTAGATAGATGGTTGACCTCGACATTGCACAGCTCGTGCGCTCGGGCCAGGTGGAAGCGAGCCGGGCCGACCGGGTGCTCTGGCTGTGGAACGAGATCCGCCGCCTCAAGCGCGACAAGAACGCCTTCGTGCCCGCCCACAACTACCAGGTACCGGAGGTACAGGCCATTGCCGACACGGTTGGCGATTCCTTCGAGCTGGCGGTGCGCGCCCGCGAGGTGAAGGCACGCCTGGTGGTCTTCTGCGGCGTCCGCTTCATGGCCGAAGGATGTTACACCCTGGCCCCGGATGTGCCGGTCTACCTACCCAACCAGCAGGCGCTCTGCTCGCTGGCGGAGATGGATGCAGACGATCTCGAGGAACGGCAGGAGTTCTTGCGCTCGCTCGGGCGCAAGTTCGCGACCATGACCTACGTAAACACCTACGCCAGCGTGAAGGCCCTTTCCGACGTGTGTTGCACCAGTTCCAACGCAGTGAAGATCGCCAACCGGCTGGGCGTACCGGACCTGCTTTTCGTGCCCGACCAGAACCTCGCCTATCAGGTGGCGCTCAAGACCCGACGCATGTACCTGCCCCCGCCGGAACCACACCAGTTCCATCCGCGCGAATACCTTGCGCGCATCGAACCTCTGATTCGAGACGGCGAGCGTGCGGGACTGGCCGGCAACGTCTTCGCCTGGGAGGGCGCCTGTCACGTTCACCAGCAGATGACCCTGGCCGATATCGCCCACATTCGCCAAGAGGATCCCGAAGCCGTGGTCATTGTGCATGGCGAGGTGAAACCCGAACTGCAGCAAGCCGCCGACGAGGTGATGTCCACCTCGCAGATGTCCAAGTACGTCCAGAGCCATCCCGAGAAGAAGCGCCTGGCCATCCTGACCGAGTGTGGGCTGGTAGTGCGTCTGGAGCTGGAACACCCCGATCGGCAATTCTACAAGCCCTGCCGGCTGTGCGAGCACATGAAGGCCATCACCCTGGAGAGCGTCTACGAAACCCTGCGCGACGAACCGGCCCCCTGTCTGGTCACGGTTCCCGAGGCTGTGCGCCAGCGAGCCGCCACCGCCATGCTACGCATGATCGAGTTCGGCGCCTAGGTTAGCTCTTTCACCACAGAGATCACAGAGGTCACAGAGCCGGACCGGAAGGGGAAGGGTTTGATTCTGTCCGGTCCGAACCCCCTTCTTCTTCTCCGACCTCTGTGTTCTCTGTGCTCTCTGTGGTGAAAAAACTAGCTACGGGAACACCAGAACGTTGCGCGGGCCGTAGCTGGCCACCAGGCCGTCGATGTGGCGCCTGACCAGGTCACGCCGGGCGACCACCGCCCGAATCTCGCTGGGGGTCAGAATCTGGTACTCGTCCTGACTCGCCTGCGCCAAGATTCCCTCCAGCGCAGGAACGGTGACCCGGTCAAGCGCCTGATAGAGCTGGCGCGAGAATCGCTGCGTCCGATGCAAGTTCGAGCGCGTGTGCTCGTTGCCCTCAGGCTCGATGAAAAAGGACATGGTGTTGTCCATGAAAAGCAAGCGTGAGCCATCGGCCGATGTCTTCATGTTCCCGCCGCTGAAGCGGTCGGGGTTGGAGGTCAGAAAGTCGAAGACCACGAGTTGCGAGAGCTGGGCCGCCAGCGCGCGCTTGTCGACCGGAATGGGGTGCCCCTGCGTCAACCATTGCATGGTCTGGTGGAGCCCTCCCGGCGTGTCCAAGTCCAAGTCCTTGATTCCGGGCACCCAGTACATGATCACGCCAGCCGTCTTGCCCAGCGGATTGAACACGGTTTCCGCCCGGATGCGCGGCAGATCCGCCAGACTGTCGGGATGGAGATGTAAGAAGATCTCCTCGCGGCTCACCATGCGAGGTGCTGCCGGAGGCACCGCGTTCAGGCCCAGCAGCCGGTTGAGCCGGTAGGCCGCCACTTCCTTGCGCGGGATAGTCCGTAGATCGGTCTGCGCCGGCTTGAAGGCCGCGCGTGAGCCATCGGCGAGTTCAACCCGGAACGACAGGGTTGCCCCGCCTTTGTTGAGCTTCATGCCCAGGATGGGCTGGTCGCGCACGCGCTCCAGCAGCATCTCGTCGGACATGCCGAGAAACGTGCCGGCTGGTTCCTCGAAGATGGTGGGGTTGGGCGGGCTCGACAGGTCGCCGCGCGGCAGGAGCGCGGTGGAAAGCCCAGGGCTCACTTCTCGACGGCTGCGCGGCTGCCCCACTTCGGCGCGTCCGCGCTCGCTGAAGAAGTGCACGGAGGCTCGGGTAGCCCAAGCCACGCCGGCGAGCGCGCTCGCCAGCACCACGGCTTCAGCCGCCACATATCGCCCAAGGCGCACTATTCGATTCTAAGGCCAGACGCTCACGAGCACAAACAAGGTGTCAGTTGTCCAGTCCCTGCTGGATCGCCGCGTCGATGTCCGCCCTGCCCCTCTGCCCGACCATGACCCTGCGGATGACTCCGTCACGGCCGATGACGACCAAGTGAGGCAACGAAACCACCCGGTACAGGCCGCCCACCTCCCGGTCGTCGAAGAGATTCGGATAGGGCGCTGGGTGCTGGCGCACGAAGGCCTGGATCTCAGCCCGGTCAGCCATCGAGCCTTCCGAGCTGATGGCCAAGAACTCCACGCCCTGCGATCGCCGCGCAAGGTAGAGGTCATGGAGCGTGGGTGCAAGGGCGAGGCACGGTGGACACCAACGAGCCCAAAAATCGAGCAGCACGACTTTGCCTCGCAGCTCAGCAAGCGCCACGGTGCCCGGGACTCCGTCGATGCGCGGAAGCACGAAAGCGGGAGCGCGAACCCCGCGACCGACCGGCGCGATGGCATCGCGGTTGTGACTGAGCCAGACGACATTCAGGGTGAGTGCACCGGCGAGAACCCCGCCCACGATCGCGGCTGCCCCACGCGGGCGCCTGGGCGGCTCCGCCCCCGCGGGCGTCGATGCGGCCGGCTCACCGGCGAGCTTCGCTCGAGGCGTGCGGCCACGCGCCAGCCGAACCCCGAGGACGAAAACCATGAACGCCCAGGCCAGCGCGATGACGGAAATCGTCGAGCCCAGCCCGCGCGCGGCACCGGAAAGCAACGCCTGCGAGCCGGCCAGTTCAGCCAGACCAGAAAGCAAGAGATAGGGGATGCTGCACGCTGCGCCCAGCTCAATATCCAGTCCCGGATCGCGACGGCCCCGACCAGCCAAGAGCGTGATGGCAATTCCAGCCGACAGCGCAACCAACAGGGCCGGCCGCAGGTCCTCGCCCACGATACCCAGAAGCAGCGCCAGGGTGCCCGCGAGGGAAGCCTCGCGGACCATGAGCACCGCGCGCGCCAAAGCGGGAAGACGAAAAGCCAGCACGCCGAGCAGCAAGATCACGAGGGCGTCGCCCACCCCGCCGCGCTCCCGTGCCTGGATATCGGCCAACGCCCGGCCCGGCGCCACCATGAGCGTGCCCACACGGACCAAGAACCCCGGCCTGGAATTGCTTAGACCATTGGTCATCAACGCTGGTGGCGTCCACCCTCCCGTTGCTGGAGCAGTTTCTTGGCCGATGTCGCCAGTACCCCCGGGATGTTTTTCGAACGCGAGATGTTGCGTAGGTCATCCGGGTGCAAGTAGGCCAAGAAGCGCAGCGAGGAGCCGAGCGGGCACTTGGGGTTGCTCACCAGGGCCAGCTTCACCGCGTAGTCCTTGCTGCAGTCTCGGCTGTTTGCGATGTAGCGAATCACGTCGTCGCACACGTTGGTACTGCCCGCGATCCGCTGGATCTCCATGTTCGTGATCTGCGGCGAGCGAATGACCGTCATGGCCACCAGCCGGTTGCTGTCACGAACCAGCATTTTGCGGCAATAGGCATTCCCAACCGTCGCGAGCCGGATCTTCTCGAAGAGCCTGAGGTCGTCGAACTTGATAAATGACATGCCAGCCGCTCGCCGTTTCTCCTCGGGCGCCGCCTCCCCGTCGCCCAGCTCCCCGCCCTGCCCAGGCGCCCCGCCGGGTGGCGAAGCAGCCTCGGCCGCGGTCAGAACCGCCTGGAAGCGGCTATCGATGGCTGCCGCATCCGTGGCCTCGGGATCCTGGCGTATGGCGCTCACGATTTCGTCAAAGGCCGGTATGCCCTCCAGCCGCACGCCGTTGCGCGCGCACAGCTCCACCGCCCGGTTGACCGAGGACATGCGCGCCCGTTTGTTGAAAAACAGGGCCTCCACGATGGCTGGGCAGCGCAACAAACGCACTTCATTCTGCGCGACAACCTCAAGCAAGCTTTCGTCCAGACGGCCGGCTAGCATGACAAAGGTTTCGTCGGCGGTAGCCGGGTTGTAGAGGATCCTCTCCAAGGCAGCCGTGCGCTGGCCGGGCAGCCGAGTGGCAAAAAAATGCAGTAGGGGCGCAGGCAAGGCCTCGCCCAAGGGCGGGTTGATGACATTGTCGGGGAAGCTGCCCGGCGCAGCCTCGGCGGCCGCCCGGACCACTGCATCGCCGTCGAACGACAGTTGGTAGATGGCAACCAACAACTCGGCCGGCCGCAAGGGCGCCATGCCCCGCGCCGCCATCAGCTTGGCCGGGATCGCACCTCCCACCAACTTGGCCACCGCTGGCGACAGACTCGCCGCCGGGAGCGGCTGGAGCTGCATGGGCTCCGCTGCGCTAGACATGGTTGCGCTCAAACAGGATGCGCAAGCCTCGCAGGGTCAAAAGCTCGTCACACTCTTCGATGGTGGACGATTCCCGTGCCATCAGGGCGCCCAGGCCGCCGGTGGCCACCACCTTGGGCGCGTAATTCATCTCCGCGCGGATCCGGTTGACCAGAGCGTCGACCATCCCCGCGTAGCCAAACACCAGGCCGGCCTGGATGCTGGCCACTGTGTTGGTGCCCACCACGTGCTTGGGCCTGGCGATTTCCACCCGTGGAAGACGCGCGGTGGAACGATAGAGCGCGTCGGCCGAGACGATGAGTCCGGGGGCGATCACGCCACCGGCGTACTCTCCGCGTGCCGTGACCACGTCGAAGGTGGTAGCCGTGCCGAAGTCCACCACAATGGCGCCCTGCGGCCAACGCGCATAGGCGGCCACCGCGTTGACGATGCGATCCGCCCCCAGATCTCGCGGATTCTCGTAAAGGACGGCCATTCCGGTCTTCATCCCCGGCCCTACGACCAAGGCAGTCACGCCAAAATAGCGTGCAAAAAGCCGTTCCATCGGCGCGGTGGCAGGCGGAACGACCGACGATATAATGGCCCCCGTGACCTGCCGCATGGTCAGGCCTTGTATGTCAAGCAACCCCGATAGAGTTGCCGCATACTCGTCTGCTGTACGTTCGACTCGCGTTTCCATGCGCCAATCCAGACGCAGGGCTTCGCCGTCGAACAGACCGAAGGCCGTATGAGTGTTTCCAATATCAACCGCGAGAAGCATGGATACTGGATGATTGTATCTTCATCCGGGTTCCGGTGCATGCCCTCGCGCAAACCGGGAGCCACTTGAGCGGGAAGCGACCTTCGGGCGAGATCCCGGGGATGGTCGCGGCCACCGGCGGTACGCGTTGGCGGCCACATTTCCCCTCGGGCATCACCCTGCTGGCTCTGGTGGCGGGCCTGATCTTTGGCGGGTGCTGGCTGCTCGACGCCTACTGGCTGGGTCAGCGCAGCGGCCCGGCCTTGCTCCTAGGCCCGTTGCGGCTCCTGCTCGACCTCGATCCGGGGACCCTGCAGAACGAGCTGGGCGCCCTCGCCCAGATCATCGTGGCGGTGCTAGGCATCGCCATCACCGTGGTTTCCATCGTGGTCCAACTGGCTGCTACCCGCTACACGCCCCGGATCGCGGACATGTTTTTCCGCGACAAGACCAACCTGGCCATCATGGGCTTCTTCGTGGTGGCCTGTCTCAACGCGGTTTGGGTCACGTTGGCGGTAGGCAACAACTATGTCCCGCGCGCTACCATCGTGATGACCGTGCTGATGACCAGCGCTAGCCTGCTGCTGCTCATCCCCTACTTCGCCTACGTGTTCGACTTCCTCGATCCGGGCAAGGTGATCGTGCGCATCGGCCAGCATGTGCTCGACGCAGCCTTGGGCCGCCGGGTGGGCCGCAAGTCCGCGCACGACCTGGCCGCGCGCCAGGCCATCAGCATCGCGGCCATGGAGCATCTTGCCGACGTGGCCGTCAACGCCGTGGCGCAAAAGGACAAGATCATCGCATCCCACGCCACAGCCGCCTTGCGCGAAGCCGTGGTTCGCTACCAGCCGCACAAGGCAAGCCTGCCCACCGAATGGTTCGCCGTGGGCCCCCGCATCCGCGGCAACCCGGACTTCATTGCGATGGAGCCGGAGTCTTTGCGCGAGCTGGAGCGCCAGCGACTCTGGTTCGAATGGAAGGTCCTGCGCCACCTGCGCAGCGTGTTTGCCGAGTCACTGAATCATCTGCCCGAGATGGCCCACGTGGTGGCCATCGAAAGCCGCTACGTGGGCGAGGCGGCCTTGCAGCGCGATGACCGCGCCGTGGTCGCGGCGGTGGTGAAGTATTTCAACACTTACCTGCGCGGGGCGATCAACAGCCACGATGTGCGGGCCTGCTACAACATCCTCAACCAGTACCGCCTGCTGGCCGAGCTTCTCCTCCGGCACGGCTGGACCGATCTGGTGCTGGCGATTGCCCAGCACTTTGCATACTACGGCCAGGTCGCGCGCGGCGCCGGGATGGGATTTGTCACCGAGACTTCGGCCCATGATCTGGGCGCGTTGTGTGAGCGCGCCTTCGAGCTTGCCTCTCCCGCGCATGACACCATGCTGGGCATCTTTCTCGAGGTCGACCGAGAACCCGAGACCAAGTCTGACGAGAAGGCCTTGCGCGGCGTGCGCAAGGCCCAGGTCAAGCTGGCCGCGTATTACCTCGTCCATGGGGCCGATGGCCACGCGCAACGCATCAGCGACGACATGCGCTCAGAGAGTCCCGAGCGTCTCAATTCGATCCGCACCGAAATGCTGCGCATCCACGCCAAGGACTTCTGGGAGGTCACCGACCGCGGCGTGAACTTCGACTACCTGGACGAATCCTGCAGGGACAAGCTTGACCAGTTCTTCGACGGTCTAAGTTTGAGGTAGACTTAGCCAGCAAAGACGACGCACCCATCATGGCCGACCCGGGCATTTCCGCCAACGACTCTGCTGAGGACGCCGGTTCCTCGGGCGAGCGCTTCGGGTTCGCGCTCAGCAGCGAGAGCCCGCGCATTCTGGTGGTCGACGACGAACGCGTCATCCGCGAAATGCTCTCGGATTTCCTCGGCCTCGAGGGCTACGTGGTCCGCACCGTGGAGGACGGGGTGCAGGCATTGGAGGAGTTGCAGCGCCGCAGCTACAACCTGGTCATCTCAGATCTAAAAATGCCCAACATGAACGGCCTCGAGCTGATCGAAAAGATCACCGAGCTGGGCATTCCAGTGCTGACCGTCATCATGACCGGCTTCGGCACGGTGGAGACCGCCATCGAAGCAATGAAGCACGGGGCCTACGACTACGTGCTCAAGCCCTTCCGCGTCGAGGAGGTCGTACACACTGTGCAGCGTGGGCTCGACCGCCAGCGCCTGCAGCACGAGAACCTGCGCCTCAAGGACGCCCTGTCCATCTACAAGATCAGCGAAGCTATCGCGACCTCGCTCTCGGTCGAGCGGGTGCTCGATCTGGTCCTCGACTCCGTGCTCGATGCGGTCAACGCCGACGTGGCCAATCTGCTCCTGGAAAAGCCCGGGCCTGACCGCCGCCCCGGGGATCCGCCAGGACCCTTCGTCGAACACGCCCGCAAGGTTTCACCCCGCTTCGGCCCGGCCGACACGGCGCCAGCGCTCAACTTCGCCGAAGTCTTGCCCCTGTTTCAGGAGGACCGGCCCCTGCTCGCGCATGGCGCCCGCGCCCACCGCTTCCTGATCGGCCCGGTGGAGAAGCGCCTGGTGAGCTTCTGTTCCATCCCGCTCAAGCTCAAGGGCCGCATCATCGGCATGCTGAGCGCGTACAGCTACAGCAAGGGCGCCAAGTTCAGCGAGGGCCAGCGCAAGATGCTCTACGTGCTCGGCAGTCGCGCCGCGGTGTCCATCGAAAACGCGCGCCTGTACGAAAGCCTGGTCGACACCAACAAGGATCTCAGCCTGGCCAACGTGTCGCTGGAGGAGAACTTCCGCCAGACCATCATCGGCTTCGCCCACGCCCTGGAGGAGTCCGACCGCTACACCCGCGGCCATTCCGAGCGCGTGTCGACCTACGCCCGCCTCATCGCGATGGGCATGCGCATGCCCGAGGCGCAGATCGAAACCATCGTGAAGGTCGGCCTGCTGCACGACGTGGGCAAGATCGGCATCCGCAACGATCGGCTCAACAAGCCTGGCAAGCTCACCCCAGAGGAGCTGGCCATGTTTCGCTCACACCCGGCCAAGGGCAAGCGCATCCTCGAGCCGATTCCCTTCATGCGCGACATCGTGCCCGGCTGCTACTGCCACCATGAGGCGTGGGATGGCTCGGGCTATCCCCAGGGGCTGCGCGCCGACGGGATCCCGCTTATCGGCCGCATCGTCTCGGTGGCCGACGCCTACGATGCCATGACCACCGACCGCGCCTACCGGCAGGCCCTGCCCCACGTAATCGCCTGCGGCGAGCTTGAACGCTGCAGCGGCACCCAGTTCGATCCCGAAATCGTCGGCATCTTCCTGGCCCACATCGAAGAGTACCGGAAGATCGAGCTTCTCGCCGGCCACACCGTCCCGCGCTGAGGTCACGACAAGCGCAGCAGAAGGGGTGAACCGGCTCGGAGTCGGCCACGGCCACGGCCTCCGGTGGCTATCGCGGGACTACGGTGGCCGACGCAAGGCCAAAGCCATCGCCCCGAGGCAGATTGCCATGCCCAGAGCCACCCACGCCGGTGCCACGGGCAGGCGGGGTGGTTCCGCCCGGACCACGATCTTTTGCGCGTGGCTTGGGGCAACAACGCCGGCCAGGGCGCCGTAGGCCGGGAAAACCGAAACCGCGCGGCGCTGGCCGTCGGCCAGCACAGCGGTCGCACGCAAGTCCTCGGTGAAGTTCATCGCCAAGGTAAGGGGGCAGGCTGCGTCGGTCATGATCTCGGCGATGACTTCGTGGCCACGGCGCGACGCCTGCACCTGAATGACCCGAGCCTGGGCACATTGGCTGTCAGCTTGGTACGCGGCGCGCTTGGTCAGCGCATCGGAATCGTCCAGCCACATGACTTGACCCAATTGCTCACGCAGGCCTTGCCCGGCAGCTCTGAGCGCGTCCGCCACGCTGTCAAGGGTGGACAGACGAGAGAGGGATGTACTGAACCAACCCGGTCCGACTGTGGGGCCCAACGAGCCGAGCGTCAGTCCGCCGCTGGGAGATGAAGCCAGGACCCAACCCACGTTGTAGAGTTGCCTCATCACGGAGAATGCCGCTTCGCTGGTGGGCAGGTCGAAGACTGTCGCCGTCGGCGCGTACGGCGTCTTCCGCAGGGCAAAGATCAATGCTGCAAAACGCCGCACGGGTACCGCATAGCCGCTGATGCTCGAAAGGCCCGCGGCGAAGGCCGTGTTGACCGTGAACTCCGCAATCTCCCCATCCACCCGAATCCGCGTCAGCGGCGACTCAAGATCGGGTTTCACCCGACGCACCTCGTTCCCCAAACGGTCCGCAGCGGAGAGTAGCGGTCGCACATCCTTGAGGGGCAGCAGTCTCTCTTTGAACGCAGCGACTCCGCAGACGGCGAGAACCAACAGCATCGCCCCGGCCGGCGCTCCCCGCTTCCATCGCCAGCGCAGCACCACCAGCGCGAGTGCCAGAGACCAGATCGCCACCTCGCGCACGCTCGCCGGCAGAAGGAACAGCCCGAGTGCGACCAGCACCGCCGCAACCACAGCCGGCCAGCGCCGAGCTGGCTTCGCTAGCTTTTCTGTGCCGCGCCCGCGACGCGAGCGAGCCGGCCGTGATGGTGCGGCAGCAGG
>Ga0182017_10000290_pt1 | contig 38915 bp, 25 predicted proteins | sample 712E3DmetaG_FD_120492 | JGI IMG/M metagenome (GOLD analysis project Ga0182017, IMG submission 120492) | Permafrost microbial communities from Stordalen Mire, Sweden - 712E3D metaG | ecosystem: Environmental > Terrestrial > Soil > Wetlands > Permafrost | place: Sweden: Stordalen | collected... | reverse complement strand
GAGACGCGCGACCAGTGCGAGAAGCTGGGCAACCTGCAAAAGGAGAAGGACAGTCTGGTGCGGGTCATCGTCCACGACATGCGCTCCCCGGTGGGCACCACCATGCTCTCGCTGGAGTATCTGGACATGGAGATGAGACGCCATCCGGTCAGCAAGACCTGGCTGGAAGCCATCGAGGAAGCCCTGGCTGGCTCCGGCGACGTGTCCGAGATGATCGCGCAGATCCTGGACACGACCAGGCTGGAGGACGGGTGCATCACCCTGAACCTCGCGACCCTCGAAGCGCGGGATCTCCTGGAGAAGGCTCGTGACAGCACCGCCACTCACGCACGCAGCAAGTCCATCACCATCGAGCTGGACGCAGAGGATTCCCTGCCTGTCGCGGCGGATGCGCGCCTCTTCCTGCGGCTGCTGCAAAGCCTGATCACCGCTTCGATTCGCCGCACCCCGAACGGAGGCCGCATCCTGATCGAGGCCAGCAGGCGCGCCGCCGAGGTGTGGATTGCGGTGCACTGCACAGCCGCCAAGATCCCTCCCGAGCAGCGCGGAACCACCTTCGACAAGTTCCAGCCCGCTGATCAGGGCGCACGACGCTTGTCGGGCTGGGGACAAGGTCTGTATTTCTGCCGGATGGCCGCCGAGGCGCACGGGGCTACTTTGGCCGTGGAAGCCCGCGAGGGCTGGCCTTCGTCCTTCGTTATCCACATGCCGATGGCTCATGCCCAAGGCCAGCTCAGCGCCGACGGCGGCAAGGCCGCGCCAGAATCCCACGATCCCGCAATTGCCGCGTGAGGGTCGCGCCCGCGCTTGTTCGGCGTCGCGCACAGGTTGCCACGGGTGTTCCTCAGCTTTCACGCCGAGGGATTGCCGGCCACCCAGCTTCAAGCCCGCTTGCTCGACGAAGATGTCGTAGCCGGGCGGGAGACACTCTTGGAGGAGTCGAGCCCGGACCTTCCCTTGCTCGCTGCCAAAGCGGAGCCAGTTCCTTGCACCATCGAGACCTACGCAGCCACGCGCCTGTCCGCTCGCTGCGTGGCCGACCGGCCGGCCGTGGCGGTGTTCGTCGAACAGCAACTCGACGGTTGGTCGGCTACGGTCGATGGGCGGCCCAGCTCCCCTGCTGACCGCGAACACCCTGATGAGGGCCGTACCGGTGCCGCCAGGGGCGCATTTGGTCGCGCTCACCTTCACGCCGCCGGGACTGCTGGCTGGCCTGGCGCTCTCGCTCGCGGGGCTGTGTGTTCTTGCGTGGCTAGCCCTGGCTCACGGCAAGACAACGGGCCTACAGGCCGCGTCTTGAAGGTGAAGAACCCGGAGATGCCAGCCTCAGGTCTTGCGCGCGGCGTGCCCGAGGACAGCGGTACGCCAACCTGACCAGGCGGGGCGGAGGATCACCGCCAGCGACTGGGCGATCTGATAGAGCAGCGCCCAAGCCAGAATCTGCTTGAATAGCAGCCGGAAAATGGTGCCTTCACCCGCGATCAGGAACCAGTAGAGGTAGATGGTCAGGTAAGCCAGAGCCCCTCTGGAGCCGGGCGCGAGCGGACCGCGGCCCGCCCCCAGCCGCAACCACAGCGGCACGCAGTACAGTCCGAAGACCCAGCGATAGTCGAAGCTCGTGCCGAGCAGGAACGTACCGATCATGATCGGGGCGCCGATGAGAAACGCGATCACTTCTCGTTCGTACGTCGCCGGGATGGAGGGCTTGCCGCGGGCGCGCAACCCGGCCAAGGTGCAGACAGCTAGGGCCGCGACCCAACCCACAGCCAGCGATTCCGCGAATGAGATGCCTCCGCCGAACTTGAGCTGGATCAGCCCAACCAGGATCGCACATCCGTAGGAATACGAAGCGCTTCGCAATGTGGCCCGCCCAATCTGGGACAGGTCGTCACGCGTGAAATACAGGTAGACCGCAAAGACCAGTAGACAAGTCCCAACCATGACCAGGGTGCGCCGGGCTGGTCGGTTCGCGAAGACCAAAAACGATGCGGCCGGGAAGAGTTTGCCCAGGCTCGCTGCCAGGATGAACCCGGCGGCAAGTGGAGGCCGACGCCGCGACAACAGGGCCAGCGCCAAAAGGCAGAACATGATCAAATCGAGGTTGCCGCGCTCGACTCCCAGCATGGTCGCGGGTGCGCACACGAGCGCGGCCCACAGGCAACCCTGCATCAGCGTCAGGGGACCCATCACCACGAAGGTCAACCCTAGGAATGCCGCCGCGATGCCGGTGCCCACGATCTCCACCCGACCCGATGTCAGTCCCATGCCGTACGTCGACAGCCACAGACGCGGGTAGTTGAATCGCCGTCTGCGGTGATCGCGGATGTCGTCCCCGTAGGGATCGCGTCCCTCGCCAGCCGCCTCGGCTGCGTCAGGGATGATCCTGAGATCACCGAACACCGGATCGCGCGCGGAAACGCCGACCGCATTCCAGGCCTGACGAAGGGATCGCCCCTCGCCTCTGGCATAGACGAATAGCCCTGCGAAATATCCGACCAGGAGCGCGGCCGTCAACCAGCGCCCGTCGAGCCGACGCCATCCAGCAGCCATTTCGGAGACGGCGCACGCCCTCAAGCTACCGGCGTCGTCGCTGCTGGTGGCCGGTTTCTCTGTACTGCTGGTGTTCACGCCGATATCGAGAATTGTCGACGAAGATTCCGCGGCCCGCAAGACAATCTCCGGCGCGGCGCACGTGCCTGCACGAAATCTGCAGGCGAGCTACACTGCCGGTCGTGCTGGCAGCTCAAGACCGAAACACCCCCGCCTCGCGAACGGCTCGGTCGGCCTTTGGGGTCGCGGTTTTGCTGAGTCTCTGCTGCTTGCTCGCAGCGCCGGCGTGCAAACCGAGGCCACGCCCGCCCTCACCACCGTTTCTGCCGGCCAACGTCTGCGAGGGACCGAACCGCTCGGCGACTATCGCCTGGCTGGCTGCCAACGCCCCGCTTGCCCGTACCGCAATGGCCCGAGCCCAGGCCTGGCTCGACAAGCTCACCCTCGACTTGCGGGATCTGGATCAAAACGGCATTCCCGCCAAACGCAAGTTGGCAGAGTTGCTGGGTGCCTATGTCGACCTCTACCAGACCGCCAATGTCGCCGACCGCGCCACGATCTGGGCTCGCTTGCAGATGATGACGGCCCCTACGGCCGAGCCCTGGTACCACGACATGGACAAGGTCGACGACTCGACCTTCAAGCGCGATTCGACGTCCTATCTGCGCGTCGCGGTCTTGATGGATCGCGCGGGGCTCGACACCACCGCCTATCGCAAGCAGATCCAGCGCATCCACGAACGTCTCAACCAGCACATGCCCACCCGAGGCCATCACCAGCAGATGGTGTTCCACAACTACTATCGTCATTTCGGGCTGAAGGAGCCCTACCCGTTGGTGGAAGCGACGACGGTGGGCGTGATCCCCGGCCGGATGAGCCCCTACAAGCTGACGCAAAACCAGATCTACGATCTGATGCATGAGGTGGGGGCGCGGTACGAGCGCGAGGACAAACCGCCCGACGGCGTGTTCCAGCCGGCGGACCTGGCCTATCTTCGCTGGGCGCTCGACCGTCTGACCGTGCGCTATCTCATGGCAGACAACCGAGATCTGGTCGGCGAACTGGCCATCTCCCTCGCCTACGTGGGGTTCACTGACCTGCCCGTGTTCCGCGAGGCCATGAGCAGTCTTCTGCAATCTCAGAACCCCGACGGAAGCTGGGGCGCCTACGAAGAAGCACGCGCCACCTATGGAGCCAGGCTCGATGTGGCGATGTACCTGCACACGACCGCCATCGCTGTGCGTGCGCTTGCCCTGGCCTTTGCCACGCCCTGAGGATTCGCTGCGCGGTTCGCGGCCTGCCTGTGCGAAACCGGCCGGCCCTCTCGGCAGCCCGCTATGGGCCCTCTTTCTTCTGCTTTCGTAGGGTCGCCAGCCGCTCGGCGATTTCGCGCTCGCGGCCGGAATTTGACGGCTGGTAGTAGTGCCGCCCTTTCAGTTCCTCGGGCAGGTAGTCCTCGGCTACGAAGTGGCCTTCAAAATTGTGGGGATACTTGTACTCTTTGCCAAAGCCCATAGACCGGCCCAGCGCCGAGCTGGGATTGCGCAGATGCAGCGGCACCGGAAGCGCGCCGTGCTCTTCCACGTCGGCTCTGGCCGCCGCGTAAGTCGTGACCGCGGTGTTGCTCTTGGGCGCGACCGCAAGATACACAGCTGCCTGCGTGAGCGGGAGGTGGCCCTCAGGCATACCCACGAAACGGACTGCGTCGGTCGCGGCCAAGGCCACGCGCAAGGCATTGGGATCCGCATTGCCGATGTCCTCAGCCGCAAAGATCACCATTCGACGGGCCACGAAGAGCGGGTCCTCACCTGCCTCCAGCATGCGCGCCATCCAGTACACAGCCGCGTCGGGATCGCTGCCGCGCATGCTCTTGATGAAGGCGCTCACCACTTCATAGTGCTGATCGCCGGCCTTGTCGTAGAGCAAAGCCCGCCGCTGCAAAGCCTCTTCGATGGTCTTGTCGTCGATCTGCTTTCGGCCCTCCTGGTCGGGCTGCGCGATGGACGCGGCCGCCTCCAGCGTGGACAGGGCCTGGCGCGCATCGCCCCCGGCCTGGGCCGCCACTAGGTCGCGCGTGGCGGCCGCGCACTCGATGGATTCAGCGCCGAGACCGCGCCTGGGATCGGCAAGGGCGCGGTCCACGATGGTGCGCAGGTTCTCCCGGGAAAGCGGCTTTAGGACCACCACCTTGGCGCGTGAGAGCAGCGGCGCGTTCACCTCGAAGGAGGGATTCTCCGTCGTGGCTCCCACCAGAATGACCGTGCCCGCCTCCACATGGGGCAGAAGAGCGTCCTGCTGGGCCTTGTTGAAGCGGTGGATCTCGTCGATGAACAACAGGGTTCTCTGCCCACGCATGTCCCGCCGCTCGGCCGCCTCGGCCACCGCTTCGCGCACCTCCTTGACCCCGGCCATCACCGCCGACAGTGCCACGAAGCTGGCGTTGGTTTCTGCGGCCAGCAGGCGGCCCAGTGTGGTCTTGCCCGTGCCCGGTGGCCCCCACAGGATGAGCGAAGTCAGCTCCTTGCCGTCAAGCGCGCGCCGCAGCCAGCGCCCTGGGGCGAGCAAATGGTCCTGGCCGACAAACTCGGCCAGGGAAATGGGGCGCATGCGCTCAGCCAGGGGCTGGCCGCGCCGGTCCTTGCCTGCTGCGTGCGCGAAGAGGTCCACTGGTAGATAGTATAGCCGCTGCGTGCGCTCTCGCGGGTCTCTCCCACCCGTCGGATGAGCCTTGTGCCCGCCGCTGGGCACACCCGCCCATGAATACCCGGAGCAGTCGGAGGATCAGAATCCGTCTTCGACCCAGACCTAGCGAAGCAGTTTCCCAGATCGACGGCTCCCTGTTGAAGGGCGTTCCCTTGCGCCAGATTTGCAGTCCTGGTCCCCTTCACGGTAGACCCGCGGCCAGGACCCCATGTTGCGCCACGCGTTCACGCTGACCTGCGCCTTCTGCATCGGTTCACTGACCGTCGCCGCGCAGCCCAACCGCCCGGCGATCGACGGTGCCGCCGCAAGGCCACCCACGGCGCCGGTGCCACCGCCTCCGGCCAATCCAGCGGAACGACCAACGTGGCTCAAAGCCCGACTGGATGCGGTCTTCACCTCCCCTGCCCTGGCCGGGGCCAGGATCTCGGTGATGATCCTCGACGCGGAAAGTGGCAAGCCCATCTACAGTCGCAACGAAAAGAGCGGCCTCAATGCCGCTTCCAACGTCAAGCTGGTGACAAGTTCGGCGGCGCTCGCCCTGCTGGGGCCCGAGTTTCGCTGGAAGACGGCTGTCCTGGGCCTGGCGCCGCCCGAGGGTGGGCGCGCGGTCAGCCCGGCCGGCGAGTTGCAGGGGGATCTCTTTCTACGAGCCTCCGGCGATCCGACACTCACGGCGCAAGACTTGGCCGAGCTGGCCAGCGAACTCGGTGCCATCGGTCTGCGGAAGGTGCGTGGAGGCCTGGTGGTCGATGCCACCGCCTTTGACGGCGCCACGGTGGGGCCATCCTATGACGAGAAGGACGACTCGGCCGCCTTTCGTGCGCCGTCTTCGGCAGCCTCGCTGAACAGCAATGCGGTGGCGGTCCTCATCACGCCGGGGCCCAGCGCTGGCGCACCGGCCCGGGTGCTTCTGGACCCACCGTCATCCAACCTGGTCTTGGCCGGCCGGGTGATCACGGCGGCCAAAGGGCCCGCCGCGCCCACCGTGCAGACCAGCGACGCAGGCAACGGTCAAACCCGCGTGACCGTGTCGGGCCGCGTTCGGCTGGGCGGCGAGCCGCGCATCGTGTTGCGTCGGATCGTCCACCCCGATGTGTTCCTCGGCCAGACCTTCAAGCAGATCTTGCAGAAACGTGGCATCGCTATCGACAAGCCGGTACGTGTGGCGGCCGCTCCCAAGGATGGGCTGCGTACCCTGGCCACGCACGACTCGCCCACGCTAGCAGTTGTGGTACACGAGCTCGGCAAGCGTTCGAACAACTTCGTCGCCGAACAGGTCCTGCGCACCCTGGGGGCCGAGGTCGTGGGCCGGCCAGGTACCTGGCAGAAGGGTCTGGATGCAGTCGCGCGCTATCTCGAGGGCATCGGGATCGGTAGGGCCAGTTACGTCATGCGGAACGGTTCGGGGCTTTACGACTCAAACCGCTTTTCCGCCGAGCAAATCGCCACCGTGATCCGTTCAGCCATGCGCGACTTCCGCATCTCCGGCGAGTTTCTCGCGTCGCTGGCGGTGAGCGGCGCCGACGGCACACTCGCCAACCGAATGACCGGCAGCGCGGCTGAGCGCTACGTGCGGGCCAAGACCGGCACCCTGGCCAAGGTGAGCTGCCTGTCGGGCGTGGCCGGCGCGCCCGGGCAAAAACCCATCGTGTTTTCCTTACTCATGAACGACGTGCGCTCGCCGGTGGAGGCGCGCGGCTTGCAGGACCAGATCACCGAGTTGCTCGTCGGGTTTCTTGACCCAACCCTACTCGAACGACGGTAGGTCTGGGCTTCGAAGCAGAGGGCCGGGGCGGAGACGGAGATGGGGCCCGTGACGGGGTCCCCGTCAGGATGGGGTTCAGCGTTTCGGGTGGGCCCCCTGCTCCGTATCCCAGGATCCTCTTGTCCCAACGAAAGCTTTCCGCCAAGATTCCGCCGCGATGAACGCCGCGCCTGCCCTTTCGCCCCGCACGACACCCCTGTCCCAGGCGCACCGCAGACTGGGTGCCAAGATGATCGATTTTGGCGGCTGGCTCATGCCGGTCAACTACCCCTCGGGCATTCTCGAAGAGCATCGGGCCACGCGCACCGCGGTCGGCATGTTCGACGTGTGCCACATGGGCGAGGTTCATTTTCACGGCGCGCGCGCGGCCGAGGCTTTGCAGCGGCTGGTCACCAACCACGTGGGCAAGCTCACCGACGGCCGCGCGCTGTACACCGTGGCATGCAACCCCAGCGGTGGCATCGTAGACGACCTTATCGTCTATCGAGTCAAACCTGACCACTTCCTCATCGTGGTCAACGCCGCAAACATCGAGAAGGACACCCAGCACTTCTTGCAGCAGGTCGGGTCCTGGTGCGAGATTCACGACGCCTCGGACGAGACAGGGCTCATCTCGTTTCAGGGTCCCAAGGCGGAGACGGTTCTCGCGCCTCTCACAAGCGCGCCCATTGCCGCGCTCAAGTCCTTTCATTTTTTGCCCGAGGTGGAGGTGGCAGGCCGGCCCGCGTGGATCGCGCGCACAGGCTACACGGGCGAGGACGGTTTCGAAATCTTCTGCGCTTCTCGCGACGCCGAGGCGCTCTGGCAGGCGCTGCTCGACGCGTGCGCCGGCGTGGGCGGTAAACCCGCCGGTCTGGGCGCGCGCGACACGCTCCGGCTGGAGGCCCGTCTCTCTCTCTACGGCAACGACCTTTCCGACGAAACAACGCCTCTCGAGGCAGGCCTGGGCTGGGTGGTGAGGTTTGAGGCAGGTGATTTCATCGGCCGCGAGGCGCTGCTGCGGCAGCGGGAGGCAGGGCTCCTGCGCAAGCTGGCTGGCTTCGTCATGCTTGGTCGCGGGATCGCCCGCCACGGCTACCCCATCCACGATCCGTCAACAGGGGCCAAGGTGGGTGAAGTGACCTCGGGCACCGTGGGGCCGACCGTGGGCAAGAACATCGGGCTCGGCTATGTACCGACGCCGCTGGCCCGGCCCGGGGCGCGCCTACTCATCGACTGTCGCGGCAGACCGACTGAGGCCGAGGTGGTAGAAGGCCCCTTCTATCGCCGCTAGCCTGAAATACAATCCAGCATCCAAGGAGACCGACCGACATGAGCGAGAACGTTCCCAACGACCTCCTCTACACCGAGAACCACGAGTGGGCCCGCCAGGAAGGCAACCTAGTCACCGTAGGCATCACCCAGTTCGCAGTCGATCAGCTCGGCGATGTGACGCAAGTCGATCTGCCCAACGAAGGCGAAGTAATCAAGCGACACGAGGCCTTCGGGGCCGTGGAATCGGTCAAGGCCGTGTCCGACGTCTACGCCCCGGTATCCGGCAAGGTGGTCAAGGTCAACTCCCCGCTCCAGGATTCCCCGGAATACGTGAACGAGGAACCCTACGACGGCGGGTGGATGGCCCAAATCGAGATGTCCAGCCCTGACGAGCTGAAGGGGCTAATGCCGAGCGCGGCCTACGAGGAGTTCCTCAAGGAACACGAGGACTAGCCCAGGCCGATGACGTTCTCCTTCGATCCGTCAGAATTCTCCCAACGCCACATCGGCCCTGACGACACAGATCTGGCCGCGATGCTCAAGGTCGTGGGCGCCCACTCGCTCGACGAGCTGATCAGCCAGACGGTCCCGGCCTCCATCCGTGCGGCCCTGCCGCTCGACCTCCTGCCGCCACTTTCCGAGTACCAGCTTCTGGCTGAGGCCCGCCGACTGGCCAGCCACAACCGCATCTTTCGTTCGTACATCGGCGTGGGCTACCACGACTGCATCGTCCCGCCGGTCATCAAACGCAACATCTTGGAGAACCCCGGTTGGTACACGCCCTACACGCCGTACCAGGCGGAGATCTCGCAAGGCCGCCTGGAGGCGCTGCTCAACTTCCAAACCATGATCATGGACCTGACGGCCATGGAAGTTGCCGGCGCGTCGCTGCTCGACGAGGCCACGGCAGCGGCCGAAGCCATGCACATGTTGGCCGGTCTGGCCGAGCGCGACGACGCCAACCTGTTTTTTGTCTCTGAGTTGTGCCACCCGCAGACCCTGGCGGTGGTCGCGACCCGCGCCGAGGCGCGCGGCATCGAGGTCGTGCTGGGCAACCACGAGCGCTTCGCCTTTGACAACCGCGTGTTTGGGGCCCTCGTGCAATACCCCACCACCGACGGCAGCGTGGTCGACTACCGTGCCTTCTGCGAACGCGCGCACGCGGCCGGCGCGCGCGTGGCCGTGGCCGCGGACCTGCTCAGCCTGGCGTTGCTCCTGCCCCCGGGAGAGTTTGGCGCGGACGTGGTGCTGGGAAGCACGCAACGCTTCGGCACGCCGCTCGGCTACGGTGGCCCTCACGCCGCCTTCTTCGCGACCCGCAAGGAATTTGTGCGCAGGATGCCCGGACGGCTCATTGGCGTTTCCGTCGATGCCCACGGCCGGACGGCCCTGCGCATGGCCCTGCAGACCCGCGAGCAACACATCCGGCGCGAGAAGGCCACCAGCAACATCTGCACCGCGCAGGTCTTGCTCGCGGTGATGGCGAGCATGTACGCCGTGTACCACGGGCCGGCTGGGATTCGCGGCATCGCCAAACGGGTCGCCCGGCTGACCGCGGTGCTGGCCGAAGGTCTAGCGCGCCTCGGTCTGCGCGTGTGGCGGGGGCCGTTCTTCGACACGGTACGCGTCGAGGGCTTGTCCGCTGATGTGAAGGTCTGGCACGACCATGCTGAGGCCGCGAGGATGAACTTCCGGCCACTGGGCTCGGCCGCCATTTCCATTTCTCTCGACGAAACGACGAGCGAAGCGGATGTCTCTGACATCCTGGCCGTGCTGGCCCCTGCCGGCCACAAGCTTCCCGACGTCGTCTCCCTGGCCCGGGAGGTCGAGCCACCCATCCCCGACGCACTCCTGCGCAAGAGCGCGTACCTGCAACACCCGGTCTTTGCGCAGTACCATTCTGAAACTGAGATGTTGCGCTACATCCGGCGGTTGGAGGCGAGGGATCTGTCGCTGGCGCACGCTATGATCCCACTCGGCTCGTGCACGATGAAACTGAATGCCACGGCCGAGATGTTGCCCGTCAGTTGGCCCGAATGGAGCCGGCTGCACCCCTTCGCGCCGGCCAACCAAGCCGAGGGCTACCACGCTGTGTTCCGCGAGCTGGAACATGTTCTGGCGACGGTCACCGGCTTGCCGGGAGTATCGCTGCAGCCCAATGCGGGCTCGCAGGGCGAATACGCGGGCCTGCTGGTCATTCGCCGCTATCACACCCGCCGCGGTCAAGGCCATCGCGATGTGTGCCTCATTCCCGCCTCCGCCCACGGCACCAACCCCGCGTCTGCAGTCATGGCCGGGTTCAAGGTGGTGGGGGTGGCCTGCGACGCCGGCGGCAACATCGATGAGGTGGACCTGGAGGCCAAGGCTGCCGAGCACAAAGACCATCTCGCCGCCCTCATGCTCACCTATCCCTCGACCCACGGCGTGTTCGAGAAGAACGTCAAGCGGCTGTGCGCGATTGTCCACGAGCAGGGCGGCCAAGTCTACATGGACGGCGCCAACATGAACGGTCAGGTCGGGCTTTGTCGGCCCGCTGAGATCGGCGCCGATGTCTGCCACATCAATTTGCACAAGACCTTTGCCAGCCCCCATGGCGGGGGCGGCCCGGGCATGGGTCCCATCGCAGTGGCCAGCCACCTGGTCGAGTTTCTGCCCGGCCATCCTGTGGTGCCCGTGGGCGGGCGCGACGCCATCGGCGCCGTGGCTGCTGCGCCCTGGGGCAGCGCCAACATCCTGCTCATCGCCTGGGCGTATGCACGCATGATGGGCGCGGCCGGGCTCAAGCGCGCCACCGAGTTCGCCATCCTCAACGCCAACTACGTGGCCGAGCGCCTGCAGCCGCATTTTGCCGTCGTGTATCGGGGCGAGAATGGCCGCGTGGCGCATGAGTGCATCGTTGACCTGCGGCCGCTCAAGAAGAGCGCGGGCATCGAGGCCGACGATGTGGCCAAGCGCCTCATGGACTACGGATTCCATGCCCCGACCGTGTCCTTCCCCATCGCGGGAACCCTGATGATCGAGCCAACCGAGAGCGAGTCGCGCGCCGAGCTGGATCGTTTCTGCGAAGCCATGATCGCCATTCGGCAGGAGATCCGCGAGATCGAGTCGGGCGCGCAGCCGCGCGAAGACAACCTGCTCAAGAACGCGCCCCACACCGCCGAGGCGCTGGTCACCGCCGAGTGGACGCACCCCTATTCGCGCGAGGGCGCGGCCTATCCCTTGCCTTGGCTGCGCGGCCGCAAGTTTTGGCCGTCAGTGGGTCGTCTCAACAACGTTCTCGGCGACCGACAATTCGTGTGCGCTTGCCCGCCGGTCGAGGCCTACAAGTAGCGATGGCCAGCACCAACCTGACCTTCTCGTCGCGAGACGCCCACCAGGCCTGGCTTCACACCCAAGCCGTCCTGCCGGTGGGCTTTCGCGTGGGTACCACGACCCTTGGCTTCACTCCAGCCGAGGTGTTGAGGCCCGCCAAGATGAACCTGACCCTGGTCGTGCTCGATCGGCCCACACCGGATTTCGCCGCGGTCTACACCCGCAACGCCTTCCCGGGCGCGCCCGTCATCCTCGGCCGGCAGCGCCTTCAGCAAGCGACGGTGGGTGCGGTCGTGGTGAACAACAAGGTGTCGAACGTATGCGCGCCCGACGGTGTCGCCGTTGCCGAGCGTTGGTGCGAGGCGGTGGCCGGCGTACTCGGCTTGCAGGGTCGCCAGGTGCTGCCCAACTCGACCGGCGTGATCGGATGGCGCATGCCCATGGAGGCCATGTTGGCCGCCTTGCCCGATGCGGCGGCCTCACTCGGGCAGCGATCCCTGGTCGACGCCGCCACTGCGATCATGACCACGGACCTCTACCCCAAGGTCCGGCGCGCATCGGTTGGCCCGGGCAGCATCGTGGGTTTCGGCAAAGGCGCCGGCATGATCGAGCCCAACCTGGCCACCATGCTGATCTTCTTGCTGACCGATGTCGCGATCCCGCGGTCCGAGCTGCGCCGCATGCTGGTTCCGGCCGTGGACTGCAGCTTCAACTGCATGAGCATCGACTCGGACACCAGCACGTCGGACACGGTGCTGCTGCTTTCCTCGGGCGCCGCGCCCTGCGCTAACCCAGCCGCCTTCGAGCACGCGCTGTCGCAAGTGTGCCGGGATCTAGCCGAGGACCTGGCCCGCAACGGTGAGGGCGTGCACCACGTGATGCGCGTGCGGGTCAGTGGCGCACCCAACGAGGCTCTGGCTCGTGGCGTGGGCAAGTCCGTGGTCAACTCGCCTCTTTTCAAGTGCGCAGTGTGCGGCAATGACCCGAACGTGGGCCGCCTGCTGTGCGCCATTGGCAAGTATCTCGGCTTGGCCGCGCCCGAACTGGATCTGCGCAACCTACGCATCCGTGTGGGTGGACTGGCCATCTTTGAAGCCGGCTGCTTCCATCTCGATGCCAAGGTCGAGGCCGCTTTGGTCGCGCACCTCAAGCAGGCCCAGCTGTACGCCAGCGCCGCGCCGATCGACGGCGTGTTCCGCCCCCCCCTCGACTACCCCCCGCACGAGCGCTGCGTGGAAGTGGAGATCGATCTCGACGCGGGTCCCGCGGCCGCGACCGTCATTGGCGCCGACCTGAGCCACGAGTACGTGAGCGAAAACGGGGATTACCGAAGCTAGAGTTCGGGCCTTGGCCCCGCCCTATTTGCGTGGCGACCGGTGCGGAACACATCCGGACGTTCCACCGCCTCTTGCACCCATGGTATGTTCGGCCGCTTCTTCGTCACCGAGGCAGACCACCAGTTTCACCATTCGGAGGTTTCGAACTCAGTGGGGGGAGGCATCCATGAATGAATCCAATGTAGCGCAACACCGTCGTCAGGTGGGGCTTGCAACGGCGACTTTCATCGTGGTCGCCAACATGGTCGGGACGGGCGTCTTTACCAGTCTGGGCTTCCAGGTCGTCGGGATCACCTCGCCATTCGCCTTGCTGCTGCTCTGGCTGGTCGGTGGCGTCTACGCGCTCTGTGGCGCTCTGGCCTACGGCGAACTGGCCGCGGCGATGCCGCGCTCGGGAGGCGAATACCACTTTCTTTCGCGCATCTACCATCCGGCGGTCGGCTTCGTGGCCGGTTGGGTGTCGGTGACCGTCGGATTCGCCGCGCCGGTCGCGGCGGCTTCCATGGCACTCGGAAAGTACCTTTCGCGGGTGTTTCCCGGCCTGCCCGCAACCGGTGTCGCACTGACTGTCGCGGTTGCGATTTCGCTGATTCACTTTGGAAGCGCCCGAACACGAAGCCGTTTTCAGAGCCTTGCCACGTCGTTCAAGGTTCTGCTGATCGTCGGGTTGGTCCTGTGCGGGTTGATTTTGGCTGTGCCGCAGCCCCTTTCCTGGATGCCTCATATCCGTGACTTGCGTGTATGCGCCTCCCCAGCCTTCGCCGTATCCCTGGTATACGTCACCTACTCATACTCGGGTTGGAACGCCTCGGTGTATTTGGCAAGCGAGGTCAAGGAGCCGGCTCGCACGATTCCTCGGTCCCTCCTGGCGGGCACGCTGATCGTGATGGCGCTCTACTTGTTGCTGAACTTCGTGTTCCTCTACACGACCCCAATGAAGGTCCTGGCAGGACAGGTGGAGGTTGGCTTCCTCGCAGGCGGCACCATCTTCGGGCCGGCCGGGGCCCGCATCATGGGGCTCCTCATATCCATTGGATTGATTTCGTCCATTAGCTCGATGACCTGGGCTGGGCCCCGCGTCCTTTGGGCGTTGGCGGATGAAATCAGAATGTTTAGATACTTTGCGCCTCTCAACAGCCACGGCGTACCCCATCGGGCCCTCCTACTGCAGCTGGCCATCGTGGTCGTGTTGGTGCTGACCTCTACCTTCGAAACCGTCATCACCTATCTTGGCTTCACCTTGGCGATGAGCACGTTCATGGCTGTCGTCGGTGTCTTCGTTCGACGCTGGAGGTACCCCCACGTCCCGCGGCCCTTCGAGACGTGGGGCTATCCTGTGACGCCCCTGGTCTTCTTGGCGATTACCGGGTGGATGCTCGTGTACTTGTTGAGGTTCCGTCCAGTCGAGTCGCTGGCGGGTCTGGCAACGATTGGACTTGGGCTGGCTGTCTACTTTGTCGGCGTGAGGAATGCGCAGACGCCAGCAGCCAGCGAGCAGCAGAGCCGTAGCTAGAGTTTAGGGCTGGCAGTCTCCTTCGTTTTGGCAGTCTGAGCCCATCAACACAGACAGAGGCCAGACGTTCGAGCAGGAACTATCGAGCGCCACGTCCTGACCGCCCGTGCAGGTGACCACGAAGAAGCGTCCCACGTAGTCGATCGCCACGCTCGCCACGGCCGTGCCGGATGCGTTGATCACCGTGATAGCACCCGCGCCGTTGTACACGTCGTTCCCATTGAACGTCGTTGAGAAACAGGTTGAAGTGCCCTTCTTCAGTGTCAGGGTGCTGTCGTCAGTCATCGTGTCGTGGACAACGATCTCCGCTACCCCGTTGTCGTAGCAGGTGTTCGTGTTGCCGCTGGCTAGATCCTTCTGGATCGTACAGGCTCCGCTTTCGACACAGTCGGTGCCGAGGTTCTTCAGACAGTCCGGCAGCACGCACACGGGGGCGTTACAAACGCACGTTCCGGTATCGCCGCCGCTGCCTCCCGTGGATGAACCACCGGTCCCACCGCCGCCAGTGCCTCCCGTGGATGTCCCGCCGGTGCCGCCGCTGCTGCCTCCCGTGGGCTCCGTGCCGGCTCCACCGCCGCGGCCGCCTTCGGCTGTCCCGCCGGCCGCGCCCCCGCGGCCGCCTTCGGCTGCCCCCCCGGCCGCGCCGCCCCTGCCGCCTTCGGCTGTCCCGCCAGCCGCACCGCCCCTGCCGCCACGGCCGCCTGTGGCTGTCGTACCGGCTCCACCGCCGCGGCCGCCTTCGGCTGTCCCGCCGGCCGCGCCCCCGCGGCCGCCTTCGGCTGCCCCCCCGGCCGCGCCGCCCCTGCCACCCGTGCCAGTCGTGCTGGTTCCACCCCCTCCGCCTGTGGCTGTCGTGCCGGTCCCGCCACCGCTGCCACCGGTGCCAGTCGTGCCGGTTCCGCCCGCGCTGCCGCCGGTAACGCCCGTGTTGGTGCAGACGCAACCTCCAGTGGCGGCAGCCGTGCCGCCGCCGCTGCCACCGGTGCCAGTCGTGCCGGTTCCGCCCGCGCTGCCGCCGGTGGCGCCCGTGCTGGCCGTGCCGCCGCTGCCGGTCGTGCCGGCCCCGCCGCCGCTGCCGCCGGTGGCGCTCGTGCCGGCCCCGCCCGCGCTGCCCCCGCTGGCGCTCGTGCCGGTTCCGCCGCCACTGCCACCGGTGCCAGTCGTGCCGGCCCCGCCGCCGCTGCCTGCTTTGGCGGTCGTTCCAGCCCCAGCGCTGCTGCCACCTGAGCCAGTCGTGCTGGCCCCGCCGCTGCCGCCTGCTTTGGCAGTCGTTCCAGCTCCGCCACCACTGCCCCCGGTGCCGCCCGTGCTGGCGTTCTTGGCGCAGCCTATCGCGGTTGCGGAAAGGCAAACCATGACCAACATGCCTAGTTTCTTCATGTGCTCTCCTTCTTCAATGGAGCCCATTCGGGCCATCCATCCGGGGCGAAATTATGGTCGAATTTTCCCGCTCGGCACTAATTCACGACAGCGCGCTGCGTTTTCCTCAGCCGCACCGGCGATCCTTGGATATGGCCGAGCAGATCCGACGGCACGAGACTCTCTGCTTTCATTGCGCCATCACGGTCGCATCGACCCCATCGCTGTGCCTACATCCTGTAGTGCAAGAACCTCACACGCGGTGCGCCGGAGATCTCGTAGTAGAACCCAAAATCGAAATCGATGAGGCCCGAGGCCTGTACCAACTGACGTGGGGGATTGGGAAATGGCTGAGCCTGCTTGAACGCCTCGGTGGCCGTGTCGTCGAGAAAATCCACCCCGCAGGTCTGGGCCACCGAAACCTTGGCCAGGGATCCATCTGAGCGAAGTTGGATGTGGAGCTGCGTCAGACGGTCCTGCGCTCCGTAGATGGCGCCCGTGGGGTCGCGGCGCCGGTATTCTTCGTCCGGCCTCCAATGGTTGCGTACCTGTTCTTTGACCCGGTTGAAGAAGGTCGCAAACTTCCACCGCTTGGCATTGAGTGCCGTCTCTTCGCCCTCGTCGACGTCGCGCAGGTGGTCCTGGGTTCCGCTACCCACGGAGCGCGCGATTTCCTCTTCCGAGGGAAGCAACGAAGCCAGACCCGGGCCGGGTGAGAGCAGAGGCCCGCCTTCGCGCGCCAGTGGCTCGATTCGACGTGGCCCACCGCCGCCGGGCGCAGCGAACAGTCCCTCCGGATCCGAAGGTCCCGGGTACCGTTCGTCTGGCTCGCCAGGAGCCCTCTCGGGATCGCCCGGCGTCGACAAGGCACTCGGCCGCCTGTGCGCCGGTGTGCGCATGGCTAGGGCCCCCGCCGATCCTGGTGGCTTGGGCGAGCCCGCCTGTGGCTGTTCGGCCACCGCCGCCTGGTTGCGATCGCTGTCGCCGCGTGACCGCTGAAGTTCGTTGCGATCGAACTTGCCGTACTTGCGCGTTTCGTGCTCGACCGAGGAGTCGTATTCGGCGGCGAAGCGCGCGTTCTCGGGCCGTCTCTCTTCACGCGGCCGGGCCAGATCCACCACCTGCCCCGGGGCCTTGGTCGATTCCTCCTCCTTCTTCGCCTGCTCCTGTTTCGCCTTTTCCTCCAGGCGCTCCATGTCCGCGATAAGCTTCCTCGCCGTATCGTCGTCGACCGTGCTCACCGCGATGGGCTCGGCCGAGCCCTGGGCCGCGACCCGCTTCTGCGCCGCCACGATGTCGGCATCGCGCGGGGCCCAGATATGCAGCACGACCCCCGCGATCAGCAGGAGTTGCAGGTGGATGAGCACGGCCAATGCGGCCCATCGGCCGAGCGAGGAACCCTTCCGTCGCTGGGATGAATTGAAGGTGGCCATGGCGCCCGCCCTACACCCTTTAGTGTAGCTACTTTTTCTCAGGGTCCAACCGTCGACGCACCGCCGAGAACCACGGGATTCAGGAAAGGAATGCGCATCGACACCGATTGCCGGCGGCCGGTTGCAGGAAAAGGCGCAGCTCTGGTGACTGCGGCCAGGGCCTCGGCATCAAATTCCTCAAAGCCTGCGGATTTCAGCAGGTGAATCCGGTCTTCCAGGCGTCCATCCGGTCCAACCGTGAACGCGATGATGGTTTCCCCTTGTTCGAGCATGAGGGCCAACCTGCGCGGAAAATGCAGAGCGCGTGCGACGCGCCGTCGAATCTCGATTTCGTAGTGGACGCGCAGCTGTTCCGCGGCACTGCGCGAAGTCTCATCCCCGAAGGCCAGCGCATCATCGCCAGGCGGAGATGGCGCAACCCCGGTGGATACGCGATCAATGGCGCCTGGCTGCTCGCCCGGTCCTCGTCCTGCCGTGCCGTCGTGCGGGCCTGGCGCCGACGCGGCCGAAAGATCCATCAGACCAGGGTGCTTCTCGTCGGACGCGGCGCGCACCCAGCGCGTGTCGCGCGCTAATCCGCGCTCAATCGTGTCGAAACTGCGCTCGCCGGCCTCGGCGTCAAGTGCACCCTCCCCGCGCGCGGGATCTCTGCCCGTCCTTCGATGCGGGGCTTGCACCGGATCACCGGCCGGCGCGCAGCCTTCGTCCTCGCCGTCCGTGAGCACCTCGACCGAGGACGCCTGTCTCTGGTCGGGAACGGCATGGTGTCTCGTGCGCGAGGAATCACCCATGCCAACCTCGTTCTCTCGACGCATCGCCTCGGGCGATGAAGCGACGCGGTCGGTCCGCTCTTGCTCGGGCCGATACCGGCTCGAACCATCGGTGAGACGCGCGTGCAGCGTGGAGGTGTCGCGCCGGAATGCGGGATCGCGCAGGCGTCCGGCGTTCTCGCCGCGATCTGGGGCAGAGGCCAGAATATCAGCCGCGATAGCGATTCGCGGCGCGAGGGACTTGCCCAACTCCTTGCCGCGGTCCACGGCAGCGTGGTCCTCGGTCGTCTGGGGCGCATCTTCTGCGGGGATGGCTGGGGAAACACCTGGCGCCAGCTCTACCCAGGTCCGGTCTTCAGGCGGAAGAAACCGACCAACGCTTGCCGCAGGTATGGGGATCGGGGACTCAGCTTTTGCAGGAAGCGCAGCGCTCCAACGGTGTACACCGACCAGCAGGCCAAGAAAGGCCGCATGCATGCCACAGGAGACAGCGGTTGCCCGAAAGAAGGCGCCGTGGCGCTGAAGTCTCACGGCGCGCCGTCCACCCTGGATCCGCAGCACTTCATTCTCTAGAGTAGCACGTGCGCGCAATGAGCCGCCTCGTGCAACGTGTAAAGACTAGGCAACCTGCTAGCTGGGCGGCGCAGCTTGTCGAACGTGACCTTTTGCATGACGTGGGACGCGCCGTGGCGGACTTCGACCTCATCTCGGAGGGCGACCGGATCCTGGTTGCCGTTTCCGGCGGAAAAGACAGCTATTCTCTGCTCGCTCTGTTGGAAACGCTGCGCCGGCGGGCGCCCGTGCGCTTCGACCTTCTTGCCGTCCACCTCGACCAGGGCCAGCCGGGGCACGATCCCGCACCGCTTGCCGACTGGCTGCGTACAAACGGCTTCGACCACCGCATTGTGCGTGAAGACACCTACTCAATCGTGGTCGACAAGGTCCCGGAAGGCCGCACCTACTGCTCAATGTGTGCGCGCCTGCGCCGCGGAATTCTCTACCGTCTGGCCAGCCAGTTTGAGTGCACAAAAATTGCGCTCGGCCATCACCGCGACGACGCTGTGGAGACGCTGCTGCTCAACGTCTTCTTTGCGGGCAAGCTGGCCGCCATTCCTGCGCGCTTGGTCAGCGACGATGGCGCGTCCGTGGTGATTCGGCCGCTCATCTACTGCGCCGAAGAGACCTTGACCCGCTTCGCCGAGAGCCGGCGCTTTCCCATCCTGCCCTGCAACCTGTGCGGCTCGCAGCCCGATGCCCAGCGCAAGCAGATGAAGGCCCTGCTGTCCCGACTGGAGTCGGAGCACCCCAATCTGCGCCAGACCATGCTGGCGGCGCTGGGCAATGTGAATCTGTCCCATCTGCTGGATCGCCAAGCAGGTAAGTTGATTCACGTCGGCTGCCGCCCGTCGCTGCGAACACGCAAATGAGAGGGGAGGTCGGAGAGCCGAACCTGGTTGAGGCGACCGAAAGGGAGGCGGCCGAGAGAACTAAACTGATACATTTGAGATCAGCGTCCATCTACGCTTGGTTATGAAAGGTTTTCTTCGATCACAAGTCCACGCTGAAGGGGAGAAGAGCGCGCCATGAGTCTTTCCCGCTCCGGCGTCAGGATCCGCTATGATCTCAGCAGCCGTGTCACACACGCGAATGCAGGGATGGATCATGAGAAGAAACTGGTCGAAGCTATGGCTGACTCTTTCACTCCTGCTCGCCACGGGATGCGGAGCACGGACGGCGCTAGATGTGGAGCCGGACCAATCGGCTAGCCCGGTCGGAGGTGGCGTCACTGCCCAGGGTGGCGGAGCAGGCGGCAGGACTGCAGGTTTCGGGGGCAGTCCTGGGGCAGGTGGGATGGGCGGTTTCACCTCCCGCGGAACGGGCGGGGCCATCGCATTCGGCGGGACCGTCCCCTTCGGCGGCACAGGCCGATTCGGCGGCTCGGGCGGCACCGCCTCTTTCGGCGGGACCGTGGTTGACGGCCGCGGTGGTGCTTCCACCTCCCGCGGCACAGGCGGAGCCGTCCCCTTCGGCGGCTCGATCGGCGGGACTGTCCCGTCTGGCGGCACCATAGTCGGCGGCCGCACCGGCACGCCAGCGACCGGCGGGACCGTCCCCTTCGGCGGCTCGACCGGCGGGGCAACAACGGTCGGCGGCCGCGGCGGTACCGCTGGGTCGGGCGCCGTGGGTGGAACTGGGGCTGCGGGCAGCGGCGGGACGGGCGGGACCGCGTGTCAGGGGTTGGATCCCCTTCATGAAGAACTGATCGACGACATGAATGATGGTGATCGCTACATCCCCCAGGTCAACGGACGCGCCGGGGCCTGGAAAGACAGCGACGACGGCACTCCGGGCTCAACCATGTTCCCCAATCCAGCGGGACCGTTCACCATGACCGATACGGGCGATGCCTGTCGCAAGTACGCGGCCTACGTGTACGGTGGGCCATTTGTAGACACGGGCGCTACGTTTGGGTTCGGGATCGGCAGCCCGTACAATGCATCCGCGTACACAGGCATCAGTTTCTGGGCAAAGATTGACAGCGGCACATCGTTAGGAAGCTTGCGGGTCGCGTTCCCCGACAAGGACACACAGCCTGATGCGGGACTCTGCCAGGCGGGCGCCTCGGGTCCGACACAATGTTACGACCACTACGGCTATCGCGTCAGAAACCTCACCACCACGTGGACGAAGTACACCGTGCCTTTCAGTTCTCTCACTCAGGATGGATGGGGGCGCCTAGGAGCGGGCTTCGACCCGTCGACCCTCTACGAGGTGCAGTTCCAGATTCCGACAGACGCCACGTTCGGAATCTGGATCGACGACGTCGCATTCACGGGCTACTTCGGCCCAGCTTTCTTCTGACCTCCGCGTTCGGCGGTGGACTGGCGACCTACGCCGCGCCCCCGCGGTGAGGTGGCGTCACCACGCTGGCGGCGGGCCCACGCGGGACCACGTCGCGGCCGGGAGCCTTGGGACGGGACAACGGTCTGGTTAGTGCGACAACCAGGGCTTCATCGACAGTATGCACCGGCTGGATCTTGATCCGCTGGCGCAGGTGACTGGGAATCTCGCTCAACTCGGCCAGGTTGGTGGCAGGCACGATGGCCACGCGCATGCCGGCACGCACGGCTGCAAGCAACTTCTCCTTCAGGCCACCGATGGGGAGCACGCGCCCGCGCAGGGTGATCTCCCCCGTCATGGCGACGTCCCGCCGCACGGGAATCCCGGATAGCAGCGACACCAGCACGCAGGCCATGGTGATCCCGGCCGACGGCCCATCCTTGGGTACGCCGCCCGCGGGCACGTGGATGTGGATCTCGCGATCCGAAAGGAAATCGCTACGCAGCCCCAGCCGCGTGGCGTGCACCCGCGCGAAGGACAGCGCGGCTTGCGCGGATTCCTTCATCACGTCGCCCAGCTGGCCGGTCAAGATCAGGTTGCCCTTGCCCGGCATCATCTGCGCCTCGACATGGAGAACTTCGCCGCCTACTTGGGTCCACGCCAAACCGTTCGCGATTCCGACCTCGTCCGCACGCTGGCGCTGGTCAGGGATGAACTTGGGTGGTCCCAGCAGCCTGGCAAGGTCCTCCGTGGTCACGGCCGTGCGGCCGGTCTTGGCTTTGCGGCCACGCGTGGTCGCAGCTCCGCTTTCCACCAGACGGCGCGCCATTTTGCGCGCAAGCTGCGCCACCTGCCGCTCCAACTCGCGCAGCCCGGCCTCGCGCGTGTATTCGGATATGATCTTGCGCAGCGCCGGCCGCCCCAACGAAAGCTCGCGCTCGGTCAGGCCGGCTTCGGCGATCTGCTTGGGCACCAGGAACTTCTCGGCAATGGCCAGCTTCTCTTCCTCGCTGTAGCCGGACAGGCGCAAGGTTTCCATCCGATCCCGCAAGGGCGGCGGAATGGTGTCAGCCAGATTGGCGGTGCCGATGAACATGACCTTGGATAAGTCGTAGGGCACGCCCAGGTAGTGATCGCGGAAGGCGTGGTTCTGCTCAGGGTCCAAGACCTCGAGCAAGGCCGCCGAGGGGTCGCCCCGGTAGTCAGAGCCCAGCTTGTCGACTTCGTCGAGCATGAACACGGGGTTCTTGCTGCCCGCCTGTTTCATCCCCTGCAAAATACGCCCCGGCAGGGCGCCCACGTAGGTGCGGCGATGGCCGCGGATCTCGGCCTCGTCGTGCACGCCGCCCAGGGAGATGCGCACAAACTTGCGGCCCAGAGCCCGCGCAATGGAACGACCGAGCGAGGTCTTGCCCACACCGGGCGGGCCCAGAAAACAAAGCAGCGGTCCATGGACCCCGCGGCGCAGCTTGTGAACCGCGAGGTAGTCGAGGATGCGTTCTTTGACGTGATCCAGGTCGTAGTGATCCTGGTCGAGCACGGCGCGCGCGGCGCGCAGATCCACCGGATCTTCGCCCGGTTCTTTCCACGGCAGCTCGACCAAGACGTCCACGTAACTCCGTACCACGGCCGCTTCGGCGCTCTCGGGGCTCATCTGCTCCAAGCGTCGCAGCTGCTTGTCCGCCTCGGCGCGGGCGTCGGCCGGCAGTCCCCCCGCTTCGATCCTTTGCCGCAGGTCCTCGATCTCGTCGCGGAAAGAATCCGCATCGCCCAGCTCGTGCCGAATCTGGCGCAACTGCTCGCGCAGGTAGTAGTCGCGCTGGGTCTTGGACATTTCCTCTTTGGCACGGCTCTGAATGCGGTTCTGCACCTCCAGGATTCCGACTTCGTTCTCCAGGGCCTGGTTGACTTTGGCCAAGCGCTGGACCGGATCATCCATCTCCAAGATGGCCTGCGCGTCCTCCAACTTGAGGGTCAGATTCGAAGCCACCAGGTCCGCCATGCGGCCCGGCTCGTCCACGTTTTGCAATACCAGCGCGAGCTCGGGCTGCACGGTGCGGCCCAGCTCAGCCACCCGCTCCACGTTCTGCTTCACCGTGCGGGCCAGCGCTTCCAACTCCACCGTGGAGGCCGGCGTGGGTTCCTCCATGATATCTAGGCGCACCCGATAGCTGGGTTGCTCGGCGATGAAGCGCTGGATGCGCGCGCGGCAAAGACCCTGGATGAGAATCTTGAGCCCACCGTCGGAGAGCTTGCGCATGCGCATGATGATCCCGACCGTACCTGTGCGATAGAGCGAGCTGGGCTTGGGATCCTCTTCGGCTGATTCGCGTTGGGCGACGATGAAACATAGACGTTGATCGTCCTTGAGCGCCACCTGCACGGCATCGAGCGAGATCGGCCGCGACACGCGAAGCGGGGCAATCATGTATGGGAAAACCACCAGATCCCGCACCGGCAGAAGCGGCAGAACATCCGGTATCTCGTGACCCAGGCTGGACTTCTTGCCTTCGCCCTCGGCGCTCATGTTTGCCAGACTAGCAGAAACCATGCGATCGCCACAGAAAACGGTCGCCGCAGGACGCTTGACAGGTCCCAGGGCGAAGACTAGTTTGGCGCCGCATTGACAACTGAATAGCGACGCGGGCGCGGGGCCTCGACGGCCCCGCTGAAGAAGGGAAGCCGGTGCGCACTCAAGGGTGTTATCCCGGCGCGGTCCCGCCACTGTAAGTGGGAAGTCTTTTCCGATCACGGCCACTGGAGGACAACCTCTGGGAAGGCTGGAACAGGCGACGCGGCTCTGCCGCGAGACCCACGAGCCAGGAGACCTGCCCGAGTCAGCCACGATGCCTTCCCGAGGAGGAAGCGGGCGCCGAGATTGCAGCGACCGACCCCCGCTTCCGCCGACGGAACGGGGGTTCTTCATGTGGTCGAAAAGGGTGCTGGCCGGCGCGGAGATCGCCGATCGGACCCACAAGCACAGCTTTCGCTTTCCAGGCGCCGCGTTCGCGGCGGCGGTCCTGTGCATGGTGGAGGGCGCCGCGCAAGCAGCCGAACCAATCTACGAAACCGTGGTGGTGGCCGATGCCGAGCAGCGGGCGCGCCGGGAAGATGCGGCCTCGTCATCCGTAGTCACGGCCGCGCGCACCCCTCGCAGCGCGGAGGACCTACCCCAGCTTCTCTCCGAGTTTCCAGGCGTGTCGGTCACGCGCATGGGTGGGTTGGGCTCCATGGCCACGCTGTCGCTGCGCGGATCATCGGCCAACCAGGTCGAGGTGTACTTCGATGGTGTGCCGCTTTCAGCGGCCTCAGGCGGCGGCGTGGACATCGGACTCATTCCCGTGGTGGATCTCGAGTCGGTTGAGGTCTACCGAGGGATGAGCCCCATCGGGTTCGGCGCTTCAGCCATCGGCGGCATCGTGTCGCTGTCGAGCGCCGCAGCCACAGACTCCGGCGTGCGAGCCTACGCGGGCGGCGGCTCCTTTGACACTGGATTTGCGGGCGCGCAAGCGCGCTGGGCCGGCAAGAATCTGCGCGCGCTCGCCAGTGCAAACGGGCTCGGCTCAGTCGGCGACTTCAGCTATCGCAACGACAACGCCACGCCCTTCAACACCGGTGATGATTCTATCACTCGCCGCCAGAACAATGCCCTCCGGCAGATTGACGGTCTGGCCCATGTCGTCGGGCTGCTGCCTGGAAGTCGACAGATCTGGGGCACGGCCAGCTTTCTTCACCGCGATCAGGGCGTGCCAACTGCCGGCTCGGTGACCGCCAATGGGGCATCGCTTGGCACTGACCGGCTGCTCGCCACTGCGGCCTACGACTCGCACGAAGATCTCGGGCTGGGCAGTTCCCTGCGTGCCCAGCTCTACTCCGTTGCCATCTGGCAACGCCTCGACGATGCATACGGCGATTTGTCGGGTGGGGTACCCACCCAAACGCGTGATCTCTCCACCAGCTCGGGCGCCACACTCGCGGGATCGAAGCCTCTCGCCGGGTGGCTGAAGCTTTCCGCTGTTGTTACCGGCCGCTATGAACGCTTCGATCCTTCCAGCGCTCTGCCGGGCGCGGTTTCGATTCCACCTGGCTCGCGCGTCTTTGGTGCAGGTGGCGTGGAGACGCGCTTCGTGGCTCAAGCGCTGCGCCTGGCAGTGATACCGTCCGTGCGCTTGGAGCTAGCCAAGGACGAAATCACACGCCCGGAGCGCTATCGTCTGATGGGCACCGACGTCCAGCCCGCCACCTATCGGCTGCCCAACGCGCGCCTGGCCTTTGTGCAGTGGGCGAGCGAGCACATCACCCTGCGCGCAAATCTCGGACGCTACGGCCGGTTGCCCTCGATGATCGAGCGCTACGGCAATACTGGCCAGCTGCTGGGCAATCCCGACCTCGTGCCAGAAACCGGCACCAACGCGGACGTGGGCGCAAACTGGACCCGGGTGGGCGAGCGACTGCGGCTTCGCCTCGACGGCGCTTTGTTCGCCGCCTGGGCGCGCGACCTCATCACCTTCCGGCAGGTCGGGTCCTACATGCGGCCAGGCAACCTTGGTCGTGCGCGCATCCTGGGTGGGGAAACCTCGGTCACGATCGACTGGCGGCGCCGCTTCTGCTTCTTCGGACAAACCACCTTCACCGACGCACGCGATGAGGAAGACGTCAGCGGAAGCACCGGCAAGCAGCTACCCAACCGGCCGCGCCTGCGCGCCTACGCGCGCCCCGAGCTGCGAGATCTCCCCTTGTCAGGGCGCTGGCGCTGGGGGCTATACGCCGACCTGGATGTGACCAGCGGCAACTACCTCGACTCGGCCAACCTGGTCGAGGTCAACCCGCGTGTGCTGTTCGGCGCGGGCGGCCAGATCAGCGAGCCCCACTGGGGGCTGCGCCTGGCCGCCAGCGCGTACAACTTGGCCAACACGCCTGTCGTCGACTTCACCGGCTATCCCCTGCCCGGCCGCTCTATCTTTCTCACCCTGCAATGGTCCAAGCCCGACCCAAACAAGGAGACCCTGGAATGAACAACCGCCGGTTCGATCTTGCTTTCGCTCTCTTGCTGCCCGCGCTGTTCGGCTTGGCTTGCAGCAGCGCCAGCGTTGGCCCCGCGCCGGACGCTGCCGGCGCAGAGCCTGGCGGGCTGGCCGTCATCCACAACAGCATTGACTTCACTTCGTCGCTGCTTTCGCTCGTCGATCCCGCGACGGCCACGCTGGTGCACGACAACTGCCTCAACTCGGGCAGCATGGCCCCGCAACTTTCACAAGCACTTTCCGGAGACGTCGTGTTGCCCAGCGCGCCTTTGCCCGGCCATCCACTGGTCCTTGTCGACCAGAAGAACAATGCTCTCGTGTGGGTGAATCCCGCCGACTGCACCGTGGTCCAGCAATTGAGCGTCAGCACGGGATTCGCCGCCAACCCGCACGACGTGGTGGCGATCGCACCTAACAAATTCTACGTCACTCGCTATTCGTCCAACCCCAACCCCACCGCTGACCCGTCGGATCTCGATGAAGGCGGTGACCTCTTGATCTTGGATCTCGATCTCGGCAAGGCCGTGGCCCGGATAGACCTTTCCCTCTACGCGACGGGTGGAGCCGGCACCAAGCCCAACCCCGACCGCGCCTGCGTTCTGGGAGGCAAGATCTACGTCACGCTGAACAGCTTCAGCGCTGATCTGGTCAGCCAGGCCGGACCCGGCCGCGTGGTCGTCGTCGATCCAGTGACGGACAGGGTCAGCTCGTTCATCGATTTGCCCGACTTCAAAGACTGCAGCGCCATCGTACCGGTGCCCGGGCGGGACGGCGCCCTGGCCGTGGCTTGCTGGGGATTCTTCGGTGATGGGGCCAATCAGATCAACGGCTCGGGCGTGGCCCTGATCGACACATCGGTGTCCCCTGCCACCGTACAGCCCTTGATGGCCGCGGCGTTTGGCCGCCCGCTCTCATTCGCCGATCTCGCCGTGGTCAGCCCCACCCTCGCCTTTGCCGTCGTACCCGGCGATGTTTCGGGCTCGCCGCCTGATTCACTATGGCAGTTCGACTTCACCCGCGGCGTGCCGCAGAAAGTACTCGACGCCAGTAGTGCCTGGGTGCTGGGAGGTCTGGTCTTTGACCCGGCCACCCAACGGGTATTTCTGGGCGACGCCGATCCGCAGTCGCCCAAGCTGCATGTATTTGATGTCAGTGTGTGGCCACCCACCGAGCTGGCCTCGCCGAAGAGCGATCCCGCCAAAGGCCTGTTGCCGCGCTATCTGGGACTGTATTGATCCATGAAGATTGCTCTCACATACCTGGTCCTGCTCGTAGTGCTTGTTGGCGCGGTGGCGCTGGCCTTGTTGGTCGGGCACGGCAGTTTGGCCGACCCGACCCTGCGTTCGACGCTGCTTGGACTGCGCGCCACGCGCGTGGGGGCAGCCTTGCTGGCGGGCGCAGCCCTGGCCACAGGCGGCGCCGTGGTGCAGGGCGTGTTTCGCGATCCACTGGTCAGCCCGTCCATTCTGGGCACGACAGCGGGCGCCAGCTTGGGCGGACAGTTGGCCATGTTGGCCTTGATTTCCCACACCCCCCTTTTCGGCCCGGCCCTCAGCGCCGAAATGGTATTGCCTCTCGGCTGTCTTCTAGGGGCGGGCCTCTCGCTTGTCATCGTGCTCGGCTTCTGTCGCGAGCGCACGGGCTCGCTGACTCTCATTCTCACTGGTTTCATCCTGTCCTCGCTCTTTCTCGCCTTGTCCAGCTTCATCACCAGCCTGGCGCAGGATTCCTGGGATATGAGCCGGGCTGTGGTGTCCTTCACCTTGGGCGGCGTGGGCGGCGTGAGCACGCGCCAACTCCTTGCGGCCCTGCCCTTCGTCGGCATCGGCATTGCCGCGTGCTGGCTGTGGAGCGACACCCTTGACCTGCTGCTTTCCGGCGAAGACGAGGCCAGCAGCCTGGGCGTCGAGGTGGGGCGCGCCCGGCGCTGGGCCGTGACCTGGGTGGCGGTGCTGGCCGCTGCCGCGATCGCGGTGGGCGGCAATGTAGGGTTCGTGGGTCTCATCGTTCCGCACACCCTGCGACCCCTGGTGGGCGTACGCCACCGGCGCCTGATTCCGGCCTGTGCCCTTCTGGGCGGCGCGTTTCTCGTTGCCTGCGACATCATCGCGCGCGTCTTCCCCAGCCGCTCCGAGCTGCCCTTGGGCGTGATCACCGGCATCATCGGGGCGCCCGTGTTCCTGATCCTGCTGGCGCGGTCTCAACGCGAGGTGAGCCATGGCTGATGGAACACTCATTGAGGCACAAGGGCTCACGGTTCGACGGAGAAGTCATGTGCTGCTCGACGAGATTTCCTTTTCCTTGGAGGCAAGACAGGTGGTGGCGCTGCTCGGGCCAAACGGCGCGGGCAAGAGCACGCTGCTCAAGACCCTGGCCGGCTTGCTGCCATTTTCAGGCGAGCTGCGGCTCGACGGGCGCGAGGCGTCCCGTCTTGACCGTGCAGAACGCGCGCGCCTTTTGGCCTATGTGCCCCAGCATTCGGCGCTGGACGCGGCGCTGCCGGCACGCGACGTGGTGGCGCACGGCCGCTTCGCCCACCGCGATGCCTGGGGCCGGCCTGGTCGAGGCGACGATGCAGCGATTGATCACGCGATGGAGCTGACCGACACACGCCGTCTGGCTGACCGATCCTTCTGTCGCCTGTCATACGGCGAGCGACGGCTAGTGCTGCTGGCGCGCGCCCTGGCCACGGAAGCACGCGTGCTGCTGCTGGATGAGCCCACGGCGGCGCTGGACGTGGCCCATGCGCTTGGCTTGCTACACCGGCTGCGCGACCTGGCCAGTCGCGGCTCTCTGGTCATCGTGGCGCTCCATCAACTCAACGAAGCCGCTCAGACAAGCGATCGGGCGCTGCTGCTCGCAGGCGGCCAACTGGTAGCCGCCGGCTCTGCGGCGGAGGTCATCTCTGCTGAGCCCGTTCGCCGGGTCTACGGCGTCGAGATCGTGCCGGCGGCCCAGTTCGGCTATCGCCGGCCGGCCGAGAAAGCCACGGCGCCATGATGCGCGCGACCCTGGCCAACTCCTGCGCCCTCGTGGCGGCCGTCGCACTGACCGTTCAACTTGGCCACGGCCACGGCTGGGCCCGCAACGGTGGTCCGTCTGCTTCGCGAGGCCGTTCTCCCGCGACAAGCAGCGCGAGCCTTGTCGATGCCACCGGTCATCCCTTGCCACCGCGACGCTACGCCCGCATCGTGTCCACCAACCTGGTCACCGATCGCCTGCTGCTCGAGCTCGCTGAGCCTGACCGCATCTTGGCGTTCAGTCGCGCCGCTGCCGAGCGCCCCCGGGACGGCTATCGCTATGCCGGCAAGCCCCTGGTCGACGGCTTTGGCCCGCTTGAGGCGCTCATTGCGTTGCGGCCGGACCTGGTGCTCACCAACAGTTTCGGCACGCCCGGGCGCGCGGCCAAGCTGCGTTCTGCCGGCATCGAGGTGTTTGACCTGGGCGAGTTGCGCGGTGTCAGCAGTCTTGTCAGCGCAGCCAAGACTCTGGCCGAACTCTTGGGGCAGGCCGAGCGCGGCCAGAACTTTGCGCGCGCCTTTTTGCAGCGGATGAACAACGTGGCGGGGGCGCTCGCGGGGCGCCTCCGCAAGACCGCCCTCTTTCTGTCAATCATCGGCAACCAGGTTCAAGGCGGCACCTCCGGCACGGCGTTGCACGACATCCTGACCGCAGGGGGCCTGATTGATGTCGCGGCCGCCAGCTACCGCGGCTGGCCGGCCTATTCAGCCGAGCAGCTATTGGCCCTGGCGCCCGACCTGATTGTGACCAAGCAGGGAATGTCCGCCGCTGTCTGTGCCTTTCCTGGCGCCGACCATCTGCCCGCTTGCCACGAACCCGACCGAATTATCGAGCTTCCCGCCGAACTACTCGACGAGCCCGGTCCGGCCATGCTTGAAGCCGCCGAGGCCATTTTTCGGCGGGTCTATGGCGAACAACCGTAGGTCAGTTTGCGCCGCGTTTCGATCCTGTTTGATGGGGGATTGTGTTCAGCCGGGCCGCGCGCGTTTCATTGAGGTACTTGCGCGCCGCCGGCAGATCGGGATCGTCGGCATGGGCCCGCTGCACGAACCTCTCGCACGCGACGGCAAAGCGCGGAACATACGTGTCGTCGACGCGAGAGAGAAATTGGTAGGCCATGCCGAGATCCTTCCAGACCGATGGACCTAGCTCGAACTTGCGCGTTCCCGGCCACGCGGCGATCCCAAGCTCTTCATCGCCGCCGGCCTTGGCAATGACGTCCTCGAGAAGACGAAGCGCGGTCCGCGTCGCATCGGGAGCATCGCCGCGCTCGTGAGCGTATTGGAGCGCGAGGTGTGCGCGCCCGGCCTGAGTACCGATGACCCGCTGACCGAGGGCCCGTTCCCAAGACTCGTCCGGCGCGCGGAGAGCCGGCGCGACATCGTAGGTGCCGATCGCCTGGCGATCCCGTTCGGCCCACTCTTCGTAGGTTGGGAACTCGTTCGCCCGAACCAGGGAACAAACCAGGCCGTAGACGGCCAGCTTGTACCCCTCTTGCCAGCTTTGATCCCAATCGCCAGGATGACCGATGAGGATGAACGGCCGGTTGGGATTGCCGTCGAGCAGTTGCTTGAGGTTCCAGCCGTGTTTCCCGTGGGCACCTTCGGGCAAATACACATCGGAATGAAAACGCCGCTTACGTGCCGTGTACCAGGGCTTGACCAGGTAGTCGCTATCCAGGTGAATGACGTCGGGGCGAAGCTTCTCGACTTCGTGGAGGTAGAAGACAGAGCCCGTGACATCGTCCCCCATCGCGGTGATCACGATGGCGTTGGGTGGAAGCGACGCGAAGGCGGTCGTGATGAAATCTCGAAGGACGGTGTTGTTCCGTCCGCTTGCCTGTCCCGCATGAACCGCGACACCAGTCGCGAACACGGCCCCAACGCCTACCGGTACCAGGCGCAGCCATGGACTGCGCGGATCCAGCTTTTGCACCAAAGCAGCGAGACCAAACCCGGAGGCAATCGCCAACACCAGATCGGACTCGATGCAGAACCGGCCGAGGATGCCTAGTAAATGCGGCATCGATGTCGACAGGTTGGACAGAGTGCAGAAGGTCAGGCTGTAGAAGCAGAAAATGAAGAGAAGAACAGAGGCCGCCCTCCGGGTCTGGCGATTCTTCATGCCAAGATGCAAGCCCGTCAGGGCGAGAAGAGGACCAAACCAAAGCAGACGGGGAAATGCGCGACCCCACATATGCCAGAGCGTCGGCAAGAACGTGCCCTGCGCGATGAAGACTGCTTGCCCACCTGTCCGACCCATGCTGAAGGTTCCATAGTTGAGGCGCAGAATGTGGGCAACGAGGCCGGCGATGCTGGTTTCATCGCCCCACGATACGGCCGCCGCCGAAGCAGAGGCTGGCATGAGGTAGAGGTAGGGGACCAGGCCAAGCAGCCCGAAGGCGAGAGCCAAGGCCACACCTCTTGCAGCGAGGTGGCGCCGTGCAGTCCATAGCGAGCACAAGGCCAAGGGCGCTCCGACAAACACGAAAGTGTGGTGGTTGCACATGGCGAGCCCACTAGCGAAGAACAACGCAAACACGTCGCGGCGGGAAAGCGTTCGCTCGACACGGGACCAGAGGTGGAAGGCCAAGGCCACGAACATGGCATTGAGGCCGAACACCTCCGCCCCCGTGGCGTGCGACCAAACCAGTGGGTTTGTGCCAAAGAGCGCCGCTGCCAGCAGCCCGGCCACAGCGTTGCGCGTCCACGACCAAACCACGGCGCACACCAGGCCGCCCGCCGCTGCCGTCGACACAGCGGAGAGCAGATTCACGCGCCAAGCGGGCGAGTGCCCGAGCGGGAGCGCGGCGAAGAATCGAGCCAAGAGCGCGAACAGCGGATAGCCCGACGGATGGGGAACGCCACCAGTGAGCGCCGCCGCCGTGAGTTCGCCGCTATCACCCCCTGCCACCGACGGATGGAGGGTCGCGATGTAGAGCGCCACCAGGAAGAGAAAGGCCAGGAACGGAGCGAGCCGAGCCCACGCAGTCGGCTCGTCCAAGGAAGCCGGGAGCAAGGGTTTGCTATTCACACTTCTGGCAGCGGCGCGCCTGCGTTCTCTCGGTGGAGAATTGCGTTTTCTCATGGCCTAGTTTGCGGAGAAACCATGGTGGAGGCGATAGGCGACCATCATACCGCAGCCTCTCAGGCCGCAACCCCGTCGCACTTGGCCTGCGAATCTGACAGATTCACCCCCAAGCATAGCCATCTCATGCCGACGCCCACTGACACAAACCCTCGGTCGCCTGCTTCCGCCCGGTGGCAGATTGTCTCGCCCAGCCAACTGCGCCCCACCCTGTTCGTCCGGCGGAAATACTGGGCTCAGCGCTTCGGCGTGGCCCCGGTCCTGCCCCTGTCGCGTGCCGAGATGGGCCGGCTCGGCTGGGAATGTTGCGACGTGATCCTGGTGACCGGCGACGCCTACGTCGATCACCCGAGCTTCGGCGCGGCGTTGATCGGCCGCGTGCTGGAGGAACAGGGCTTCCGCGTGGGAATCATCGCCCAACCCGACTGGCGTTCGGCAGGCGCGTTCGCATGCCTCGGCCGCCCTGCCCTCATGTTTGGCGTGACCGCCGGGGCCATGGACTCGATGGTGAACCTGTTCACCGCGGAGAAGCGTGTGCGCAGCGACGACGCGTATTCGCCCGGTGGGAAGTCTGGTCTACGGCCGGAGCGCGCTGTCACGGTCTACGCCCAACGCTGCCGGGAAGCCTTTCCCGACGTGCCCATTGTCATCGGCGGCATCGAGGCCAGTCTGCGCCGGGTCGCCCACTATGACTACTGGTCGGACAAAGTACGGCGATCCGTGCTCCTCGATTCCAAGGCTGACCTGCTCGTCTACGGCAACGGCGAGCGCCAGGTAGTCGAGATCGCCCACCGTCTCGCCGCAGGCGAGCCAGTCGCGGCGATCGCCGACGTACGTGGCACAGCGCTTGCGCTGTCAGCCAGGGCGCCAGGGCCCGACCGGGGGGTTGAGATCGACTGCACCACCATTGGCGCCAGGCGCGCAGCCAAGACCAGCGGCCAAGTTATCCGCTTGCCTAGCTTCGAAGCTGTGGCCGAAGATCCGGTTCTCTACGCCCACGCCTCACGCATCATCCATCTCGAATCCAACCCAGGCAACGCGCGCGCCCTGGTGCAACGCCACGGCGCCCGCGATCTGTGGGTGAACCCTCCCGCTCTGCCGCTTGCCACAGCAGAGTTGGACGCTATCTACGATCTGCCGTTTTCACGCCGACCCCACCCAAGCTACGCCAGGTCGCGCATTCCAGCGTACGAGATGATCAAGTGCTCGATCGCGATCATGCGCGGATGCTTCGGCGGCTGCACCTTCTGCTCGCTCACCGAACACGAAGGTCGCATCATCCAGAGTCGTTCGCCCGAGTCGGTTTTGCGCGAAATTGCGTCGGTGCGCGAGAAAACGCCGGGGTTCACAGGCGTGATTTCCGACTTGGGTGGACCCACGGCCAACATGTATCGGCTGGCCTGCAAGAGCCCCTGGCTGGAGGCAGCGTGCCGGCGTCTCTCGTGCCTTCACCCAGGCATTTGTCCCAATCTCGACACCGACCACGGCCCACTCATTGACCTTTACCGCCGGGCGCGCCAGGCAGAGGGCGTGAAGAAGATCACCATCGGATCGGGCGTGCGCTACGACTTGGCACTGTCCTCGCCCGCCTACATCGAAGAACTGGTCAAACACCATGTGGGTGGCTACCTGAAGGTCGCGCCTGAGCACAGCGAGCCGGGCCCGCTGGCCAAAATGTGCAAGCCCGGCATCGCCGCGTTCGACGAGTTCCACGCGCTGTTTGAACGCTTCTCGCACCAGGCGGGCAAGGAGCAGTATCTCATTCCCTATTTCATTGCCGCGCACCCGGGCACCACCCTGCGGGACATGGTGGCGCTCGCGCTCTGGTGCAAACGCAACGGCTTTCGGCCTGACCAGGTGCAGGCCTTCTTGCCCACGCCCATGGCCACTGCCACGGCCATGTATCACACCGGCAAGAACCCCTTGCGCCCCCTACGCCGGCGCCGTGGCGAAGAAGTCTGCGTGGCCCGCGGCGAGAAGGAGCGTCGGCTGCACAAGGCCTTTCTGCGCTACCACGATCCCGAAAACTGGCCACTGCTTCGCGCCGCCCTTCTCCATTTGGGCCGGCCAGACCTCATCGGCCACGGCCGAGACTGCCTGGTTCCACCTGAGCGCCATCAGGCCCGCGGGGTTCGTCCCGCCCCGGACAGGCCGCGAAGGATGCTCCGTCGGCACTGATCGCGCCTGTACTTGCTCGACCCGGCGACCGTGGGTCGCATTGTTTCTAGGCCATGGCACTGACAGCCACAGCCACCGCCAAGAAGCGCGAGGCGTTCTCCAGATACAGACTTCCCCTATCGCAGTGCGCGGGTCTCTTTCCAAATCCGTCGGAGATAGCTACTCTATTGGCATGCTTTTCACCCCGCCTACACGACCCTCCTCTCTTGAATGCGAGCTTCCTGTCGACAAGCAACCCCCGACGTGGTTGCCCGCATCAGGTCTGTTGGCGGACGGCCCAAAGATGCTTTGTCAGCTCACAGTGGCAGCGGGCCTATGCGGGTTGATGCTGGTCACCGGGGCGTGTGCCAAGACGACCACGGGCGCGCCCACAACGGGCGGATCGACGGCAACCAAGCCGGCCGGAGGGAACACGAGCAGCGGAGGTTCCTCGGGAAACGGCGGCTCCACAGGCTCCACAAGCTCCTCGTCCGTCGCTGGGAACGACGGCTCAGCGACCAGCGGCGGTTCCACCGCCACGGCGGGATCGACGGCAACCGGCGGGTCCACCTCTGCGGGCGGCTCTCCCAGCACCGGCGGCACGCAACCGGCGGGCGGCGCGGGTGCCAGCGGGGGAAACACCCGAACCGGCGGCACGACTGGCACCGGAGGCGGCAGCACGACACCCAGCGGGGGCAACACCGGAGCCGGCGGCACGACGGCCGGCGGAGGCAACGCTGGAGCTGGCGGCACGGCTGGAATCGGTGGTGCCGTGGCGGGAGCGAGTGGCACTGCAGTAAGTTACAAACTTCCACCGCCCGACCGGTGCCACGATCAAGACTTTATCCCCTACGACTACAACGCCAAGACGGGGTGTCTGGACGGGGATACGACCACCGACTGTGGCGGAAAATGCACGGTCGCCAACGCCTGCACGGACCCTCCCGCCAGCAAGCCTCACGCCGACTACACCTTCATGTGTCAACGGAACCAGTTGTTCAGCCCGGAGATGGAACAAGCCGCGGCCGACGACGGAAACACCGGTTTCCACTACGCGGTTGTCGGACACGACGTAGGGGATCCAGGAGGGATCGACGGCAACGCTCAAAGTGCCTGCTGCCAATGCTACCAGCTGGTCTATGCCTATCCGAGCCCCAGCAACGACCGGCAGGTGCAGGTCAATCCAGACAATCCCAATCCTCCAGCCTCGGCGATCCCGGTTCCGCCTCCGCTCATCGCGCAGGCCTTCAACACGGGGGCCACACCGACGACTTTCGACGTGTACATGCCCGCCGGCGGGTTGGGGGCCAACAACGCCTGTGCCCAGGTCGCCGGAGCCAAGTCGCAGTCGGGTCTGTACATGTACACCAGCTACCCAGCCGATGGTCAGCCAAGCCAGGGTGGCGTGAAGCCTGCGAGCCTCTATCCGGAGTGCAAGACTGCCGTTAGTTGGGTTACCGAGGCGACCCTCACCTCTCCGGCCTGCGTGCAGAGAACCGCCAACGCCTGCGATCAGATCGCTTCGAATATCCCAGGCCTGACCCAGCAGTCTGAGAGTGGCTGCATCAAGGCGAACACCATCGATACCTTCTATCACCTTAACTGGTCAGTCTATGTGGCGAAGGTCGAGTGCCCCGAGAATCTCACCCGCGTAACTGGCTGCAAGCTGGCACCCCAGGGGTTGCCCGCCGTGAAGAAGGACGTGACGACCGCAGCGCAGGCAGCCAAGGATCCGGATTTTCGGTCCAAGACCGGCAGCTCCAACAACATGTACGAAACCACCACCATGGAGGACTGCTGCCGTCCTTCCTGCTCGTCCATCACCTGGACCACCCAAAAGGGGCTCGTGACGGACCCCCAATACCGGGTTTTCTACCTCTGCAATGCCAATGGCGTGCCCTACACGCAGGCACAGTAGTTCGAGGGCCTGCAGCCTCGGCGCCGCGGGCGCCTGCGTGCACTTCACGCACGGGCGCGCAGGATCTGGGCGGCTGCTGCGGCATCGCCACCTGTTCCGCCGGTGAACGCAACTCCGGCCGTCGCGCAAAAGCGGTAGGTCGCCGCCCGGCATTCGTAATATAGATTGGGGGTGCGCGCTTGCCCGGCTTCTTTCTACCGCGGAGATTGCGATCTGGCATCCTGGTCTCGGGAGTGACTATCACCCATGACCATCGAGAACCCCACGGCCGACAACGCGACATCCGCGGCGCCCCGCTTCCTTCCCCTGCTGCTCCTGCTGTTCTTCGGCAGCGGCTGTGCCGCGTTGATCTACGAGATTGTCTGGTTCCAGTTGCTGCAACTGGTAATCGGGTCAACCGCCGTCTCCCTGGGCGTGTTGCTGGGGACATTCATGGGCGGGATGTGCCTAGGCAGCTTCGCCTTGCCCCGTGTCGTCTCGGCGCGGGAGCATCCCTTGCGTATCTACGCGTTGATGGAGCTGGCAATTGGGCTCATCGCGATCTTGGTGTTGGTTGGCGTGCCAGCCATTGGAGGCCTCTACGCCGCCGGGGTCGGTTATGGACTTCCGGGGATTCTGCTGCGAGGCATCGTCTGCGCCCTGTGCCTGCTGCCACCGACCCTGCTGATGGGCGCTACCCTGCCCGCGGTTTCCCGGTGGATCGAGACCACACCGGAGGGAATCTCCTGGCTGGGCTTCTTCTACGGCGGGAACATAGCCGGCGCCGTGTTGGGGTCGTTGCTGACGGGGTTCTATCTGCTGCGCGTGCACGGTACAGCGACAGCGACCTTCGTGGCGGTGGCCATCAATGGAACGGTGGCAAGCATCGCCTTCACCCTGGCACGACGGACGCCCCATCACACAGCGGTTGTCACGCCGAACCCGCGTTCCGCGGCGTCCGAGGCCAGCACGCGCCTCGTCTACGTCACGATCGCGCTGTCGGGAATGAGCGCGCTGGGCGCTGAGGTCGTCTGGACGCGGCTGCTGTCTCTGATGCTGGGCGCGACGGTCTACACCTTCTCCGTCATTCTGGCTGTGTTCCTCGTGGGCTTGGGCCTCGGCAGCAGTGCGGGTTCCTACCTGTCGCGCCGGACAGAATCGCCGCGGATCGCTCTGGCTTGGTCTCAGATGTTGTTGACCCTGGCCATCGCTTGGACCGCGTTCATGCTCACCCGATCCATCCCCTATTGGCCGATTAACCCCTCGCTTTCCCAAAGTCCCGGCATCACCTTCCAAATCGATCTCGTGCGCTGCCTCTGGGCGATCCTGCCGGCCGCCTGTCTGTGGGGCGCCAGTTTCCCATTGGCGCTGGCCGCAGCAGTGTCACGTGGACAGGACCCCGGGCGCCTGGTGGGAGGAATCTATGCGGCCAATACCGTCGGAGCGATCGTGGGAGCGCTTGGCTTCAGCATGCTGGTCATCCCCGCCATGGGAACCCAGCAAGCCCAGCGGCTCCTCATTGCCCTGGCCGCGACCGCCGCGGTGTTGGCTCTCGCCTCGTCCTCCCAGCAACAGGATTCCATGCCGGGCAAATCCCTCCCTCGGGCCTCCAAGGACGCCGGCACGGCACCCGTCGCGATCTTCACCGCAATCGTTGCCCTCCTTATCTGGAGCGTGGCGCCGATTCCGCCCGGAACAGTGGGATATGGGCGATCCGTCCTGACCTACAACCCCTTGCCGAAGTTTCTCTATGTCGGCGAAGGCATGAATGCCTCGGTCGCAGTTTCAGAATGGCCGACCGGCGTGCGGACCTTCCACGTCAGCGGCAAGGTCGAGGCATCGACGGCTCCCATGGACATGCGCTTGCAGGCCATGCTGGCACACATTCCGGCCTTGCTGCACCCGCAACCGCGTTCGGTTCTGATTGTCGGATTTGGCGCTGGCGTCACCGCCGGCTCTTTCCTGCCCTATCCCGACATCCGGAGAATCGTCATCTGCGAAATCGAACCCCTGATTCCCAGGGTCGTGTCCCGCTACTTTGGAACGCAGAATCGCCACGTGCTCGACGATTCGCGCACAGAAGTAGTCTATGACGATGCCCGCCACTACATTCTCACCACTCGCGAGAAATTCGACATCATCACCTCAGACCCGGTTCATCCCTGGGTCAAGGGAGCGGCGACCCTCTACACCAAGGAATACTTCGAGCAGGTCCGACGGCACTTGAATCCTGGCGGACTGGTCACCCAATGGGTGCCCCTGTACGAGAGCAATTCCGCCGTAGTCAAGAGCGAGATCGCAACCTTCTGGGATGTTTTCCCCTACACTTCGATTTGGGGGAACACCAACAGCGGCCAGGGCTATGACACCGTCTTGCTGGGCAAGGCTGATGCTCTGGAGATCGACCTGAACCAGATCCGAGATCGTGCCGAGCGCCCGGACTATTCTGATGTGTTACCGGCGCTGACTGGCGTGGGGTTCAAGCCGCCGATTGATCTGCTGGGAACCTTCGCCGGGCAAGCGTCCGATCTCAGGTCGTGGCTAAGGAATGCCGAGATCAACCGCGATCGGAACCTGCGGCTGCAGTATTTGGCCGGCCTCCAACTCAATCTCTATCAGGGCGAGCCCATCTATCGCGAGATCTTGAAGCAGCGCAAGTTTCCCGGGGACCTGTTCGTCGGCTCGGACGATCTGAAAGAGTTGGTCGCCAAGGCGATGAAGATATCGCGATAGGGCCCTCACGCCCCGTCGCATCTTTCCAGCGCGGCTGGATGTCAAGTTTCAACCCCGGATGGAATCTGGGCCAAAGCCCCGTTGCAAGAAATCTCAGAAGTGGGAATTGAGGAGTCAATCTCCGAACGGTTGCGGCATGGCATCTCTTGGAGCCATACG
>Ga0182017_10000289_pt1 | contig 38933 bp, 36 predicted proteins | sample 712E3DmetaG_FD_120492 | JGI IMG/M metagenome (GOLD analysis project Ga0182017, IMG submission 120492) | Permafrost microbial communities from Stordalen Mire, Sweden - 712E3D metaG | ecosystem: Environmental > Terrestrial > Soil > Wetlands > Permafrost | place: Sweden: Stordalen | collected... | reverse complement strand
TGCCAGGTTGCAGGCCGAGTTGTCGAGAAACATGTACTCGGAGCAGGGATTTGAGGCGTTGATGCGCGCCGTGTTCGGGCAGGTGTGCCAGGCGTTGATCGTGGTGTCGAACTGCAGGCCGGGATCGCCGCAATCCCAGGCCGCCTGCGCGATGGTGCGCCAAAGCTCCCGCGCCTTGTAGGTGGTCACCGTCCGTCCGCCAACCACTGCCCGCGTGGACCATTCGCGGTCCTTCTGCGCGGCCTCCATGAAGTCGTCGGTCACGCGCACCGAGTTGTTGGAGTTCTGGAAAAAGACAGACTTGTATGCCTCGCCGTCGAATGAGCCATCGTAGCCCGCGTCGATGAGGGTCCAGGCTTTCCTCTCTTCCTTGGCCTTGCAGCGGATGAACTCTTCGATGTCAGGGTGATCGATGTTGAGGATCACCATCTTGGCCGCTCGTCGCGTCTTGCCGCCCGACTTGATCACGCCTGCGAACGCATCGAAGCCCTTCATGAAACTGACCGGGCCCGACGCCGTGCCACCGCCGTTGAGCAGTTCCTTGGACGAACGAATGGGCGACAGATTCGTGCCTGTGCCCGAGCCGTACTTGAACAGCATGCCCTCGGTCTTGGCCAGGCCCAGGATGGACTCCATGGTGTCCTCGACGCTATTGATGAAGCAGGCTGAGCATTGTGGCTCTGCCTCGATGCCCACGTTGAACCAGACGGGAGAGTTGAAGGCCATCTTTTGCTCGACCAGAAGGTGCTTGAGTTCGGCGCGGTAGTTGTCGGCCGAAGCCTGGTCGGCAAAGTACCCGTCCTGCATGCCCCATCGGGTAATGGTGTCGGCCACGCGGTCGATAAGCTGGCGCACGGAGCGTTCGCGCCCGGGTGTGCCCAACTGGCCGCGGAAGTACTTCTGCACGACCACGTTGGTCGCGGTCTGGCTCCAGCCACTCGGAACCTCTACATCGCGCTGCTCGAACACCACCTTGCCGCCCTCGCCAACGATGCTGGCCGTGCGTTGTTCCCAGATGACACCCGCGTAGCCATTGTCGCCGGCCCGGGTGAAGGATCGTTCGATGCGCATTCCAGGCGCCGGCTTGCGGCTCTTGCCCCGACCGGCTCGGACATCTTTGGAGGACGCTGGGCCTGGGATCGACAATTCGAGCCCACTCGGCCGAGGGCTTCGTTGGCGTCGGCTATCTTGCTTGTCAAGCATCAGCACTCCTCCTCCGTGGTCTCGGCGGCAGGGCCGCCGAGCCTGCTGTCTGCGCTCTTGATCTTACCTTGATGACCCAAAGACTTGCGAAACCGCCAACCCACGAGGCCTAGCGAAGTGTTAGCTAACCATGTGCGGCGGACGGGAAGATTAGTGTCGCTATCCGACTCTCATGTCAACAAGAAACACAAGATGTAGTACTATACCACAAACGTCTACACTATATATTGTGTGTTGATAGTTTGTGGTTTTCATCAAGATTCGCCTTTGCGTCCGGCCACTTCTGGCCCTAGAGCAGCCTGTGGAAAGAAGTGACCATACATTACATTATATTATTCCTGATAAATCGAGTGCCGGCCCGCAAACTATCGATGCTCATGCTTCTCGTCTAAGATCACCCTGTGATCTGGCTCGAAGGCGTTTCCTACCTGCGCGCGGGCAGCCCGGCTCTCGCTGACTTGACGCTGGGAGTGTCTCGTGGCGAGTTGGTCGTTGTGCAGGGGCCGACCGGTTCGGGCAAGAGCTCCCTGCTGGCCGTGGCAGCCGGATTTCGAGAGCCGGACTCGGGCGCTGTCTGGATCGCGGAACGCAATATCGCTGGCCTGCAGGCATCGTCGTTGCCCTACGTTCGACGCAACGTTGGCTATCTGCCGCCTCTACCCCTGCTCATCCCGGACGAAAACGTGCTGGAGAACATCATGCTCGCCTTGGCAGTCCGCGGTCAGCCGATTGATTCGGCTGAGGCGGACGCGCGCGAGAGTCTGGCCATGGTGGCTGATTCGGCCTGGGAGAACCGACTGGCCCGGTCCTTGTCTACCGGCCAGCAGCGACTGGTCGCGCTCGCACGGGCTTTGGTAGGCCCGCCGCCACTTGTCGTGGTGGACGAGCCGGCGGCGGGGATGGGCGGAGACGACCGCGAAGGCATCGTCCGCGCGCTCGTCTGGGCGCGCGAGCGAGGCTGCGCTGTATTGTGCGCCACCTCTGACCCCAGCTTTGCCCAGATGCTGGTGGACGCAGGTGGCAGGCGGGTCAACTTGGAAGGTGGCCGCATCGTCGGCGCGCCCGCCATCGGTCTGGTGCCCACGCCGGTTGATTTTCCTGATATGGATGAGCCCGAGAACGCCGATTTGGCCGAAGCGATTCGGCCATCGGACCGCAGCTCGTCGGGGGAGGAGTCGGCGTGACTTTCGCCTGGATCCTGCGCCGGGCAAGACGTCAGGCGGTTTCTGCCCGCCGCGCGCTGTGGGCGGCTGCTGGATCGTTCTTGGTCCTGGGACTGGTCAGTGGCGTAGCTGTCCTGGGGTTGCGCGCTACCCGAGGCTGGATGAGCACCGTGGGCCAGGGTGTGCATGTGATCGCTTTCCTGCGCGACGACGTGCAACCGGACCAAGCTGCCCAATTGGTCGACCTGCTGCGACTGCGGCCGGGCGTGTCTCGGGTACGCCTGGTCGAGCCGGCCGAAGCTCTCGCGCGGCTGAGGGATGCGGCGCGGCCGCTGCCAGCCGCAGGCTCGTGGCTCGACGACCTCGAACCTGGCTACTTTCCGCGCTCGATAGAAGTCGCCCTAGTAGCCTCGGCGGACCTATCGCAGCGGGCGACGGAACTGTCGCGACGCCTGCGTGGGCTGGCCGCAGTGGCGGACGTGGATGCCATGACAGATGGTGTGGCTCGCCTTGCTGCTTGGGTTCGCTTCGGCCAACGATTGGGCTGGGCCGTGGTGCTGGCCGCGGGCATCGCGGCCCTCTCGTTTCTGGTCAGCACGGTCTTGCGTGGGAGGGAAGCCCGCCGGCGGCAAGCGCAGGTTCTCGTGATCCTCGGCGAGACCGCGGGAAACGTCAGTCTGCCCGCCAACATCGCCCTTGCCGCCGCAGGGTTGGCCGGCGCGCTCGCCGCGCTTGTGGTGCTGCGTATCGCTTGGCCCACACTGCTGACCGCAGTGGAAAGGGCGATGGGCATCGTGCCCACGCCAACCGGGTTCTTCTTGGGCTTTTGGGAGTCCGCCGCCGGTCTCTTGGCCGCTCCTCTGCTCGGTTGGATGCTTGGCTATCTCTCCACTCCGGTGCCTGGCGGGGTCGATGCCTAGGCTAACTATCTCCCTGCTCTTGCTGTTGCTCGCGCCAGCCTCGCTCGCGTGGACCGAATCGTTCGACGAAGGGGCAAGGCTCTCGCAGCGTCTTGCTACGCGGGAGGAGGTTCTGGAAGGCCAGAAGGATCGTGCAGAAGCCAAACTGCGCGAGCAGGCTCTCTTGGCCTACCGCCTGACGCGCCGACGCGAGCTGGGCTTCATGAGCAGCCCAAAGTCGCGCTTGGACGACGCGGAAGCGGCTGACTTGGCCATGGCTTCGCTGAGCAGAGGCTTTGCGGAAACGCGCATCCTGGCCAGCGAGCTTGAGCAGGTGCGTGCCGAGCGCGGGGTGCTCGACCGAGCACGCAGCCAGCGGGCGGACGCGTATGTAGACACAGGCGAATCTCTCCGCCGTTTCGCCCGTCCGGTGCGCGGGGCCATGGTGGGCGTACCTGGCGTCCGTCGGGATGCCCCCACAGGGACCGAGTTCCGTCGCGACGGAATCGAGCTGCTGGCCCGACTGAACGAGCCTGTGCGGGCGGTAGCGGCTGGCGTGATCCGCCGGGTCGAAACCCTGCCCCAGGGCGGCTACGCCGTGGTGACACAACACCCGTCAAGATGGGTCAGCGTCTTGTCGGGCATGCGCGACGTGGTGGTTGCTCCTGGCGAACCAGTTGAACCGGGACAGGCCCTTGGTTTGGCCGGCCGCAACCTGGACGGCGCCGCCGTGATCTCACTCGCTCTGTGGCGCAACCGCGAATCCGTCGACCCGCGTATCGTGCTCCCCGGGCTGGCCAAACACTGACATGGGAACCCTGGGAGGGTTCCCATCCCTTCCCGCGATAGTGCGCCGCCGGCAGAGCCGGCGGGCTCCCAACGCGCCTAGCTAGGCTTTGGCTAGCCGGCCGGTGTTGCGCAGCTCCTCGATGCCGGCCATGAATTGCAGTCGCTCGATGTGCTCGGCCAAGGCAGGTGAGGCGTGCAGGTACGCATGCCACGCCGCTGCGGCAAAGGCGTCCGGCGGCACGCCGTATTCCGAGGCCAACTTGGCAGCCTGCGCGAGATGCCGGTCGAGTTTGCTGGCCAACTGGATTCTGTCGGCAGCCCCTCGTTCTGCGGGTTTCTTTTCGACTTCCGTGTGGGGATGATCGGTTGCCATGGCTGCTACTCCTTCACCTTCGGTTCCAAGAGAAGCACCGTCGGGGGTTGGTCAACGCCGCGGCGCTCATCGCAACGCCAGAAGTGCGATGAGCTGCCGATGGTCGACTGTGGGCTGTCCTCGCGATAGGGTGGAGATCCAGCCGTGAAAAGACCTGACATGGGAACCCTGAGAGGGTTCCCAAACCCTCCCGCGATGGTACGCCGCCGGCAAAGCCGGCGGGCTCCCCACGCGGCTAGACTGCTCATAGCCGCGGCCTTGCTGTTGGCTGCGCCGTCGGCGTTGGCCGGCCCGTTCGACGATCCTCACGTTGGCAGTCTGGGCTTTTCCGGTCCCACCACCGGCGACTTGACAGCGCTGTACTGGAATCCAGCTGCCCTGGGCATGCTGCAAGGGTATCAGTTCATGTTCGGAGCTTCGCTGCGCGCGACCCACGTCACGGTCGATCGCGCCCCGATCGATTCGATGACCGGGCAGCCGGGCGGAACCAGCAGCTTCCCATCGGCATCTGGCCATGGCCTCGAACAACCCTTCGCCTGGCCGCCCGGGCCTGCCGGGTTCCTCGGGGTGGGTGCGGGGGTGGCGCGGCGATTCGCCATAGCGATTGCCGCCTATACGCCGTTTTCGCAAAAGCTCAGCTTCGATGTGACAACACCCACACACTATCACTTGGTAAGCATCGACTCGCGGCAGCTCGCGCTGGTGGTCGGGCTGGCCATCGACCTGACGGACTCGCTGCGAGTCGGTGTCGCGCCGGGGCTGCTCTTCAGCTATGGGCATGTGGTTTTCGACGAAGACACCGCACTTGGATCGGCTGCCTGTGTAACCAGTCCGTGCACCGTGGAGAATCCCAACGCGGCGGCACGCTACGACCTGGCGACGGATGGAACCCAGACACCGTCCTATTTCGTGGTGGGAGGTATCCATTATCGTCGGGCGGCCTGGGAAGTGGGCCTGGCCTACGCCAGCGCGCCCCTGGGGAGCGACGGGACGGTCAAGCTGTCCCTGGAGCGTAGCCAAGTGACGCCTCCCCCGCCAACCAACGATCTCTGTTCCACTGTCGGGCACAGTCCGTGTGTGTCCGGCGAGATGCGCTACCACCTGCCCGATCTTTTCACGGCGGGGGTCACCTGGCATGCCACCCGGCATCTGGATGCGGTAGGGATCGTGCGTTGGGTTCGCTATGGCTCACATGATCGGATCACGATCCGCCTTGTCGGCCCGAGCGGCACTGGACTTCTGGGCAACAACCTTCCCGATCAGTTGGTCTTGTACCGCGGTTTTCAGGATAGCTGGGATATGCGGGCGCGTCTGGTCCACGCACCTCGGCCCTGGTTTCGCTGGAGCGGGACGCTGCGCCTGGAAACCTCGGCGGTGCCCGAGGCGAACGTGAATGCCGCCGCGGTGGATGGGCTGAAGCTCGAGCCTGCGCTCGCCACCGAGTTCGCGCTCGGGCGCCACCTACGGATCGCTGCCGGCTATGCTCTGACTTGGATGTTTCCGGTGACGGTCGGCAATTCGACGTTTGATCCAACGGCAGCCGCAGCTTGCGCGCAGGCTGCCTACGATCTGTCCTTGCCCGCGTGCCAGACGCGCCTAGCGGGCCAGGCGCGCCCGACCGCGGCTGGCAGTTACAAGATGTTGCAGCACACGCTGGCGCTCATGACCACGGTGAGTTTCTAGACCATGCACGGACGACCATTCACCGCTCTTGGGTTATTCACCGCGCTGGTCGGTTGCAGCGACGAGCCGGCGTTCGAGTACGACTCGCGTCCCATCGAGCTTGAGCGGGCGCCAACCGCGCCGGGCGGCCAAGCCTTGGGGGCCACCCTGGCCAGGGTGAGGGTGGGCTCCGACACGCCCTCGCTCCTCATCGACACGGGATCCCTGCTGTCCAGTTTGCGCCGCGGGGTCTGTCCCACAGCCACGCCAGAACCTGTGGCCTACGAGGGGGACATCCAGTTGCTCGGAGCATCGGGCAGCACTGCACCAGTTCGGGCCTGGTTTCGCGGCATCACCCTTTTCGATCTTTGCCCAGGCACGGTGGGTGACGCTGACACTCAGGTGGCCGGAGTCTTGGGGGGAGATGTCTTGCGCAATTTCTCGCTGGCATTCGTGCTCCCGCGCGCCCCGGCCGACCCGAACCAGCCTGCCACCATGACCATCTATAGTAACCTTCCGGCCAGCGATTCCGATCTGGCGGCGAACGGCTACGCTGTGCTGAAGTTCACGCTGCGCGGCGCTACCGCAGCGGCTACCGCGTCGGGAAGCGAGCGACCGGGTTTGCCATCCAGTCGCGTGGTGATGCGGGCGTGCGGCAACCCTCCTGCATTCGCTCCTGATGGGCCGGCGCAAACCTGCAAGGCAGGGGAGGTCGAAGTGCAGTCCTCAGGAAGCAATCTCTTGCTCGCGCTCAGCACGGGACATGGTCCCTTGGTGCTGAGCGCGAGCGCCTGGCAGCGCATGGGTGGCCAGGTGCCGTTGCCTCTCGGGGCAGGGGAGTCGCCGCTATACTCGCCCTTTGTCGCTGATCCGATCCCCGCGCATTGGGTGACCGTGTCGCGTTTGGCGTTGGTGGACGGCGGCTCGGGCGACGCGTGGCCAGGGGCCTGCGCTGAGCTGGCGCGCGGCCGTCGCATCGAATGGACGCTAGCTAATCAGGACAATGGCGCCTGCTTCCAGCCTTGCGACGTCAGCGGAGGGGTGGCCCTGCCGGCTGCCGCATACGTGGAAATCGGTTCCGACCTGCCCGCGGCCATCGTCAGCGACACCAGCGACCTCATCAGCAACCTCAACGAAGACTTCCCCTCGGGTGCTCAAGTCGATGGCGTGATTGGAACCCAAGCGCTGGCCGGGATCCTCTTCGAGATCGACAACGTCAGCCAGCCACAAGGCCGGTTGGTGGCAGCTTGTGAACCGGGCGCCGATCGACAAACCTGCTGGGCGGCCCCGCGTTGTGTGGGTCCGAGCGCCGCTAGCCAGACCCAAATGTGCTTTGGGCTCCTGCCGCGCGGGCTGGCCCCCGCGTGCCCCAACTAGACCTATGGGGCAGGCGGTGTCCTGGCGGCGGCGGTCCTAGCCTCCAGCGTGGACATCGTGTCTTCCAATTGCGCAATGGTGGCGCGCAGGTTGGCAACCTCCTGCTGGGTGGCCAAGCCGAGGACACCCGCTGCCAGTCCCCCGGCTCTGTCCATCCCGGACTTGAGCGTGCCGCCCAGACTCAGGGCCTTCATGGCCGCGTTCATCAGACGGGGGTCGCTGGCGAGCTTGCTCACGCGCGGGTTGCCCGCCAGGCGTAGGGCCTGACCCACCACGATGTCCTTGATCGACTTGATTACCGGCATGACGGGGTGTCTTGCCACGATCCGGCGGCTGGGTCAACGCGTACGCGTACCGGTCGCGTGGGGAGCCCGCCGGAGCCGGAGCGCGGGGTTTGGGAACCCTCTCAGGGTTCCCATGATCGCGTAGGCGAAGACGGGCTTTGCCCACGGACTGGCGGCTGCTGCCGCAGCTGCCAGTCCTGGAGCCAGAGCGCGGGAGGGTATGGGAACCCTTTCAGGGTTCCCATTTTGTCGTCTGTTGTGGGAAACCAGGAAATCCGGGATAACCAGCCCCCGGACGGATGAATATTCTCAACAGTCCGCTCGGCCAGTTCGTGGTCTCGCTCGTCCTGCTGGCCGGCCTCGCGCCGGTCATCGTCTGGTTTTTTCGTGATACCTGGGCGACCCTCGACGCCACGGCGCGAGCCCAGCGCCAGAATCTGGAGGGTCGGCTTGACCCGCGCACCCCCGCGACCCTGGTGCTGGGCGCATTTTGTCTCATTCTCATCAACTACTTCGGCAGCCTGGAATTCTTCGACGCACACATCGTACCGGCCCTGAAGTGGTACGAGGCGGCTCATCCCGAGACTCTCCGGGTCTGGCTGTACGAGGATCTCTACTGGCGGATCTACTGGGGCCTGTCGCGCTACATCGTTTACCTGCTGCCGTTGGCGGTTTGGCCGCTGCTGTTCAGGGAGAATCCTCTTGATCTCGGCTTGCGTGTGCGCGGGTTTCTGGAACACGCGTGGATCTATCTTCTGTGCCTGGCATTGGTGATTCCCATCCTGGCGCTGGTCGCCCACATGGGTGATTTCGGGACCTACTACCCCATGTACCACTTGGCCAGTCGCTCGTGGCTCGATCTCGCGGTGTGGGAGGCAGTCTACGTGGGCCAATTTTTCACCCTGGAAGTATTCTTTCGCGGCTTCTGGGTGCGGGGATCGCGCGGCCTGGGCAGCAACGCCATCTTCTTCATGGTCGGTCCCTACGTCATGATTCACTTCCCGAAGCCGTACCTTGAGGCGTGCGGGGCCATGGTGGCCGGCGTGGTGCTGGGCTCGCTGTCGATGAAAACCCGCAGCATTTGGGCAGGGTTTCTCGTTCACGCGACGGTGGCCATCCTCATGGACCTGCTCGCGCTGGATCATCGCCACGCGCTGCCCACCCTGCTTTCGCCCAACTCATCGGTTCGGTTGGCCTTCCCCTACACCTCGGCTGTGCTCTTTGGCATCTGGGTGCTCGCCGTCGGCGGTCTGGCCTTTTCGCTGTGGCGGCGGCACAAGCGAAAAGCGAAGGCAGCGGTCTGATAGCAATACTCCACCAGATCCGCCTCTGAGAGCCGGCCGACAAGCCGGCCCGATGGCGAAGCCGGCGCGAGCACCGGAGCGGAGCATACACGCGGTATGTGAGCACCGGAGCGCAGCGACGGCACAGTCAGCGGGTCGGATCGTCGGCCGTCGGCGAATCGAAGAGCTGAGGCAGGAGTGGTAGTCCGCTCCCTCTCCCGTCCCCGGTCCCCTAACCACGTGAGGTTGTGAGAGAGCCGGATTATTGAGATCGGAGACGGGAGCGAGAGCGGAACACTCCTAGCGACCGTGCGGAAAGCCGTCGGAGGCCTTCCGCACGGTGCTTAGGAGCTGGTCGGGACGGAAGCCGCGCGCAGACTGCCAGGCATCGCTTGGGGTCGGGGTTATTGGGGTGGGAGGGAGGGACGCCGGGCAGACTGTTTGCAGCCAACTTGGTCTCGGCCGTCGGTCAGTCCGTTGCCAGGCAGGAGCGTCAAGCCGCGGTTGGCTGGCTTCGCCTGCCGGGAGATCGCTGTTCCAACGAGCGCTGCGGTTGCATTCAACCAACAGGAAGGGTTCCACGCCGGACAGCGTACGCTCCCCTGGACCCGGAGGCAGTCAGACGCGATGCTGAAACCGGTGTACGCAAGCACCGCACTGTGGTGTCGGATTCTGTCCTACACGCGCGTCAGCAGGCCGCGCAACAGTGACGGACAGTGGACTCGGCTTGGGTTGTCAGGTAGTAGCTCACCCGGATGGAACGGTTCGTACCGATCTGCCTCGCCGGTGGAGTCGCGGCTGCCCCATGACCAGACGCCATAGGTTTCGTCACGGCGACTGGGAATCTGCAGCCCTCCGACTCGACGAGATCATCTGTGCTCACAGCGGTGAAGACCCTTTCGAGGAGGCGCTGAAGCTGCTGGTGGCGAAGCTGGCGCACGAAATGGAAGCGGCAAGGACAGCCTTTCTCGCGCGACACCGGGGCGACGGAGCCGTGGGCGAAGTCAACCGGCTGTTGCGGGTCGCGGGCGAGCGATGGCGCGGGATGCTTGAGCCCGGGGCTACCACCCGGCTGAGTGGGCCCGAACTCGTGCGCTGTGCCTCCGTGCTGAATCGCGTGCGTCTATTCGCGGATGACCTGGTCGGGCTCGATGCCATTTTCGAGTTCATGGTCAGCAAGGCCAGCAAAGGCCAGAAGGGCCAGTACTTCACGCCCCGGCATGTGATCGCAGAAGTGGTCGCTATGGTCAGGCCCACGGCCGGCGAGCGCGTGGTTGATCCGGCCTGCGGCTCGGGCGGCTTCCTTCGCCACGCTCTCTTGCAGGCTCCCCAGTGCTCGGTGTGGGGATTTGATCAGGATCCTCGCGTCCTACGGGTTGCCCGTGTGATGTTGGCCGCCAGTGGTCAGGCGCCTGCGCGACTCATGCGGGTCGATAGCCTGAGGCGCCCCGAGCGGCAGTTGCGAGCCAGGCTGGCTCCCGTTCTGGAAGACCTCATGCGCGCGCAAGAGCCGCGATTCATGGGTTTCGATGTTGTGCTGACCAATCCGCCCTTTGCCGGGGATGTGGGATGTGAGTACGCCGATGGCTATGAGCTTGCGGCCGGCCACCGCGTGGAACGCGATGTCTTGTTCCTTGAACGCTGCGTGGAGCTTCTCAAGCCACAGGGACGTCTGGCCATCGTGCTCCCCCACAACAAGGTTGGTGCCGAGCGATGGGCGTACCTGCGGGCCTGGCTGCTCGAACAGGTTGCCATCGTTGCCGTGCTTGGCCTTGGCCGAAACACCTTTCGGCCCCACACCAGCCAGAAGGCGTGCGTAGTCATCGGCCGCAAGCGTTCGAAGCCTACGCGCCACTTTCGCAATGAGGAGGTCCTGTTCTTCATAAGCGAACGCGACGGAAAAGACCGTCGTGGGCGACTCGCGTACGCCCTGAACGGAGAGGCGATAGACCATGACCTCGCGCAGGCCACGCCGCTGGTTCGGCGCCGCTTCGAGATCATGCAAGGGGGAGCCTGAGGCATGGGGATTCACGTTCTTCGCCGCGTGGCGGACTTGGGCGACGGGCTCCCGCTGGCGCCGGAACGTTTCGATCCCCGCCGGCGCGTCGAGGTGGTCGCGCGGCGTTGCCTGTCCGAGATCGTGGACGTTGTCGCCGAGAACGTGTCCGCAAGGTCGTGCAATTCGCCGGGCGCGATTCTCATTCTCGATACGACCCACGCCTACCAGGGCTTCGTGGTGTTTCGCCACGATCCGGTTCCGGCAGCGAGCATGGGAAGCACGAAGCGGCGCGTGCAGGCAGGCGATGTCATCATCTCACGCTTGCGACCCTACCTTCGCCAGGTGGCTTTGGTCGATGAGGCGCTCTTTCGCTTGTGTCCGGGCGGAAACGCGGTGGTGGCCAGCACCGAGTTCTTCGTCCTGCGCGGTCGGGCCGGGTTCGACGCTGCGGGTTTGGTTCCCTTCCTGCTGTCCGAGCGGGTACAAGCGGCTTTGGCTGCCGGCCAGGAAGGCGGCCACCATCCGCGCTTCTGCAAGGAGCTGCTGCTCTCGTTACCCGTGCCAGACGGCGTGGCCCGCCAGGTGAACCGGACGGCACAGCAGATGCGTCGCTTGGCTGCAGCCGTAAGAAGTTCGCTCCTCGCTTCTCGATCCTTGGTGGCAAGGGTGGAAGCCGAGATGGGGTAGGCGCGGCGGAGCATCGCAGCCGCCCGCCGCAGTGCGCATCGTCGACGCTCTACGCCGGCTTGTCCATTTTCTTGCGACACTGGTACGCTACCAGGTCGCGGCTCATGCACGGCACGCACGACTATCTGGCAGGACTTGCGCAGATTCACACGCGCGAGAGCGTAGAGGAGCGCCGAGCCCTGTGGCGGCAGGGTCTGGCCAGCTTGGCTGTAGCGGCTTCGGACCAGCAACCCACGCCCCTTGAAGGGCTGGCCACCGAACCACTTCTGAATAGTGTGCGGGTGGCTGTGTCCAGTGGGCTGCTCGACGACATTAGCTTCCTTTCGCGGCCGGTGGCCATGGCCGCGCTTTTCGAGCTGGCCGGCGCATTGCCTCCCGGGCCGGAGAAGCGCGAGCTGGGTCGGCGGGTCTTGACTGCCCTGCACGAGGGAGACGCGGCCACCTTCGTGACCCTCGCGACATCGCTCGCCCTGGCGTCGCCGCGCGCGCTCGGGGGCGCGTTGGTACATGCACGCGTGGCGCTTTCGCTGCGGTTGCCCATCGCGGCGGGCACCGGCGCTGACACCTTGGCTTTGGCGCTCATCTCGCGGCCCGAGTTGGAACGCGAATGGTTGACTGCCCTCTCTTTCGGCGCTTTGCCCTCTCGCCGCCTGGCCGGGCGCTTGCTTGAACGGGCTGCGCGCGAGGCCGCCCGTCGCGCCAAGGAGGGTGACGACAGCGGCGTGCGCGTCTTCGAGCGCCCGACGGTGCGCGCGGCGTGGAGCCGTCTCATCGGCGATCGCGAGTCGCTAGTGTGGCGTCACGTGGCGGCCGCGCGTGGGCTGTTGGCCGCAGCGGTGCCGATGCGTGCCGAGGAGATCGATCGCGACCTTCAGCTCCGTCTGGGTCCCAGCGAATGGCGGCGCGCCGCCACCTCGCTGGCCGCCACGCTTTCCCACGATCCCGACAAAGCTTTGGCGCGTTGCTTGGAGATCCTGGTCAGCGAGATCACAGCCAAGGATCCGGGTGTGGCTTCGGTGATGATCTTCGGCCTCTCGCGCGCGGTGGAAGAAGAGCCCGAGGCGTCGGAGGAGCTTCTGACCAAGCTGGTTCTGGTGGGTGGCATCGACGCCATCGAGGCGCTGGTCGATCTGTACGAGGAGCATGCTGGCAATCCCATCGGGGCCCAGGCGGCGTTTAGCGCGGTGGAGACCCTGCGCGCGACCGCGCCGACCGATGATGACGGGGCCGTGGCCCTCGTCCAGGCGCTGATGGACGACTTGGATATGGGTGCTGCCGGCCCGAAAACCTCGTTGCGCACCGTGCTCGCGGCCGCCCTGCGCGCTTTTGCCGAGGGCCGCGATCTCGGCCCAGCCACCGACGCGGCACTGGCCGCGGCCAACCAGGCGATCGCCACGCTAGAGAACATCGGCGACGCGACGTCCGCGGATCGTCAGGCCCTGTTCCGGGCCCTGCGCGAACTGGACGCCGGGCTCTTGCAGACTTCCACCCTGTCCGATCTGATCACCGTGCGCAGCCGCGAGGATCCGGGCCCCGACGGCCCCCTGGCGGACATGTTGTGGCTGCTGGGAAGCTGGCTCCTCGGCCGCGAACAGCAGCCTCTAGTCGAGAAGACCATCCCGCATGTGACTCTGCGCTTTCGTCAACTGCGGACCTTGCTTCATCTCGTGGATGCGGAATTCGGCGCCACGGATGAGCCGTCGATTCCCGTGCGCAGCCGTTGCACGCACACCTTCCGCATGTTGTGCGAGCGCGTGCGCGGCGACACGGTAACGCCCTTGCGCAGGCTGACCTGTGCAACCCTGGCCCGTGCTGCGGACGCGGTGGTGCATGAGCAAGTGTACGAGTTGTCCGACGCCTTCATTGCCGCGTGTTGGTGCGTGCGGAGTGCCTTTGACCTGCGCTGTCTGGCCGAAGCGTGCATGGCGCCGGAGTTCAGGGAGCTGTTCGCGGCTATGGCGGAGGTGGCACTCCTGGTGGGGGAGCGCGGCGGCCGCCATGCGGACGAGCAGGCTCTGGTGGAGAGCCTGCGCGGGGTCGCGGAAGCATTGCCTCCGGGCAGTTCGGCGCGGGTCGAAGGCCTGCGCCGTGGCCTGCTTAGCATCACCCGCGCACTCGAGGCTTTCACCGAGGCACAGTGTGTTTCCGACTTGCGGCGCGGCGACGACGGCACCGCACTCGACCGACTGGCCGGAGCCATCACCTACGCGGCTCGTCTCATCGCCGGCGCCACCCGGCGTACCGGCCTACGCGAGGGCTCCTTTCCATCGTCATCGACGCGTGGCTTGCGCAAGCTGGACGCCTGGGTGGAACGCGCCTTGGCGGAGAAAGATGAGGGGATGGGGGCTGCCGCTGCGGTGGCCGCCGAGGCGGTGCGCCAGGACCTGCCGCCCCTCTTCGCCGAAGTAGTCGGCCGCGTGCTCCTGCGCATTGGGCGCCTGCCCCGCGATTTGTCAGCCTCGGGTGAGATAGCCCGGGTGGTGAGGGTAGGGCGCCAGCTTCCCCTGCCGTCCTGGCTGCCGCCCAGCCGCACCCTTGGAGGGTTCTATGTCCTGCGACCTATCGGCATGGGCGCCGGCGGATCGGTTTTCATCGCCCGCCGGGCCGAGGAGCGCCACGAAGAATCTGCGGAGACGTTTGCGCTGAAGGTGCCAGCGTACAACGGCGCTGTGGCTCACACCCTGTCCGAGGAGGAGTTCCTTCGTCTCTTCCGGGAAGAGGCAGGAGCGCTTCTGACCTTGCCGGGTCACAAGAATCTGGCCGGGTTTGTCACCTTCGACGCCGGCGCCAAGCCCAAGCCCATCTTGGTGATGGAGCTGGTGCAGGGCCCCACGCTGGAACGTCTGCTCGAAAAGCGAGCCATGTCCATGCCCGTTGCCTTGGATATCCTCGACGGACTGGCGGCTGGTCTGGAGGCGATGCATGGCGCGGGCATCGGCCACTTGGATGTGAAACCGTCCAACGTGATCTTGCGCTACCCGGACGAGATCGGCCCTCAGACACGCAGCCGGAAAGCCCCCAACGTCGTGCCCGTGCTGGTGGACTTCGGCTTGGCTGGTCGCAAGGTGCGTCCCGGCTGCGGCAGTCCCTACTATGGCGCGCCCGAGGTTTGGGACATCGCGAGCTTCGGCGACCGCACGGACCCACGGGCAACGGACGTGTACTCGTTTTCCTGTCTGGCCTACGAGATGCTGACCGGCGCCACCCTTTTCAGCGGGGACGCGTTGCCCGCAATCATTGCGGCGCATCTGATTCACGAGGAAGGCCCCGAGTCGCTGCGCTGGCTGCGCAAACACAGTCAGGCTGCAGCCCTTGCCGACCTTCTGGCCATGGGCCTGCGCCGCAACCCGCGCAAGCGTATCGGGCTGTCGGATTTCCGGATCGCACTCAGCGAAATGGGCCGTGCTCGCCTGCGTGGCTTGAGCTGGCCGCTGCGGAACTAGGGGGACCCCCAATAGCCGGGGAATATGAACGGGGCATCGTAGCGAGGGGACGCTCGGCGCTGGCGGGCTGATGCCGGGAGCACTCCTCGGCGGCCGCACGCCAACGGCCGCGCTGCGCGCGTTCATGGCGCGCTCGGCAGACGGGTCCTTCGGCGCCCAGCTGCTCTGGTCGCCATGGCCCCTTTCCTGCTCGCTGGCAACCGGGCGCAGACGCCCGGTGCGCGAGCAGACGCCGCCTCGGAGTCGCTCCCGGCCGACCGCCTACGCGCCGAGCATCCGCCAGCGCCGACCGCTGTCAATTGGGGACACCCGCTAAGTTGAAATGTCTTTCGACAAGGCCAGCACGCGACTGACCACGGCACGCGTGCCTGCACACTTGGGCACGAAATCGTCGGCGCCCGTGGCGTGCAAGCAGCTCTGCAACTCGGCGTCCGAACGCGCGGAAACCAGAACGATCCCGATCCGCCGGCCCTGCATGGCGGCGCGAAAGCGGTCACACAGTTCGGAGACGTCCAAAGCGGGTATGTGCACGTCAGTCACCAGGATGCTCGGTCCGAACGTCGCGCACACATCAAGCACCTCGGCGAGGGCGGTGGCAGTGCGGACCTCGAATCCGTTGCGCTCGAACACGTGCGAAAGAGCCTGCGCGGCGAATGGGCTGTCGTCGACCACAAGCACGCGGCAGGGATGACCTTCGATGCCATGCCCTGGCCCGGCTTGCTCGGGCCAGCGCGCTTCCTCAAACTCCAACCCTTCGCGCATGGCGCGAATGGCCGCCGCGCACGCAATCCGAGCCTCGGCCGTGTCTTGAGCCCCGAGACGTCGCGCTGCCGCCTCTGCCTCCCGGGCCAGTTGCGCAATCTGGGGCAGGTCCAGCATCGCGGCCTCGCCCCAAATCAAGTGGATGTCCATGCCCAAAGCCCTGCCGTCCGCGTGCTCCGGAGAATCAATGACCTTCTGCGCTCTTTCGAGTCTTCTTTTGGTTGAGGCAATGAACCTGGTGAGAAACTCCTTGTTGGCGCTGGTTGACATTGAATCCGTGATCTCCAATACCAAGCAAATGTCATGCACAACCTGGCATTCAGCGATATCGAGCGGTTAGAACAGAATGCGCGCACTGTGGCATGGAAAAAATGGCCGAGAAATGGCAACTTCCGAACTCAAGTATCGGGGCGTCCGTGCCGGGACGATCATTGGCCAGTTGCGCAATGTCAATTTGGTGACGCTCTTTTCGCTGAGTACCGGCACAAATTTGACACCCCCGCAGGGGTGACTCGGAATCGAGGGAGCTGCCATGAACGACACAGACCCGGACCGGATCATCGATTTTCACGCGCACGCCTTCCCCGACGGCCTAGCCGAGCGGGCCATCGCACACCTAGAAAGGCAGGGTGACGCCAAGGCTTTCCTCGACGGAAAGGTTTCCTCCCTGCTGGCTTCCATGGACAGGGTAGGCATCGGGTGTGCTGTGGTGTGCTCCATCGCGACCAAGCCGGACCAGTTTGCACCCATCCTCAACTGGTCCCGCCAGATCGCCTCTGAGAGGATTGTCCCGCTTCCCTCGATTCACCCCAAGGGACCGGATCCGGTGGGCAAGGCGGAGTTGGTGGCGCAAGCGGGTCTGCCTGGCATCAAGTTGCACCCCTACTACCAGGACTTCGAAATCGACGACCCGGCGCTTTTCCACTTTTTCCGCGTACTGGAGCAGATGGGCTTGCTGGTCGTGTGTCACACGGGGTTTGACTTTGCATTTCCCCGCGATCGCAAGGCAGATCCGGTGCGCATCGTCCGTCTGCTCGACAAGGTCCCCAACCTCAGATTCGTGGCGACCCACATCGGTGCGTGGGAAGACTGGGACGAGGTCGAGCGTCACCTGATTGGCAAGCCAATCTACATGGAGATCTCCATGTCCCTCGAACTACTCGGCCCCACGCGTGGGCGGGAGCTTCTCACGGCACACCCGGCAGACCGCATCCTCTTTGGCACCGACTCGCCCTGGACCAGCCAGGCCGAGACCCTCCGCCTGGCCCGAGCACTGGCTCTCGGGCCGGAACGCGAGCGCCGTCTCCTCTGGGAGAACGCGCGGGCTCTGCTCGGTTCGCGAAGCTGACGACTTGTGCAGACCACTGGAATCCCCCGCCCTATCTTGCCATAATGCGGCCTACGCCAGCCGCTGTCGGGGATGATAGAAGACGATCCAGATGGTCCCCTTGCCGCGGATGGGGGGTATATTCAGCCCTTGGAGATGACCGTGAACTCAACCGTCAAACTCGTTCTGGTGTTCGGACTAGTACTGACTACGTTGGCCGGCTGCGCTTCCAAGCGACCTCCACCACCGCAACCGATCCCAGTAGCTGCTCCGCCGCCGCCGCCCCCGCCGCCGCCCCCGCCGCCCAAGAAGGTGAAGCTCGTCCTGCTGCCGGCCGAGAAGTTTCTGCTGCCCAATGCTGCCAAGGCGCTCAACGAGAAGCTGGCCAAGGCATTGGTTCCTGGTGTGGATGAAAGAACTGTCGCTGCGATCAGTATGGAGACGGCTCAGGGGCAGGCTGAGTGTGCCAAGGCCGACGACGAGTGCTACGGCAAGGTGGCCAGGTTGTTGGGTGGCGACCGCCTGCTGTGGGCTGAGATGGAGCGCGCCGGCAAGGGCAAGAAGAAGGGGCCGGTCAAGATCCTTGTCCTGCTCTTCGACGCCGAGAAGGGCACGCTGATCGGTCGCGCTGAAGAGCACCTCAGGAGCGATGTAGTCGACGACTCGCTCGACCGGCTGATCGGCAAGGCTCTCTCCGGTAGCGGTCCGACCGCGCCGCCACCGCCCCCGCCGACGGCGAATACGTTCGCTTATCCGGCACCGGCACAGGCATGGACGCCGCCACCGGCACCGGGACCGGCACCGGCACAGGCATGGACGCCGCCACCGGCACCGGCACAGGCATGGACGCCGCCACCGGCACCGGGACCGGGACCGGCACCGGCACAGGCATGGACGCCGCTACCGGCACCGGCGCCCGCCCCGCAACCGGCGCCGGCCCCGCCACCGGCATGGACACAGCCTCCGCAACCGGCGCCCGTCCCGCAACCGGCACCGGCCCCGCCACCGGCATGGACACAGCCTCCGGCACCGGCGCCCGCCCCGGCACCGGCGCCCGCCCCGCAACCGGCGCCGGCCCCGCCACCGGCATGGACACAGCCTCCGCAACCGGCGCCCGCTCCGCAACCGGCGCCGGCCCCGCCACCGGCATGGACACAGCCTCCGCAACCGGCGCCCGCCCCGCAACCGGCCCCTGCCCCGGCGCCGGCACCTGAGCCGACACCGCCAGCCGCGAACCCGTTCGCTCCGCTACCACCACCCTCACCCACTTCGCCCGCCAAATGACGCCATCAAAATGTCCCTACTGTCAGGCCCCGCTCCCGGCCACCCAGCCGGAAACGACACAGCCAGTGATTCTCTGCCCAGCCTGTGGCAGGGCAATTGTCATCGCGTCCCCGGTCGCGGGCCGCCTTGGCGCGAACAAGCCAGTCTCGCCCGCCAAGACCATGATGTGGGGTGGCGGTCCCGTGCCTGGAGTGCCGGCTAGGCCAGTCGTCCCATCAGTCGCCGCGCCCTCGCGTCCTGGTCCTTTGCCGACTGAAAAGCCCGGCTTGTCAGGGTCCGTCGCGCCCCGGCCGGTTTCTGGCACGACTCCCGGGGAGCCCAGCCCAGCGATCGTCCGCGATCCAGCCGGCGGCCAGCCGGGCCAGCCGTCGAAGCCCGCCAGCCCGGCAGGTGTCTCAGCGCGCCCAGGATCGGCTCCTGCAGTCGAAGGAGGAGCGGCGGCCAGGCGCGCGACCGCAGAGTTTGCAATGGCCCCAACCATTGTCCCACCCCCGCCCGAGGCAGCGGCCATGGCTGCGCGTCTCCTACAGCGGCCCGCGGCCGATGCAACCGCTCCGGCCCCGGGTGCGGCGGACGTGTCGTTCGATCGCGACGCAGCACCCGCAGTTGCGGCCGCGGCAGAGCCTCGCGCCGCTGAGCCAATCTCAAAGGCAGGGGTGGTGCCCAAGGCTGAAAATGGACCGTCTGAAGCGGGCGCGAGCGACGAACCGCTCAAGATGGTTAGGTCATCCGAAGCCGTACCTGAATGGGCGGGCTCGGCGCCTTCGGTAGGGTTGGCAGCAGGCCTGAAAGGTGCGTCAGCCAGAGCCCGGCGCAACCTCCTGCTTGCCGCTGGCGGCGTGGGTGTACTGGTGCTGGCAGTCGTGGGGATAGCTGTCTTTGCCGGTGGTAGCAAGAAGCAGGCGCCGGTCAGGTTGGTGGAGAAGACCGCCGCGTCTGCACAGCCTGCGACCGCTCAGAAGCCGGCCCCTCCCGCCGCAACTCTAGAACTGGCCAAGCTTCAGCCGGTGGCTGAAGCGAAGCCGGCGGCCCCAGCGACGGTCAAGCCAGTGGCGGCCGAGAAGGCTGCTGCCCCAGCCGAGAAGCCGGCTGCGCCAGAGAAGCCCGCCTTGGCTCCGGCGGCCGAAAGGAAAGTCGCGGCCGGGAAGCCAGCACCCGCCGAACGCCCCATCGCGCAGAAGCCTGCTGCGGCTCACAAACCAGCCGCCGGGAAACCCGCTGCCGACAGACCATCGAGCGAGCTGGGTGCGCCCAGGCCCGAGAAGACACAGGTGCCCGCTGCCGAGCCTGTCCCCAACAAGACGCAGGCGGCTACTGAGGCGTATCAGCGCGGGAATGCCAAGCTGCTCAACGGCGCGCCGGCCGAGGCCATTGTCGCCTTCTCAGAGGCGTTGAAGCTGAATCCAAAGGACGCCCAGAGTCAGCGCGGGCTGGGCATGGCCCATGCCCAGGCTGGCAATGCGGCCCAGGCCGTGCGCCATCTCAAACTCTATCTCAAGGCCTCACCCAACGCGCCCGACCGCGCGCTCATACAAAAGAGAATCGATCAGCTTGGCGGACGTTAATTAGTAGTCCATCATCCGCAAAGAGGCCATCTTGGGCTTGAAACTGACCATTCGACACTGTCTGCTTGCAAGCTGCGCGTTCTTGTTGCTCGCGCCCGCGTGTGGGACGTCTTCAAAGACCACCCGGCGGACCTCTGCCTCGGGCAAAAGGAGAGCGTCCGCGGCGCAGAAAGCGCCCGCAGCGCAGGCCGCTGCTGTGGGATCGCCGAGCGATGGCAAGAGCGACGCCAAGTCGCAGTCGTCAGACTCCGCCAAGGCTTCGAAAAAAGCCGCTGCGGTGGAGGCAAAGAAGAAGCCGCCAGGGCCGCCACCGCCGCCACCCGAGCCTGACCTGCCGACCCGTTTTCCGCACGGACTTTTTTGCCCAACCCTGTCCGAGGTGCAGGCAGGCACCGAACTGACCATCCGCTGCGCGGCCAAGCCGGCGCTGGCCACGAAAAGCGTCGTTCTCCAATACCGGCCATCGGGTACTGACCACTTCGCCACAGCCGACGCAATCCGCTCGCCCAAGGGCTGGTACGTTGCGAAGATCCCGGCCGCGGAAGTGAAGGGCAGCTCGCTGCAGTTCTTCGCCCAGGCGTACAACGCGAACAACAAGGTCACGGCATCCAACGGCGACGATGAGAGCCCAAATATTTTGCTCCTCCGCAAAGGTGGCGCTGGCGAGGCCGGAACTGGCGGCACGGATCAACCGGTGGCGGATGACGACCCACTCGCCCGTATCCATAAGGAGCAGGCGGCTGCAGAAGCCGAGAAGCACGAAGGCCGCCGGCGTCCAGCGCCGAGCGTGTGGCTGGGTCTGGGTACGGGTACAGGCTGGGGTTGGTTTCCGGCCCGAGCCCCGGAGAACTACGGCAGCCAAGGCGCTAAGCTGCCGAGCAGTTGGTCGTTTGGCGGCGTGTTGCACCTTCTGCCCGAGATTGGCTATCAGTGGACCGATCACATCATGTTTTCCCTGCAAGGGCGCTATCAGTTTGTGCACACGGAATCAGGCACTGGGTGTATCCCTCCAACTTGCCGGCAGCCGAATACCTCTGCGTGGGCCGTGCTCGGCCGCGCGTATCTCTTGAGCGACGGCCTTTTCGGGCGCGCGAGCAACCTGCAGGTGTTCGGGACCGGCACCCTGGGTGGTGGTACGGCCTTTCGTCTCTTCGTGGCGCCCTCTGACAACTACAGGAGCAGCGACACCGTGAACGGGGGGCCCGTGGTGGCCGGCCTGGGCGGCGGCCTTGTGTACAACTTCACCAACTACCTCGCGCTCGCTGCCGAGTTTCGCGCGCTGTTTGGCTTCTGGGACGTGGCCATGGTGCTCGAGGGCGGCCTGTCGGCCCAGGTGAAGATCTGGGTTCCAGCCGCGCGGCGCGCCCCTCCGGCGGAGACCGAACTCCCGCCCGAGCCCGAGCCCGACTACCCACCGATCGAGTAGCTGAGTCTGCAGTCTGGCGCTGCTACATCTCGTCCAGAATCTGCCGAACGATATCGACGGCAGGCTTGCCGCGTGGGGTGTAGCTAGTGGAGGCTGGCCCGCCGTAGCCGTACCAGTTCCACAGGTAGAGGCCGGCCAAGCGCGAGGGGGTGGCTTGCCCGCGCGCGGTCCACGCCTGCCGAAAGGCCTGGAAGGCGCGCGCCTGCTCATCCACGTCGGGCACGCCAGCTTGCACCTCGTCCCAGGGTGCAGCGGTCGAACCGGTTCGCGAGCGGTAGCCCAATTCGCTGAACACGAACGGCTTCGCGTACGATGCCAGGCTGAACTCGATCTCGCGCCGCAGGCTGCGCCAGCGCGCGGTCAGCGCCGGCACATCGCTGGGGCCGTCCGGCTCGCGCAGGTTGAAGTAGGCGACCACGCCGATCTCGTCCACCAGTTCATAGAGGCGAACGTCTTGATAGTGGTCCCAGTTGGCCGAGTACATGAGGGTTCCGGAGAAGAGGGCGCGGATGCGTTCGACCAGGGGTCGCCAGTGGGCAAGGTCGCGGTCGAGCGACGAGAACTCGCTGCCCACCACCAAGCGTGAGGCGCCGGTCAGCGCGCCCAACGAGGCCAGGTCGGCCAGCAACTCGCCGTAGCTGGCGAACCACGCACCCCGATCCGCGGGCGCCAGGGTGCCCCGCCATTCTTTGGGGCTGCGCGGTTCGGACAGCCGCACGATGGGGAACAGGGTGACCTCCAAGCCGGCCCGGCGCGAAAGCCGAATGGCGTCCGCGATGGCTTCCAAGGTAGGCGAGAGCCGAGTGTGCAGCTTGAGCGCGGTCGAGGCCGCATGGGTCTGGTACAAGGGCACGACCAGCGCTACATGGGTTGCGCCCAGGGCCGCGATCTCGTTGAGCAAGGGCGCGTAGGAAAAGCTGACGTCCTCAGCGAACAGCCCCAGCGCCACCCCGCGCTGCTTGAGGTCGGCCGGTTCGGACACCGGCACGGGCTCAGACGATGCGGGATAGGAAGACTCCCCGGCCTGGCGGCTCGCCGGTAGCGAGCGCGCGGCAGGAATTCGCGACAACATTGCCAGCAGGAGAGCCAGGCAAATCCCAGTCAGAGTCACGCGGGCTGGACGGGAAACCATTGCGGCCGAATCTATTCAGCATCGCATGGACCGTGGATCGAAGTTAGCTATTTCACCACACAGAGCCGGACCAGAAACGGAAGGTCTGGATCCAGCACAGTCCAGATTCCTTCTTCCCATCCCATCTCTGTGCCACTTAGGATGCGGCTTCTTCGCAGACCGCGAAGATTCTTTCGGAACACCCGAACAGCATAGCGTTTTCTCCGACTCTGTGGCCTCCCCTCTCACCTCGGTGTTCTCAGCGGCGGGTGGCTGGCGAGACAAATCGCCTCACACCTATCGGTTGCGGCCGCAAGGCTGACTAACGTCCCGGAAATTGCACAGCGGACCCGGCTCGGCTAGCGTGCAGATCCCGATGAAATACACCGCCGCAGCTTGGGCACTGGCCTTGTCGTTGATGTTCATCGCGCCGACCGTCGCAGCCGAACGTCCATCCTACAATCGACGCACCGGCTTGCTGGAGGTGCCTCTCTTGGGCTTGCGCAAGGCGGCCGAACGCGGCGATCGGGCCGAAATGGGCCGTTGGGCGGCACGCATCGGTGTGGCGCGGCTAGCGAAGGCGTTGGCTGACCCGGATCGCAGCCTGGCCCTGGCCGCGCTCGACAGCGTGCCCTTTCTGCCGGATCGGTTGCTGCTACTTGAAGCCGTGCTGGCCCAGTGTGGTTCGGCCGACGCACAGTTAGGCGAACGCGCGTTGCGCACGCTAGGTGCGCTGCTGGGTGACGCCGATCCGGGTCTTTTCCACGCGTGGGAAGTGCCGGATGAGGTCGCCCAGCGCGCGTGTCGGGTTTTGGCCGCAGCGGCGGGCGGGGTGGATCGGGCGATCGAGGTTCGGCTGGCCGCCCTGCAAAGCCTGGCCGACGCAAACGCGCTGTGCGCGGGGAGGAATGACCTCTCGGCGCTGATGCATGATGCTTCCCCTGACATCCGTCGCGCCGCAATCTTGGTCTTGCCACCCAACCGTGCGCTGTCGGCCTTGCGTGAGGCGATCAAGGATGCGGACCCAGGCGTGGTGGCGGCCGCGGGTGTAGCCCTGTGCCGGCAGCAACTCGCCTCGCGTGCGAAACCCATGCCGCCGCCGGTACCTGCCCGGCCTTTGCGCGAGCTGGTGCTGGCGCCCAGCACGCCGGCAGAAGACGCAGCCGAGATGCTGGCTTGTCTGGCCGATTCCACCGCTCCCGCGGATGCCAAAGCCATGGAAGAACTGCGCAGCAAAGGCAGCCCTTTGCTGCGCGACCTAGCCAAACCCGAGGCAGACCGTCCATGAAATGAATCGGTCCGTCGGCTCTCGCGCTGTCCACGGATTTCGCAAAAGGCTCAGGAGCTGCAAATCCACTTGCCCGCACCGCGGCTAGGAGTAACCTGGACCCGGGCGCGCATGGCCTTGCAGGCTGGCCAACTTTTTGGAAACTACCGCATCGTTCGGCTACTCGGCGAAGGCGGTTTTGGGGAGGTCTACCTGGCCGAGAACCCACTCATCGAACGCCGCGCCGCCGTGAAGGTCCTGCATACCGCCCTGGCGCGGGACGTAGAGCTGGTCCGGCGTTTTCTCAACGAAGCCCGGGCTGCCAGCGCCATCCGTCATCGCAACATCATCGAAGTCTTCGACGCAGGCGTGACTCCCGAGGGCGCGCCCTACATCCTCATGGAGTTTCTCGAAGGGGTGTCGCTGCAGAAACGCCTGGCAGACAGGGGCGCTCTCGCCCTGCCCCAGGTTCTGGAAATCGCGCGCCAAGCAGGGTCAGCCCTGGGTGCTGCCCACGCAGCCGGGATTGTTCACCGCGATCTCAAGCCAGAAAACCTGTTTCTGGTTCCGGATCCAGTCGCGCCCAACAGCGAGCGGGTAAAGATACTGGATTTTGGCATCGCGAAGATAAGGCGCGTCGGTGGCACGGGCGGAACCATGCGGACGCAAGCCGGTCTGATCATGGGCAGCCCGGCGTACATGTCGCCGGAGCAGTGCAAGGACAGCGCTGACGTGGATCTGCGCTCGGACATCTACTCATTCGCGACCATCATCTACGAGGCGCTAGCGGGTAGGACACCGTATTTGGCGGCAACCGGGACGGAAATGCTGGTCATGCACCTGGCTGGGACGCCCGCGCCCTTGCACGAGTTGGTGGCCGATGTGCCTGCCCATGTCGAGGCCGCAATTGCCCGAGCCCTGTCCCGGGCGCGCGAAGACCGTTTCGAGAACATTGCATCGTTCTTGGGCGCGCTGCGGGGCGATGCGGGCGGGGTCGCGACTGCCCTAGGTCGGTCGTCGTCCTTGCAGGATCTGCCGACCTTCGGGGAAAGCCCGGTCGCAGGAAGCGAGCGGGCGGTTGCTGCCCCGGCAATCACCACCCTTTCGCGGGCAACCGGTGAGGCAGGGTCGGCGGACCTCGACGACACACAGTTGATTGCCACTCGTAATCGGCTTTGGCCGCTCTTCGCATTCGGTGCAGTGGCGGTGGCAGGGCTTGCTCTCTTTCTGTGGGTGCGAGCCAGTCCCGACTCTGCAGCAGGAATGCCGGCAGGCACGCTGGCGGCGGCGGATGCTGCGAGTGCCGGCTTGGTTGGGACTGCCCGACCGGATGCGGGATTGCTGGCGGTACTTCCCATCAGGGCTGATGGTGGGGTAGCCCCACAGGTGGTGACTCGGGTACCGACGGTGGAAAAGCCGCCGCATTTGGTCGCTCCCCGAGGCGCGGCCGGGGCGCGACCCACAACCAAGCCGGCGCAGGCGGCCGCAAGGCAGACAAATCCCACGCCCACCACTAGACCGAGGAGAGTGGAAGACCCATGGGTCGTTCACTAGCCAGATTGTCATTAGGGGTCGTGCTTGGCTTTAACCGCAGGCGGTGGAACCACCGCAACCGGCGGCGCGACTGTCCCGGATCGGACCCGAGTTATTGTGCCCTTCGACACTGTCCGAGCGCGCCGGTGCGCTTGCGTGCAACCTATTCGGAGCAGCCCATTCCGCTATTCGGGTAGGGGACGCAGGTTGCGGCCGTTGGCGGAGGTTGCGCGAAAAAGTCGTTGCACAAGCAGAGGTTCTTGCAGCAAAGCGGGCCGACGTTGAACGCCGCCCCACAGACGAAGCCGCTCTTGCAGCGCCTATCACTCGGGCTGCTTGGGTCGCGAATCTGACCGAGACAGTCGCCGTTTTGCGAGCATTCGGCCGAGCAAAAGGGAGCGGTATCCACTCCGCCAACCGAATCCCGCGGCTTGATGCATATGCGGCTCGGGCACTCGAGCGCCTGGTTGTTGTAGACGGCGTCGTTTGGCCCTGCATTGGCCAGCAGATCGCAAGGCCCGCCAACCCCATTGCGGCCCGCGCCGGTCGAGGCGTCGGGGATGGTCCCCTGCTGGAGCGGACCGTTCGTGCAAGCTGCGGTGGCTGCAGCCGCGAGCACCAGGACAGTTTGACGGATGAGGGGCATCAGCAACTCCCAATTTCGCCGCGGCAAGCATACATCGGGTACGCTTGGCCTGTATCCTCGTGAGTTCCGCGGGGTCAGTATACACCGGGTCAGAATACACTTGTTCGCACCGCGGCTAGGAGTAACCTACCCTAGACGCACGCATGCCCTTGCAGGCTGGCCACCTATTTGGCAATTACCGCATCGTCCGGCTACTCGGCGAGGGCGGTTTTGGGGAGGTGTATCTAGCCGAGAACCCGCTGATTGAACGCCGCGCGGCCGTCAAGGTCCTGCACACGGCGCTGGCGCAGGATGCGGAGTTGGTCCGGCGCTTTCTCAACGAAGCCCGGGCGGCCAGCGCCATCCGGCATCGCAACATCATCGAAGTCTTCGACGCTGGCGTGACACCCGAGGGCGCGCCCTACATCCTGATGGAGTTTCTCGAGGGGGTGTCGCTGCAGACGCGCTTGGCTGACCGCGGCCGTCTCGCCCTGGCGCAGGCCCTGGAGGTCGCGCGCCAAGCAGGCTCCGCCCTGGCTGCTGCCCATGCCGCTGGGATCGTGCATCGCGACCTCAAGCCAGAGAACCTTTTTCTGGTGCCCGACGCAGGCTCGTCCCACGGCGAGCGGGTGAAGGTTCTGGATTTTGGCATCGCGAAGGTGAAGCGCGGCAGTGGCACAGGTGGAACGATGCGTACGCAAAGCGGAGTGATCATGGGCAGCCCGGCGTACATGTCGCCGGAGCAGTGCAAGGACAGCGCGGATGTGGATCTGCGCTCGGACATCTATTCCTTTGCGACCATCATCTATGAAGCGCTGGCGGGCAGGACGCCGCATGTGGCGGCATCGGGGACCGAGATGCTGATCATGCATCTGACCGAGACGCCCCCGCCTTTGCGCGAGTTGGTCGCCGACGTGCCCGCCCATGTGGAGGCAGCCATCATGCGCGGCCTGGCCCGGGCGCGTGCCGACCGTTTCGACAGCATGGCATCGTTCGTAGGAGCGCTGCGGGCCGATGCGAGCCCGGCTGCTCTGTCGTCGCCCTCGGGGGAGCTGCCGGCGTTTCGGGAAGGTCCCGTGCCAGGTGCGAAGCGAACCGCCGTGCTTCCGCCCGTCACGACGTTTTCGCGGGCGACCGGCGAGGTCGGAGTGGCGGCCAGCGACGATGTGCTGTTGGCCGTCACGCGACCGCGGCGCTGGCCATTCTTCGCACTCGGTGGAGGGACCGCGGCTGGGCTTGTGATCTTTCTGCTGCTGCGATCCCCCAGCCACGACTCTTCACCGCCGCGACCTACGCAAGGCATGTTGGTGGCCGCGGACGCTGGGGTTGGCAGTCCGGGCGAGCCTCCGATACAGGAGCAGCGCAAGGACACGGTTGTCCTTCCCCCTGATAGCGGGGTAACCACGCAGCCCATGACGGGGTTGCGGAACGACACGAGGCCGACGCATTCTCATCGCCGCATATCGGTAAGGACATCGACACAGATGTCGGGCGGTACTGGCGGAGCGTCCGGCAGGACCTCGCCGGTCACTCATCCGAAGACGGAGCCTGGTATTGATATTGGTTTCTAGATGATGATTGGTGAAAGGAGCGGCCACAGATGAGTTGCAAGCTTGGTTGTATGGCGTTGGCGCTGACGGTTGCTGCGGCTTGGACGGGGGTAGCCCGGGCGACTGACGACAGCGCCAAAGGGGCCGCACGCGAGCTGGCGAACGAGGCCAAGCGCGATTTCGATGCGGGACGCTTCGAAGACGCGGGACACAAGTTCCAGCGCGCCTACGAGGTCGCGAAAGTGCCCACGGTGGCAGTCTGGGCAGCGCGGGCGTTGGCCAAGTGCGGTCAGCTTGTGGCGGCGTCCGAGCTGTATCGGCAGGCCACGCGGCTTTCCCCGAATGATCTCTGGCTGGGCGACGTACAGAAGCAGGCGCAGGCGGATGCGGAGAAAGAGCTGGCTGAGCTGCAACCTCGAATTCCACGACTGCGCGTCCGGGTGGAGGGGGCTGCGGGGAACGATGTGGAAGTGACCATCGATGACGTCAAGCTCGCCAGCGCGCTCTACGGAGCCGAGATTCCCAAAGATCCCGGGCGGCGGCGGATCGTGGGCAAGCGAGGCGGGGATGAAGTGGAGCAGACCATCGAGCTGGGCGAGGGCGAGCACAAGGAGGCGGTGCTGACGTTCAAGGCGGCGCAGGCCGAGAAGCCGGCAATCGGCGAGACGGACAAGCCAAGGGTGGTGCAAGAGGAACGTCGCGAGGAATTGGTGACGGCCAAGCCGGTGCCGCCCGAGTCCCAGCTAGTCGCTGCGAGCGGCCGAACCCAACGAATGTGGGGTTGGGTCGCGGTTGGGGTGGGGGCAGCAGGATTGCTCACCGGAGCCGTGACGGGAATCGTGGTGGCCGCGGACTCGGGCCTGCGCAATGATTGCCCGAACAACAACTGCCCTTCCTCCAAGAGCGACAATGCCAACACGTACAATCTGCTGCGCAATGTTTCGACCGCGGGGTTCATCGTTGGCGGGGTCGCCGCCGCCGCGGGTGTGACGTTGCTGCTGTGGACTCCGAAGCACGAATCTGAGCCGCAAATGGCGCTTTGGCTTGGGCCGGGTTCAGCGGGAGTCAAGGGTGTGTTCTGATGCTCGGGAGGCAACGCTGATGCGCAGGGTAGGCAGACTGGGATTGCTACTAATCGCCGCGACGGCGATGGGCTGTGTGTATCCAGCGTTGAATACCAACGGGGGCGCGGGTGACACTGGCGCTGGTGATGCCACCAAGGCTGCAGATAGCGGCGTGGCTGGCGCGGACGGCGGCGGTGGTGCCGAACCCGGTGGTATGGATGCCATTGCGGATGGGCGGGAGACTGGCGATGGCACTGCTGACAAGTCAGCGGATGTTCTTGTTTCCGCGCCCGAGAGCGGCGCGGACGTAGGGGATGGTGCAACGGTTGGCGGCGACGGCAGTGGTGATGCCGGGGTGCCAGACGCCCCTGACGGTCAGCCGGACGTTCCCATCGGCGGCAGGGACGGCGGTGTGACCGGCGTTGATGGCTCGGGCGGCAGTGGCGGCAGCGGCGATGCCGGGGTCCGAGACGCCCCTGACGGTCAGCCCGATGTTCCCATCGGCGGCGCGGGTGGCGGTGTTGGCACGGGCGGCACGACCAGTGCCGGTGGCACGACAACTGGTGGCGCGGCGACAGGTGGCACAATCACCGGGGGCACCACGAGCGTAGGTGGCACGGGAACTGGTGGCGCAGCGACGGGCGGCACGAGCAGTGGAGGCGGCGGGACCGGCGGCACTGGTGCAGGCGGAACCGCTGGGGCCAGCGGGACTGGCGGCACGACCGGGACAGGTGGCACAACAAGCACCGGTGGCACGACCAGCACCGGCGGCACGACCAACACTGGTGGCGCGACCAGCACTGGCGGCGCGGGAACTGGTGGCGCAGCGACAGGTGGCACGAGCACCGGAGGCAGCGGGGCTGGAGGCACTGGTGGGGCAACCGGCGGAACCGGTGGAGCAACGGGTGGCACTAGCAGTGGCAGTGGGGGTTGCTCCGGTACGACGTGCGGAAGCACATGTTGCTCAGCCGTCTTGCCCTCCACCGCTGTGTGCATCGCGAGTAGCTGTCTCGTCACCCTCGCATCAGGGCAGACCCCTGCCGGTATCGCCGTCGACAGCACGAGCATCTACTGGACGAACCTAGCCCAATATACCGGCACGGTGATGAAGGTTTCGACCGGCGGTGGCACTGCCACCACCCTCGCCTCAGGGATATGGGAGCCCTTCGGCATGGCCATGGACGCCACAAGTGTCTACTTTACGTCCACCGCCGACGGTTGCCTGGGGAAGGTGAGCAAGAGCGGCGTTGCCTATCCTTGCCTCTCGGTGACCAGCGGCGGCGCCTACGACATCGCCGTGGACGCCACGAGCGTCTACTGGCCGTACGGCAACACCACGGTGCTCAAGGTAGCCACTGCCGGCGGCACCACCACTACTCTCGCCTCCGGTCAGTCCGGCCTCTCCGGCGGCATTGCAGTGGACGCCACGAGTGTGTACTGGACGAGCGGCGGCACGGTGATGAAGGTGGCCACCGGCGGCAGCACCCTCACTACCCTCGCCTCAGGGCAGAGCGGCTCCAACTTCATCGCCGTGGACGGCACGAGCGTCTACTGGACAGACAGAGGGACGAGTGCCAATTCCTATACAGATGGCACAGTGATGAAAGTGACCGCCACTGGCGGCACCCTCACTACCCTCGCTTCAGGCCAGAACAGCGCTTCTGGCATCGCCGTGGACGGTACGAGCGTCTACTGGACGAACCAGGGGACGAGCGCCAATTCGTACACAGACGGCACGGTGATGAAGGTGGCCACTGGCGGCGGCACCGCCGTTACCCTCGCCTCAGGACAGAGCAAAGCCTACCGCATCGCCGTTGACGCCAGCAGCGTCTACTGGACGAACTACGGCAGTACGGTAATGAAGCTGACACCAAAGTAGCACTTGCGGCGCAACGCCGAACGCCTCCCAGGGGCCGAACGCTCTTGGGGTGCCCGCGATTTGATGAACGGCCCGCTGCTGCTGGGCACTCGTGCTCTTGCCCCTGCGCTGCACGCTTGTCGGCCAGTGACTGCATGGCGTCGATTTCTCACACTTCATTCCCGCACTGACATTCCCACGCTGATTGAAATGACTATAGTAACTGACCATGCTATATTGAACCACATGGTATCCATCCAAGTTTCAGAGTTCAAGGCAACCTGTCTCTCGGTGATCGAGCGTGTTCGTCAGACCGGACAACCGGTCCTCATCACCAAGCACGGCGAACCGGTGGCGGAGCTGGTTCCTGCACGACCGCAGGCCAAGGGCAAACGCGAAGGGTTTCTGGGCAGCATGCGCGGCACGGCCGAACTCGCCGGAGACATAGTTTCTCCCGTGCTCACCGAGGACGAATGGACGAAGGGCCTGCTTGGGGACGACAAGAAGGCGGGGCGGCGGTGAGACTTCTTCTCGACACCCATATCCTGGTTTGGGCGCGTCTTTTTCCGGAGCAACTCTCCGACGCGGTAGCCGAGGCTTTGCAGGACCAAGACAACGAGCTTTGGTATTCGCCGATCAGCGTCTGGGAAATGCTCCTGCTCATCGAGAAGAAGCGGCTCAAGATCAAAGGCGATCCATATCGTTGGGTGGAACGCGCGCTGGATGGGTTGCGGGAAGCTCCGCTGAACCGGCATGTTGCGATGGAAAGCCGGCGCTTGCATCTGCCGCACAAGGATCCCGGCGATCGCTTCATCGCCGCGACGGCCCTGGTCTACGACCTTGTCCTGGTTACTGTCGATGGGAAGCTCCTGGAGTGCCCAAAGCTGAAGAGCCTATGATCGCGTGGAGAAACCACGTACCGAGATTGTCGGCAACCGCGACAGAAAGTTGCCGGTGCCGAAACCTGGTGCCAGGGCTGCCAGGCACTTGGCGAGCGAAGCAAGAGGGTCAGTCGTGGAGAAGCTGCAGAAATCCAGGGGCTGACACAATCTGGATGGGCGCATGACCCGCCAGACGCACAACCTTGAGCGGCAACAAGTCGCGGCGGTCATCAGTGACAACGTAGTCCGCCATGCCTTCGATCGCGCAGGCGAGCACCGGGTTGTCTTGCGGATCGGTCTAGACGAGGTCGACGTGGTAGCGGCCAGGGACAACGACCGTGGCGATGGCTCGCAGGCTGGCGATGTTGTCCTCGATTTCCGCGGGACTCAGGGGGTGCAGAGGAGCTATGCGCTGTACCTCGGGTCGGTAGAAGGTGCGCCGCAACTCTTCGAGGAGAGGCTCGCTGATGACCAGATGGAAAAGGTCCCCCTGCAAAGCGCGAATCAATCCGCCGGTCGAGCCACGTCCGGTGTGGAATGCACGAATGAGAAGCTGGGTGTCGAGGACAGCCCGCGGCCGGCGTGCACTCATAAGGCGGATCGTCGTGATGCCGACCGACGGACAGCACGTACGGCGCAGTCAGCCGCACAAGCGACCTCGCGCGCACTGACACCCTTTGCCCGGTCCCGCGTGCGCGTCAGCGCAAGGGCAAAGCGTGCTTTGGGTGATAGAACCTGCTTGATGATGCGGAGTTCTTCCTCAAGGGCCTGAACTCGGTCGAGGACTTCACTGTGGCGTGCCATCGATGACTCCACAACAGGTTACCACAGACACAGGCACACAGCGACGTTGTTGCCGAGCGGGAAGGTGCTCATTGCGGGCGGCTCCGGCCTCCCCATGCTTGCGAGCGCGGAGCTATACGAATAGCCCGGGCCGTGGCCGCTCTGGTCGAAAACATCGAAGCTTTCTGGTCACGCGGCGAATTGACGGACATCTTGAGAGGGCTCCGAAGACCGTTTTCGCCGACCTCCAGGGCCTCGCCAAATCACCCCTAGGGTCGCATACTCCCAGACAGCGCCCATCGCCGGCCCTGCCCTGTGGTACCCTCACAAGGTGATTCCGCGAACCGCCAGGCCGCTTCTCCTTGCCCTGGCCGCCGCATGTCTGGGGGCTTGCGCCACCCGGCCACCGCCTATCACCAAGCTGGTCAACGACCGGCGCATCGTCACGCGTTCGGTGGATGCCAGCGCCTACGAGCACGCCAGCCGAGCATTCCTTTACGAAGAGGCGGAGCGCTGGCAAGAGGCTGCGGCGGAACTGCAGCGGGCCCTGGTGTTCGACGACGAATCACCTGAGCTGCAGGCACATCTGGCCGAGATCTTCATGCGCCTCGGGCGCCTCTCCGATGCGGCCGCGGCCATCGGCGCCTCGTTCAAGATCGAAGTCACGCCTGACGGCTTGATGGCCCAGGCGCACCTGCGCCAGGCCCAGGGTGACGTCGCAGGCGCGGTGCAATCTCTGCGGCAAGCAGTGGGCAAGGTAGATTTTGCCGATGAGCCTGACACGGCCGAGGCGGTTCATCTGGAATTGGCCGAGGCGCAGATCCTGGCGCTCGACGTTCCCGCCGCGGCCAGCACCTTGGCCGATCTCTGTCGCCGCGAGCCTGCGTCGCTTTCGGGGCATATGCGCCTGATGGCGGTGGCCTGGGCGCTGGGAGACATGGCACAAAGCGAGGCGCAGCTTCGCCAGACCCTGACCCAGGAGCCCAACCACATCGAGGCACTCACCGCCTTGGCGTGGCTCCTGGCCGCCCAGGGGCGCAACGATGAGGCCCGGCGGGCTTTTCGCGAAGCCTTGGATAGGGGAGAGGGGTCCCTGGACATCGCGGCGGCCTACGCGCGTTTTCTCGTCGGCCTTGGCGACAACAAGGCCGCCGAGCAGTTGGCCGACGATTTGGTTTCTCCCCTGGCTGGCTCGGACTCTGAGAGTCTAGCGGGCAGTATTGAACTGGAGCGTTCGGCGCACCTCCTCGACCGAGCCATGGCGCTGGTGAAGAAGGCGCAGGAGGCGGGCGTCTCCGACGACGCCAAGACGCGGCTGACCCTGACCGCGGCCGCGCTGCTCAAAGAGCAAGACCGGACCGACGAGGCGCTGGCGACCCTGGTCGCGGTGCCCAAGACCTCGCCGCTGTTCTTCGAGTCGCGTTTGCGGGCGGCGGAGTTGCGGCGCGACCAGGGCAAGACTGCCGAGGCGGCGGGTTTGGCAGAAGGCGCTGCAGCCGCGGCCGGTGACAATGCGGGACAGAAGCTGGATGTGGCGATTGCGCTAGCCTTCATTGACGAGAAGCGTGGCGATACGGTCATAGCCACGCGCCGGTTGGAGGCGCTGCGGGCCAGCCAGCCGGACCAGGCACGCTTGCTCCTCAGCCTGGCCATGATCGAAGAGCGACGGGGCGCTTGGCAGCGTGCCCTGGATCTGGTCGAGCCACTCATCAAGAAGAAGCCCAACTCGGTTGAGGCGCTCAATTTCTGGGGCTTCGTCGCGGCGGACCATGGCCACGATCTGGACAAGGCGCGCAGACGGCTGCAGGCCGCGGCGGCTTTGGAGCCTGGCACGGGCGCAGTGCTCGACAGCCTGGGCTGGGTAGGCTTTCGTGCGGGCCAACTGGACAAGGCTGGTCTCTTCTTGGAGCAGGCCGGGCGGCTTGACCTTGCCGACGCCGAGATCCTTTCCCATTTGGGCGATCTGTACGCAAAACGATCGGAACCCGAACGGGCCGCGGCCGCGTACCGCAAGGCCTTGAGCCACAAGCCCGACGAGCGCCTGCGCCGGCGGCTGGAGGAGAGCCTGGCCGGCCTCGAATCCCAGCGCGCTGCCGGGCGATAGCGGATGGCCAGGATGAACGTTCTCGGCAAAGACAGGCCGCTGGGCTGCACGTCTACGGCCACGACCACGACCTCATGGGGTTGTTGTGGGACTGCGGTCCTCTTCCTGCTGCTCGCCGCCTGCGCGACGGTGCCGGCGCAACGGACATATCCGGTTCCCAGCGCCGATGAGCTGCTGGCGGCCCTGCGCGCGCGCCAGGCCGCTGCACACAGTCTCAACTTGGAGACGCGCACCACGAGCTGGCTGGGCGGCGAGCGCGTACGCGGCACGGTGCAGATGCTGGTCGAGCGCGTGGGCAACCTGCGCTTTGAGGCCGAGGTTTCGCTGCAGGGCACGGTGGCCGCGCTGGCGGTCCATGACAATACCTTTGTCTTCGTCGACCACCAGAAGAAGACCTTTCGCCAGGGCCCCGCTACCCCGGGCAATGTCGCTTCTCTGATTCGCATTCCCCTGCCTGCTCAGGCGGTGGCCGCCATCCTGCTGGGCGACGTGTTTTTTCTCGAGGGAAGCAAGGCGCTGGATGTCGGGTGGGACCGGGGCGCGGATGTGCTGCATCTGCAAACGCCGGACGGCGATGAGCTGTGGGTGAGTCTGCACCGGCCGGCGCCGCTGGTGGCCGCCTGGGACGTGGTCGCGGTCGCGGGTCAGCCGGCGTTCGCTCGGGCTCGTTGGCGCGTGTCTTACGAGGATCTGCAGCACAGCGACGGGCAGTCGTTCCCTGGGTTTATCCGCTTTGCCGAGCCGGGTCGCGATTTCGACGACGGCGTGGAGATCAAGGTCCGCGACCGCATCGTTAACCCCCTTTTCCCAGCTGACGCCTTCCTGCTCGCGCCGCCGCCCGGATATCTGCCGCAGAAATCGGGGATGTAGTTAGCTTTCCTCCGAGCCTGCCTCGCTGGATTCGCCGTCCTTGGACCGTTCGCCCTGCACCTGGGCCTCCACCTTGATCGCGCCGCCGTCCAGATACACGCGCACGCGGCCGCTCGACGCCTCGGCAAAGGATTCGAAGGCGGCGTTTTCAATATGGCGGGTCAGGACCTGTTGCAGGCCGCGCGCGCCGGTTTCGCACTTCAGGCTCTCGGCCACGATTTTCTGAATGACCGCCTCCTCGATTTCAAGCTCGAAACCCTCTTCTTCGAATTCTCGGGTCAAACGGTCCACCACGTTGGATTTCAGAATCTCAGTCAGGGTGGCGGCGTCCAGTGCCTGAAAAGGCACGAAGCGCGAGAAACGCGACAGCAGCTCGGGGAGAAAACCGTAGGCCTGGAAATTGGCCACCTGCTCGACCTCGTCGGGCGTGTAACTGACCGCGACTGCGTCGGGTGAGCCGCCGCCCAGAGGGGTGCGGCCGAACCCGATGGAATCGCCGGCGGCACGACGGCGTGCCACCTGGTGAAAGCCGGAAAACGCCCCGGCAGCGATGAACGCCACATCGGCGGTCGATATCAACACGTGGTCGTTGAAGCTGGAATGGGTCAACTCAAGCGGCACCACCACCTCGGACGCCTCCAGCATCTTGAGCAGCTCGCGCTGCACGCCCAGGCCGGTGACGTCCTTGGTGGTCCCGGCGCCGGCGAAGACAGCGTTGTTCTGCCCGGACGCGATCTTGTCGAACTCGTCCAGACACACGATGCCGATGGCAGCCAGTAGGGGATTGTCGTCGGCCGCATGTAGAAGACGCGTGAGAATCGTGCTCGGGTCCTGGCCGACGTAGCCAGTTTCCGAATAGGTGGTGATGTCAATGATCACGGTGGGCAGGTGCAGGATCTGCTGAAAGAGCAACTCGACTAGGAAGGTCTTGCCGCACCCGGTGGGCCCGATGAGCAGGGTATTGGATTTGGGCAGAAGGTGCTCGCGCTTGACCCCGTCGACGTAGATGCGCTTGATGCGGCGGACGTGGCGGTAGGCCATGAGCGCCACCGCCCGGCGCGCTTCGTTCTGGCCCCGGTAGCCCAGCTCCTCAAGCCGCCGATAGATCTCACGCGGGGACAGCACGGGAAGTTCCTTGGCGAACCTGACCAGGTTCTCCAGGCCGGACCGCCGGGTCTTCTTGAGCTGTTCCACCGTCCACCAAGGCTAGCACAAGGCAGCCTCTCGGTCGCTCGTACCCTGGCGCGTCTGCGCGTCCCCCATTTGCTGACTGCAGCGCTGTGAATATGTGCCTGGCACCTGTCCAGCGCGTGGTTCAGCGATGCCTGCGTGCGGGTGCTGGTCCGGCGCCGGTGAGCGGGTTCAGCCATCGCAGACCCGCAAAACGGATGAAATCCGCGTCGGCCGTGTGCACGACCGCATCGTGTTCGAAGGCAACCGCGGCGATCTGCGCGTCGGTCACCAGGTTGCCCGCGGTGCCCAAATCCATGAGCAGTCCAAGCACGCGCTCGACGTGATCGGGCGCCGATTCTGGAATCTTCACCACCGGTTGCTCCAACCAAGACTTGACGTGCGTGGCTGCCTCTTCGGCGGTCATTGGGTGGCGGAAGGCGCGGGCGCTGGTACTGACGCGAAGGAAACCGAAGACCACGACCTCGGGCATGATGACGAGGTCATCTCCCGACAGACACGCCTGCCACCACGCTGTCGCCTTGCCGTGGAAGGGTGAATCGGAATCGTAGGCGTAGAGCAACAGGTTGATGTCGGGGACGATCATCTACCTGTCCCGGCCTTTGGCCACGATGCCATCGGCTTCCAGGTCGTCAGCCAGCTTGTTGAGGCCAGCGGGATCGATGCCCGGGCGTAGCCCCATGGGCCGCGCCTTGATCACGAAGCGCGGACGATGCTTGGGCAATGGTTTTGCGCCGAGCCCGGTGCGGATCGCGTCGTTGAGGGTTTCCTTGAAGGATTTGCGACGCTTGTGCATGGCAAGACGCAAGAGTCGCTCTGCATCCTTGTCCAGGGTTACCGTCGTCCTCATCCCCGCATCATGATGCCGGCGGATGCTGCTGTCAAGACAGCAACGACTCACCGTGCACGTCCGATTGACAGGATGCGAACGCGCGACGCCACCTTGTCGATGGACACCACTGCGCCGTCTTCTATCTCCGCGGCGCGAAGAGGGTCACCAATCTCGCTCCAGTGAACTGCCTCAAAACCCTCCTGCCGCAAGAAACCAACCCAACTCGTAGGCAGGTTCATGTCCAGCAGAATCTTCTCCGCAAACCGGATGAAATCCGCGTCGGTCGTGTGTGCGACGGCACGACGCAACAGCTGCTCGGCGTTCTTGTCCAGGTTTACCGTCGTCCTCATGCGTGCATGGCGCTGTCCGGTTGATGCTCGTAGAAGGAAAGTCTACGCTTCCTTGTAGATGGCCACGACACGCGCACGCATAGAGGAACTGGCCAAGCAACTGGCAGCTCTGAGCCCGGAGGATCGACTTTCAGTCCTGGCGGAGGTAGGTCGGCGAGGGCCAAGGGCTGCCCATGAGAGCCAGAAGACCGCTGCCTGGCAGCGTCTGCACGGCCTGGAGGGTGTCGTCACCCTCGGCGGAGACGCTCTCGAAGACTGCGCGCACCTCTACGATGGCTGAGTGCGTCCTCGACGCCAATGTTCTGGTGGCGTGGATCGACGCGGCCGGGCTACACTTCGGATCAGGAGCAATTCCATGAAGGCACTGCAAGCGACGGGCATCGTCACACCAGCCCACCAACTGGTGGTGGACGTCCCCTTGGACGTTGCCAGCGGTCCCCATCGTGTTGTGGTGGTGCTGGATGAAACGCTCACTCCTGATCCCTCGGTTGCATCGTGGGCCGACCTAGCCCTGCCTGGCGCGCAGTGGCCGGCGGGCGGTTTCAGCCTGCGACGAGAGGACCTGTATGCCGACACAGGCCGTTGACGGCGTCTTCGCCGACACAAACCTCTGGGTCAATGTGGCGGTTCCTACGGCTCCGCTCCATGCCCAGGCTGTTGCAGCCCTCGGCCGGGCAGCCACCGGAACCCTGTGGACGAGTCGCCAAGTGGTCCGGGAGTTTCTGGCCGTGATGTCCCGCCCGCAGACTTTCTTCCCTGGAAATGCCCCGATGTCGGACATCTTGAACCGCGCACGCATGATCGAGTCGCAGTGTCGCATTGCCGAGGACGGCCCTGACGTCGCCGAGCAACTGCACGCACTACTGGCCGTGGGCGACACGCGCGGAAAACAGATCCACGATGCAAACGTCGTGGCCACTATGCTGGCTCACGGGATCCGGACCTTGCTCACTGACAACCTCGACGACTTTGCCCGCTGGGGGCACCTCATCGAGGTGCGCGGGCTGTAGCGCCCGACGATCATCTGCTCGGCATTCGGCTGGAACCCGTTGCGGAGACCGCGTGCTCCCGGCCGCCCGGGATCCGGACACCGTGGGTAGCGGCAAGGATCTTCACTACCTTCGACACGCCTACAGTCACCGTTTCACCGCGCCTGTTCGCCGCAGTTCTGAATATGTCTCAGGCACCTCCCTCGCGCGCTCGTTCGCCGCAGTTCTGAATATGTCCTGAATATGTCTCAGGCACCTCCCCCGCGGCAGTTTCTCAGCGCTACTTCACGTTTGCGCAGAACTTCTTGAGTTGCAGGCCGTTGCCGCCGGTCCAAACCTCGAAGCCGGCGAAGATAATGCTCAAGTACTGGCTGTTCGTGACGCCGTAGCTGTGCTGGA